>ERZ1645192.1112-NODE-1112-length-22571-cov-7.333141_pt1 | contig 22571 bp, 12 predicted proteins | sample MGYA00575354_ERZ1645192 | MGnify/ENA primary metagenome ERZ1645192 (study PRJEB40844, sample SAMN11349763) | freshwater sediment metagenome | isolation source: river sediment | host: Sediment | place: India: Faizupur Khadar , New Delhi | collected 2017-02-21 ... | reverse complement strand
TCGGTCCAGATGTCCGCCGAGATGCCGCCGAGCGCGGTGTAGCCGGTCGCGATGACGCCCATCAGGACGAGGCTGGCCCAGAGGGGCAGGCCGGTGACCACGGACAAGGCGACGGCCGGCGCGTAGATCACCGTACCGAGCCAGCCGAGCCGGGCGAGGATGAAAAGGCCGGAGACCGAGAACCGCGCCGCGCGCCCGAAGCGCAGGCCGATGTATTCATAGGAAGTGGTCACCCGCAGGCGGCTGTAGAAGGGATAGAACACGTAGATCAGGATCGGTGCGACGAGGGGGCTGATGACGCAGACGACGATGAGCGCGATGTTTTCCTGGTACGCGGCGGACGGCAGGCCCATGTACGTGACGGCGCTGGTCAGCGAGGCGTACATGCTCATCGCGACGACGAGCCACGGCATCCTGCGGCCGGCCAGGAAGAAATCCTCCGTGCTCTTCTGCCGGCCGGCGAACAGCCAGCCGATGGCGAGCATGCCCGCGAGATAGGCGAAGAGGATCGCGTAGTTGAGCGGACTGAAGGTCATGGGGCTGTTACGATCTCATCAGCGCCGTGGCCGGCCTGGCGAGCCGGCCCTACCGAGGATGCCCCGGGGAGATTCACGTCGCCGCGTTGCCGAGGATCATCTTGAAGCTGCGGATCGCGGTGAACGTCTCCATGATGTTGTCCACCTGGATCGGCTTGATGAGGTAATGCTGGACCTCGCGCGCGCGGCCGAACTCGATGTCGCGTTCATAATCCGACGTGCTGATGATCACGACCGGAATCGTCTTCATGTGCGGGTCCTTGTGCAGCTTGTCCAGCACATCGCGGCCGTCGATGCCGGGGAGGTTGAGGTCGAGCAGGATCAGGCCGGGACGGGGATACTTCGTGCGGTCGGTGAAATTGCCGTGGTTGTAAATGTAATCGAGGGCTTCCTGGCCGTTCCGGACGACGTCCATCTTGTTCCAGATGTTGGCCCGTTCGAAGGCGCGCTGGGCCAGCATGATATCGGCTTCGTCATCCTCGACCAGAAGGATTCGGATGGGTTCAACTTGTACGCGGCTCATGGATGTCCCCCTTCTTCGTGTCAGACGCTCTGTTCGCGGTTTCTTCCTGCAGTTGCCGTGTCGACTTGGGCAGCGTCAGCCAGAACGTGCTGCCGTTGCCCGGTTCCGAGGCCACCCCGATTTCTCCGCCGTGCCGGGTGACGATCCGGCGGCAGATGGCGAGTCCGATCCCTGTGCCTTCGAACTCCTGCTGGCTGTGGAGCCGCCTGAACGGCGCAAAGATCATCTGCCGTTCCGACTCCCGCATGCCAATGCCATTATCTTTAACAGAAATTTTCCACTCGTCACGGCTTTCCTCGGCGCTGACCTCGACTTTCGGATGCTCCGATTTGTTGAACTTCAGGCCGTTTCCCACGAGGTTCTGGAAGAGCTGGATCATCTGGGTTTCATCGGCAAAAACGGTCGGCAGAGGGCCGACGATCACCTGCGCGTGCTCGTCGCTGATCCGGGGCGACAGGTTGTCCATCACGACGATGAGCACCTGGTTGAGGTCCACGGCGCCGAACGGTTTCTCCAGCGTGCCCGCCCGCGAGAAGGCGAGTACGTCGCGGATCAGCCGGCGCATCCGGTTCGCGGCGTCGACCATGATATCGAGGTAGGTCTTGGCCTGCTTGTCGAGCTTGTCGCCGAAGTCCTCGACCAGCACCTGCGCGAAGCTCTCGATCTTGCGGAGCGGTTCCTGCAGGTCGTGCGAGGCGACCCGCGCGTACTCCTCGAGCGCGGCGTTGCTTTCCTTCAGCGCGGCTTGGGCCATCCGGGCGTCCTGCATCAGGCTGAGCGCCGCGCGGCGCGCGTCCTCGCGATTGTGGATTTCCAGCCGGAGCTTCTCGTTTGCGTCGGAAAGTTTCTGGATGAGCTCCTCGCGTTCCTGCTGGATGCGCCGCCGTTCGGTGACATCGCGGAAGACCATGACCGCGCCCATGATCCACCCGTCGGTGTCGAGAATCGGCGCGGCGTTGTAGGCGATGGGCCGCTCCTTGCCGTCGCGGCCGACGAGGAGCACGTAGGCGTCCTCGCGGATTCCCTTGCCGGAGTTGAGGACGCGCCTCGACGGGTCCTCCACCGGATCGCGGGTCCGGGGATCGAGCAGCTGGAAGAGTTCCGCCGCGCGCTGGCCGACGGCCTTGGCGAGCGGCCATCCCACGAGCTGGATGGCGATGTCGTTCATCAGCGTCACCGCGCCGTCAACGTCCGTGGAGATCACGCCGTCCCCGATGCTGCGGAGCGTTGTGTTGAGCCGTTCGCTGAGGACGTACAGTTCCTCGGCGCTTTCCTGCTCGTTCTTCTGCATGGCCTCGGCGTTCCTCGCCTCGACGAAAAGAAAGGCGGCCACCGCGCCGAGCGCCGAATACACGAGCAGGAGAATCAGCTTGGTCACCACCGTGAGCGGGGCGCCGGAGGCGTGCATGGGGATGACGATGAAAATTGCGAGGAGAATGGCCACGCAAAGCACGAGGGCGGCCGGCGCATACCGGCGCAGAGGCACGACCCAGATGGGCTCCACCTGCTTTGTGCCATAGTCTCTCATGATGCGTCCGGGCCGGTTACGGCCTTTCCTTCGCGGCGCTCTCCTCGTTCCAGACGGGCGGGTAGCGCGGCGGCCGGCGCAGTTCCGCCAGCAGCTGGTTCACTTCCTCCTTGAGCTCGATGACCCGGCCCTCGCGCCCGACCATCGCGCGGTTGAACCCCTCCAGTTCCTCGTTCGCCCTCCTGGCCTCCTCCACGGCGTTGCGCAACGCGCCCCTCGCGCGTGCGACCTGGAGAGCGTTTCCAAGCACCTCGGCCAGCAGGGCGATGTGCATCATCTGGGCCTCCGAGACGGGCCGGCGCGTGATCCGGTTGTCCACGCTGATGACGCCGAAAATGTCGCCCTTCCCGCCCTGCCGCAGGGCGATGAGCGTCGAGTAGAGCCCTTCCTCGCCAGGTTGGGTTTCGGGCGCCCCGAGCGGAAAACCCGTCTTGTAGGACCCGTTCTTGAACAGATCCGCCACGTCCCGCTCCTTGGCTATGTGCCAGGCGAAATCGTGCTCCTGCGTGGTGCCGCCTTTCATGTCAGTTCCGTAGGTTCCGCGGAAGGGAGGGTGGCGCGGGTCGCCCAGGAACATCCCGCAGCGGTCGATGTTCATCTGCTTGCGGATGCCTTCCACGACGACACGGCAGATGGCGTCCTCGGTCTCGCAGCCGGCGATCTCCGCGGAGAGGGTGAGCACGGCGTTGCGGAGTTCCTCCTGCTCCTTCCTGTCGGTGATGTCCTCCATGACGGCCACGTAGTTGGTCACGGCGCCGTCCGTGCTGGTGACGGGGGAAATCGAGGACAACACCCAGAACAGTTTGCCGTTCTTTCTCCGGCTCTGCGACTCGCCGCGCCACTCGTGCCCGGCGGCAATCGCCTGCCCGAGCGCTCCCTGTTCCTTGTCGTTCTCCCTGTCCGATCTGAGGATCTGCAGGTTTTTCGAGAGCACCTCTTCGGCGCTGTAACCGGTCATCTGCGTGAACTTGGGGTTGACGTACTCGATGTTGCCCCTCGCGTCGGTGATCATGACCGCGCTGGCGCTTTGCTCAACGGCGCGCGACAGCTTGCGGATCTCCTCGTGAATCTGCCGGAGCTGGACCTGCGTCTGCCAGCGATCGATGAACTGGCTGAGCCGGTCCGAAATGGCGTGCAGCAGTTCCTGCTCTTCCGGCGAGAAGATGCTCCGCTGCAGGGTCGGCGGCTTCTCCCTGAAGCCGACGTCCAGCGTGCCGACCGGGGATCCCAGTGCGTTCAGGATAAAGGACTTGCGCCACTGCGTTTCCCGGAAATTGTCGGAGAGATACTCCTGGGTTCGCACCCGGATGCGGGCGCAGCAGATGGTGTCGTGCCGGCAGGCGCGCGGGACGAGGTTGACCACGCCCTGGAAAACAGGCTCGATCAAATCGCCTGCGGTCGCGAGCAGTTTCTCGATGCCGTAGAGACAACTGAGTTCCTTGACGCGCTGTTTCAGCTCGTGAAGCCACCGATTGCGGTCTTCGCTGGATCGCCGCAGGGATTCCATTTCCTGGTGGCGGGCGAGGACGCCGTCAATCGCCATGGGAAGCGCGTCGAGGAACTTGGCGTCCGGGTCCTTCAGGAGATAATCCATGGCGCCCAGCTTGAACGCCTCGGCCGCCACCTCGTCCCGGCCCAGCGCGGAGATCATCAGGATGGGGGGCAGGGGGCCGCGCCTCTTCAACTCGCGGATCACCTCGGTCCCCGAAAGCCTCGGCATCTTGTGGTCGATGATGAGCAGGTCGTAGTAGCCGTCGCGAAGCATGTCGAGGCCCTTTGTCCCGTCCTCGGCGACCGCCACGGAGAAACCCAGCCCCTGGAGGTGAGCCTGGATGAGCTGACCCACGCTGGCTTCATCCTCCATCAGGAGGATGTGTGTGAGCTTTGTTCTGTTTTGTGCGGTTTTCACACGACGCCCGGCACCCCATCGATCACCTGGAGAAATCCCGCTACGGCCGGAGACGGACGAATCGAACCTGGTTCGTGATGTCCCGGTTGACGCCGCGGTACCCCGAAAACTGCCCGTGCGAATCGATGATCGGTTCCGCCGTCGTTTCGTGGATGACTACGCGCCCATCCTTGGTAAGCAGGCGAAACCGCTCGCGGAACATGCGCGCTCCGGTCCCGAATTTCTTCTGACCCAGGGCCGCGATCCGCTCCTTTTCCGCGGCGGCGAACAGGTCCACGTGATGCTTCCCGAGGATCTCCTCCGCCTGGTACCCGAGCATCTGCTCTACGATGGCGTTCGAGTAGGTGAAGCGATCCGAGGCGTCGGTTTCCCAGATCCAGTCGCCGGAACAGGAGGCGATGTGCTCGAAGCGTTTGACACTGATATACAGGGCCGATTCGGCGCGCTTTCGCTCGAGGATGGCCCGCCACGGCGCGGGGTCCAGAACGAGAACGTAGATCGTGACCATTACCATCAGAATCATCAGCGTACCCAGGGTGATCAGCCACCCCATGTACTGATGGCTCACGTCGCGGAAGGAGATGTCCCCGAACTGTTCGTAAGGCGGCTTCCGCAGTTCCTGCAGGCACTGGTGGACCGCGAGATCGGAGCGGGGGAAGGACCAGCCGGCGACTTCGGGGCGTTCGCCGGTTCCGTCCGTCCAGGACGGCATCGCCAGCAGCGCGGCCGCCACTTTTTCCACAAGGTCCGGCGCCGCGCGGGGAGAGGCGACGAACGAGAGGTCCGGATACAGGCGCGTGCTGACCGCAACGGGGATGCGGGGCGGGAAGTTCGTGTCGCGGATGTCGCTGAACTCGATCACGCGGAACGTGTCCTTGGCCAGGGCCCGATCCGCGACCACGCGCTCGATCGTTCCGGCCCTCACGCAACCGGCCTCGCAAGTGCCCTTCAAGATCGCGTCCACAACCGCCTCGTCACTGTCCAGGATGTTTGTTTTCAGATCCTGGTCGGGCTTGAATCCGATCCTCTTGAATTCCCGAAGCGCCGCCAGCCAGCCCGCCAGGGCCTCGGGGTCCGAGATGGCGATGGTCCGGCTCTTCAAATCCTGCGGATGGACCGGCTGGGTCTTCTGCGGAAGGGTAAACAGGCCCCGGTTGTCCGGCAGGGCGGAGGCCTTGCCCGTTTCCGGGCGGTAGAACAGCGTGCCGCCGGAAAGCGCGTACTTCTCGCCTTGAAACCGGCTCTGCAGGGTGGCGACGGACTGGAAGTCATGGCGGGTCTTGAGCGTGGCGAGAAGAACCGGATCGACCACGATGAAATCGAGGGCGTTGCTGCGAACCTTCGCGACGATTTCATCCCGCGTGAACGTCGCGACCTCAAAGCGGCAGCCGGGAATGGAGCCGGAGAGATACTGGGCGAGCGGGGTGTCCGCCAGCGAGCCACCGCCCGGGGTGGTGTTCGGGAGAACGCCGATCCGGACCACGGTGGTTTCGCCCGTTACGGCCTGGGCGGAGGCATCGAGCGAGACCGCAAGAAGGAACAGGAGAGCGCACCCCAAAAGCCTCATTCGGACGAAGGGAGTCAAGCGATCTATTGACATCACAAACCTCCAGAACGAATCCGTCAGCCCCATGACACGGCATCTTGTCACGGGTTGCGGTCTGTGTCTGCAAAAAAAACCGGGGACACGGAGACCGGCTGCCGGGCGCGCGGAAATCATTCGCCCTATACAACGTGGGTATACTATTCTGTACAAGACATGTCCGACAAGTTTCAGCCGATATCGATGGAACAACTGGCGGCATGGGTTTTTGCCGAACTGGACACCCGCGGCTCCGTATTCGGCATTCCCCGCCAGCTCTTCTTCGTTCCAAAGCCCTCCGATGGATTTGCCACAAGCGTATACGGACAGCGCCTCGAAACGCCGTTCGGGGTGGCTGCCGGACCGCATTCGCAAATGGCGCAGAACATCATCGTGGCCTGGCTGTGCGGGGCGCGGTTCATCGAGCTCAAGACCGTCCAGACCCTGGACGAAATCGAGGTCTCCAAGCCGTGCATCGATATGCAGGACGAAGGCTACAACGTCGAATGGTCGCAGGAGCTGAAGGTTCGCCAGTCGCTCGACGAGTATGTCCGCGCGTGGGTACTGATCCACGCCCTGCATCGGAAGCTCGGGTTCCCGGGCGACAGCCCGGGCGTCGTGTTCAACGCGAGCGTCGGCTACAACATGGAAGGCCTGCTCAAGCCCAACATGCAGGACTATCTCCAACGCGTGAAGGATGCGTCGGAACTCGTCCGCCCGTATGCCGACATCGCGGCGAAATACGTCCCGGAGCTGGGCCGCACCGCGGTGCCGGACCGCATGACGGACAACGTCACGTTGTCCACCATGCACGGATGTCCGCCGGACGAGATCGAGAAGATCGCCGCCTACCTGATCGGCGAATGGGGCTTCCACACCAACGTGAAACTGAATCCGACCCTCCTCGGGCCGGAGCGGCTGCGGCAGATCCTCAACAAGGAACTGGGATACGCGGACGTGGTGGTGCCGGATGCCGCGTTCGGCCACGATCTCAAGTACGCCGACGCCGTCCCGATGCTGAAACGCCTGGGCGAGGCCGCGAAGGCCCGCCGCGTGGAGTTCGGCGTGAAGCTGTCCAACACGCTGGAGGTCGAAAACTACCGCGATGCCTTCTCGAAGAAAGAGAAGATGATGTACATGTCCGGCCGCTCCCTGCACGCGGTCACCGTGAATCTTGCCGCGCGGCTTTCCGGCGAATTCAAGGGCGGGCTGATGATGTCTTTCTCCGGCGGGGCGGACGCGTTCAACGTGGCGCATCTGCTGCGCTGCGGAATGAAGACCGTCACCGTCAGCTCCGACATTTTGAGGACGGGCGGATACCTGCGTCTGCGCCAGTATATCGAGAACACGGCGGCGGCGATGAACGACGCGCGCGCGGCGGACCTGCCGGACTTCATCTGCAAGGAGGCGCGGAAGATCGAGGCTTTTTCCTCGCGGTTCGAGAGCGCGCTGTTCGACTCGCTCAAGGGCGGCGGGTCCTCCGCGGCGGACAAGGAATCGTGTCGGAACATCGCCCGGTGCCTGGTCCAGCTGCCCCGCACAAGCCGCGTGAATTCGGTGATCCGCGGCTGGGCGGCCGAGCAGGCGCTGACCGAGAACGCGGACGAGCTCATGCGGTGCGTGACGGAGGCCGGGGCGCGGATCAACCTGGAGCAGTATGCGAAGGCCGTCTGCGCCGAGCGGACGCTCACGAGGCGGGCCTTCGAACGGCAAAGGACGAAGACCGCGAGGCCCCTCGGGCCGTTCGACTGCATCAAGGCGCCGTGCACGGACGAATGCCCCGTGAATCAGAAGGTCCCGCAGTACATGGGCCTGGTCCGGCAGGGCAAAATCGAGGAGGCGATCGAGGTGACCCGGCTCGACAATCCGCTGCCGTCGATCCTCGGGCGCGCGTGCAACCATCTCTGCGAGGAGGTCTGCGTGCGGACGCAGCTCGACGAACCGCTGGCGATCCGCGAGATGAAGCGTTTCATCATGGACCAGGAGAAGAACCCGCATTACCGCGCGCGGGCGCGGGCCAAGCGCTCGAAGGTGGCTGTCGTGGGCGGTGGGCCGTGCGGCCTGGCCGTCGCATACTTCCTCGCGCAGGCGGGCTACAGCGTCACGATTTTCGAATCGCGCCCGTATGTCGGCGGGATGGTGGCCGGGACCATTCCGGCGTACCGCGCCGCGCAGGCCGTTGTCGACAAGGACCTCAGGATCATCCGCGAACTCGGTGTGGAAATCCTGTGCAACCGGAAGGCGGGGCGCGATTTCACGCTCGACAGCCTGCGGCAGCAGGGGTTTCAGCATGTGGTCGTTGGCGTCGGCGCCCAGAAGGGGAAAACGCTGGGCATCGAGGGCGACCGGGCGGAGGGCGTGCTCGATGCTCTCGATTTTCTGCGCAGCGTGAAGGAAGGCCATCCCATGCCGCTGGGCGCGCGGGTCGGCGTGATCGGGGGCGGGGACGTGGCGATGGACTGCGCCCGGTCCGCGTGGCGGGTGAAGAAGGGCGATGTCAGCATTATCTACAGGCGCACGATCGAACAGATGCCCGCGGCGCGCGAGGAGTTGGACGACGTTCTGGCCGAGGGCATCAGGATCGTGGAACTCGCCAAGCCTCTGAAGGTGGTTGCCAAGCGCGGCAGAATGACCGGGCTGGAGTGTCTCCGCGTCGCGCTGGGCGAGAAGGACAGCTCGGGCCGCCGCCGGCCGGTGGACGTCCCAAATTCCGAATTCGTCATTCCCCTCGACACCCTGATTGTCGCGGTCAGCCAGTCGCCGGATCTGGATTTCCTGTCCGATCAAAAACCGGAGCTGACGACGTCGGGTTATCTGAAGATCGATCCAGTGACGATGGAAACATCGATCCCCGGCGTCTACGCCGGCGGCGATATCGCGCAGAACGGGCCGGAGTCCATCGTCAAGGCGTTGGGCGACGGCCGGCGGATTGCCGCGAGCATACGCCGCAAGGATGAATCGTTTCGCGCGGCCGAGGAGAAGGCGGGCATTTTTGCGGATGTGGATGCCGTGGAGCTGATCCGCCGCAAAGCCCACCGGAAGTTCCGCGTGTCGATCCCCCATGTTCCGGCGTCGGGACGGAACCAGTTCGACGAAGTGATCATGACCCTGTCGGAGCCGGTGGCGCGCGAGGAGGCCGGCCGCTGTCTCGACTGCCACCTCATGTGCAGCATCTGCTCGAGCGTGTGCCCGAACCTCGCCATCATGACGTACCGGATGGACCCGTTCGAGATGAAGCTTCCGGAGCTGAAGCCGATCGCGGGGCGAATCGAGTGGGGCGGGGGGAGCTCGTTCCGGGTGGAGCAGACCTTCCAGATCGCGATCCTGAACGGTTTCTGCAACGAATGCGGCAACTGCGCCACGTTCTGTCCCACCGCGGGCAGGCCCTACAAGGACAAGCCGAGGCTCTACTTGAAACGCGCCGAGTTCGAGGCGGAAGCCGACAACGCGTTCATGGTGTACCATGGCAACGGCATCTGGAGCCTGTGCGGGCGGTTCGGCGGGGCGACCCACGAGGTCGTGCTTGGAGATGAAACCGTCTACTCATCGCCGAAGTTCAAGGCGTACCTCGACCCGGCGTCCCTGGCGGTCAAGGGCGTGGTGCCGGTGGGGACGCTTGCCGACGGAGAACCCCTGACGCTCGAGCCCTGCGCCAGGATGCTTGCGCTGCTGAGCGGGATACGCAAGTCGCTCATGCACCTGCCGACGGCCTGAAGCCCGCCCGATTTCTCTGCGGCCGAAAGTTTCCGGGACACTCTTCGGTTACTGTTTCCCCGCCGTCACGCGCAGGAAGAAGTTCGCTTCGACCCCGGATCGATTCGTGTAGCTCATGATGTCGCCGGTACCGGGAAGGTGTACGCCGTCCGGCATGGCGGTCCACTGGAAGAGGTTCGTGGCCGACTCCACCGTGTAGAACCTGTCCGTACTGCTGACCCACGTGTATTCGAGATCGGGCGTTTCCGAATGAGTGCTCAGGAGAGCCCGTTGGGGCGAAGAGCCGCTCTCGCCCTGGGGGGTTCTCATCACGACGTGGAAGCAGTTGTCGGAGTCTTCGGGATCGCTGCCCGCCAATTCCTCGTCGAAGTTCGCCATGCCGTCCATGTCGCTGTCGAGCGTGACGTCGCGCGGGCCCGACCCCGCGGGCGCGCGACTCGAATTCTTCCGGTCCACTTCCGTGCCGTTGACCAGGAGAATCACCGTCTTGGGCCCGGTCGTGGTGCTGAAGAACGCGTCGCTGTTCGAGGCCACGGTTCCGCTGCCGGTTTCGCTGCTGTCGACCACCTCCCACGTGAAGTCGTAGTTGTTGGTGTACGGGTTGCGGACGCGCCAGTATCCATCCCACAGGGCGGTCAGCGTGATCTTGCCGCCCTGCCCATAGTTGACCGTCTGCGTCACCGCGTTGCCCATCGCGTCCATCGCCACGACCGCGAAAGAGTTGAACGAACCGCTGATCCCATCTGCCGTGTAGTGGAACACGTTGTCGCTCGATTCCTCCGCCGGCTTGCCGTTCACGGTCACCGCGACCACATCGATGTTGTCGGAGACTTGGATCGTCATGGGAACCTGGTTCCCGTTGCTGACATGGCCGTCCGGCGGCGCGATATGCAGGATGACCGGCGGCTCCGTGTCCACGATGACGGGCTCGTACGTGACTTCCAGGCAGGCGTTGGACCCTTCCAAAACCACCACCAGGCGGTTGTCGGGCGTGTTCCAGAATGCCAGCGGCGCGAACGTCACAATGTATTCGCCGGCGGGAATGTTCCTCAACGTCGCCCCGCTCTCGTTCCAATTGGTTGCCGGCCCGCTGGTCATTCTCCACTGCGCGCCGATTCCGCGGACATCGGGCGGCATCAGAGTGCACGTGACGCTGCCCGGTTGGGGGTCGGGGACCGGCATGAATTCGAAGGCGCCCATGTCGACGACGGAATTCACGATGCGCGAGTTTCCGGAAATATCCACCTCGGTGGTCATCCAGGACTGGTTGCTGCCGGTGTTGATGCAGGGCGAGCCGGACTGCAGTCTGTACGAGCCCGAACCCGCGAACAGCGGGTCCACCTGAAGGTTCCCGCTGCCCCACGTCACCGGGCCCTTGCCGCGCGTCACGATTCCCGCTTGTCCGTCCTCGATGTCGCTGTAGCCGACGGTGATCGCCATGCCGTACCACGCCGTATTGAAGCTGATCTGCTCGGGCGTGTTGTCCCAGGCGATGCAGTTGAGAAGCGTGGGGCTGCTGTAGTACGAGACGTTGATGCCGCCGCCGACCCCCGTGGCCGCGTTGTTGCCGACGAATGTCACGTTCTCGAACAGGGGACTGCAGCCGTCGAGGAACACCCCGCCGCCGCCCTCGCCGGCGAACGCGGTGTTGTTGGCGATCAGCACGTTCCGCAGAGTGCAGCTGGAATGGTAAATCAGCATGCCGCCGCCACCCAGGTTGCAGGTGTTGTTTTCGACGACCACGTTGACGAAGGTGGGCAGGCCGTAGGAAACGCGGATGCCGCCTGCGCTGTGGTCGGCGTGGTTCCCGCGGGAGACGACGTGTCGGACCGAGGCGTAGGAGACCTGGAGATAGATGCCGCCGCCTTCCGCGGTGGTTCCCGAGGCGCGGTTGCCTGACACGATCAGGTGGTCGAGGGTAGGGCTCGCATGGTCACAGCAGACGCCGCCGCCGCGCTGCCACGCGCCCGAGGCCAGGCCGTTGGTGATCGTGAACCCGCAGAGCCGTGCGGAGGCGGTTTCGGAGTTGGTGAAAGAGACCACGGGGCCTGCCGCGCCGCCGTTGATCACGGTGGAGCCGATGTAGTTCGTGTCGCCGTCCGTCATGAAGAGGGACCCCACCTGGATGCTCTTGCCCCGGAAGGTGATGTTCTCCGTGTAGGTTGCGGGCGCCACCACCACCATGTCGCCGTTCAATGCGACATCAATCGCATCCTGGATCTTGTGCGCGGCCGTCGCCCAACTGGTGTACGGCGAAACGTTGCCGCCCGTGGGCGACACGTACCGGGTGGCGGCAACCGGCGGCATGGAGGTGATGGAAAGGCTCTTTTCCGCGGACCAGTTCGACACACGGTCAGGCTGGGTGACGGAACGAGCTTGTGCGCGAACGGCGAACGCGCCGCCGGATTGCCATGCGTGGCTGTTGGTCGCGGTCGACCAGTCGGACATCGTGCCGTCGCCCCAGGAAAAACGATACTCCACCGGGCTTTCGTCACTGCATGTGGAGCCGCCGGTCACGAAGGTGAGGACTGCGTTCAGGAGACCGTAGGATGCTCCCTGCGGCATCTGCGGCGTGGAAACGATCACTCCTCCCGACGGGACAGCGCCCTCGTAGGGACCCATATCCACGCTGCCGTCAATAATGCGGGCGTTGCCGATCACATCGACCTCGGTGGCCATCCAGGACTGGTTGGTGCCGGTGTTGATGCAGGGCGAGCCGTCCTGCAATCTGTACGAGCCCGAGCCCGCGAACAGCGGGTCCACCTGAAGGTTCCCGCTGCCCCAGTACACCGGCCCCTTGCTGCGCGTCACGATCCCCGCGTATCCGCCTTGGATATCGCTGAATTCGATCGTGATCGACATTCCAGACCACGCCGTATTGAAGCTGATCTGCTCGGGCGTGTTGTCCCAGGCGATGCAGTTGAGAAGCGTGGGGCTGCTGTAGTACGAGACGTTGATGCCGCCGCCGACCCCCGTGGCCGCGTTGTTGCCGACGAATGTCACGTTCTCGAACAGGGGACTGCAGCCGTCGAGGAACACCCCGCCGCCGCCCTCGCCGGCGAACGCGGTGTTGTTGGCGATCAGCACGTTCCGCAGAGTGCAGCTGGAATGGTAAATCAGCATGCCGCCGCCACCCAGGTTGCAGGTGTTGTTTTCGACGACCACGTTGACGAAGGTGGGCAGGCCGTAGGAAACGCGGATGCCGCCTGCGCTGTGGTCGGCGTGGTTCCCGCGGGAGACGACGTGTCGGACCGAGGCGTAGGAGACCTGGAGATAGATGCCGCCGCCTTCCGCGGTGGTTCCCGAGGCGCGGTTGCCTGACACGATCAGGTGGTCGAGGGTAGGGCTCGCATGGTCACAGCAGACGCCGCCGCCGCGCTGCCACGCGCCCGAGGCCAGGCCGTTGGTGATCGTGAACCCGCAGAGCCGTGCGGAGGCGGTTTCGGAGTTGGTGAAAGAGACCACGGGGCCTGCCGCGCCGCCGTTGATCACGGTGGAGCCGATGTAGTTCGTGTCGCCCGTGGTCAGGAACAGCGAACCCAGTTCCACATTCTTCCCTTTGAAACACACGTTCTCCGTGTAAGTGCCAGGGTACACCACCACTTGATCCCCGCTGACCGAGGCATCCATGGCCGTCTGGATGGATCGTGCCGCCGTCTCGGGCGTGGTATACGGCGATTCATTCGATCCGGATGTCGAGACATAGTGAATATCGGCGGCGCAGAGCGCCGTCAGTGAACAGAGAAGAAGAAGACAAAGCGGAAGACGCGCAGAAGTCGTTTGCATGACACCCCCCCCAGTTCTCGCCGGTTACGGCTGAAAGGAACTCCTTGAAACTAAACCCGCTGATCACTGTACCCGGTCCCATGCGTGAGGTATAGGGAGGTGTTGTGGGCGAATTGACCGCAGAACGGTGTCGGAAACGGCCGGTAAACGCAGTTACGGGGCCTTGATCGTCAGCGGGACCGAGAAATCGGCGGTCCGGCTGTCGGCCTCATCGGTGATCTTGATGCGAAGGATGTAGTTCCCGGGCCCGATCGTCTTCGGAAGATTCAGATACTGGGCGATGAAGAAGTCGTGCCGCCGGCTGGTCGTGATATCCGTGACCGAGACCTCCCGCTCTCTCCAGACTTCCTTGCCCGCCTCCGCGGCGCTTTCGATGGACAGCTCCTCCTTCAACTTGATCACAAACCGCCCGTTCTCCTCGCTGCGGACCTTGAAATGGACCGGCTCGGAATACACGAGGATCAGAGGCGCTGCGCCCTGTGCGAATTCGTTGGTGCCGAATGCCTCGTACCGGCCGAATCCGTGAACACGCTGACAAAGAACGGCCTTGTTGATTTCAAGGTCCTGCCGGTCCGCCGAACCAGCCGCCAGTTTGTCCTGCTCGGCGGCAAGAAGCTCGACGTCAGCCAGCACATTGCCGTTTTTCCCCAGGTTGTCGCCCAGCCGTCGGAACATATCCTGATACGTTGATGCCAGCACCTTGGCGTCGGGGTTCTGGCCTTTCAAGTCATCATCGGTCAGCCCGTGCTTGGAATCCAACAAGGCGAGGCCGGCCTTTCCGATGAGCGGCTTCAGGCCCCCCTCGCCGGTGCTGATCTCGGCGGTCAGTTTCCGGTCAAGTTCGGCCAGCAGGTCGCCGCTGGCGGGCGGTACGGACGCAACGTCCACCTCCGCGTCCGAAGGCGCGGCCACACTCACGCGCGGCTTCATCGAAACAGCGGGTTTTTCCACGGGGGGCGGGGGAGCCTGAACGGCCTCCTCCGTGCCGGTCGCTTTTTTCAGCGAGCCGCCGAGGAAGGCAAACGCGAGCGCTCCAACCACGACGCCGGCGATGAGCCACGCCGCAGGGGCGATGAGGGATCGCTTCTTCGGTGATTCAGGCGCGAGAGCCTCCCCGGCATGGGTCTGCATTGCGACCAACTGGTCCAACAGCTTGGGCGGCGGAGCCGCCGGCGCGGGACTCTGTTCAGGCGTCGTTTTTTTGTCGTCCACTCGCAACTCCCGTTTTCCGTGTTATTGCGCAGTCGACTCGGGCTGAGGCGGAGGTGTTTCCGTTCCTGCTTCCGGGGTCGGAGTCTGGGCCGGAGCCGGACCCGCGTGTTTGGGTTTGCGCGGCTTGCGGGGATGCACCGGCGCGTGGGCCGCACGTTCGGCCGGTTCCATCCGGGCCGCAACACTGCCGCCCGTCACCGCGCTCTGAATCTGTCCAAGGCGCGAGGACAACGACTGTTCGCGCTGACGGAGACGCGCGATTTCCTCGGCATCCAGCTTCTGCTGCTGGGCCATGGCGCGCTCCTTCGCGCGGATCGAGTTGACGGCTTCCTGGTAGGCCTTCTTGAACTGCTGCAGTTCCTGGTCGCGCTGGCGGCGTTGTTCGCGCTCGGCGTCGTAGAATTTCCTCTGCTGCTCGAGCCGTGCGGACAGCGCCTGGTTCTCGTGCTGGAGCTGGTTGATCCGCTGTTCGAGGTCTCCGCCCTTGAGCAGGAAGTTCTCCTGCTCGTCCTGGAAGATGTTCTTCTGCTGTTCGAGTTCGGCCACCGTCTGGGCCAGCTGGGCTTCCATCCCGTCGTGATCCCGCCGCAGCTGTTCCAGTTGCTGCTGCAAGTCCTCCTCGCGCAGGCTGGCCTGGCGGGTCTTGCTCTCCGCGAGCTGCTCCTGGCGTTCGAGACTGCGATGGGCCTCGGCGATCTGCTTGTTCAGTTGTTTGATCTCGGCCTGGAAGCTCTCGACCTGCTGGCCCGCCGACTGCATTTCGCGCTTCGCGTTCTCCTCGGCCGCGCGGGCGGCCTGCTCGGCGTCGGTCAGCTTCTGCTGGAGGACCTGGATATTCTCCACGGCGTCGCGGATCTGGTTCTCCAGTTCGATGATCTGACCTTCGGCGTGCTGGCGCCGCGCGAGCTCTTCGCCGTACGACTTGCGGGTCACCGCGAGTTCGGCGTCGCGCCGCTGCGCGCGCTGCCATTCGTCGTCCAGGAGTTGCTTGAACTGCTCGAGGCTCTCGTTGAGCTTGGTGTACTTGATCTGTTCGTCGCCCAGCACCTTCTTGTGCTGTTCGACCTGCAGCGTGTGCGACTCGACTTCCTGCCGCAGCCCGGCAATGGTCATCTCGGATTCGCGTACGCGCTGTTTCAGGGTGTTGATCTGCTCGGCGAGGCCGTCGTTTTCCTGCTGGGCCTTCTCCGCCTGTTCGCTCCACGCGGCCTGGCGCTGGTTCAAATCCCATTCCAGCTGGTCGGCCTTTTCCGTGGCGTCGTGGGACTGCTGGCGCAGGGATTCCACGGTTGCGGCAAGCTGTTGCTCGCGGGCCGAAGCCTCTTCCTGCAGTTTCGCGAGGGCGGCCTGAACGGAGGCCAGTTCGGCTTCCTTCCCGCTGATGAGATCCTGGACGTCCTGCTCTGCCTTCAGTTTTTCGTCGAGCTGGATCTGGACCTCGGCGAGCTTCTGGGTGAGGGTCTGGACTTCCGTCTCGGCGCGTTCCGCGCGCTGGGTTGCCGTTTGTTCCTGCCGCTTGCCGTGTTCCTGAAGCGTGCGGATCCGGTCGCGAAGCTGTTCGATCTGCGCTTCCTTTTCCGTGCTCTGGCTCAGCGCCGCCTGCGCCTGCGCGTTCAGGGCGGTGATCTGCTGGACCAGCGATTCCTGGCGGCCCGTTGTCTCCTCGATCTGGATCTTGAGCGTCTCGATCTGCGAGGTCAGGTCGTGCTGGCGGGACGCGCTTTCCTCCTGCAGCGAGCGGTTCAGTTCGTTCAGGCGGGTGATTTCCTCAGGACCGCCGGCGGCCTTCAGGGCCTCGATCTGGGCGGTCAGGGCGCGGACCTGGTCGAGGAACTGCTGGTCGCGGCGGCGGGCCTCGTCCTGGAAGCTTCTCAGCTTCTCTTTGAACTGCTCGATCTGCTGTTCCTTTTCGGAAATGACGCCGGACGCGACTTGCGCCTGTCCGGTCAACTCGTCCACCTTCTGGTTCAGTTCCTGGACGCGGCGTCCGAACTCGCTCTTATCCGTCGCGGCCTTGAGATCCGCAATCTGCTGGCTGAGTTCCTGTTCGCGGGCGGCGGCCTCTTCGCGCAGTTTCCCGATCTGCGCCTTCAATTCCTCGGCTTCCTTCGCGGCCGCCTCGTCCTTGGCTGCCTTGGCGGTCTTGAGCTGATGCTTGACCTCGGCCAGCTGCTTCTTCAGTTCCTCCTCGTGATGGCGGCTCTGTTCCAGCGCGGCCTGCAGCTCCTTCAAAAGGGTATCGTCAACCTGCGGCGCGGGCTTGGCGGCTTCGGCCGGCTTCGCGCGTTCCTGCTCGCGCACGGCCAGCGTCTCTTCCTTGCGGGCGGGTTCGGCGGGCTTCTCCTTGATTTCGCGCGCCGGGGCCGGAGCCGGAGCCTTGGGCTGAGCCGGGGCTTCCTTCGCCGCCTTGGGAGCCTCCTGCACGGGGGCCTTCTGGGCCGGGGCGGGCGGGGGCGTCGGCGCCGCGGCTGGAGCCGCAGCGGGAGCGGCCGGGGCTTCTTCCTTCTTCTCCACCGGCGGAGTCTCCGTTTTACGGAGGTTCGGCGGCGGACGGCTCTTCGGCGGCGGGACCACGTCTTCGGCCGCCTTGGTCATGGAAAGCAGTTTTTCCGCGGTCGTCTTTTCGCCGGTGGCCTTGTGATAGACCTTCGAATTTGCGAGGACCGCGCCGGATTTGAGGAAGTCCGTGATCGCCTTGGCGTTGATCGGGCCGAACGGCTTGCCGTTCGCCAGCTCGACCATCCAGTTCATTTCGCACTCGGGAATCGTTTCGACCTTGATCCATTCCTTCTTGTCCGGGGAGACTTCGTTGCCGGGGGCCACGCGGCAATCTTCGGCCCAGCTTCGTAATTGGGAGACGTGGAGAGGTCCGTATACGGAGCCATCGCCGGTGCGAAGGAACCACGACGATCCGCCTTTTTCAGGTTTCTGGCTGTCGTAAATCTTAGACATGTTCAAACTCCCCCTTCCGGGATCGGAAACGCCCGGAGCTTATCAGGCATCAATACATTCCGGCACGCGCGGAATATACCATAGCTAACTTTTTCGAACATTAGTTTTTTTGCCAAACGCCCCGTCCGCCGCGGCGGCTTCAGGACGCCGGCGCGGGCTCCGCGACGGGCTTCACGACGATGCGCTCGCCCGCTCCCGGCGCGGCGCCCGTCATCGTCGCCTTCATCTGCTCCGCCTCGTCCAGTCCGTCGGGTGAAATGTTGAGAGTCGCGTCGAGCACGGCGCCGTCTTCAACGACCAGCCGCCCGCCGCGGATCGAGCCCGTAAAGCGGGCGCCGGCGCGGATCGTGACGACCCCCGTGGCGTAGAGTTGGGCGTTGAGGACGCCGGCCACGTCCACGTTCCGGTACAGCGCCGGGCTTTGGAAGGTGATCTCGCCGCCGGCCAGGAGCTTGATGTCGGGCGCCTTGAAATTGCCGCGCGTAAATTCCGCCCCCGGGAACAGGGTCAGCTCGCGGGTCGCCTCGACGGAGCTGTCGGTCACCTTGCCGGCGAGGTCCACGTCCGTGCCGAGCAGCTGCGCGGAGGCGACCACCCCGCGCGCCGTAATCTTGATCTTGCCCAGGGTCTTCAGCGTCTCGCGGCAGTCGGCGTCGATGGTATAGCCGGCGAGATCGAGCGCGGCGCGGCACTTCGGGCAGTGCGTGGTGCTCATGCGGCCGGTGAGGTTGAACTCGTAGCCGCATTCGTAACAGCGGATGTGCTGCTTGGTCGGGAGCGTGGTGCGGGCGGATGCCGAAGCGGCGGCCGGGGCGGTGCCGGGCGGGCCGGCAGGAGTCGAGGGGGTGGCGCGGTTATCTTGGGACGAGCGGAAGCGGGGGCCGCCCGGCCGTTGCAGATTCGAGCCGATTCCGGCGCTGAGCGGCAAAGACGGAGTGGCTCCGTCGCCGCTTCCTGCGCCACCTCGCTGTCGATATTCGGACACGCAACCTCCCCGCCTGAAGAGTGCAGCCCCTGCCGAAAACGGCGGTCAGGAGCACGTTTCGGCCGGCTTAGAGAGAGGGAATCCGGGGCGTGCCGTAGGAGGTGTCCTTCTCGGGCACGGCGGAGGTTGTCGTGTTGCCCGGGTTCACGTCGACCTTGCCGACGAACGTAACCCCGTCTTCCACGGACAACCGCTTGGACTTGATGTCGCCCATGATGCGGGCGGCCGCCTTCATCTCGATCTTGTCCTTGGCGGCGACTGTTCCGTTGATCGTTCCCTCGACGACCACGTTGTTCCCCGAGATGTTGCCCTTCATCGTTGCGCTCTTGCCCAGGATCGAGTCGCCCTGGCAGGCCAGGTCGCCGTCGAGCTTCCCGTCCATGCGGACGGAGCCGGAACTCTTGATCGCCCCTTTGATTTCCACTTCGGAAGTGATGACCGACTGCGTTGCGCCGTTACTCATGATTGCTCCCTCTTGAAGGTGAAATGTTTGAATCCATCGACCCGTCCGTAATATATCCTGCCGGAAATCGGGGCAAGCCCTATTTGAGGGGCCTCATCATACTCGTAATCGCACTCTTAATCGTAATCCTGATCGGACGAGCACGATTACGATTAGGATTACGATTACGAGCCAACGGCCGAGGACGATCTACGGACGCAGGAGGAGATTGCTCTCCTGCCACGTGAAGGAAGCCGTCTCCGGCGCGCGATCGACCGCCTTGCCCTCGACGATCGATTCCGCGTAGCCGCCGATGCGGATGGGTTCCTTGAATACCGGCGAGGACAGGTCGATCGAGAATCCGTTCCGGTGCTGGTTGAACTTCACGATCTGGAACGTCTCCTTCGCGAGCGAGCCGAACGCCTTGTCCACCCGGCATTCCCAGTTGGCGTACCCGGGCACCTTGAACGCCAGGACGTTCAGGTCGGCCGTCGTCTCGGTGAGCGACGGATCCTCGCCGGCGGGGGTGTTGAAGTCCAGATAGGCGATGATCATGTAATCGCCCTTGGGTGTCCTGGGGATGGTGTCCTTCATCCGGAAGTCGATCTCGATCCGGCTCGAGCCCTTCCGGGAGAAAGTGATTCTCACGAGGTCCAGCCCCTCGGCGTCCTCGCCGGAAAAGGCCGCATCGCCGGGCTTGTCTTCAACGAAGAACACATCCTGTCCCCGGCACGGCACCGCCGCGAGCCATCCGGCGACCAGCCATGGAATCACCCATTTCATGCAATTCCCCGTACGAAGGAATAGCACGGCGCGCCGGCGGGAGCAACCCGCCTCGGCGGCTTCTTTGGCGGATGCGTTCTGGAAAAAAAGACGGAAGGTTTTCCAATGTTTGGAAAAAACGGGTATGTTTTTTCCAACCCTTGGAAAAAATGACATCAACTTTTCCAATCCTTGGAAATATCGAGCCTGCCTGGAGGCCCCTATGAGCTCACTCCTGATCAAGAACGGACGGGTCGCGACGCTGAACGAACGCCTGGACATCGTCGAGGGCGGCGGCGTGTACATCGAGGACACGAAGATCGTCGAGGTGGGCCGGATTCCGGAGCACCGGCATAAGGCGGATCGGGTGATCGACGCTGCGGGCAAGGTGATCATGCCCGGCCTCATCAACGCGCATCACCATCTGTACTCGACGTTCGCGCGCGGCTTCGCGCCGCCGGGCGAACCGGCGGCGGATTTCGAGGAGATCCTGGAGCATCTCTGGTGGAAGCTGGACCGCGCGCTGGACGCGGAGGACGTGTACTACTCGGCGCTGCTGGTCCTGCTCGACTGCGTGAAGGCGGGCTGTACGACGATCATCGATCACCACGCCTCGCCCTCGTGCCGCGACGGCAGTCTCGAGTTGATCGAGAAGGCGTTTCGCGACGCGGGGCTGAACGGCTGTCTCTGTTACGAGGTGTCCGACCGCAATGTCGAGGGCGGTGGCGTCGAGGAAAACGAGCGGTTCATCACGCGCTGCCTGCAGGCGGGCGACGACCAGATCACGGCGATGTTCGGGCTGCACGCGTCGATGACGATCGGCAACAAGACGCTGGACCGGTGTGCCGAGATCGGCAACCGCCTGCGCTCCGGGTTCCACGTCCACGCGGCGGAGGACCGGATCGACCAGCAGGTGACGCAGAAGGAATTCCGGGCGCGCGTCCTCGAGCGGTTTCACGCGGCGGGGATCACGGGCCCGAAATCCATCTTCGTTCACTGCGTTCATCTCGATCCGGCGGAGAGGGATCTCCTGCGGGGCACGAACTCGATGGTCGTGCACAACCCGGAATCGAACATGAACAACGCGGTCGGCGCGGCGCGCTGGATGGACCTGCTGAAGAGCGGGGTGCTCGTGGGGCTGGGGACGGACGGGATGGCCTCGGCGATGATCGCCTCGGCGCGGGCGGCGTACCTGCTTCAGCGGCACGCGCAGGAGGATCCGCGGGTCGCGTTCGGCGAGTCGTGCGACCTGCTGCTGAAGAACAACCGGGCGATCTGCGAGCGGATTTTCAGGGACAAGCGCGGCGTGCTGGCGCCGGGGGCGCTGGCGGACGTGATCGTCGTGGATTACACGCCGTTCACCCCGATGAATTCAGGCAACTTCTACGGGCACCTCCTGTACGGCCTCAACGACGCGCCGGTGGACACGACGGTTTGCCGTGGCCGGGTGCTGATGGAACAGGGGAAGCTGGCGCGTCCGGGCGAAGAGGAACTGCGCGCGAAATGCGTGGAGCGCGCGGCGAAGCTGTGGAAGCGGATCCGGTGAGCTGTCGTTAACGCAGGCCCGGCAACGGGGTATTTCAATAGACCATCGGGTTGTTGTATTCGGATCATTCGGTGGCTCCATGACGAACAACCGCATTTGGCCGGTGGCAGGCGTTTTTTTTGCGCTCCTCATGGTATCAGTCCCAACGGTCCGCGCGCAGGCGCAGAACGGCTGGCGGACGGTCGGGTCCCTGCGCGATGCGGGCGGGAGCGACACGGTCCGGGTTCGCGTGGACCGGGCGGAACGGCAGGTGCTTGAACTGACGTACTCGATGCCCGGCCTGAAAAGCGCAAAGACCGGACGCCGGGCCAGCGGCAGGGAGCAGGAGCGCGTCCTGCTCGGCAACGCGCCGCGGACAGGCCGGGCCGGCGAGCCGCTTCTGCCCGTTGTTCCCGCAAACATTCTGCTTCCCAAGGGATACACGGTGGACACGATCCGGGTCGTTCCTCGCGGGAAGACGAAGCTGCCGGGCACGCATTTGGTGGAACACGGCGAGAAGCCGTTCCCGCTGATTCCCGGTGCGCGGCCGGAGAAGACGAAACCCGACCCCGCCATCTACAACTCGCGGAATCCGTATCCGGGGAAGCTCTACGATTTCGTCGGCATCCAGAAGCGACGGGGCAGTGCGGTTCTCGTGCTGGCCCTGCACCCGGTGGAGTACGTACCGGCCGCCGGGGAGCTGGCTTCGGTCGGCGAGTTGTCGGTGAGCGTGACGCTGAAGCCGGAACGTTCTGGCGTCATCGTGCGGCACCGCCCGGATTCGCGCCGCCCGGTCGAGGCGACGGTGGACAACCCCGACACGGCGGCGAGCTACCGCGAATCGAGCCGGAGCGGGGGCGGGTCGGTCGCGCGGGGGCTCGCGGATCCGTCGGACAGCTACGCGTACGTCATTGTGACCAGCGAGGAGATGATGAATGCGGCGGGGCCGTACGCGCTCACGAACCTGCTCGCGCACAAGCAGTCGCGCGGGCTGACCGCCACGATGGTCTCGACGACGGATATCTACGCGAACTACACCGGCGTCGATAACGCGGAGAAGGTCCGCAACTTCATCATCGACGCCTACAACAACTGGGAAACGGATTACGTCCTGC
>ERZ1645192.1111-NODE-1111-length-22571-cov-12.982501_pt1 | contig 22571 bp, 19 predicted proteins | sample MGYA00575354_ERZ1645192 | MGnify/ENA primary metagenome ERZ1645192 (study PRJEB40844, sample SAMN11349763) | freshwater sediment metagenome | isolation source: river sediment | host: Sediment | place: India: Faizupur Khadar , New Delhi | collected 2017-02-21 ... | reverse complement strand
CTGCCTTGGGAGCAGGAGGTCGGGCGTTCGAATCGCCCCGCCCCGACCAGTACGATCCCATGCCTGAAAAAAGGGCTTACCGGTTCCCCGGTAAGCCCTTTTTTCGTGTCAATGGCGAACCCGCCCCCGGCTGGGGGGAATCGATCGTGATCGCACCATGGGCTTGGCCGATTTCTCCCGGGATGGCGCCAGCCCCCACGATCAGACGGACCCCGGCGTGGTCGGCCAGCACCAGCCTGAACGCAGGGGGCGGGGCCTCGCTTGCGGCACGGTCCCTCAGTAGCTGTTGCGGCTGCACATCAGGCTTGCGCTTTTGCGCTGTTTCGGTCGGATTTGCCCTTCTGCCGCGTAGCCGAGGGTGATGACCAAGCCGATCCGCCTGTCCGCCGGGATGTGCAGCATCTCCCTGATTCGCGGCTCGTCGAACCACCCGAGCATGCAGGTGCCCAGTCCCAGGTCCGTGGCCTGCAGGCAGAAGTGGGCGGCGGCGATGCCGATGTCGATGAGCGGAAAATCCCGGTCCTTGAGCCGCCCGCCGATCTGGGTGATCACCTTCGCCTTCTCCACGACAAGCACGGCGAGTACCGGCGCCTGCACCGCGAACCGGTTGAAGCTGACCAGGCGGCTGAAGGTGGCTCGCGCCACCCGGTCCTTGAGCGCGGGCTCGGTCACCAGGATCAGGCGCCAGGGCTGGGAGTTGCTCGCCGAGGGCGACAGCCGCACCGCTTCGACCAGGTGCTCGAGCAGTTCCTCGGGTACCTGCCGATCGGCATACTTCCGGACGCTTTGCCGGCGGGTGATCAATCGGGAAAAGTCCATGTCCACTCCTGGAAGGGCGGCCGGACAGGCTGGCCCGGTGGTGTCCTCGAGGTGCCGGCCTCCTGTCCGCACCGGGCAGGAGAGGCATCAGGTGGTGAGCAGGTCGCGCACCTCGACGGAGCGTTCGCGGTTGTCGCGCAGCCAGTCGTACCAGAGGCGGAACTGCTCGTCATGTGCGGGTACGCCGGTCTCGCGCCAGCCTGGCGGAACCTCGGCCGCGGCGTCCCGGTGCGGCACGAGCGCCCCGAAATGCTCGTCCTGGCAGCGATGCGCCATCAGGTCGGCCAGTTGCACGACCTGGACAAGCAACGGGTCAGGGTCCGCCTGGTCGGGCAGATGGTGGCCCGCGGCGGCGGCCACCAGGTTGCGTGGAAACTGCCACTGGCCGAGCAGTCGCCCGCCCACGGCGGCGTGATCGAACCCGAAGGCCAGCCGCTCGGCAGCAAGGTCCCCTTCGCCGGTGCAGCGGTTCAGCCAGCGGCCGGCCAGGTAGTCGTCGCCAAAGGTCTGCAGCAGGACCAGTTTGCCGAGGTCGTGGAGCAGGCCGGCCATGAACGAGGCGCCGAGTCCCAGCCCCAGATCCCGGGCCATGTGGTTGGCCGCCATGGCGGCGAGAAAGGCGTGCTCCCAGAACCGCTCGACCTCGGGTGCACTGCCGGAGCCCAGGTCGCTGAAGGTGTTGAGCATGGCCTTGACCAGGGCGATGGACTGCACCCGGTTGAAGCCGAGCACCATGATCGCCGCCTGGAGCGAGTCCACCCGCCGGGGCCGGCCGAACAGGGCCGAGTTGGCCAGTTTGAGCACGGTGGCGCACAGCGACTGGTCGGGCAAGAGCGCCGCCATCAGGTCCGCGGCCGAACTCTCGGGGTCGCCGGTGACGCGCAGGATCTGCGCCACCGTGACCGGCAGCACGGGAAAGCTGTCCATCTGCCTCTGCATCATGGTTTGATTGTGCTCGTTCATCACTCCCTCGGGCTCTCCGCCCCTTCCGGCCAGGCGCTGGCGTCGGCCCGGCGATGCCTGTCGCGTCGGGGCCGCCGGGTTGGCAAGGCCGGTCAAATATGCTATGCATGCCGACATCCGGGTCCGCCGGCCCACCTTTTTTTGTGCACCGAGGAGCAACCAGCCCATGACCATCGACCGCGCCCGCCTGAAAAAAATCGACAACGCCCAGGATCAGACCTGTTTCGGCTGCGGCGCGACCAACCCGATCGGTCTGCACATGGAGTTTCAGAGCGACGGCCACCAGCTCTGTTCCTTCGTGACCGTGCCCGCGGCCATGGCCGGCTGGGACCGGACCGTGCACGGCGGCATCCTCAGCACCATGCTCGACGAGGTCATGGGCTGGACCGCCATCCACCTGCTCAAAAAGATCGCCGTCACCCGGACCATCACCGTGGACTTCCTCAAGCCGGTGTACGTGGGCCGGGAGTTGGTCGTGATCGGCACCATCGCCGAGCGGCCCTCCGATCGCCAGGTGGTGGTGCACGGTGAAGTGCACATGGGGGAGACCCTCTGCACCCGGGCCCGCGGCGATTTCGCCACCCTGTCCGCCCAGAGTGCGGTCCGACTCGGCGTAATGAGCGGCGACTACCTGGAGCGATTTTTGCCCATCCTCGAGCGCACCGACGACTGACCGCGGTCGGGGCCCAGGCCCTTCAGGAGCGGAACAGCCGCTCCGCCAGGTCGGCCACGGTGCGCACCGCGACCACCTGCACGCCCTGCGCCGCCTTGCCGGTGAGCTGACGGCCGGCCGACTCGGGCATGAGGAAGGTGCCGAAGCCGAGCCGGCCCGCCTCGCGCAACCGCATCTCCATCTGGCCCACGGCCCGCACCTCGCCGGCCAGGCCGACCTCGCCGCAGACCACGGTGGCCGGGTCGATGGGCTTCTCGAAGAAGCTCGACAACAAGGCCGCGACCACGCCCAGGTCCAGGGCCGGCTCGACGATGCGGATGCCGCCGGCGACGTTGAGGAAGATGTCGTGGTCGAACAGGGTGACCCCGAGCTTCTTCTCGAGCACCGCGGTGAGCAGGGCCAGCCGCTGCGGGTCGGCGCCGATGGCCGTGCGCCGGGCCGTGCCCAGGCTCGAGCGGCTGACCAGGGCCTGCACCTCGACCAGGATCGGCCGGGTGCCCTCGACGCTCGGCAGCACCACCGAGCCGGGCACGTTCACCGGCCGCTCGGCCAGGAACAGGGCCGAGGGGTTGTCCACGCCGACCAGGCCGCGCTCCTGCATCTCGAACACGCCGATCTCGTTGGTCGAGCCGAAGCGGTTCTTGACCGTGCGCAGGATGCGGAACACCTGGCCGCGGTCACCCTCGAAGTAGAGCACCGTGTCCACCATGTGCTCGAGCACCCGCGGCCCGGCGATGGCGCCGTCCTTGGTGACGTGGCCGACGAGCAGGATCGGCAGGTGGGTCGACTTGGCCAGCTGCAGCAGGCGGGCGGTGGCCTCGCGCACCTGGGTGACCGAGCCCGGGGCCGAGCCCACCGCCTCGCTGAACACGGTCTGGATCGAGTCCACCGCCAGGAGCGCCGGCCGCAGCTGCCGGGCGAGGTCGACCACCGCCTCGACGCAGTTCTCGGTGGACACGAAGATCTCCCGCTCGCCGATGGCGAGGCGGCCGGCGCGCATGCGGATCTGGCGCACCGACTCCTCGCCGGTCACATAGAGCACCTGGTGCTGGCGGGCGGCCAGCGAGCTGAGCAGCTGCAGGATCAGGGTGGACTTGCCGATGCCCGGATCACCGCCGATGAGCACCAGCGAGCCGGGGACGATACCGCCGCCCAGCACCCGGTCCATCTCGGCGATGCCGGAGACGAGCCGTTCGCCCTCCTCGCCGCCGTCGGCCGCGACCAGCGGCTGGACCGTGGCCGCGGGCCGGCCGGGGCGGGCCGCGGCCACCTGCCGCTCCTCGGCGAGGCTGTCCCAGGCGCCGCAGTCCGGGCAGCGGCCGAGCCATTTGCGGCTGGCAAAGCCGCACTGGCCGCAGACGAACCGGGTGGTTTCTTTCCTGGCGGGCTGCATCGGTATCCGGGTCAACAGGGAAGGAAAACGGCCGACAGGCGGGACAACTACCGCCGGGCCGGGCCACACGCCCGTTTTCCATGGTTTTCCCATGGAAATGTTTGCAGGGCTTGGAGTATCATGCCTCTTATACCGTGCGGCCTGTCGCCGCGCAAGGGCAGCGCCGACCGACCGCACCCGCGCCCGGGCGGCAGCGCCCGGAGACCACACAGGACATCCCATGCACTACGTTGCCACCAAAATCTGCCGGGCCAGCGAAATCGGCTACAACGGCAATCTCTTCGGCGGGGCCATGCTCTCCTGGCTGGACGAGGCCGGCGCCGCCTTTGCCGGCTACCTCTGCCGCACCCCCAACATGGTCACCCTGAAGATGGACGAGGTCCGTTTCCGGCGGCCGGTGAAGATCAGCCACCACGTCCGCATCTACGCCCGCATCCACCACCTCGGCACCAGTTCGCTGACCATCAACGTCGAGGCCCGGCGCTTCGATTTCACCAAGGAACTTGAGGAGATCGTCTGCTCGACCCGCATCGTCTACGTCAAGATCGACGATGCCGGCCGGGCCGTGCCCATCGACGACCACCTGCGTGCGCACATGCAGGACGACACCCTCGGCGACCTCATGCAGCGGCTCTAGCCGCCGCCCTCTGCCTCTTCCACCTCTTCCGCCCCAACCCGAACTGGAGTCCGCATGTACACGCCCGCCAGCCTGCCCGCCAACAAGACCAAGCTGGTCTGCACCATCGGTCCGGCCACCGATTCGCCGGACATGCTCGAAAAAATGCTGCTCGCCGGCATGAACATCGCCCGCCTCAACTTCTCCCACGGTGACTTCCGGGCCCACGGCGAGATCATCCGCCGCATCCGCGAGGCCGCCCGCGCCACCCAGCGGCCGGTGGCCATCATGGCCGACCTGCCCGGGCCGAAGATCCGCATCGGCACCCTGGCCGAGGAGCCGGTGGAACTGAGAGTGGGCAGCCGCTTCACCCTGACCAGCCGCCAGCTGGTCGGCAACCGCGAACTGGTCTCGGTGAGCCTGCCGGAGCTGCCGCGGGTGGTCCGGCCGGACGACGTCCTGTTCATCAACGACGGTCTCATCCAGGTGCGGGTCGAGACGGTCGAGGGAGACCTGGTGCACACCCGGGTGGTGGTGGGCGGCACCCTGCGCTCGAAAAAGGGACTCAACCTGCCGGGCATCGACCTCGGCATCTCGGCCTTCACCGCCCACGACCGGGCCTGCATGGAGTTCGCCCTGGAGCACGGGGTGGATGCCGTCAGCCAGTCGTTCGTCAACTGCGCCGCGGACATCCAGGCGGTGCGCAAGGCGGCCGCAGCCCTGGGCCACCAGCCGTTCATCATCGCCAAGGTCGAACGCGCCTCCATCCTCGACCGGATCGACGAGGTGCTCGAGGAAGCGGACGGGCTCATGGTTGCCCGCGGCGACCTGGGCGTGGAGATCCCCATCGAGGAGATCGCCATCCTGCAGAAGCGGATCATGGCCCGCGCCAACCTGTTCGGCAAGCCGGTGATCACCGCCACCCAGATGCTCGAATCCATGGCCAAGAACCGGCGGCCGACCCGGGCCGAGGCCACCGACGTGGCCAACGCCATCCTCGACGGCACCGACTGCGTCATGCTCTCGGAAGAATCCGCCATGGGCCAGTACCCGGTGGAGGCGGCGCAGATGCTCGTGCAGATCGCCGTGGCCACCGAGCCGCACCGCACCACCCACAGCTACACCAAAAAGCCGGACCAACCCATTTTCACCGAGATCCGCGAGGTGGACTACATCGCCTCGAGCGTCAACAGCATCGTCAAGCAGACCGACAGCGTCGCCGCCATCCTGGCGCCCACGGACAGCGGCCTGACCGCCCGGCGGCTGGCCCGCTACCGGCTGCCCACCTGGATCCTGGCGGTCAGCTCGAACAAAAAAACCTGCCGGGAGCTGCTTTTCTCCTACGGCGTGTTTCCCATCTACGAGTTCAACCATCCCCACGACTGGACCGACTTCGCCCGGGATTATGTGCTCAAGTACGGCCTCAGGGGCGGCTGCATCATCCAGACCGAGGGACCGTCGGCGGAAAACCCGCACCGCAACCACAAGATGGAGATCATCGACCTGCGCGAGATCTGCTGAGCCCGGCGGCCCGGTCACAGGTCCGTTGAAAAACCCAAAGGAGAACGATTCCTGTTTGCCTATTCGTAAAAAGCGAGCTAATAAATAATGAGTGGTCGTTCATCTGTAAACAGCTGCCGCGCGGCAGTTTTTCTTCTTTCCTTTTATCGAACGGGGGACACCCCACGGAGGCAGGATGTTGGATTTCAGAAAAGGCGTTGATATCCTGGCGGCGGTTGGCGGGGTTTCCACCATCGCCGAGGCACGGCAACTGTTCGCCCGACGGCTCGACCCGGAGCATCTCGCCCGGCTGGGCACGATCACCAACGAGGAGGCGCTGCTCAAGATCGCCAACGCCATCGCCATGTGCGACCCGGAGCGGGTGTTCATCCACACCGGCAGCGAGGCCGACTGCGCCGCGGTGCGGGCCCTGAGCCTGGAAAAAGGCGAGGAGGCGAAGCTCGCCATGCCCGGCCACACCATCCACTTCGACCTGCCCGAGGACCAGGGCCGCATGGTCGACCAGACCTTCTACATCGCCAACCCGGACGAGCAGGTGTCCTCGCTGGCCAAGAAGGAACTGCGCGACGAGTCCCACGCCTACGTGCGCGAGCACATGCGCGGCATCATGCGCGGCATGACCATGTTCGTCGGCTTCTACAGCCGCGGCCCGGTGGGGGCCAGGGCCGCCATCCCGGCCATCGAGATCTCCAGTTCCACCTACGTGCTCCACTCGGCGGAACTCCTCTACCGCAACTGCTTCGCCGACTTCGACGCCGAGATCGCCCGCCGCGGCGAGTTCTTCACCAACGTCCACGCCCAGGGACCCAACCGCTCCGAGGACGTCCCCAAGGCCCGCATCTACATGGACCGCAGCTGGCAGACCACCTTCTCCACCTTCTGCACCTATGCCGGCAACACGCTGTTGATGAAGAAGGGCAACCACCGCTTCGCCTCGGACACGGCCATCTACCGGCACCACGGCGAGGAGTTGTCCGAGCACATGTTCATCACCGGCATGACCGGCCCGGGCGGGCGCACCACCTACTTCGCCGGCGCCGCGCCCTCGGGCTGCGGCAAGACCACCACGGCCATGGTGGGCAGCAACTTCATCGGCGACGACCTCGCCCAGATGTGGATCGGCGACGACGGCACCCTGCGCGCGGTCAACCCGGAGATCGGCATCTTCGGCATCATCGCCGACGTCAACCAGGAGGGCGACCCCTACCTGATGCAGTGCCTGCGCCAGCCCGGCACCGAGGTGATCTTCTCCAACGTGCTCGTCGATCCGGACGGCAAACCGCGCTGGACCGGCGACGGGGAACCGGTCCCGGAGCGGGGCATCAATTTCCAGGGCGCCTGGACCCGCGACATGACCGACGTGCCCATGTCCCACCCCAACTCGCGCTGCACCCTGAAATGCGCGGCCGTGGGCAACCACAACGAGGCGGCCAACGCCGACCCGACCGGCCTGGTCATCGAGGTGATCACCTATTCCGGCCGGGACAGCAACACCATGCCGCCCATATGGGTGGCCCGCACCCCGGACGGGGGCGTGGCCATCGGCGCCTCCATCGTCTCCAAGGCGACCGCGGCCGAGATCGGCGCCAGCGGCGTCAACCGCCAGCCCTGGGCCAACTCGCCCTTCGTCGCCTGCCAGCTCACCGATTACCTGCAGGCCCAACTCGATTTCTACAACAACCCGCGCCTGACCCGCAGACCGGTCATGGCCGGCCTCAACTACTTCCTCACCCACGAGGAGCGGGGCGGCAGCGGCAAGGGGCTGCTCGGCGAGAAGCGCGACGTGCATGTCTGGCTGGGCTGGCTCGAATTGTACGCCCACGGTGACGTCCAGGCGATCGCCACGCCCATCGGCCTGATCCCGAAATACGCGGACCTGAAGCAGCTGTTCACGAGCAAGATCAGCAAGGAGTACCCGGAATCGCTGTACACCATGCAGTTCTCCCTCTACATCGACAACATCATCGCCCGCATCGACCTCCAGGAGGCCGCCTGGCGCAAGGAGCCGGGCGCCTCGGCACGGCTGTTCGCGATCTACGAGGAACAGAAGGCCGGCCTGCTGGCGCTCAAGGCGGCCAGGGGCGCCATCGTCAAACCGCAGGATCTCTGAGCGTCCACCCCGCCACCGTGTCGTTCGCCCCCGGCAGGCTGCCAGCCGGGGGCTTTTTTGTTGGCACCCGGCACAAAAAAACCGGGGCGTCCCGCGTGGACGCCCCGGTTGTTTTTGTGTGTGCCTCCCGCTGCGGGAGTTTGGTCGCGTTCAGCCCTGGCAGAGCTGCAGCACCCGCTCGCGGATGGCCTCAGTGCCCAGTCCCTGGTAGGGGATCTGTTCGCCCAGGCCGCCCTGACCGTCCTTCCAACTGCCCATGAAGCCGAATTTCGGGGCGTAACCGCGCTCGAGCAGCCAGCTGCCGAAGCGGCTGCCCAGGCCGGTGCGTACGTTCTGGGTCTCGACCACCAGCACCATCGGGCTCGTGCCCAGGGTGGCGAGCATGGCCTCGTCGACCACGTTCAGCACCGGCTTGTTCACCAGGCCGATCTCCACCCCCTCCTCGCGGAGCAATTCGACCACGTGCAGGCAGCGGTAGAGCATCTCGCCGTAGCTGACGATCCAGCCGTCGCGTCCCGGCCGGATGACCTCGTCCGTGTCCGGGGTGAAGGTGTAGCCCTCGCCGAAGCGCCGGTTGCCCTGCTCGTCGAGGATGAAGGGCGTGCCCGAGCGGGTGGAGTAGACGAAGCGCAGGCCCGGCTCAGGGAACACCCGGCGCAGGATGGCCTCCAACTGCAGGGCGTCGGCCGGGAAGTAGAGCCGGGTGCGGTCGTGCTCGGCCAGGCCGTTGTCGGCGAAGAAGTTGTTGATGCCGAAATGGCAGGTGTTGTCCGCCATGTCGTCCACCCCGGAATGGGAGAAATGGGCGAGCACGTTGGCCTGGTTGAGGCGGGCCATGGTGATCTCGGAGATGACCATCTCCTGGAAGGCGGCGAAGGTGCCGAAGATGCCCTGCCGCCCCGGCTGGGAGCCGAAGCCCGCGGCCACGGAGAAGTTGTTGCGCTCCATGATGCCCGCGTTGACGTACACCTGGGGGCAGCGTTTGCGCACGTGGTGCAGGCCGCAGGAGCCTTCGAGGTCGGAATCGACCACCAGCACCCGGCGGGCGGGCTCGTCCAGTTCGCCGATCAGGTCGCAGACGATGCGGCCGAACTCGTCGCGGTTCTTGGCGAACTCGGGGGTGCTGCCGCGGTACTCGGTCTTGGCGCCCTTGGCCGGCGGCTGGCGGAGCAGGGCCACGGCCGCCTCGTGGCCGCGGCCGGCGAGGTAGTCGATGGCCATGGCCACCGGGATGACGTCGTGGCCCTTGGGCAGCCCCTCGATGCCGGGCACGCCCACGGCCATCTTGCGCTTGATGACCACGGCCGCCGGCCCGGGGGTGGCGATCGCCGTGCGCACGGCGGTGAACAGGGCGTCCAGGTCCTCGCCGTCACAGGTCTGCACGGCCAGGCCGTGGCCGCTCAGGGTGCGGGCCAGGTCGTAGCCGGGCATGTAGTCGGTGGGATGGCCGGCGATGGTGACGTTGTTGTCGTCGAGCAGCAGTTTCACCGGCAGCTGCCGGGCCACCGCGTAGCGGGCCGCCTCGGCGTCGCCGCCCTCCTGTTGGGAGCCGTCGCTGCCGAACAGGAAGACGGTCCGGCCGGCGCCGGCCTCGGCCACGCCGTTGACATGGCTCCACAGGTGGCCGAGACGGCCGGAGCTGAAGAAGATGCCGTCCGCGTCGCTGCGCTCGGGGTGGCCGTAGTAGCCCTTGCCGAACTCCCGGTAGTGGAGCAGGGATTCGGCCGGCTTGTAGCCGTTGAGCACGCTCATGATGTACTGCAGGGCGACCCGGTGGCCGGCCTCGTCGAAGTAGACCGGGTGGAACGCGTCCGAGCCCTTCATGAAACCGTCGGCGATGAGTACCTCGGGCACGATGTCATAGGCGCCACCGGTATGCCCGCCCAACCCCTTGGTGTTCGCCAGGGCGGTGAAAAAGACGATGCTGTCGCGCACCAGGGCGATATTCTTCTCAAGGGTGGCGCGCTGCTCCGCGTCCAACCCGGTTTGATCGACGGACAGGCGCAGCGGCCGGAAGGCCGACAAGTCAAAGGGGAAGTTCATGGGCTGATCCTGGAAGGTGAATGGTGGTGCGGCGGCGCGGCGGACCGCCTGGCGTCGCCGGATGGAGGTGCACGGTAGTGCAGAAATAACAGAACTGCCAGAATCCGCAAGGATCAACTTGCGCGCCCCGCGGCTTGCCGGTACAAAGGGTGTTTCGGCCGCAACCGGCCCCGGTCAGGGACCGCAGGTCCGGCCGCGGCCCCGTTCTCCGCCGGTGCTGCCGGCGTCCCTCGACCCGGAAAACCCCATGAAGACCATCTGGAAATTCGAACTCCAGCCGAACCGGCTGCAGGTCATCCCCATCCCCGCCGGCGGGCAGATCCTCAGCGTGCAGACCAAGGGCGACAGCGGGCCGCTCATGTGGGTGCTGGTCGACCCGGACCTGCCCCTGAAGGACCGCTTTCTCGGTATCTACACCACCAACACCGCCGTGCCCGACGACCCGGGCCGCTACGTGGCCACCTTTCAGATCATGGACGGCATGCTCGAATTCCACCTGTTCGAGATGGACGAGCCGCCGCCGGAGGCCCGCCTCATCGAGGAACCCGGGCCGGCCTGAACGGTTCGCCCCTCAGGCGAACACCACGGTACGGTTGCGGTAGACAAGGATCTGGCGCTGCAGGTGGTGCCAGACCGCCTGCGACAGGACCACCTTCTCCAGGTCGCGGCCCTTGCGCATCAGGTCGGTCACCGCGTCGGCGTGGCTGACGCGGATCACGTTCTGGGCGATGATCGGCCCGGCGTCCAGTTCCTCGGTGACGTAGTGGCTGGTGGCGCCGATGATCTTCACCCCTCGTTCGTAGGCGGAATGGTAGGGCCGGGCGCCGGGGAAGGCGGGCAGGAAGCTGTGGTGGATGTTGATGATGCGGTTCCTGTACCTGCTGATGAACATGGGCGAGAGGATCTGCATGTAGCGGGCGAGGACGATGAACTCCACCCGGTGTCGGGCGAGCAGTTCGAGCTGGGCCTCTTCCTGTTCATCCTTGGTGTCGCCGCAGATCGGGAAGTGATGGAAGTCCACCCCGAACTGTTCGGCCACCGGCCGCAGGTCCTCGTGATTGCTGATGATCAGGGGGATGACCACCTCCAGTTCGCCCGACTTCCAGCGGGCGAGCAGGTCGTAGAGGCAGTGCGGCTGGCGGGAGACGAAGATGGCCAGGCGCGGCACCTCGCTGGAGAAGTGCAGCTGCCATTGCATGTCGTACTTCTTGGCGATGAGGGTGTCGAAGTATTCGCCGATCTTGTCGTCCGGGATGATGAACCCGTCCAGCTCCCACTCGATGCGCATGAAAAAGACCTGCTGGTCCTGGTCCACGTGCTGGGCGAGGGCGGTGATGTTGCCGTTGTTCTTGTAGATGAATTCGCTGACCGTGGCGACGATGCCCTTGTTGTCCGGGCAGTGGATGAGCAGGATGGCGGAGGCGTTGGCAGGGTCGGAGGAGATGGTGTGCATGGGCGTCTCGGCGCGGCGGTTGGCGATCGGGCGACGGGCGTCCGCCGGGAGGCCGGGAGCGATCGTCGCGACAGGGTCGTCATGATAGCCGCATCACCGCGCCAGCGCAAGCCGGGAAGCGGGATCAGGACAAAAACCGCGGCAGCGCTCAGTCCTCCGGCAGCAGGCCGCGCCAGCGCTCGTCGAGCAGGGCCTGGACCATGCAGGGGGCGCTCTGCTGCCAGCGGCGGATGACCGCCTCCCGTTCCGCGCGCAGGGCGGCCAGTGCCGCCGCCTCGTCGGCAAACGGGAAGCGGGCGCACACCTCGGTGAGTGCCGCCCGCCGGCTCAGGCCGCCGCCCCGCACCAGACCGAGATAGGTCCGGTAGGCCCGGTGCTGCGGGTCGTGATCCGTTGCCGGGGCGCTGTCCTCGTCCGGGCCGCGGTCCGGATCGATGAAGAGCCGGTATTCGCTGGCCGCGTCATGGGTCGGGCGGCGATAGGCGGGCAGCAGGGCGAGCAGTTCCTCTTCCAGTTCCTCCCGCTCCTCCAGCCCACACGGATCGGGACGGCCGGTCAGGCGGGCGTACTCGCCCACCGCCCGGCCCAGGTCGGTGGCGAAGCGGGCGGCCACGAGACGGGCTGCAGCCGGCCGGTCAACGGGGGCGGGCGCAGGCGGCTCGCCGGGCAGGGGACGGGGATCAGGCCGGGAAGGGTGCATGGGCGCTTGTACAGGGACAGGGAAGATTGGTGCGACCCGATTCTTCGGGAGCGGCAACCCAGGCCGCTTGCGCAAGTATAGCGGCCGGGGCGGAAAAGGCGAGCCTAACCCAGGCAGGCGTGCGCCACTGTGGCAAGGATGGCCTTGACATTCCGCCCGGGCCCGCTACCCTGCGGCCAGCCGGCCGGCCAGGTCGCTGTCCGGCGCCGATTCCCCTCCACCGCCGACAGCCATGCTCCCCTCTCTCCGCCTGAACCGCGACGAACGCAGCTGGATCCTCTACGACGTGGCCAACTCGGCCTTTGTGCTGGTCATGGTCACCGCGGTCATGCCCCTCTATTACAAGGGAGTGATCGGAGCCACCCTGCCCGACGCCATTGCCACCGCCAACTGGGGCTTTGCCAATGCCGCCGCCTCCCTCACCCTGGCCCTGCTGGCGCCGCTGCTCGGCGCCCTGGCCGACTATCGCGGCCGGAAGAAACCGTTCTTCGCCGCGTTCCTTGCCCTCGGCCTGACCGGCTGCCTGGCGCTGACCCTGGTCCAACCCGGCCAGGGGTTCCTCTGCCTGCTTCTCTTCGTCCTGGCCCGCATCGGCTGGGGCGGGGCCAACATCTTCTACGACGCCTTCCTGGTCGACGTGACCAGGCCCGAGCGCATGGACACGGTCTCCGCCCGGGGCTACGGCTTCGGCTACATCGGCTCGGTGGTGCCCTTCCTGGCCGTGATCGGCCTGCTCGCCAGCGGCGGCCTGGACAGCGGCCTGCCCGCCCGCGAGACCCGCATCGGTTTTGTCGTTGTCGCCCTGTGGTGGCTGCTCTTCTCCCTGCCGGCCCTCAGGCACCTGCGCCAGCGTCACGGTCTCGACCCGGTCACCGCACCGCTGGCCGACAGCCTGCGGCGGCTCGGCCGCACCTTTGCCGAGGTGCGCAGCCACCGGCCGGCCTTCCTCTTCCTGCTCGCCTATTTTTTCTACATCGACGGCGTCGACACCATCATCACCATGGCCATTGCCTACGGTCACGATCTCGGCTTCAGCGTGCCCCTGCTCATCGGCGTACTGCTCTTCATCCAGGTGGTGGCCTGGCCCTGCGCCCTCGTCTACGGTCGCCTGGCCGCCACCTTTTCCGCCCGGCGCCTGCTCCTGGCCGGCATCGGCGTCTACTGCCTGGTCACCCTGCTCGCCTTCCTGCTGCCCGCCATCGCCGATCAGCGGCTGCAGACCGTTTGCTTCTGGCTGCTCGCCTTTCTCGTGGCCTCGTCCATGGGCGGCATCCAGGCGCTCAGCCGGTCCACCTTCGGCCGGCTCATCCCGGCGGAAAAGAGCGGCGAGTACTTCGGCTTCTACAACGTGGCCGGCAAGTTCGCGGCCATCACCGGCCCCATGCTGATGGGGCTGGTGGGGCGACTGAGCGGTCACAGCCGCTGGGGGGTGCTCAGCCTGCTGCTGCTGTTCGTGCTCGGCGGCTGGCTGCTCACCCGGGTGGAGACAGCGCACCCCGAATGACGCGGTGACCGGGCCGGAGACGGGTCGGCGGCGCGGTCAGCGCTCCCGGCGCCCCGCCCGGAGCACGCCCCACAGGACCGGGACGAGCAGCAGGAGCACCAGGGTCTGCAGCACCGAGCGGGGGGCCACGGTGATCAGTTCGCTGCTCACGGGGCTCTGGTAGGGTGCGGCCGGGCCGGCCCAGGTCGCGAGTGTGGCCCGCATCGTCTCCGGCCAACGGTAACCGGAATGACCGAGCACCGTGGGGAAGACCGTCTCCATGATCCGGTTTTCGCCCATGGCGATGCGCGCGTACTGTTGCCGCAGGTCAGTGTCGTCCTTGGCCTGGTCGGCGAGGAAGGCGTAGCGGTCCCGGCGGAACAGGTGCACCCGGGCCTCCACCAGCAGCGGGTCCCGGTGCGCCGGGTAGCGGGCGAGAAAGGCCCGGTACTGCTCCTCGCCGGCGTAGCGGTCGAGGATGGCCGCCACCTCCGATACCCGCTCCCGGTCCTGGCGGGCCAGTTCCACCCGGTCGAGGCGTGAGCGGAACACCCCGGCGACCGCATCCACGTGACGGTGGCCGTACTCGGCGGTCACCTCGTCCAGGCTGGCCGCGGCCGGCAGCAGGCGCGCATACCGGCCTTGCAGCTCCGGGGTGTTGCTCAGGCAGAAGAGCAGGAGCAGGAGGTCGGCCGCGGCGAGCAGCAGCACCGGCCGCCAGTCCCGGAGCCGGGCACGGCGGCGGACCGGGCGGTACCCCTGGACGGCGCCCACGGCCACCAGTGCCAGCACCGCGCTCAGGCCGTTGATGCCCAGGTCGCGGTAATCAAAGGTACGGCCCGGCACCAGCCACTGGATGAGTTCATCGATGATGCCCAGGCCGATGCCGGCCATGGCCGCGGCCGCATACCCGGCCAGGCCGCCCGGGTGTCGGTCCAGGGCCCGGAACAGCAGCGTGCCGAGCACAGCGTACTGCACAGAGTGGAGCGCCTCCTCCGGGCTGTCCCGCAGTGACCAGACCAGGCCAACAAACAGGGCGGCGACCGCGGCCAGGACCAGCAGCCGCGCCGGCGTCAGACCACGTCGCGCCGCCGCCCGCAAAAGCCGGACGCCGACCGCGGCAAGCGCGAGCAGGGTGGCCCAGAGAAAGAGGTGCCGACCACCGCGCCCGGCCACCAACTCTCGGAGAGCTCCGGCCAGGGGAATGGCCCCCCAGATGAGCAGCAGCCAGCCCGCCACCGCCGCCCATGCCCGCCCTGTTCCTGTGTGCCCGCCCGCCGCTGTCCGTTCCATCCGCTGCCCTCTGTTTGCTCCTGCCTGTCCCGGTCCCCTGTTTGCCTCCGCCTGTGCCGGTACGCAGTCCGTGGGCAGACAGGTTCCTCCGGTCCGGGAAGCGCGCACTCCGCCGCCTAGCCTGTTGCCGATTGTGCATCTTGTGCAAAATAAAAAAGTAATTGCAGGTGCATTTTTTTCCCACTATACACCAACCATCGGGCAGTCCCGCTCGGACATTTTTTTTAATCGAGGTGGATTTGATCGTCAACTAACCGCAACAGAAGACATCGCACTGCAAGGAGGTGGCGGATGGAGTCGAAAGGCATAGGCAACGGCAATACTTTGTTGAGTGCTGTCACGCGCAGGGATTTCATGAAATTCTGTACCGCGGTGGCAGCGACCATGGGTCTGCCGGTGAGCATGGCCCCCCGCATCGCCGAGGCGGTCACCTCCGCGCAGCGACCGCCGGTCATCTGGCTGTCCGGCCAGGAGTGTACCGGCTGCATCGAAAGCCTGCTGCGCACCGGGCACCCGACCCTGGAACATCTCATCTTCGACCTGATCTCGCTCGAGTACTCCGAGACCCTCAACGCCGGTGCCGGCCACCAGGCCGAAGCGCACCGGGCCAAGGCCATTGAGCAGTACAAGGGCAAGTTCATCCTCGTGGTCGACGGCGCCATTCCGGTCAAGGACGGCGGCGTCTACTGCATGATCGCCGGCAAGCCGGTGCTGGAGATCCTCAACGAGACCGCGCCGCTGGCCGCCGCGGTGATCGCCATCGGCTCCTGCGCCTCCTGGGGCGGGGTGCCGTCCGCCGACCCCAATCCCACCGGGGCCACGCCGGTCCACGAAATCCTCAAGCCCAAGGGCATCCCGGTGGTCAACATCCCCGGCTGCCCGCCCAATCCGTACAACTTCCTGTCCACGGTCATCCATTTCCTGACCTTCAACAAGCTCCCGGCCCTGGACGAAAAGGGACGGCCCAAGTTCGCCTACAGCCGCATCATCCACGAGAACTGCGAGCGGCGGCCCCACTTCGACGCCGGCCGCTTTGCCGAGGAGTTCGGCGACGCTGGCCACCAGGCGGGCTACTGCCTGTACAAGCTGGGCTGCAAGGGTCCGGAAACCTACAACAACTGCTCCACTCTGCCCTTCAACGACACCCCGGGCTGCTGGCCGGTGGCCACCGGCTCGCCCTGCTTTGGCTGCTCCGAGGAGAAGGTCGGCTTCCACAGCCCGCTGTTCGCCAAGGCCAAGGTGGTCTTCCCGACCCCGCCGGCCCAGCAGCCGGACACCATCCCGCCCAAGGGCGGCGGCGCGAAGAATTTCGCCTACGGGGTCGCCGGTGCGGCCGTGGGTGCGGTGACGGTGGCCCTGGCAACCCGGGGCGGCAAGGGTGACGGATCGAGTTCGGGAGACTGAAGCCATGGCAATCAACAGACGAGATTTTCTCAAGTTCACGGCTGGGGCAGGCCTGATGCTGTCCGCCGGGGCCACCCCCGCCCGCGCGGAACGACAGAAGGGGGAACTGCCGCCCGAGGCGGTGGGCATTCTCTATGATGCCACCCTGTGCATCGGCTGCATGTCCTGCATGGTCAACTGCAAAAAGGCCAACTCCGAACCCGGCGGCGCCCTCTACCACAAGGAAACGGCCGGCCACATCCCCTTCGAACTGCCCCCGGACAACCCCATCTACGACGCCCCGGACGGGCTTTCCTCGCAGACCCTGTGCGTGATCAAGGCGTACCGCGGGGACGGCGAGACCCTGCCGGCCCATTCGGCCGCGACGGGGTTCTCCTTCCTCAAGTACCACTGCCTGCACTGCATCGAGCCGGCCTGCGTCTCCGTCTGCCCGGTGGCGGCACTGCAGAAGCAGCCGGACACCGGCATCGTCACCTACAACAAGAACAAGTGCTTCGGCTGCCGGTACTGCCAGCTCGCCTGTCCCTTCGGCATCCCCATGTACGAGTTCGAAAAGGCCTCGCCCTCGGTGGTCAAGTGCCAGTTGTGCAACCACCGCTACGCCCAGGGCGGTTACTCGGCCTGCTGCGAGTTCTGTCCCACCGGCGCCTCGATCTTCGGCAAGGTCACCGACCTGCGCGAGGAGGCGAAACGGCGGCTGGCGCTCAAGCCCGGCGACACCTACGCCTACCCGGTCAAGCGGGTGGACGGTGACGAACGCACCGAGCAGGTGGTGGCCAGGTACGTGGATCATGTCTACGGCCTGGACGAGGCCGGCGGCACCCAGTATCTCTTCCTGGCCGGGGTCGAATTCGACAAGCTCGGCTTCAATCCGAAGATCACCAGCGATGTCTATCCGGATTACACCTGGGACTACGTTTCCCACGTCCCGGCCCTGATCGGCACTCTGCTGGCTACCGGCACCGCCCTGCGGATCGTGACCCAAAAGATCGAAAAAAAGAAGAATGAAGCCGGCACAGAGGACAAGGCGTAAGCCCCGTTGAACAGCCTCCCTGACGAGAACAACGACCATCGCGGCAAGACCGCTTGCCGGAAGAGGAAAAAGGAGAACACACATGGCCAAGAAGATAACCATTGATCCTGTGACCAGAATCGAGGGGCATCTGCGCATCGACTGCGAGGTGGACAACGGCAAGGTCACCAATGCCTGGTCGTCCGGGCAGATGTGGCGCGGCATCGAAGTGATCCTCAAGGGCCGCGACCCGCGCGACGCCTGGGCCTACACCCAGCGCATCTGCGGCGTGTGCACCACCGTGCACGCCATCGCCTCGGTGCGGGCGGTGGAGGATGCCCTCAAGATGGAGATCCCGCTCAACGCCCAGTACATCCGCAACATGGTCATCGGCGCCCACGGCATCCACGACCACATGGTCCATTTCTACCACCTGTGCGCGCTGGACTGGGTGGACATCGTCAGCGCCACCACCGCCGACGTGCAGGCCACCGCGGCCCTCGGCCAGAAGCTGTCCGACTGGAAGGGCAACAGCCCGCAGGAGATCAAGGCGGTGCAGGACCGGCTGAAGAAGTTCATCGCCAGCGGCCAGCTGGGCATCTTCGCCAGCGGCTACTGGGGCCACCCGGCCATGAAGCTGTCGCCCGAGGTCAACCTGCTGGCCGCCACCCACTACCTGCAGGCGCTCGAGTACCAGCGGAAGATCAACCAGGCCGTGGCCATTCTCGGCAGCAAGACCCCGCACGTGCAGAACCTGGTGGTGGGCGGCGTGTCCAACCCGATCAACCCGGACAGTCCGGCCAACCTGACGGTGCAGAAGCTCTACCAGATCAAGACGCTCATCGACGAGGTGGGCAACTTCATCAACCAGGCCATGCTCACCGACGTGGCTGCCATCGGCGCCTTCTACGCCGACTGGACGGGCTACGGCGCCGGTGTGCTCAACTACCTGTCCGTGCCGGACATGCCCATGGACACCAAGGGCACCGTCTTCGCCCTGCCCGGCGGCTACATCCCGGCCGGCGATATCGCCAAGTTCGCGCCCATCGCCAGTCAGCGGGAAAAGACGCTCTACGACGGCATCAAGGAGTCGATCAAGCATGCCTGGTACAACGGCGCCTGGGACCGGTCCCCCTACGAGGAGGACACCGTGCCCGAATATACCGGCTACGATTACGACAAGAAGTACTCCTGGGTCAAGGCGCCCACCTACCTCGGCCAGCCGGCCCAGGTCGGCCCGCTGCCGCACGTGGTGGCCATGTACCTGGCCGGCCACGAGACCACCAGGAAGTACGTGGACAGCACCCTGGCCACGGTGTCCGCCCTGGCCGGGACCACGGTGGGCATCCCCGCCCTGCACTCGACCATCGGCCGCATCGCCGCCCGGGTCATCCGCTGCGCCGTGCTCCACGACACCCTGGGTGTCCAGTGGCAGGCCCTGATCGACAACATCGGCAAGGGTGACCTGGACACCTTCAACGCCCCGGTGTTCCCGAAAGGCGAACAGCGCGGCACCGGCTTCCACGAGGCCCCGCGCGGCACCCTCTCCCACTGGATCGTGATCGACAACGGCAAGATCAAAAACTACCAGTGCGTGGTGCCCTCCACCTGGAACGCCGGCCCGCGCAACAACGAGGATGCCCTGGGGCCCTACGAGGCCTCGCTGGTGGGCAACCCGATCGCCGACCCGGAACTGCCGCTGGAGGTGCTGCGCACGGTCCATTCCTTCGATCCCTGCCTGGCCTGCGCCATCCACCTGGTGGACGGCAAAAAGACCCCGCTGGGCAAGGTCAAGGTCCTGTGAGCGACGGGGCGCTGAACAGGCGGGCACTGGTGCTGGGCATCGGCAACCTGCTCATCGGTGACGAGGGCGTGGGCTGCAGGGCGGTCGAGGAACTGGCCCGGCGCTTTGACCTCCCGCCCACGGTGGAGTGCGTCGATGGCGGCACCGCCGGCTTCGAACTGCTGCCCATGCTGGACGGCAAGGACCATGTCATCCTCATCGACGCCCTGCGCGACGAGCGGGAACCCGGCACGGTCATCATGGTCGAGAACGAGCAGGTGCCCCGGGCCTTTCTCAACAAAACCACCCCGCACCAGCTGGGCATCTGCGATGTTCTCGCCGCGGCGGAACTGACCGACGCCCTGCCCAAACACCTGACCCTGTACGGCGTCGAGCCCAAGCGGCTCGACGTCGGCATCGGCCTCTCGGCGGAGGTCGAGGCCGGGATGGAGAAAGTTATCAGCGCGGTTGTCGAACAACTTCGTCACTCTGGATATGAGGTGAAACGCAATGGAATCGAATCCGAACATTAAGACCTGGACGCCGGCGACCATCGTCATGGTGGCGCTGATCATCGCCGGCAGCGTGGTCGCCCTCTATCGAATGATCAACGGTCTGGGTGCGGCCACCAACCTCAACGACGGCTACCCCTGGGGCTTCTGGCTCGGCCTGGACGTACTCGGCGGCATCGCCATGGCCGCGGGCGGCTTCATCATCGCCTGCGCGGTCTACCTGTTCAACTGGAAGAAGTACCGGCCCATCGTCCGGCCGGCCATCCTCACCGCCTTCCTCGGCTACCTGATGGCGGTGGTGGCCCTGTTCTTCGACATCGGCCACCCCTTCCGCCTGTGGCATCCGGGCATCATGTGGCAGTACCACTCGGTCATGTGGGTCGTGGCCATGCACGTCATCTTCTACACCACCACGCTGGGGCTCGAGTTCAGCCCCATGCTGTTCGAGCGGCTGGGCTGGGAAAAGGCCCGCCGGGCGGTGGGCAAGATCATGGTGGGCGCGGTCATCTTCGGCGTGATGCTCTCCACCCTGCACCAGTCGTCCCTGGGCGCGGTGTTCCTCATCGCCCCCTCGAAAATGTCCCCGCTGTGGTGGGACACCAAGCTGCCCTTCCATTTCCTGGTGTCGGCCGTGGCCATGGGCCTGGCCATGGTCAGCTTCGAGACCATGCTGAGCAAGAAGTTCCTCCACCACGAGGTGGATGACGAGATCTTCTTCGGGCTCGCCCGCGGCCTCCTGATCGTCCTCAGCTTCTACCTGCTCTTGAAACTCTACCAGCTGTTCACCGTGGCCAGCCCGGCCATGGCGGTGGACGGCTCGGTGGAGGGCAACATGTACCTGCTCGAGATGGTGCTGGGCGTCATCCTGCCCATTGTCCTGCTCAGCATGAAACAAGTCCGCGCCAACGTGAACATGCTCTTTGCGGTGAACATGGTGGTCATCGCCGGCGTGCTGCTCAACCGGATGAACGTCTGCCTGTTCAGCATGGAGCAGTACAACAGCTGGCGCGGTTTCACCTACGCCCCCTCGTGGATGGAGTTCCTGCTGTCCCTGGGCGTCATCTCGGTGGGCGTGTTCCTGTACAAGATGTCGGCCAAGCACCTGCCGCTGTTCTCGCACTGAGGCGGCCGCCAGGCCAGGTTGCAGACCTTGATCAGCCGTGCGGGCCGGTAACTCCCCCCGGACCGGCCCGCACGGTTCCCCCGGAACCGCCGCCTCGTGCGGCGGTTTTTGCTTCCGGACGGAAGCAAGGAGGCTCCATGTTCGAGACCACAACCTCATTGTCCCTGCGCCGGCTGGTGCCGGCCGCGCTGTTCATGCTCGCAGCCCTTGCTGGCACTGCGGCCGGGGCTGAACAGGACTGCCCGACCCTGCTGCGCGCCCAGTGCGCCTCCTGCCACAAACTCGACTACATCTGCCCGAAGATGGCCGAAGGCAGGTCCAGCCTCTACTGGAAACGGACCATCAGCGACATGGTGGACGAGGGCGCGGTGCTCACCGGCCGCGAACAGGCGGTGCTGGTGCGCTGCCTGAGTTCCCGCGACGCCCGGGCCCGGGCCTTCTGCCCCGGCGCCAACTAGCCGCACCCCCCTCCGTTGCAGCCCCCCGGCCGGGATGTCGTCCCCCCTGCCCGGGGGCGCTGCCGTGCCGCCACCCCCCGCCCCTTCCTGCCAGCACGACCTCGAACCAAGCCGCCACCCGCTGCCGGTCCGCCGGCCATGAGCCGTGACCGGAGTTGCGCGGCCGCACCGCGCCCGGGCCCGGTTCCGCGAACCCGGGCGGACCGCCTGCGCCGATGGTGCATCCCGGAATCCGGGCTCACCTCCCACAGTGTTTTTTTGGAAATAATTATTTCGGTTTTTCCAGCCCGCTCTCCCTGCAGGCAGCGGCGAAAATGGTATTTCGCTTTAAAATCAACCTGATTGTCGCAAAACCCACGTCCCCTTGTTCAGCTTGTGCAAACTGTGCAAAATAAAAAAAGAGATTGCGAAGATCACAGAATCCACTATACAGACCCTTGTTGGCGTAGATGCGTTCTTTTTCGATTTTCCCGATCGTTTTCATCACTCCCGCTGATGGACAAGGCAGCGTGCCAGCGGGGGCGGGCGGGGCGCCGCCACGGCGAGTCGGAGTCCATTCATTCAGTCCAAGGAGGCCTGTATGGCAAAAGTCGGGGTGTATGTCTGTCATTGCGGTTCCAACATTGCCGGCGTGATTGACGTGGCTGCGGTCCGCGACTTCGCGGCGACCCTGCCGGATGTCGTGGTCGCCCGCAAGGACCTGTTCATGTGCTCGGATTCGGGCCAGGAGATGGTCAAGCAGGATGTCCGCGACGGCCTGGTCGACCGGGTGGTGGTGGCGGCCTGCACGCCGCGCACCCACGAGCCCATCTTCCGGGCGGCGATCGAGAAGGCCGGGCTGAACAAGTACCTGTTCGAGATGGCCAACATCCGCGACCAGGGCAGCTGGGTGCACGGTCACGACCACGAGGGCGCCACCGAGAAGGCGAAGAAGATCGTTGCCTCGGCCGTGGGCAAGGCCCGCAACCTCGAGCCGCTGGAGGACAAGTTCGTCGACGTCACCGACGCCGCCCTGGTCATCGGCGCCGGCATCGGCGGCATCAGCGCCGCGCTCGAGCTGGCGGACATGGGGCACAAGACCTATCTGGTTGAAAAACGGCCGTCCATCGGTGGTGTCATGGCCCAGCTGGACAAGACCTTCCCCACCAACGACTGCTCGGCCTGTATCCTCACGCCGATGATGGTCGAGGCCTACAACCACCCCAACATCGA
>ERZ1645192.1110-NODE-1110-length-22576-cov-5.297633_pt1 | contig 22576 bp, 22 predicted proteins | sample MGYA00575354_ERZ1645192 | MGnify/ENA primary metagenome ERZ1645192 (study PRJEB40844, sample SAMN11349763) | freshwater sediment metagenome | isolation source: river sediment | host: Sediment | place: India: Faizupur Khadar , New Delhi | collected 2017-02-21 ... | reverse complement strand
CCTGCTCAAATTCAGCGGCAAAAGCCAATACATCCCCAAACCAAGGTTTGGCACGGCGGAAGTTCGCCTGGGAATCGCCGCCTCGGCCCTGGTGTTCCTTAGCTTGCTCCTGACGTTGCTGCGCAACCTGTAATTCCCCCACAACGCGCCTTTCAGCGAACATATATACCAAAATAGAGGTTTACTTTTGCGTGCCCGGGGTGCTCATCCACCACACCAGCGAGCCAATCCACCCAAACAGCATCCCCACAAACGCCACCTGCGTTACGAACCAGGCGCCATTTTGTTTGAGCCAATCCATCACGGATGGAAAACCCAGCGTTAAGATGATATACGCGCCCAATCCGCCGATGACAACCAACAGGCCTGACCGTACACCCCACAGGTTGCCGCCCCACCAGTAATAGCCAATGGCGTAAGCCAGCCCAAAGCCCAGCGCCAGGATCATCAGCATCAACAGCCAGTCTCCCATGCGCGGGTAACCCGATTCAACCCCGCCTGGCGGTGGCGTGGGGGTGGGTGTCGGAGTAGGGGTGGGCACCGCGGTGGGCGTCACCGTGGGCGTGGGTGCCAGGGTGGGCGTGGGCAGAATCAGTTCAGCGGACCCTCCCTGGGTGTTCAGAACCAGGATGCCGGACGTGGTGGCCGGCTCACTGCTGGCCGTCACCTCAAAAATTCCTTCCCGGTCGATGCGATATTCAATCAAGGCCAGCCCATTCTGGGTGGTGGCCTCCGGTTGGGCAACGATGACATTCTCATCGGCTTTGCGGATGGTGAACCTCACAACGGTCCCGTCCGGCACCAAGTGCTGGTTGCGGTCGCGCAGCGCACCAGCCTGGATGCGCACTGTTTCACCCAGCCTGAAAAGCGGCGCGGGCGTTTCCATGCCCAGCGTGGGGGTCTGGGTTTGGGGCTCCGGGGAAGGTATGGGCAGAATGGGCGTTATCAAGGTGAGCGGAATCACCTGGTTTGGGTCCGGCGCAGTTTGTTTGGAGAGGTCATAGCCGACCACGCTCAGCGACACCGGCAAAGCCCCGCGCGGCGTGAGCTCCTGCATCAGGATTCGGGCGACGACATCCAAAAAAGGTTGGGATTTTGAAAAGACGCCGTAGTACGCGGTTATCTTGGAAATCTCGGTTGAATCAAGGTAGTACGGCGCGCCATAAGCAAAAACAAGCACCTTTTTCCCCTGCAACAGATCGGGACGTTCCGCCAACAAGCGCTTTAGCGCGTATGAAGCGGGCACGTCCGGGTCCAAATCCTGGAGATTAAAAATGACCCACTTGGACCGGTTGAGATTATCCACGAGGTTGGGGTCCGAGGGGTCCGTCTTGTTGTCAAGTACCTCCAGCAGTTGCTCCAGGGAATCCGAACTGATGCGGTTGTTGGCAAGTTGGGCGGTGCTATTGGGCCCGTAAAGCCTCATGAGCGAATCCTGGAGCGAGCGTACCCCCAGGTTGCTGATGGCGGCGCAAGCGCTACATTGTTTCTCCGTCCGTACATCCGTGAAGATGGTAAGGTAATCGTAGACTGAGGGTGGCTCCGTCACGACCGTGTTCAGGTAGTCCGCCGCGGGCGAAATCAGGGTGATTGCTTCCTGGGCGGCGTTCAAGCTGATCTGCGACGACTCCCCCAGGTTCGCCAGCCCTTCGCGCGCGGGGACGACGCTGTCCAGGCTAAACTCGCCATACAAGGCCAGCTTGGCCTGTAAGATTCGCTCCAATGACGCGTCCACCCGTTGCGCGAACACCGGGTCTTCCTGGTATTTCTGGGTGAAGTAGTTGAGCACCCGCCAAATGGTCATGTATTCGTCCACGTCGCCTTTGGCAAGAAAATCCTTCAACAAGAGCATGTCGTTCCCCGCCAAAAAAGCGGTCCGTGCGATGGTCAGCGGGTCAAATGCTTGCCCTGTGGGGTCAAAAAACTGTCTCACCGCCCGGCTTCCCAGGCTATCGCTGATTAACAACCCACCTGCGGAACGCCAGGTATTGATGGGTTCCACGGCCAGCAGTTGTTCCAGCGCGATTTGGTCAAAACTGACCGGTCGGGTGGTGGCGCGGATGTTTCCCTGGAAGCCCTGGAAACGGATGTGTGAAACCATCAACCCGTCCACCTCGCTGGCATCCCCTGCCAGGCCGGTCACGGCCAGGTAAGGGGCGAGTTCGATTTGCTTGAGTTGCTCCAGTGATTTCTGAATCGTGGAAACTTCATCCTCAAACGGACGGTCAGCTTCCCCTAGCCCCGGGAAGTGTGTGGCCACCACGCTCATCCGCTGGTTGCTGCCAGTGTGCAGGCCTGAGACAAAAGCTTTGCCCAACTCCCCCACCCAATACGGGTCCCCACCAAATGTGTTCGTGCCAGAATAGGTGGCCGAAACAAGGTTCCTGGTGCTCACCACATCCAATGCCGGCCCCAGGTAGAGGTTAAACCCCAACGCGGCCAGCTCCTCGCCCAGGATGGTGCCTGTCTTCTGAGCCAGCGTGGAGGACCACGTGGCGCCAAGTGTCATTTCGTTGGGCAGGTCACTCAAGCCATTCAATATTTCCTGTCCGTTCGTTGTTTGCTGTGAAATTCCAACATAGAGGGGGATGTATGCCGGCGTCTCGCTCTCCCCTGCGGTGGCAGCATCAGTTTGCGCCTTTTGCCAGGCCAGGTTTTGTAGCCCGGAAATTAAGTCATACGCCGCGCCAGTGGTATCCTGGCCAACAAAATTGTCCTTATCCGCCGAGAGCACCACCCCGCCAATGTGTCCATTGGTAATCAAATCAGCAATTTTTGATTCTGGGGAGATGTTGACGCCGTCAAACGTGACCAGGAAGAGTTGTCCCACCTTTTCGGCCGGGCTCATTTCAGCCATCAGGGTTTTTGCCTGGCTGTCCGCCGCCTCGGTCGCCGCGCTTACCGGGTTGGCAATAAGCCCAAGCAGCAGCAGGATGGCTGTCAGAACGTTGATGGCACGTTCCGACCTCACTTTACCCCTCCAGGATGAGGCGCGCGGCCGCGGGGTCGTTGCAGATGACCATATCCACACCCAACTCCCTCAGGCGCTTGAGCGCGGCCGGGTCATCAACGGTCCAGGGGTTCACCTGGTGCCCGCGTTTATGCGCCACTTCCACCATACTGGCTGTCACATCCTCAAAGTAAGGATGCAGCGCGTCCTGTGGGAACATCAGGCCCACTTTTCCACGCAAAACGCGGCCGGCATTCCCGGGGAATGTCAGCAACCCCAGCCTGATGCGCGGTTCCAGCCGGCGTGCCCGGCTGAGGTTGAGCGGATTAAAGGAGGAAAACATTACGCTATCCACAAGGCCATGCGCCTGCGTCAGCCGGACAACCTTCTGCGTCAGTTGGTCAAAGGGATGGGCGTAGTTTTTTAATTCTACGTTGATGAGGAATTTGCCACCCAGCGCTTCATACACCTGCTCAAGCAGCGGAAGGCGCTCCCCCTGGAACGCTTCAGAGAACTTGGCACCCGCGTCCAGCTCCCTCAGAGCGGCATATGGCATTCGGTCCACCCGGCCGTTGCCATTGGTGGTGCGATCCACCGTGGCGTCATGGATAACCACCAACCGGTCGTCGGCAGAAAGCATCACATCCAGCTCTATGCCGTCCGCGCCCGCTTCATGGGCCATGCGGAAGGCAGCAAGCGTATTTTCAGGGGCATGCGCAGAGCAGCCCCGGTGCGCGATGACCAGGGGGATTGGCGGCTTCTCCATGCCCGATATTATAGCATGGCAGGCCAAAACAACCGCTTTCCGAAGGGATGCAAACCTTGGATGCTGAGACTTTGGCTCAGGCTGCGTGCTATAATCTTCCCAGCGCGTAGGTTTATCACAGGAGGAAGGCATGACCACAATCACCCACGTCATCAAGCGCAACGGAACAGTCGTCCCATTCACACCAGACCGCATCACCAACGCCATCTATCGGGCAGCCGTCGCGGTCGGCGGCAGGGACCGTGCCACAGCCGCAGACCTTTCCAACCAGGTGGTTCAACTGCTCGAGCAAAACACCCCCCCGGGTACCAACCCATCCATCGAACAAATCCAGGATTTGGTCGAGAAGGTCCTGATTGAGAACGGCCACGCCCGCGTTGCCAAGGCCTACATCCTCTACCGCAACGAGCGCGCCCGCCAGCGCGAAAAACGCTCCGAACCCGACGAATCGCCATCTTCCAACATCCCTTGGGCCAAGCTCTGGCAGTCGCTGGACTGGGCCTGTTCCCACAACGTGCACACGACCGCGCTCTTGAATCAACGCATCCGTGAGGGCAGCCTCCACGAAGTGGTCACAGCCGCCGAAGCGGCTTATCACGAGGATGTGGAACACGCCGCCAACATGGTCCTTTCCCGCAAGGATGAAGTCAGGATGGTCTTTATCGCCGGCCCCTCCTCCAGTGGTAAAACCACCACCACCATCAAGCTGGGGGAAGAGCTGGCGCGCGAGGGTTTACGTCTGGTTACGCTGAACGTGGACCACTATTTTCATGACCTCGAGATGCACCCAAAGGATGAGTTTGGGGATTACGACTTTGAAACGCCCCAGGCGCTCAACATGGCACTGATTAACCAAAACCTGGTCGATTTGTTCGCTGGGAAGGAAGTGCGCATCCCCTATTACGACTTCAAAACCGGCCACAGCCTGCCTGAACACACCCCCATGAAGCTCGAAAAGAATGAAATTATCCTGATTGACAGCCTGCATGGCTTGTATCCCGAGATGACCAAGGACATTCCTCCCGAGATGAAGTTCAAACTTTACATCGAGCCGCTCTTGCAGCTCAAGGACAGCCACGGAAAATACGTCCGCTGGACCGATATCCGCCTCATTCGCCGCATGCTGCGCGACCGGGCCCACCGCGCCTACGACCCCACCCAGACGCTCCTGCATTGGCCTTACGTGCGCTCCAGCGAGCTGCGCCACATCGTGCCCTACGTTAATTCGGTGGATACCATTGTCAATAGCGCCATGCCCTACGAGCTGCCTATCTACAAGAGCAAACTGGGGCAGGAATTCGCGCGTTGGGCTGAGGAATTCAAGGACGACACGCTCAGACAGGATGCCTGGACAAGGGCAGACCGGGTGAACACCCTCTTTCAGGAGATTGACGCGGTGGCAGACGACTCCTTCGTGCCGGAGAATTCAGTCATCCGCGAATTTATCGGCGGCGGCAGTTACAAGTACTAAGCCTCAAAATGAAAGGCCCCGGTCAATCACTGTCCAGGGCCTTTTTTTATTACCAACAGGGGGCTGAAAATTCTTCCACACCTGGTGGGATGGTATTGATCGAGTAAAACAAACCGCACGCGTCGTAACAGGTGGCCCCCACGTAACAACCCTGTCCATCTTTTCGATATTCAAACTCACAGGAGAGTGACTCCCCCCGTAGCGCGCAATCGTTAGCCGTATTCCAAACCACGTCACCCGGGGCAAACCGTGCGCGTGGCCAGATTAAGCGGGCCGTCAGCGCCAGCGTCGGGGTGACCGTTACGGTCGGTGTGTCCGTCGGTGTCGCGGTTTCAGTCAGGGTGGGGGTCAGGGTGGGCGTTTGGGTTGATGTAACCGTCGGGCTCGCGGTCAAAGTCGGCGTGTCGGTGGCGGTGACTGTTGGTGTGGCCGTTGGCTCCGGCCGGCTCAGGGCGGAACACCCCGTGGCAAGCGCCAACACCAATAAGCTCGAAATCAATAAAAATCGCTTCATGCGCAACGCTCCCATATCAATAGCAAGGTCCGGTAAAAACAAAACTTCCGCCTCTGTCCTTGATGGTGTCCACCGCGTAATACAAGCCGCAGGCATCATAACAAGTCCACCCCACCAGGCAGTCCCCGCTGTAATTTCGGTATTCAAACTCACACGAGACGTTCTCCCCGCGGGCAGGGCACCACTCCCCCCAGGAAACGTCCGCGGCGGTAAAAGTGGCCCGCGGCCACTGCAAATAGGGGCTCGGGAACCAGGTGGGGGTCAGCGTTGGCGTCAGGGTCGGCTCAATGGTCTCTGTCGGTTTGGGCGTCGGCGTGGATGTAGGCGTGGGCAGGGCCGTATTCGTCGGTGTGGGGGTCCGGTTGGCCAAGGCCGTCGCTGTCGCCCCATCCAATGCCACCACCGTGCCGGCCACATCGGTCGCGAGCTGGCCTTGTGCCCCGGGCGAGGCCGACTGAGCCGCCCCGCATCCGGCATTGAGGGCCACCAAAATCAGGGCCAGGGCCACAAACCAGCTTGTTTTCCAGGATTGTTTTTTCATATTTGCTACAGCCCTAAATCCCTGCGGCCCCTAATTGCACGGCCCGGTAAACCCCTGGAATTCAGTGAAGACCTTGGGTAAATTGTCCATGGAGTAATACAGCCCGCAGGCGTCATAACAAGTATGGCTGTAATAGCATACACCGTCATAAAGGCGGTACTCCGATTCGCACGTAACGTTCTTTCCCCGGTCCGGGCAGTTATTTTGCCAATGGTAAATGGTGTTATCAGCCAGTCCTGTGTTGAACGAATTTTTGTACACGGACATCTTCCGACCTTCGTCCGCGAAGAATTCAAACTCCATCACGGATTTGCCCTCCACCTTTGCGTCATGCACGCACACAAGCGAGGTCGCCAGTTCCGGGTCCGGGTTGCAGACCAGGTCAAATTCATCGGCGCGGGCGTACAGGGTATGGTCCACGCCGGCATTCAAGAAGTAAAAAACGGTCTTTTCGTCTTTGTACCATGACCGGTAAAACGCGAAATTGTCCATGAAGCCCGTGAATGGGATGACCGTGGCGGTTGGCGTCAGGGTGATGGTGGGCGTGAGCGTGGGTGTGTGCGTCGCCGTCGGGGTGAGCGTTGGTTCCGGGGTATTGGTGGGTGGGATTACCGTGGCCGTTAGCACGGTTTGGGTGTGTGTTGCCGTCGCGGGCATTTCCATTTGCGCCGCGCACCCGGCAAGGAGCACCAGAGCCATGGCGCTGAGCCAGAATTTCAGGAGTTTGGAAGGCATCATACCGTCTCTCATAAGAGGATTAGGCTTTTTAGAAAAACCAAAAGCTATTGTACTTCAACCGGAAAAAATCGCGGTGCCAGGCTGAAAGCGCCGGATTAATCGTTTTGCCTGGGCTCGCCTGCCGGGCCCCCGCCGGTTTTTCCGGTCTCTTTTTGCTTTTTTTCTTTCCCCGCGGAGGATGGCTTGGCACCTTTTTTTGCGGGAGCGTGCGCGCCAGCACCGTCACCGTCCGGTTGCCGCAAGAACAATCCAGGGTGTGTCAGCGGGCTTATGGTCTGGAACATGGACGCCATCTCGGCCGGCGAGTACGGCATGTCATTGTCTAGCCACCACAAGAGCAATGCGAGCAGCGAACCAGCCAGGTAATTTTCCAAAAAATCCTTCGGCCCACTCAACGGGGGGGTGCCGCCGTCCTGCAGCACTTCCTCCAGGGCCTGCCCGGCTACATCGCGCATCATCGCCATTAATTGGCGTGTGGCAACCACGCTGCCCTTTCCAATTGTCATGATGCGAAACAGGTCGTAATGCTCCGTGGCCAGTTCAAATAGCCGTTGGACCGCTTTCTGATTGCTCAGGGGCGAGCCCAACGCGCCAGGGGCTGCAGCCGAACCCAGGAAACCCTCCGAAATTTGATGCAACAAATCCTGCAAAAGCTCGTCTTTTTCCTTGTAATGCAGGTAAAACGTTGCCCTGCCAAGGTTGGCGCGCTGGGTGATATCCTGGATGCTGACATCGTCATAGCCCTGGTCCAGGATTAATTCCAATAAGCTCTCTCTTAGTATTTTCCTTGTGCGCTGCACTCTGCGGTCATCTTTTCTTGCCACCAGGATACCTTACACTTTCCCCGCTTCTGTTAATTTATGGACGGGTGTACAGAATTCATTATAAGCAACCCCCCAGAGGCTGTCAATTCCACCCGACTCCACCCACGCGTGTGTCTCTCCAAGCCCGCGATAAGTGCGCTTATCCTGGTAGGCGTTATAATCGTCATCACCATGTTCCGTTCAGAAAGTCCCGCAGCAGGTTCCTCTGCCAATAACATTCTCGGTTTCAATATCGATGGGGAGCGCCTGTTGCTGGTCTACGGCAACCCCTCGGGCTTGGTCTACGAAAGCCTGGCCACCCCCACCCCCCGCGGAGCCAGTTTCCAGACCGTGCTGGAAATCCTGGCCGATCAGGCCGACCGCCTGCTGAGCATCGTGCAGGCCCAACACCTTCCCATTCCGGTGCGTTTATCCGCGGCCATCTCAGGTGATTACCAGGCTCAAACCGGTATCGTCGATTCCGCTGCAGATTTTCCCGATTGGCGCAACGTGCCCCTCAAATCGCAGCTCGAACTTCGCTTCAGCCTGCCAGTCTTTATCGCGCAAAGGGCGGACGCGGGCGCGCTCGCGGAATCCCTTTTCGGCCAGGGTCAAAACGTCCGCAACCTGGTCTTCATTAGCCTCAAACCGGTCGTTCGAGCGGGTATCCTTTCAGGCGGCCGCTTGTACCAGGGCGAAAATGGCAACTCCGGCAAAATTGGCAACCTTATCCTCAGCCCTGCAGGGCCCGCGGGCTTGGGCAGAGCCGGCTCTCTGAATGGCTACGTCAGCGCCACTGGCATGTTGGAATTGGCGCGTTTGCGTCATCCCAGCCATTGGGATGAAGATGTCACGATTGAAAAGATTATCCAGGCAGCCCAGGAAGGCGACCCCTTTGCCACGGAAGTCGTGGAGGAATCCGGCCACCAGCTCGGCCTGGGCCTGGTTGGAACGGTTTTGCTTCTTCGTCCTGATTTGATTGTGATAGGTCATCCAGGTTGCTTGCTTGGGGACCTTCTCACCCGGCCTGCCCGGAATGCCCTCGCCGAGGCAACCGGTCTGGCAGAAAACCAGCTCCCTCGCCTGGCCCATTCCCTTTTGGGGAATCGCCTCCCTGAACTTCAAGCCCTCGCACCGGCCATCTTTGCGGCCCGTAATCCCTAACCAATCCTCCTGCGGGGATAAAAAAACTGCCTTTTCGGGCAGTTTATTTTTCCTGTGCTTACTTTTTTTTCTTTTTCATCGTCTTTTGCTGTTTACGCGATTGCTTGGTCTCACTTTCAAGCGCTTTTTGTGCCTCTTTGGCCTTCCGTCGCGCGAGCGCCTGCTCATCTGATTTTTGAAGCTTCAGGCTGGTGCGTACCGTTTCGTATAAGAAGTAAACAAACATAATCAGGCCCACCACGCCCAATACCAGGCTGCCAAATGCCACGTCGCCAGCAAACGGAACGCCTCTCACGATGGGGTTGCCAAACAGGTAAACATAGGTGTTAAATAGGATGGCGATCACCCGGATTTCGGTCGGGCCAAGCTTGATGCTGGTCATCTCGAACACGCCCGTAACATGCGTCTTGAGTGTCACCGAAATCATCAGCATCAGGTAAAACGCCAGTGCCAGCATGGAAATTCCCAGGTCAGACAAGGTGGAGAGCCCCAGCCCAAAGAAGATACAAAGCGCCGTGAAACCATCGATGGAGTGGTCAAGGAAATAGCCGTAATTCGGTCTTTCCTCGTGGCGATAGCGGGCCAGCGTGCCATCCAGGCTGTCACCATACCAATTCAAGACGAAGCCCAGGCTTGCCAACAGCAGGAACCAGTCCCCTTTGATGACGCCTCTTTGGCCAACCATGATATAGCTGAACAAAACAACGATGGAGCCAACAACGCCCAGCGCGGTCAACATGTCCGAATTGACCCAACGGGGCATGTGGCGGGCGAAAAAAGCCAGGGCTGGCCGTTCCAATGGCCCCAATAAAATATCGTTTACGCGCTTATCTTTTTCAATTTTCGTCGAACTACTCATAATTTTTCCTCAATTCCTAATGATCTAAATGAAGTTCAGATAATGCCTCAGGCCACACGGGATAGAACATCGCCCATTGGTCTGGATTCTGGAGGATAAATTTTTCGGCTGCCGCCGCCACCATGCCCGCATTTAGCTCATATTCCTGCGCCGGGTCGCCATGCCGTTCAAATGGAATAGGCTCAGAGCAGTCCATGAACAATCTGTTGTCTGGCATCGTCATCCCACAAGCGACCCGGACAGTCGCGTTCGTGTCCACAGCCAGGCGGACGTAAAAAACCGGGAGGCTGGCCGGCCGGCCAAAAAACAGGGGTTTGTATTTCACTTCCCCATCTTCCTCAATCGGACGGTCCATCCCCGTGACCAGGCAGGCGCCTTCTTTAAGCAGTTTCTTGGCCTCGCGATAGGTCCCAAAGTCAATCGGCCTGATAAGCATGCCGGATTTTTCGCGCAGCTTGTTCTGCGCGCGATAAGCGTTATTGGGAGTGGGAAAAGAAAGCACGTAAGGCCGCAGGCCAAGCCGTGTCAGCATCAGGCCAAACAGGTCAAAGCTGCCCAGATGTGGCCCAAGCAGGATGGTGGGCTTTTTTTCCTCGATGGACTCACGCAGGGCTTCCTGCATCCGGGGTGAAATTTCCAACAACCCGCGCGCTTCCTTCAGATGCTGGGTGAAATAAAAGTAATCAAACAGGGATCTCGTGATGTGCCGCATCACCTTGCCAGCCTGTTTCTCCAGGTCAGCGCCGCTCAGCGTCCCCCCAGATACCACCCATTGGTTGGCCATGATGTTTTGCACCATGCCGCTCTCCCCCCGGCGCGTCATGATATCGGCTACAAATCTCGCCAGCTCACGTCCAGCCTTGAGCGAGAGTACCCCGCCCAGCAGCTGTCCCAGCCTGACAGACCCTTCATCCTGTAAGAATTCCTTGATGCCCATGGTAGTAAAGTTTAATTTTACCTTAATGCCACGCGGGTTGGTGAAGTCAATTTTACCTGTGATAACAACGCGTTAACCTCCACCCACCCCTCGGAGGTTACCTGACCCGCTTCCGTCGGATTTTTGTTCCTCGTCTCCTCCCGGGAGGAGGGTCGAATGTGCCCAACCTCGGAAGACAGTAATCGCTTGCATTAGCATTTCGTTTCTAGCCTCCTCCTGGGAGGAGGGGGACCGCTTGCGGTGGAAGTGGGATCTCCATAATCTGGCAATTGGTTATTTAACCCTCTCCGCTGGACGCCAAGCCCCACTACCGCAGGTCTGGGAAAGCTCCACTATCGCGACCCCGTTGTTACTTGCCAGCCACCATCCCCATTGCTTACCGCTGCCCCCTTGCCTGCGAAACCGGCCGGCGCAGCAGCGACTGGCCCACCAACGCCAGCACATACGCCGTCGCCATCAGCAGGATGATGACCGCCCCTGAAGGCAGGTTGAGCGCGTACGAAAGAATCAACCCCACCGTGGTGAAAAACACGCTGATGGCCACCGATGCGAGCATGATTTGTTTCATATTCTTCAAGAAAAGGTTGGCCAACGCCGGAGGAATGGTCAGCAGGGCGATGACCATAATCAGGCCAACCACGCGCATGCTAATCACCACCGTCAAGCCTATCAAGGTAATCATGCCCAGGTAAATCGCGGTGATTGGCAGGTTGCGCACCGTAGTAAAGCTTTCGTCAAAAGACATCGCCAACAGCGTGCGGTAGAAGAACAGGATGAAAACGAGCGCGATGAGCGCGATGACGAGCATCAGCGCCAAGTCCAGGTTTGATACCGCCAGGATGCTCCCAAACAGGTAGCTCATCAAATCGGCTTTGTACCCCGGGCTTAAGCTGATGAAAATGATGCCAACAGCCATCCCAATCGCCCACATCACCCCAATGATGGTATCCGACCGCGCGTGGGACTTGCGGTGCACCCATCCCATGGCCAGCGAGGAAATAACGCTGAACAACACCGCCCCAAGCGTGGGGTCAAAACCAAAATAATACGCCAAACCCACGCCGCCATACGCCGCGTGGGCGATACCGCCGCTGATGAACACAATCCGGTTCAACACCACCAGCGTCCCCACCATCCCACAGGCCACGCTCACCAGCAGCCCGGCCAGTAGGGCGCTGCGCATGAACGCGTACGAAAAAAGTGTGCTCAAGTAGCTAATCATGCGTCTCATCCCCCTCGTGGTCAGAAAACACGCGGTGTGGCAGCCCATGCGCGATGAGGTCCACCGGGCACTCATACCCTGAGACCAGCATTTCTGGTGTAACGGTCTTCTCCCGGTGGTAAACCAGCCGGCGGTTAACACACCCGATGGTTTTCACATAGGTCGAGATGGCCGTGAGGTCATGCGAAATTAACAGGATGGCAATTTGCTCGTTCAATTTGGCCAGCAACTCGTACAACCTTCCGCTCGTCTGCGAATCCACGCTGGCGGTCGGCTCATCAAGCAGCAGCACCTGGGGTTGGGTCACCAGCGCCCGGGCGATATAAACACGCTGGCGCTGCCCGCCTGATAGCTCATTAATGGACCGCCTGGCAAGGTCGAGCATATCCGTCTGGCGCAAAGCCGTCTCAATGCTCGCCCGATCGGTATCACTCAGGCGCAGGTTAGCAAAAAGGTCCGGTTTGAGCCGCCCCATGCTCACCACATCCCAGACATTAATCGGAAATGAGCGGTCCTCCGCCTGGATTTGGGGAACATACCCAATCAGGTGACGCCCCAATTCAGGCTTGTTGCCCATGATTAAAACTTGGCCTCTTTCGGGCCTCACCAGCCCGAGGATGACCTTGATGAGCGTTGTTTTCCCTCCCCCGTTTGGGCCGATCAGGCCAACATAATCACGCGGGTACATCACAAAGTTGACGTCTTCCAAAACGCTGTCCCGGTCATACCCGGCCCATACCGCCTTAAGCTCAATGACAGGTTGTTCAGCCGCTTTCGCGGCTATTAGTTCCCTCATTTCAGCGCTCCTTCCAATGCTTTCGCCATGGCAAGCATGTTCGCGGGCCAATCCCGCGCCATTGGGTCCAAAGTGACCACCTGTGCAGCTCCAATTTGGCTGGCAATCGACTCAGCCATCTTGGTGCTAAACCCTTGCTGCGTGAAGAGCACGGAAACCTGGTACTCCCTGGCAAGGTCCAAAAGGGCCGCCAGCTGTTCCGGGCCTGGCTCCTGCCCCCCGACCTCCACCGGTAGCATCGTCAGGCCGTACTCCCGCGCGAAGTATCCCAGGGCGGGATGAATGATCATGAAATGATTGCGCGTGATGCCCTGCAAGGTGTTCCGCACCTGCTGGTCCACCTGGTCAATCTGAACCTCAAGCGCCGCCAGGTTGTCTTCAAAGCTCGCGGCCGATTCCGGATGTAAGGCTGCCAGCGCTGCCGCGGTATTTTCCGCGATTTGCTTCAAAAGCGCCGGCGAGAGCCAAACATGCGGGTCCAGCATGCCCTGTTCCCCCTCCTGCGCGCCAGCCACCCCCAGCTGGATCGACGATGCCATCGGCATCCGTGTGATTCCTGCCGCGGAATCCACCATGATCATCTTCGGGTTCGAAGCTGTAAACCGGGGCAGCCAGGCCTGCTCAAATTCAACGCCAATTGTCAGGTAGAGCTCGGTGCCGGCCAGCGCGGCCATTTGGGCCGGTTTCGGTTCGTAGGTGTGCGGGTCGTCGGAGGGGCCGGCCATCGCCTGGACGGAAACAAGGTCCCCGCCAATCTGCTCAACCACCCATGCCTGAGGCGGGATGCTGACCGTCACCAGGATTTTTTTATCAGGCACGCCTGTCGGTTGGACGCCACAGGCGCTCAGGGCAAGTAGAAACACGAGTAAATACAAAATAACTTTTTTCATTCTTTCTCGTCCGCGTGTTTGGACTGGCATTCAGGGCACAGCCCATAGAGCTGGAGCAGGTGATCCCTCACCTGGTAATGCGTTTGGTTTTCCACGTGGTCAATCAACTCCGAAAGGTCCTCCAACCCCGAAAATTCCACAGCGCGTTGGCATTCCTGGCACAAGATGTGATGGTGGTGGCCCTGAGCCGCGGCCATATACCCCATCTCGCCTTTGCTGCGGTATACGACCTCCACGATACCCAGCGCGCTCAGCAGACCCAGCGTGCGGTAAACGCTCGCCAGGCCAATCGCCTTGTGGTCTCGTAGCAGGGTTTGATGTATTTCCAGCGGGGTGAGGGGTTGTTGCGCGCTTTCCAATACCGCCATCACCCGCATGCGCGGAGCGGAAACCCGAAAACCCAAATCCGAAAGTTGTTTTTGCCAGTTCATGTTCTGTCTGTTTATTGAAATTAATTATCAATAAGATTATACTCACGGCCCAAACCTTGTCAACAAAGCGTGTCCATCGTTGCCCCGCCCGGGATAAACAGCTAAAAGCGACGGAATCCTTGGAATCTTTCAATATCCCCATCCCCGGGTAAAACCTTTGCCCTAACGAACGCCCACACTCTGATATAATCATCCGGCTCAAAAAAGATACGAATGGGCATTCGATTGGAGAAAAATGGAAGAAAATGAATTAAGCATCGTGCAGGAAGATGCCGTGGTGCAAATCGCTTATAACCTCACCGTTTCCGGCGAGGAAATTGAATCTGATACGCTTGAATACCTGCATGGGTATGGCAACATCATCCCTGGCCTCGAAACAGGGCTGGCCGGCCTTAAAGTCGGCGAAAACCGCAAAGTTCACGTCGCCGCCGAAGACGCTTACGGCGAATACGACCAGGACCAGGTGATTGAGGTCTCACGTTCCGCTTTCCCAGCGGACTTTGAAATCCGCATGGGTGAACCCATGCGCCTGCGCGATGCCGCCGGGCACATTTTCCAGGGTGTGGCCACCGCGGTGAGTGAGGATACCGTTGAGCTGGACCTGAACCACCCCATGGCTGGTAAAGACCTTGATTTTGATGTCACCGTTTTGGGCGTCCGCCCCGCCACCGAGGAAGAGCTCCAGCATGGTCATTTGCATTACGGCTGCTCCTCCTGCGGCAGTGATGGCGATTGTTCTGACGGCTGCTGCGGCTAAAAAGAGACTGGGATACAAAAACCAGCCGGGTTGTCCCGGCTGGTTTTATTTATACTTCAGCTTGCGCGCTTCTTATTCCTCGGCCACCAGCGCCGCGATGCGCACGATGACGTCGTGGGACTTCTCGAGCCCGTTCACCGAAAGATACTCAAAGCGTCCGTGGTAATTACCACCCCCCGTGAACAGATTGGGGGTCGGCAGGCCCATATAGGAGAGCCGGCTGCCATCCGTCCCGCCCCGTACCGGCACTTCCTTTGGCTCAATTCCCAGTTCCCGGTACGCCCGCCGGGCCACGTCCAAAATCTGGGGGTGGGGTTCAATCATCTCGCGCATGTTGAAATATTGGTCCCTGATGGTCACTTCCACCGTTCCCGCCCCATAACGCCGGTTTAGGAAGTCGGCTGCCGCGAGCATTTCCTGCTTCATGGCCTCAAATTTATCCATCGCGTGATCGCGGATGATATATTCCAGCCGGGCGTTCTCCGCCGCCCCGCGCATTTCGAAGAGATGGATAAAGCCCTCCCGGCCTTCCGTGTTTTCAGGCCTCTGGAAGACAGGCAACAATCCCTGGTATTCCATCCCAATCAGCGCCGCATTGAGTAATTTGCCCTTGGCGCTTCCCGGGTGAACGCTGCGTCCATGGATGATGACCTCGGCGCCTGCCGCGTTGAAATTCTCATATTCCAGCTCACCCAACTCTCCCCCATCCACCGTAAAGGCGAAATCCGCCCCAAACGCGGGTACATCAAAATGGTCCACGCCGGCTCCCACCTCTTCGTCCGGGGTGAAAGCCACGCGTATCCGTCCATGTAGGATTTCAGGGTGTTCTTTCAATGTGCGCATCGCGCTCATCACTGCCGCCACGCCGGCCTTGTCATCAGCCCCCAGCAGGGTTGTTCCGTCTGTCACCACCAGGTCCTCGCCAACGCGCTTGCTCAATTCCGGGAATTCCCTCGGGGAGAGGTAAATGTTCTTTTCGGCATTCAGCAGGATGTCACCCCCGTCATATCCCTCAACCACCCTCGGCCGCACGCCCTCGCCACTCGCGTCGGGGCTTGTGTCCATGTGCGCCAAAAAGCCCACCACGGGGCAGGGCGTGTCCATGTTGGCAGGCAGAGTGGCGGTCACATATCCCCATTCATCCAACCGGACGTCCTCAAGCCCGATTTTCTCGAGCTCCGCGACCAAAACCCGGGCGAGGTTCAACTGTTTGGACGTGCTGGGGTAAGTGTCGCTCTCACGGGATGATTGGGTATCAATTTGCACATAATTCAAAAACCGTTTCAGGGCATCAGACACAGGATTTTCTCCTCAATGAATTTTTCGTTTGAAAATTCTATCACCTGCGGAGGCCAGCTTCAACTTTCAGCCCTCCATCGCGCCCCAGACCACCCTCATGATGCCCACATAGCAGATTTAGCCCAGCCGTTTTTTCTGGCTTGGATTAAAATGACCGTCAGAATGGCACCCAACCGCTCTACCCACCCGCGCTTCATCCTCCTCGCCCTGGTGTTGCTCGCCTTGCTGTTGGCCTTCGCGGCCCTCCAGAAGCCGGACCCGGCCGGTCCCAACGCGATTCCGGACGAGCTGGGCCCCTCTCTCACCTACGAGATTGTCAGCCGCTACCCGCACGACCCAACCGCCTACACCCAGGGGCTGGTCTTTCATGCCGGCGTTTTCTATGAGAGCGCCGGCCTCTACGGGGAGTCTTCCCTGCGGGAGGTTGACCCCCAGACGGGCACCGTCAACCGTCAAAGTCGCTTGCCAGACGCGTACTTCGCGGAGGGCCTGGTTTTGCTGGGCGGCAAGCTCTACCAGCTCACCTGGCGGGAACAAACCGGTTTTATTTACGATTTGGACTTCAACCTGCTCAATACCTTCACCTACCCCACGGAGGGTTGGGGCCTCACCACGGATGGCACCTACCTCATCGTGTCAGACGGGTCGGACAAGCTGACCTTTTACGACCCCGAAACTTTCTCCCCCGCGCGTGAGGTATCGGTCACCTGGAACGGCCAGCCAGTCCGGCTGCTTAACGAACTCGAGTACATCCAAGGCGCTGTCTGGGCCAATATCTACCTGACGGACCAAATCGCGAGGATTGACCCAGCCAGCGGTGCTGTTCTCTCCATGCTTGATCTCACCGGCCTTCAACCAGCTGCCAACGCGGCAGTCCCCGGCGAGGTCCTCAATGGTATCGCTTATGACCCTGAATCCGGCCGGCTGTTTGTCACCGGCAAACACTGGCCCTGGTTGTATGAGATTCGGCTGAGCAACCCAGAAATTCAGCCCACTCCCCTCAGGCCATAATGACCTGCTGGCGCAGCGTGTCGAGCCTGGCCTGTAAAAGCACCGGCAGGGTATCCAAAAGAAAGTAAGGCCCCGAACCTTCCGAAGCCACCGCCGCGCTTATCTGGCCGCACAGCGCCCCCTCGAGCGGGTCATAATCCTTGCGGTAGTTCAACAAGAATCCCCCATCAAATGCGTCCAGCATATGCGTGGGGTCCACCAACCGCGCGGGGTAAGCTGGGATAATCCATCGCTTCTTTCGCACCCGGTCATACAGCCACGCCGAGCCATCCTGGCGGTGGATAATCACGAATTCCGGCCCATACCCCGACAATATCTGGGCGATTTCCCACAAATCCACGCTTCGCCCCTGGAACAACTTTAGCGCTTGCGTTTCCGTGGTCATAAAAGTGGTCAGGTCACATAGCAAGCCGCGCATATCTTCCCAGAATAGCGGGTCCATGTAGCAACTGGCGGAGCGCATCGAAAGCGATTGAATCATCCCCGCTTTGATGACCGAGGGCAGTATCTTGTGCGAGATGAAATCCATCGGGCAAATGTGCGCGGCGGAAACCTCCAAAAAAGGCCTTGGCATATCGGTCACGCGGAACGAATCCGCCAGGTAATCCAGCTTGCTGCAGCCCCGCCGCGTATTCGGCTCATACCCCAACAGTTCCCGCGGGAATTCCAGGCCTCTCTCAGAAAAATAGGTGGGTGGGTTTTCAAAATGCGCGGTCAGGGGGTCGGAATAAGCCACAAAAAAACGGTCATCAAACGCCGACTCCGCGGTGCTCACGCCGCTGGTATCAAACCCCATCCCGGCCAGCCGCCCCAGCCATTCCAGTGGGTAGTCAGCGTTCACCCGGGCCACCAGGCCTGCGCGGCCTCCCCAAAGCGCCAGCGAGGAAGCTGTGTAAGCCAGGTTGCCACCCAATTGGTTCACCCTGGGGGGGCGGTTAAACGGAAGCAGGTACTCGCGTTTAAGTTGGCCAACCAGGGTGGCATCCAAAAGTTCTGATGGCTCAGGACCGCTCATTTATCCTTGTTTGAAAGGGTCATCTCCAAAAGGCGCTTGTGGTAGGTCTCCATGTCAGGGGCCGGTGCGGGATATTCCATCTTCATGTCTTCCAGCGCCTTGCGCAGGATGGAGGCGATTAGCCAGTTGCGGTACCACTTTTTGTTGCCCGGGATGACATACCAGGGCGCCCATTCCGTGCTGGTCTTGTTGAGCATATCCTCGTACGCCTTCATGTAATCGCTCCAGCGCTCGCGCTCGTCCAGGTCGCCAGGGTTAAACTTCCATTGCTTGGTGGGGTCTTCCACGCGCGCCAAAAAGCGCTCAGCCTGCTCCTTGAGATCGACATTGAGGAAAAACTTGAGAATGGTCGTACCCTCGTCCACCAGCAAACGTTCAAACTCGTTGATGTGCCGATACCGCCGCGACCACACTTCCTCTGGCACCAGGTTGTGCACGCGAACCACCAGCACATCCTCGTAATGAGAGCGGTTGAAGATGACAATCTCACCCTTGCCTGGCGCTTGGGCGTGCACGCGCCACAGGTAATCATGCGCGAGTTCCAGCGGAGATGGTGTCTTGAAAGCCGCTACCCTCACTCCCTGGGGGTTGACGCCTTCAAACACCGCCCGGATGGTGCCGTCCTTGCCGCCGGTATCCATGGCCTGCAGGATGACCAGCAGCCTATGCTTCCCTTCGGCGTACATTTTTTCCTGGAGGAATTCGATGTCCTTGTTCAGCTTGAGCAGGGCTTCCTTGCCGTCGGTCTTGTTGCCGTCAAACAGGCTCGCGTCATTGGGATCATAATCCTTGAGGGAAATCTTTCCCTTGTCTGGCACACGATATTTTTCTTCTTTCATTCACACCCTCCTTTCCGGGTTATGGCTAATTATATACCGTGGCCTCCCGGGTTGGCGCGCCTGCACTGGCCCATTTTCACACGCTCCCGCAAACACAAACGCCGCCTTTTCAGGCGGCGTTTGTGTCCTAATCAAAAGCTTGTTTTATTTGTTGTCAATGACCGAAGAGGGATTCTTATCCTTCACTTCGATTTTCCTGGGCTGGGCCTCAGGTTTCTTGGGAAGGTGGATAATCAGCACGCCATTGTTGCTTTCAGCCGAAATCGCGTCTGCGTCCACCAGGCCGGGCATGGTCACACTGCGGTAGAAGAAGCCATAGTTGCGTTCGCGCACATGGTACTTGCCTTCTTCTTCATTCTTGTTTTCTTCCTCAACTTCACCCTTCACAGACAGGGTATTGTTATCGTAGGTGATTTCGATGTTCTTGGGATCAAAACCAGCCATATTCGCTTTTACCCGGTATTCCTTGTCATTCTCAATGACATCGAGTGGGAAACCTGAAGGCAAAGGCTCGCTGTCCATATCGAAGAAGCGATTCATCGCCTTCTCAAAGTTGTACATGTCTTTCCAGTAAGGATTGCGTCGAATCATATAAGCCATACGTACCTCCATTCAATCTACTTTATTGTTGTTACGCTCATAGTTTAGAAAACAGGCATAAGAGACGTGTTAGCAATTTCTATATGGTTTATAAGAATCGCCCGGACCGCCTTCCAGCCACTCACGCGTACAAGACTCGCCCCATTCCGGGTTTGACGGCAGGTCCGTATTCGTGCTATACTTCGCCTCGATGCCTGCCGTTTGGCATTATGATTCGCAAGTTTATTAAAGCAAGTGATTTTTGTCTTTGATTCGCGCTAAATCCCCAGGAGGCAGGTCCCCGTGGGGGTTTTTCATTTCCCCCGCTTAACATTAAACATCACCAGCATGAACGCTGGATAAACATTGAAGGAATATATATGAAATCAAAAACATTAAGAATCATCCCCCTGGGAGGGTTGGGTGAAGTGGGCAAGAACATGACCGTCTACGAATACGATGACAAAATCCTCATCGTGGACGCCGGTATGATGTTCCCCGATAACGATATGATCGGGATTGACTACATCATCCCCGATTTTGAATACGTCAAGCAACGCGCCAACAAGGTGGTTGGGGTTGTTGTCACCCATGGCCACGAAGACCATACCGGCGCCATTGGCCACCTGCTCGAATCCGTGGACGCGCCTGTCTATGCCACCCCGCTCACCCTCGGCCTCATCCAGGCCAAGCTGAATCGGCGCGGCTTCAACAAAAAATCTCGCCTGGTCACTGTCCACGCGGGTGAAAGCGTGCAAATTGGCCCCTTTAAAGTGGACTTCTTCCACGTCTGCCACTCTGTTCCTGATGGCGTCGGGTTGGGCATTGAAACCCCCGCGGGTTTGGTTGTCCACACCGGGGATTACAAGTTTGATCACACCCCCGTGGATAATTGGCCCACGGACTACGCCAAGCTCGCGGAGTTCGCACGCAAAGGTGTTTTGGCCCTGCTGGCAGACTCCACCAACGCGGAACGCACGGGTTCGACGCCTTCCGAACGCGTGAGTGACGCCGCGCTTGATAAAGTGTTCCAACAGGCCAAGGGCCGTATCATCGTCGCCACTTTCGCCTCCCTCATCTCACGCATGCAACAGGTCGTGGATGTCGCCGCGCGCTACAACCGTAAGGTGGCCTTTGTTGGGCTCAGCCTTACGGAAAACATTCGCATCGCCCAGGAGCTCGGCTACATCAAGCTGGATGAAAAGATGATTGTCTCACAGGACGTCGCCCTCACCATGCCCGAAAGCAAGGTGGTTCTCCTGGTGACCGGCTCACAGGGTGAGCCCACCTCCATCCTGGGCCGCCTGGCCAATGGAACCAACCGTCGCTTTGAAATAAAGGCCGGCGATACGGTCGTCCTCTCCTCCCATCCCATTCCGGGCAACGAGGAGCTGGTCTATCACGCCATCAACAGCCTTATGGAACAGGGCGCCGAGGTTATCTACGAGGCCATCGCGCCGGTGCACGTCTCCGGGCATGCCAGCCAGGAAGAAATGAAACTCCTCCTGCACCTCACCCGGCCGCGCTACCTCATCCCCGTGCATGGCGAGCTGCGCATGCTTAAGCAACACAGGCGCCTCGGTCTTGACGTGGGCATGGATGAGAAGCAGATTGCGATGGTTGAAAATGGCCGCGTCATCGAATTCACCCATGGCGAAATGAAACTGGGCGAGCGCATCCCCGGCGGTTATGTCTTCGTGGACGGCACCGGCGTTGGCGATGTGGATGCCTCAACCATGCGCGAACGCGAGGAGATTGGCCAGGATGGCATTGTCCTGCTGAATATGGAAGTGGACCGCAAAACCGGCAGTCTCAAAGACTTCGAAATCATCAGCCGCGGTTTCATGACTCCGGAAGAATCCGACAGCCTCTTCACGGAAATGCGCCGCAGGGCAAAGAAGATGATTGACCACAACGCGGGCAACATGCAGGGCGAAATCAAGAAACTGGCCCAGTCCATGATTTTCGAGGAAACCAAGCGTAAACCCATGGTTTTCACCACCATCACGCGCAACTAAGCCTCCATAAGCCTTTCAATACCGCAAAACAGCCCGAATCCGGGCTGTTTTGTTGAATCAGGACGCGTAACACCTTGCGGGGCCAGGAGGTAAAATTATCCCCACAATGAGAAACTGAGGAAACACCATGTTCCGCTCCACCGCGTACCGCCATTCTTCTGAATATCCAATCCTGTTTGTCACCCTCTTGTTAACGCTTGGGGTTGTTCTGTTAACCGCTATGCTCACGCAGTGCCTGAGCCTGCTATTAATCCTGCTGATGTTCGCTTTCACCATTTGGAGTACCAACGCCATGCAGAAAACCCTCATGGCCAAGGCCTTCCTTGTTCATCCTCAAACCGACCCCCGCCTGGCTTCAATCGTGGAAACCTGCCACAAGCGCCTAAAGCCTGGCCCCTTGCGCGTCTATATCGTCAGGCAGCAGATGGTAAACGCCTATACTTTTGGCTTGAGCGACCCGAAATCCGTGGTGGTCTGTGAACCAATGCTGCGCGTGATGTCCCCCGGTGAGCTCTCCTTTGTCATCGGCCACGAGATGGGCCATGTCGCCCTGGGCCACACCTGGTTGAACACCCTGGTGGGCGGTCTGGCGGGCTCTCCCTCCCCCTACGGCATCGGATACCTCGTTTATCTCATCTTTCAGTGGTATTCACGGGCCTGTGAGCTGTCTTGCGACCGGGCCGGCCTGTTGGCCTGCGGCAACCTGAACCAGGCCATTTCCGCCCTGGTGCGCCTCAGCGCCCCCAACGCCAAAACAGCCCAGGAATTTGACACCGCCCTTGCCAGGGTCGACGCCGAAGACGACACCCTGGTTGGTCAACTGCAGGAAAGCTTCCAATCCCATCCGCTGATTATCAAACGCATCAACGCGCTCAAAGCTTACGCCGTCAGCCCCGAATATCGCCAGCTTCAGCAAGCCATGGACCGCAACCTGGCCGCGTAATCTTCCGTCCTCCCCTATCACAACATAAACAAA
>ERZ1645192.1108-NODE-1108-length-22594-cov-6.908869_pt1 | contig 22594 bp, 21 predicted proteins | sample MGYA00575354_ERZ1645192 | MGnify/ENA primary metagenome ERZ1645192 (study PRJEB40844, sample SAMN11349763) | freshwater sediment metagenome | isolation source: river sediment | host: Sediment | place: India: Faizupur Khadar , New Delhi | collected 2017-02-21 ... | reverse complement strand
AATGCGAGGGTTTTTTATCCCTCCCCCCGGACAGGCAGACGGTAATGTGGTTCCCTGCCGGCCGTATCACCGTGCCGGCAGCACGGGGCACTTCGTTCCTGAAAAAAACCGGGGGAGACCGATAAGCGATCTCCCCCGGCACCGGAGTGGGCAAATTGCCCTGTGTTTTCTATGTCATCCCGGGAGGGGCGATGTATCCTTCATCACCGCCTTCAGGGTTTTCCCGACCGGGGTTTGCGGTACCTCATGCACAGATGAACGACGGCGAGAGCTATGATCCCGAAAGAGACCAGGAATATCAATATCAGTAAAATGAGTTCAAGGGACAACATTCAAACATTGCTCCACCGGCGCCTTTTCTATTTTCCCATCGTACCGTGCACACTGTTGTATTTAACGCCTGCCGGGACATTTTTCTGTAAAACAGGCTACATTCATGCTATCTAATTAAAAAAAGGTATCTGTTATGGCTGACAATAGAGACGTGATGCCGTATATTCCGGATTCGCCCTACGTGACGGACAATGTGGGCTCGTACAAAGATGAGCTTGAGGCCCTTCTGGCCATATCCCGGGTCAGACGGTACGAGAATGGCCAGATCGTCTATATGCAGGGTGAGAGAAGCAGGTATTTTTACTTTGTGGGGCGGGGCAGGGTGAAGGTGAGCATTTTCCGGGCGAACGGGTCGGAGAAGATACTCGCTATCCAGGAAAAGAACACCTTTTTCGGCGAAAGCGGCGCTTTTGACCGGTTTCCCTATTTTGCAACGGCTACGGCCCTCGAAGAATCCGACATCCATGTTATCAGCATCGATGACACCGAGGCGCTCATCAAAACACATCCCAAAGTGTCGTTGCTTATCGTCACCGCTATTATCAGGAAATTGAGGCTCCTTGGCCTCCAGGTGGAAGACCTCTCTTTCCTGGACGCGCAGAGAAGGGTTGCCCATATAATCCTGAAACTGATGCAGGAGGTCGGCGAACCTGCCCCCGGCGGCATTCTTATCAAGAAGAGGATCACCCACGAGGACCTTGCCAACATCACGGGCCTGTCCCGGGTGACGGTAACGAACGTTCTCAATCACCTGGACCGGCTGAAGCTCATCACCAAGGGACGCCGTAAGTACACGATCATCGACCCGGAGAGGCTCGGGTCGTTCGTGGAGTCGGATGAATAGGGAAATGCGATACAGGCGCCTTGCCGTTTCATGCGGGACCGTCCTTCTCGTCCTGTTCTTTTTCCTGCCGTCCTCCCGAAGCGCATCACCTCTTAAGACGGTCACCTTCGCGGCGACGAATACCGTCTGGGTGAGGCAATTTCATATCTTCACGGATGCTGTCTCGCGGGACGCGAAATACGGCGTGCGCTTCACCTTCGTTGGCGGGCCCGAGGCAATACCGCCCTTTGAGCAGATCGAGGCCGTCAGAAGGGGTGTCGTCGATGTGGCACTCCTGCCGGCCGCGTATTTTGTCCCCCAGCTTCCCGAAGCTGATGCCATGAAACTGTCCCCCTATTCGCCGATGGACGAACGGAAGAACGGTATATTCGCCTTCTACCGGCAGCTCATGGAGGAGAGGCTCAACGTTGTCTACCTCGGTAAACTGGCCGGCGGCGTAAGCTATCATCTGTACCTGAAAAGACCGGTGGGCAAACCGGACCTCACGGGGCTCAAGATCAGGGTGACGCCCATATATGAACCCTTCGTCAAGGCTTTGGGCGGGGTCGGGGTCACCACCGCTCCCGGCGAGGTCTATGTGGCGCTTGAGAGGGCCATAGTGGACGGGTTCGGGTGGCCCGCCATTGGTATGCACGAAATGGGGTGGCAGGAGGTGATCCGCTACATCATCGAACCCGGCTTTTACCAGACCGATGTCTGCGTGCTCATGAACAAAAAGAGATGGGAGAGCTTAAGCTCAAAGGAACAGCAGCACATCAGTCAGGCCATGAAAGAGGCGGAGGAGGAAAGTTATCATATTTCCCGCAAGATCGCCGGGCAGGAGAGGCAGCTCCTGACATTGAGGGGGATCAAAGTGATACAGTTTCAAGGTGCCCAACGGAATTTCTACCTCGATACCGCGTACCGGGCTGGTTGGGAAAAGGTCCTGGCAAAGACTCCCCGTACCGGTGAACTTTTGAAGAAACTGATGGAGCGGTGAAACTGGGCCGCCTGTTCGCAAAGCTCCTCGGCGGACTTGCCGCCTTTTCCGCGGCATGCGTCCTTTTCATAACCCTGTCCATCTGTTATGAAGTTCTGGGCCGCTACCTGTTCGGCCGGCCCCTCATGTGGACTGTCGAGATATCGGAATATCTCCAGATCTATTTTGTTTTTCTGAGTGCCGCCTGGGTGCTCAGACAGAAAGGGCACGTAACGCTCGATATCGTTGCCGGCCGCCTGGGCCCCGCATCGAGGAAGGCATGCACCGTCGCGACCGATGTGCTCGGCATCATCGTTGCGTCCGTGCTGGCAATCGTTTCGGGGATCGTTACGTACGAGCAGATGGCGCTCGGCATTCCTGTCATCAAGGCCATCGAAGTCCCCAAATGGCTGGTCATCATGCCTATTCCGCTGGGAATGGCCCTGCTCGCCATTGAGTTCGCGATAAAGCTGTTTGCCGATATCGGGCAGGGGGAATAGCGCCGTGGAATGGTGGACAGTCCTCCTTTTCTTTTTTGGTGGCTTCATCCTGCTTATCCTTACCGGTTTCCCTATCGCCTTTGCCTTTTTTCTTGTCAATATCGTTGGCGCCTTTCTTTTCATGGGAGGCATCGAGGGTGTCAAACAGCTTACCCTCAACATGTACAGCGCTCTCGGAAATTTCACGCTGACACCGATACCGCTTTTCATTCTCATGGGGGAGATCATCTTCAGGTCCGGTATGGCGCATAAGGCGCTTAATGTCTTCGACAGGTTCTTCGGGAGGATACCGGGACGGCTTGGGATACTGGCGGTCGCCACGTCAACCTTCTTTTCGGGGCTTACCGGTTCGGCCATCTCCAATACGGCGCTGCTGGCCTCCTCGCTCATGCCTGAGATGCGTATGAGAGGCTATGGCAAGCCTCTCATGATCGGGCCTATCGTCGGCACGGGAGGGCTTGCCATGATGATCCCGCCGAGCGCCCTCGCCGTCGTCCTTGGTTCCGTTGCCCATATATCGATATCGGGTATTCTCATAGGCGGGATCCTGCCTGCCCTTGTCATGGCGTCGCTCTACTCACTTTACATCATAACGAGGAGCCTCATCGATCCGTCCATCGCACCCGACTACGCAACGGAAAGGGCCGGGATCAGGAATATCCTGAAGGAGTTCCTGGTCTATGTACTGCCGCTCTTTTCCGTCATCGTTCTTGTTCTGGGGCCCATCTACATGGGCATCGCCACACCGACCGAGGCCGCCTCGCTGGGCTGTGCGGGCTCGTTCGCCCTGGGCCTTGCTTACAGGAGACTGACGGTCAAAGTCCTTTTCGATGCACTGTATGCCACCACGAAGACAAGCTGTATGATCTTCCTTATCATTGCGGGGTCCATCGGGTACAGCCAGGTAATTTCATTCACCGGGGCGGGAGCGGGGCTCATCGGCTGTGTTACGTCCCTCAATCTGCCTGACGTCGCGATCGTTATCCTCATGCTCTCTGTACTGCTCTTCCTTGGCTGTTTTATGGAGCAGGTGTCGATGATGATGGTCACCGTGCCCCTTTTCATGCCCATTATCTTTCAGGTGAACATCGATCCCCTGTGGTTCGGCATTATGATGCTCATCGCCCTCGACATCGGTTTTACCACCCCGCCTTTCGGCCTGCTCCTTTTCGTCATGAAGGGCATCGTCTCCGATGACATCACCATGGTCGATATCTATAAAGCCGCACTGCCTTTCATTCTCTGCAACTTGATAACCCTTGGCCTGATACTTGCCTTTCCGCAGATGGTGCTGTTTTTTGTGAAGTGACGGAAGATCGGCGTGTTTTTTTGTGGGGCCGGGCCCTTGCGTGAGGGCGTCGTTTATCGCCCGTACCCTTCGAGCAGTTCTATGACAGCCCTGTTCCATCCGCCCGGCCCCACCCCGTTCGCTCGCTTGAAGCTCTCGCCATGAAAGCAGGAATCATACCCGCCGCCGTTCTTTTCCACCACGACGGGCTCGTCAACGCACCGGAGCATGGGCAGATCGTTCGGGCTGTCGCCGAGGCCCATGGTCCGGACCTGTCCAAATTCCTTCCGGTACATTTCTATGAGAATGGAAACTGCTTTACCTTTATCACTCGGCCCCAGGATGTGATAGAACTGGCCGCGGGTAACATGAAAACCTTTTTCCGTTATAGCGCGGACGAGTTTCTGCTGCATAGCGTTGTCCCCGTCAAAAATGAAAGGTTCGTCAAATTCACGCCTTGCCGCCATGCCCGCCTCATTTTCAGGAAGGCCGGTGGTGGCCGCTATCTCTTCGGCGGTCATGTCGCCGAAACCCCACACGCCGAAACCCTCGTCCTGGAGTTCCGAAAGGGCCCTGCGCAGGTCTTCGTACCGTGCCCCGAGCCGTATGACCGTGTATCCCGTATCCTCCTCCGCGGCGGCATAAACGGGTGGTCGAATTTCGTCCCTGAAATACCCTTTTGGAACAAAGACAGCACCTCCATTCTCGGAAATGAACGGGTGGGTATTACCCAGCTTCTGCCTGTAATGTTCTATCTCCGCCCTCGTTTTGCTCGAGCAGATAATGAGAGGAACGTTCCGTGCCCTTATGAGCCCGAGCGCGGGGAGGGCTGCATCGAAAGAATAGGATGCGGTGTCAAGGAGGGTACCGTCCATATCGGTGATGATTATCAGTTTGGCCATCGGTTCGCCTCTGATGCTCATTATACCACGCGTGCCGGGGGAGAAGTGTAAAGCAGGTTACAGATAATACACAACTTTTGCAATAAACTGTATACTTAAAGAATAAGGAGGCCGGTATGTCAGATTTCTACCAGACAGGGATTGTTGCAACACTGCACAGACTTGGGAAAGACAATCTCGAAGAGATCGAGTCAAAACTTACGCGGTACGCACGTGAGCGGCCTATAGCCCTCGTCTTGCCGTCGCTCTACAGCGAACTTGCCGGCGAGGCCCTGGCAGGCATTGTGAACCATCTAAAAGATGTCAGATATATCAAGGAGATAGTCGTTACCCTCGGTCCGGCATCGGACAAGGAGTTCGAAAATGCCCGGCAGTTCTTCTCCGTCCTTCCCCAGAAAAAAAGCATCATCTGGAACAACGGCAAGAGGATGAAGAAGATATATCGTGCGATAGAGGCCGAGGACCTGCCCACCGGTCTTGAGGGGAAAGGGCGGTCTGTCTGGATGGCGTACGGCTACGTGCTTGCCCGGCGGGAGTTCAATGCCATTGCACTCCACGATTGCGATATTCTTACATATTCGCGGGACCTGCTGGCCAGGTTATGCTATCCGGTTACGAATCCCAGCCTGGACTACGATTTCTGCAAGGGGTACTACACGCGGGTCACCGACAAGATGCACGGCAGGGTGACACGCCTCCTGGTCACCCCTCTCATACGGGCCCTCGAGAGGATCATCGGTTATCACCCCCTTCTCGTCTTCTTCGACAGTTTCCGTTATGTTCTGGCGGGAGAGTTTTCGATGGATGTGAACCTTGCCCGGGTCAACAAGATCCCGGGCGACTGGGGCCTCGAGGTCGGGACGCTGGCGGAGGTGTATAAGAATACCTCGATAAACCGCGTGTGCCAGGTCGACATCGCCGAGAACTACGAGCACAAGCATCAGGAGCTTTCCCCGGAGGACGCCTCGAAGGGCCTTAACAAGATGTGCGTCGATATATGTAAATCCATCTTCCGCACCCTTGCCTCCGAAGGGATCATCTTTTCGGACGGTTTCTTCAAGACGCTGTTCGCCACGTACGCACGGACCGCCCAGGACATGCTGAAGCGGTACGAGGACGACGCCTCCATCAACGGTCTGCGTTTCGACCGCCACGAAGAAAGCCTTTCCGTAGAGACGTTCACCAACGGGATCAAGAAAGCCGCCGAGGTCATCACGAAAGACCCCCTGGGCGTTCCGCTCATATCAAGCTGGGACAGGGTCACGGCCGCTCTGCCCGATATCCTTGACAGGATACAGGAGGCTGTGGAGGAGGACAACCGCTAGCAGGCAACACAGATCACCAGGGCAAAGCCGGATGGGAGGCGGAATGCGTTTTCTTGTTTTCATTATTTGCGTCGTAATTCTCGTGGCGATATTCTCGACACAGAACTCGCAACCCGTATCGGTTTCCCTTTTCACGTGGACCTTTCAGGCGTCCCTCGCGATCGTCGTGTTCCTTTCCCTGCTCTCGGGTGTTGTTATCGGGGTCCTGGCATCTTTTTTCATCGGTTTCTCACAGCGGCGCAAGAACAAGAAGATGGCAAAAGACGAGCAAACGGCAGGTGATGAATGATCGTGCCCTACCAGCGTTTTATAATACCCCTGGCCGTTGCCGCCGGTTCTTTTGTCATCCTCGCCGCAATCCGTTTCGTCCTGTTTAAGCTCCTGCGCCACTGGAGCACGAAGACAGCGACACACGTTGACAACATCATCGTTTCCTCGTTCTCCCTGCCCTCGTGGTACTGGTGCCTGGCCGTCTCCCTTTCCATCGGGATAGCCATATCAGACACGCCGGCACGATACGCCCGCTATATACATCTGATGATAGACGTCCTCATAGTGCTGTCGATAACGCTCGCGGCCGCCAATCTCGCCGGAAGGCTTTTCGTCAACTACGTGAAAACATCGGACCTGCCCATCCCGCCTACAGGCCTCATGCACGGAGTGATCAAGGGGAGCGTAATCGTCATCGGCTGTCTCGTGGTCCTGAACATGCTCGGGATATCCATCACACCCCTTATAACCGCCCTCGGGGTCGGAGGCCTTGCCGTGGCGCTCGCGCTTCAGGACACCCTGGCAAATCTTTTCTCCGGGATCCACATTTTGCTGGAAAAGTCTGTGAGGATCGGCGATTTTGTGAAGCTTGAATCGGGTGAGGAAGGATATGTCGAGGACATCACCTGGCGGACAACGCGTGTAAGGATGCTTCCCAACAACATGGTCATCATACCCAACAGCAAGCTCGCAAAAAGCATTGTGACAAACTACTACCTTCCCGAAAAACGCCTGTCCCTGCTGATCCCGGTCTCCGTCAGCTACAGCTGCGACCCGGCGGCGGTGGAGGAGGTCCTTATCGATGAGGCGAAGAGGTCCGTGGGCGATATACCGGGGCTTCTTGGCGACCCCGGGCCCTTCGTGCGGTTTATTCCCGGCTTTGGTGAAAGTTCCCTTGATTTTACACTGATCTGCCAGGTCGGGGAATTTGTGGACCAGTACCCGGCCCAGCATGAACTGCGCAAGCGCATCTTTGCGCGGTTCAAGGCGGAGGGGATCGAGATCCCCTTCCCGCAGAGGACCGTTCATATAAGCGAGGGGGCATCATGGAAGAGATGATCGGGGGGAAAGGGCGGCCGTTTGAATTCCGCCAGTGCATCAGCATCCTCAAGTCCACCGGCAGGAAGGCAGTCAACTTGAGGCAGCTCAGGGAGATTATTGCCGCCGTCAGCGACGACTCCATATTTCATCACACGTACCAGTATTTCCTCAAGGAGCACATCCTCGAGTATACCAACGACTTTGCCCAGTGGGCGGGGGAAGGCCTTGAAGAGAGGGCCCTGGCGGAGCAATTGTCCAACATAGACCCGTATGCCTGCGGGTCCACGCCCGAGGTCCGCGCCGCCCTCGTTGCCGTCATAGACTCTTATCTCGAGGGGTTTCCCGAGCCCCGCGATGCCCTGCCCGGCGAGGAATTCTTCTTCAACGAAACGGTCACCTTTGTTTTTCCTGTCGGTGTATGGGCCAAGAACCTGGCAGAGTTTCTCATTGCCCTGAAGTTCATTGACAACGGCTGCATCTACTACCACTTTTACGAAGCTCGTACGCGCGTTGCGGGAGGCGTCGACGATTTTTCGCGATGGATCGAGGACGCCCTTCTGAAGAGTGAGCTGGCTGAAAAGGTCCGGGCCATAGATCCCTTCATGCACACGACGAAGGAGATCCGTGAGCATATCTCCGAGATGATACTCGAGGAAGTGAACGCCGATATGGAAAGGACGGGGGTGCAGCCGTGTTAGAGTCCTACAGGGGCATCTCCCCGAGAGGGGACCTCCTTCTCCTGAGAAAGCTTGCAGACCATCTTGAGGGCAAGACATTCCTGCACATCAATTCAACCCGCGAGGGCGGCGGTGTTGCGGAGATACTGCAGAGAATGGTCCCAATCCTGTTGGGCCTTGGCATCAAGGCCCGGTGGGAGGTCATCAGGGGAGACGATGCGTTCTTCGACATGACCAAGAAGGTCCATAACGCCCTCCAGGGTTACACGGAAGTTATCGACGGGAACATGTGGGACCACCACTTCAAGGTCAATGAGGAGAACGCCGCCAGCCTCGACCTTGCCGCCGATGCGGTCCTCGTCCATGACCCCCAGCCGGTCCCGCTTGTATCTTTCCGCACGGAGGGAGCGTGGATCTGGCGCTGTCACATCGATGTTTCCAACCCGCAGGAAGACGTTTTCAGGCAGATCGGCAAGTATGCCGGAAAGTTTGACGCCGCCATCTATTCCGTTTCCCGTTTTGCGGGCTCGATGTGCCCCAACGAGTTCATCTTACCCCCTTCCATTGACCCTCTTTCCAATAAGAACAAGGAACTCACGGACGAGGAGATCATGGAGGCGGCAGGGCGGCTTGGCGTTCCCACGGACAGGCCCGTTATCCTGCAGGTGTCCCGCTTTGACAGGTTCAAGGACCCCACGGGTGTCATCATGGCTTACCGGATGGTCAGGAAGTATAACGACTGTGTTCTCGTCCTGGCCGGAAGCCCCGCCACGGACGATCCCGAGGGAGCTGAGGTGCTCAACGAGGTCCGGGATTTCGCGGCGGACGATCCCGATATTCACATCCTTCTTCTCCCTCCGTTCAGCGACAGGGACATCAACGCGCTTCAAAGGCTCTCGACGATCATCCTTCAGAAATCACTGAAGGAAGGTTTCGGCCTTACCGTTGCCGAGGGCATGTGGAAGGGAAAGCCGGTCATCGGGGGAGCTGCAGGAGGCATTCCTCTGCAGATAACGCACGGCGTAACGGGGTTTCTCGTCCATTCGATAGAAGGAACGGCCTTCAGGATACGGCAGCTCCTCAACAACAACGAGATGGCTGTGCGGATGGGACAGCAAGCGCGCGAATATGTCCGCAGGAACTTCCTGATAACGCGGCAGGTCCGGGATTACCTTTCCGTCTGGTACACGCTCGTATCAAAGGCAAGAGGGTTGATAGAACTCTAAGGAAAACGATCGTTCGCGGTCTGCTGCCTTTTATTTTGTAGCCTGCTTGACAGACATACCTGCATTTTTCTGTTAAAAATATCCACATAATGGAGGGATTTTTCCCGGTTCTTACAATGACGGGAGAAAAGAACGGCATGAAAGGGTGCACATATTTTATACCGGGCCTGGCGGTCAGCATGATCCTCGGGTATGCCCTCTCGTTGGTCGTTCCCGCCCAATCTCTCAAACGGATAGTGGTCCGGGAAGAAGGAGAAGGCAAAACACGGCCCCCCGAGGAGGGATGGGTGCAGCAGGATGACCCGTATATTGAAGGATTGGTCAGGCAGCTTCACCTGGAGGTTGACGAATGACCGGTCGCTGATTCCTGCAACCGGGGAAAACGCTAACCAAGGAGGTTTGTTATGTCAACAACGGCAATCGTTTTCGGGGTGGCCATTCTGGTGGCCATAGTCGCTGTCGTGTTCGTGATGATGTCAGGCGGAAAGAAACCGCAGGAACCGGGCGGGACGACAAAGCAGTGATAGCAGGGTGCCTGCAAACGGGCGGCCCGCCAAACAGAGACGATATTGATCGGCGAGATCAAAAGGTCGACAACAGGGCCACCCCGGGGGCTTGCCCCTGAAGAAAACGACCGCTATGCCGGGTCGCTCATACGGAGGCAGTCAGGGTTTCGCGTACGATACGCTCAAACCCGGGTGCGCGGGGGAAATTGGCCGTGCACCCTCCGGGCAGGTCCTTGAAGAAGCCGGAACAAAGTTTACTATTGCACGCCACGGGCCGGGCAGGGAAAGTTTGATATGGCGCAGATACGTCAGGTCCCCCACCTCCACTGCGTCTCCCTCCCGCGCCCTGTTTATGTGCTATACTGAAAACATAAGGGATTCCGCATGAAGTGTCCGAACAATCGCGACATCGAATTATATCTCGGTGCTGTGCCTTTGAGGGACGGTTCCACTTTCTTTCGTGTCTGGGCGCCGTATGCCGGGACAATATCGGTAGAGGTCGGGGAGGGACCGGACACCTTCCGGGTGCCCCTCACATGTTCCCGGGGTGATTACTTCGAGGGAACGGTGGAGAATGTACGCCATGGCGATCTTTACCGGTACATCATAGACGCCGCCGCCGCTTTCCCGGACCCGGCATCACGGTCACAACCCCGGGGCGTCCACGGGCCTTCCGGAATAGTGGACCACAATGTTTTCCCCTGGAGAGACGCCAGGTGGCAGGGCGTTCCCCTTGAGGAGTACGTCATATACGAGCTTCACGTCGGTGCATTCACGCGTGAGGGCACCTTCGAAGCGTTGCGGGGCTGTCTCGAATATGTAAAGGACCTCGGCGTGAATGCCATCGAACTGATGCCCGTCGCCCAGTTCCCGGGTGAGCGTAACTGGGGCTATGACGGCGTTTTTCCCTTTGCGGTCCAGCATTCCTACGGCGGGCCGGAGGGGCTCAAGGCGCTTGTTGACGACTGTCACGGGCACGGCATATCCGTCATCCTCGATGTTGTTTTCAACCATCTCGGTCCAGAGGGAAATTACCTGGGCAGTTATGGGCCCTACTTCACCGACCGGTACCGCGCGCCATGGGGCGACGCCATTAATTTTGATGGTCCCATGAGCGATGAAGTGCGCCGCTTTTTCATCGCGAGTGCACTCGCCTGGTTCAGCGACTACCATATTGACGCATTGAGGATCGATGCGATCCACGGTATTTTCGACTTCAGCGCCCGCACCTTCCTGCAGGACCTCGCTGCAGAAGTAAAAGACCGCGGCCGGGACACGGGGAAACCCTTTTTCCTCATGGCTGAGAGCGACCTCAACGACATCCGGGTCGTCACGCCGCAGAAAAAAGGAGGGATCGGTTTCGACGCCCAGTGGAATGACGATTTTCATCACGCCCTCCACACACTGCTGACAGGGGAGCAAGGCGGGTATTACCGTGATTTCGGCGCACTGGCTGACCTGGCGAAGGCCTGCAGGGAAGGCTACGTCTATACCGGCCAGTATTCACGGTATCGCCGCAGGAGGCACGGCAGTCCGTCAAAACATGTCCCGCCGGGCCGGTTTGTCGTCTTTTCGCAGAACCACGATCAGGTTGGCAACAGGGCAAGGGGTGACAGGCTGGGAAGTCTTGTGCCGGCCGCGAAGCTGAGGGTTGCGGCCGTTGCCGTGCTTCTTTCACCTTTTATCCCCCTTCTGTTCATGGGGGAAGAGTACGGGGAGAGGGCCCCTTTCCATTATTTTGTGAGCCATTCCGACGAAAAGCTCATCGACGCCGTCAGGACGGGGCGTCGCGAGGAGTTCCTTTCTTTCGAATGGAATGAGGACATTCCCGACCCCCAGGCACGTCAGACGTACCTCGAGTCTAAGGTGGACCGCGAGACGGGCTTAACCGGGGCTTTCCCACCGCTCTATGATCTGTACAGGCACCTCATAGGCCTTCGCCGCTCCCTGCGGTTCAGCGATATGAAGAAAAAGCGGCCTTCGTCGAGGTCATTTTGCGGTAATAAAGCACTGCGCGTCATAATGCCGCTTGCGACCGGTGCTATCGCCTGTTTCTTCAATTTCAGTGACGATGAGGTCTCCATTCCATCCCCTCTGCCCCCCGGTTCATGGTCGAAGGTCGTCGATACCGGGTCGCCCCGGTGGGGCGGTGAGGGGGAAACTGCGCCCGGGGTCGTAAAACAGCCCGCCCCCGGGGCAGACGCGCCGCTCTTCCGGATCGGCCCGTTCAATGCAGCAGTGTACAGGAATGACGGTTGATGGACCGCTACGTGTGCATTCACTGCCATTTTTATCAGCCTCCCCGCGAAAATCCGTGGCTTGAATCCGTCGAGGTCCAGGACTCTGCGTACCCTTATCACGATTGGAACGAACGCATAGCCGCAGAGTGCTATGCACCGAATTGCGCGTCACGGATTCTTGACGGTGACGGCCGCATCTCCGATATTGTCAGCAACTATTCGAAGATCAGTTTCAATTTCGGCCCGACCCTGCTCGGGTGGATGGCCGAATTTACCCCCGGCGTCTACAGGGGGGTCCTCGAAGCCGACAGGCTTAGCGTGCTTGAGCGCTCCGGTCACGGGAATGCCCTCGCCCAGGTGTACAACCACATCATAATGCCGCTTGCCAACTCCCGGGACAAGCGTACGCAGATCATATGGGGGATCAGGGATTTTCAGAAGCGTTTCAGCCGCTTCCCCGAGGGCATGTGGCTCGCCGAAACGGCTGTGGACATAGAATCACTGGAATACCTTGCCCGGGAAGGGATCCGCTTCACGATCCTCGCGCCGAATCAGGCCTCAAGAGTGAAAAAAACGGGTGCCCGAAAGTGGAAAGACGTGAGCGGGGGCCGCATAGACCCCACCCGGCCGTATTTTCTCAAACTTCCCTCGGGGCAGAGGATAACCGTTTTCTTCTACGATGGCCCTATATCCCGCGCAGTCGCATTCGAGGGCCTTCTTGAACGCGGCGAGGACCTTGCCCGAAGACTTCTTTCGGGTTTTTCAGATCAAAGGACCTGGCCCCAGATCATGCATATCGCTACAGACGGGGAAACGTACGGCCATCATCACCGTTTTGGTGACATGGCGCTTGCGTTCGCCCTTGATCACATCGAACGTAACGATCTGGCCAGGTTGACGAACTACGGCGAATACCTGGAGAAATTTCCGGCGGAGCACGAGGTCCAGATATTCGAGAACACCTCATGGAGCTGCGCCCATGGCATCGAACGGTGGCGCAGTGACTGCGGGTGCAATTCAGGGGGTTATCCGGGGTGGAACCAGGGGTGGAGGGGGCCCCTGCGGAGCGCCCTCGACTGGCTGCGCGACGAACTCGCAGAGATATACGCAGCCAGGGCCGGGGACTATCTCAGGGACCCATGGTCAGCCCGGGATGACTACATAGAGTGTATCGTGGACCGCTCTTCCGGCACGCTCGACAACTTTTTCACGAAACACAGCCGCAAGGTGCTTGCCGGCGATGAAAGGACCACCGTGCTGAAGCTTCTCGAGGCCCAGCGCCACAGTCTTTTGATGTACACGAGCTGCGGATGGTTTTTCGACGAACTCTCAGGCATTGAAACGGTCCAGATCATGCAATATGCCGGCCGGGCGATACAGCTGGCCAAACAGGTGTGCGGAAGGGACGTCGAGGAGGCCTTCGCCGCCCTGCTTGCGAAGGCGCACAGCAACATACCCGAGTATGGGGACGGTCACGTCATCTTCCGGAGGTTCGTCAAACCTGTCGCCATCGACCTCAAGAAGGTTTCCGTCCACTACGCTGTATCATCGGTGCTCGAGGATTTTGGTGAACATACGGATATCTACAGTTATTCGGTGGACAGGGAAGACTATTTCAGGATACCGGCGGGCAAGACGACCCTGGCGGTCGGCAAGGTCCGTGTGGCGTCGAAGATCACGGGTGATGCGGAGCGCATCAGCTTCGCACTCCTGCACATGGGCGGCCACACATTTAACGGGGGAGCGCGGGAGTACCGGGGAGAGGATATATTTCAGGCAATGCGCGGTGAGATCACCGGCGCCTTTGAAAAGGGAGATTTTGCTGAGGTCATACACCTGATGGACCGTCACTTCGGCATGCACAACTATTCATTCACCAGTCTGTTCAGGGACAAGCAGCGGACGCTCATGGACCTCCTTCTCAAAGACACGTCCGATAAATACGAGATCACTTACAGGGATATTTTTGAAAATGATCGGATCCTGATGAACTTTTTTCGTGAAGCGGGCATGGCTGTTCCCAATGTGTTCCGGGCCGCAGCGGAATTCATCCTCAATCTTGATCTGCGGAAAGCCTTGTCCCAGGGCCCTGCTGACGGAAAGAATATTGCCGGAATCGTGCAGGAAATCGCGAAATGGGGCGTGTCGTACGACACCGTGGGAATTGAAATGATCATCAGGAAAAGGCTTGAGGAGAAAATGGCCCGTTTTCAGAAGGATCCGCTGAATCTCTCCCTGGTGGATGCCATTCAGGCAATGATGGGGTTCTCCCGGCTTCTGCCCGTTCAGGTCAATCTCTGGGAGATACAGAACAGCTATGATTCCCTTGCTCGTTCGGTGTACCCGGATGTGGTGGAAAAGGCCGCCGCAGGAGACCCGGGTGCGGCGCAATGGGTGAAGAATTTCCTTGAACTCGGAGAGACCTTCAATTTCGATACATCTTCTATCCCGGAAAGATACGCAAGGAGAACTAATGGAACAGCCCCTGTTCTATAATCTGCGCATACCCGTTGCCACCTACCGGCTGCAGTTCAACGGGAATTTTCGTTTTACGGACGCCGCCGCGATAATTCCCTACCTTGCGGAGCTCGGTATCAGTGATGTCTATTCCTCCCCGTATCTTGCGGCGTACCCGGGCAGTCCTCATGGTTACGATATCACGGACCCCACGAAGATAAACCCGGAGATAGGGACGGAAGAGGAATACAACGCCTTCACGGATGCGCTCAAACAGCACGGGATGGGGTTGGTCCTGGACATTGTGCCCAACCACATGTGTATCGACAGCGCGAACCGGTACTGGATGGACCTCCTGGAAAACGGACCGGCGTCGCCGTTCAGCGGTTTTTTTGACATCGACTGGGACCCCGTGAAGAAAGAGCTGCGCAATAAGGTCCTTCTTCCCCTGCTCGGCGACCAGTACGGCATAGCGCTTGAAAAGAAAGATATACGGCTGGCCTTCGAGGAGGGCGCCTTCTTTCTTCTCGTCTATGACAATAAACTGCCGATCCTTCCTGAAACGTACGCGGACATCCTGTCCCTTAACATTGAGGAGCTTGAGAAGATCGATACGGGAAGCTGCAGCTATGACGAACTTATGAGCATAATCACGTCCGCACGGAGGCTGCCTCCCTATTCCGACGCTGATAGGCTGATGGCGTCCGAGCGTCAGCGCGAAAAAGAGATCATAAAGAAGCGGCTCAAAGAGATCTGCCGGCGCGACCCTCAGATACGTGCGTTCGCGGACAGGGCCGTCGCCGCCTTTAACGGGCAGGAGGGCAATTCGAAGAGTTTCGACCTTCTCGATAATCTCCTTTCCCGGCAAGTCTATCGTCTTTCACACTGGAGAGTGGCCGCGGAGGAGATCAATTACCGGAGGTTTTTCGATGTCAACAGCCTTGCGGCGATCAAGATGGAGGACCCTGAGGTCTTCGAGGAGACACATCGCCTCATCTTCCGGCTGATCGAAGAGGGGAGGGTTACGGGGTTGAGAGTGGACCACCCGGACGGGCTTCACGACCCCTGGAAATACTTTGACAGGCTTCAGCGGCGGTGCTTCGCCATAGCTCTGAGGTCCCGCCTTCAGGAGGTGAGGGAAAATGTCGACCTGCCTTACGGCGAAACCTATGTCGACTCGGTGATTGCGAAACGGTACGAACAGGCTTTAGAGGAGCAAAGATACTTCAAGCCCTTTTATATAGTCGCTGAAAAGATACTCGGCAGGGGTGAGACCATGCCCGCCGAATGGCCCCTGTTCAGCACGACGGGGTATGTCTTCTTGAACAGCCTGAGCGGGATCTTTGTCGACACCCGGAACGCAAAGGCCTTTGATGCCCTTTACAAACGGTTCACCCGGGCATATGCCGATTTTCAGGAGGTGCTGTACCGGAACAAAAAGCTCGTCATGCAGGTCGCCATGTCCAGCGAGATCAATACCCTGGGGCACAGCCTGAGCGTCATCGCCGAAGGCAACCGTCATACGCGGGATTTCACCATGAACAGCCTTATCAAGGTCATCGTCGAGGTCATTGCCTGTTTTCCCGTCTATAGAACGTATATCAACGGGCCTGAAGTGAAGGAGCGGGACCGGCATTACATCGATCTTGCGGTCTCGAAGGCGGTCCGGAGAAATCCTGTTGTGAACGAATCCATTTTCCTCTTCCTGAAAGGCGTTCTCCTTCTTGCCCATCCCCCCGGCACTGAGGATGAGGTAAAGGCGGCATGGCTCGATTTCACGATGAGGTTCCAGCAGATAACGGGCCCGGTCATGGCAAAGGGCGTCGAGGACACCTCTTTTTATGTGTACAACCGGCTCGTTTCCCTGAACGAAGTGGGCGGCGCTCCTGACCGGTTCGGCACCGTTCTCGATACCTTTCACGGGCAGAACATCGAACGGATCAAGAACTGGCCCTACGCCCTGATAACATCCTCGACCCACGACACGAAACGGGGCGAGGATGTGAGGGCCCGGATCAACGTCCTTTCGGAAATACCGGCCGAATGGGGGGAACACGTCCACCTGTGGGCACGATTGAACAGGAAAAAGAAGACGGTCGTCAACCGCCGGGAGGTCCCTGACAGGAATGAAGAATATCTCCTTTACCAGACGCTGCTCGGCACCTGGCCGGTGGGGCCTGTCACGGAGGAAGAGTATGGCGTTTACAAAGAGCGGATCAAGACATATATGGTCAAAGCCGTCAAGGAGGCAAAGGTAAATACAAGCTGGGTCAATCCGGACAGTATGTACGAAGATGCCTTGACCGTGTTCATAGACGCGGTACTGGACAGGGGCCGGGAGGGCCCGTTCCTCGACGATTTCGTTCCTTTTCAGAAGAGAGTGTCCCTTTGCGGTATGTACAACTCGTGCGGGCAGGCCCTTCTGAAGATCTGTTCGCCGGGCATACCGGACTTCTACCAGGGAACGGAACTGTGGGACTTGAGGCTTGTCGATCCCGACAACCGGGCGCCCGTTGATTACACGCGCCGCATGGAGATGTTTCGAAAAATGAAGGGGGACCTCGAAGCGAAGGGCCCGGTCGGGTATGTGAAAGAATTGACAGGGTCGATGGAAGACGCCAGAATGAAGATGTATATAACGTACAGGGCCCTGACGTTGCGCGGCCAGATGCGGGAGGCTTTCGAAAAAGGGGACTACATACCGCTGGAAACATCGGGGATACGCTCGGCGCACATCATAGCCTTTGCCCGCCGCTTCCTCAACACGACGATCATAGTTGCCGTTCCAAGGTTCCTGATGAAACTGCTGCCCCTGTCGGGCCCGGACCCGGGCGGCATGTGGAAAGACACGACGGTGATCGTGCCGGGAGGCCCGGGGGAGAGCGTTTATGAAGATATCTTTACCGGGGAGCGTATGAAGGCCAGTGCCTCAGATCCTTTCGGGCTTGAATGTTCCGCCCTCTTCCGGTATTTTCCCGTAGCGCTTCTCAGGTCGGGCCGTTGATCGATGCGGGAAAGGCCCCGGGGCGCGAACCGGGGAGGGTTCATTTCAGACAGGATAGTCCGGTGGCGGTATGATGAACAGTGTCGTTGAGAGAGAGGATATCCAGGGACGTATCAACGAGATCGGGCAAGCCGATATCCTGGTCGGGGTCCCGAGCTATAACAACGCCCGCTCCATCGGCCACGTCGTCCGGGCCGTCCAGGCAGGCCTCGCCAAATATTTCCCGGACAGGAAGACGGTGCTCGTAAATTCCGACGGGGGTTCCAAGGACGGTACGATGGATGTGGTCCACACTACGACGATCGATGATTTCCACTCTATCCTCCTGTCTCATCGCGTAGAATCGTTTTCCAAGATCGCCATCCCGTACCACGGGATACCGGGAAAAGGAAGCGCATTCAGGACCATCTTTGAAATAGCACAGGCCCTTAACGTCAAGGCGTGCGCCGTCGTGGATTCCGACCTGCGCAGTATTACCCCGGAATGGATCGAGCTCCTTATCACACCGGTCATGAGGGACGGATACGACTATGTGGCGCCGCTCTATCATCGCCACAAATATGACGGGACGATCACCAACAGCATCGTCTACCCCCTGACGAGGGCACTGTACGGGAAGAATGTGCGCCAGCCGATAGGAGGGGATTTCGGCTTTTCCGGTAAGCTTGCGGGGTTCTATCTCACGAAAGACGTATGGGAGACGGACGTGGCGCGGTACGGGATCGATATCTGGATGACCACGACGGCCATTGCCAATGATTTCCGGGTATGCCAGGCCTTTCTCGGGGCGAAGATCCATGACGCCAAGGACCCCGGAGCGGACTTGAGCGCCATGCTCTACCAGGTCGTGGGGGCCACATTCGATCTCATGGAGGAATACCAGTCCATGTGGAAGAGGGTATCCGCGAACGAGGCGGTGCCTGTTTTCGGGTTCACGTACGAGGTAGGCCTTGAGCCGGTCGGTGTCAATATACAGAGGATGATCGACAAGTTCACTCTCGGCGCGCAAGAACTGGCAGGCGTCTGGAGGAGCATCCTGCCCGCTGAGACCCTCCGTTTCCTGAAGAGACTGGCGCACGCCGCACCAGAAAAATTCCGCATGCCCGATGAAATATGGGTTGATACGATATATAATTTTGCCCTTGCCGCGCACCGCAACGCCCTCAACAAAGAGCACCTCCTCAAGTCCCTGACCCCGTTGTATATAGGGCGGACGGCATCTTTCGTGATCGAGGCGTGGGACAGCAGCGGGCCCGAGGTGGAAGAGAAGATCGACACCCTGTGCGGTGTGTATGAGAAGTTCAAACCGTCCTTCGCGGACCGTTGGACGTAACATGAAAGGGGGCCTTACATGAATTTTCTTCAGAGGATCATCATAGAACCTTTCGAGAGTTGTTACGAGAAGTTCCTGACATTCATGCCCAATCTTCTCACATCGCTTGCCCTGCTCATCATCGGCATCGTTCTCGGGGGCGTTCTCCGGATAGTTTTTCTCAAGATATTCCGCGCCGTGAAACTCGACAGGGCGGCAAAACGCGTCGGGCTTTTTGAAATGCTCGCGAGGGGCGGTATCAAGGACTCCTTTTCAGCCTTCGTCGCGAGGCTTGTGGGGTGGTTCGTCGTTTTTACCTTTGCCGTTGTAGCGGTGCAGACGCTGAAGATCCCGACGGTCGAAAACCTTCTTGACCGGTTCTTTCTGTACCTTCCCAACGTTTTTACCGCAGTGGTGATCTTGCTGTTCGGCTACCTCTTTGGCAACTTTTTCGGACGTGCGGCGCTTATCGCTTCCGTGAATGCAGGCTTGAGGCAATCAGGAATGGTCGGAAGGTTCGTCAAGATCACCATCTTTATCCTTTCTGTGACAATGGCCATGGAGCAGCTCGGGATCGGGCGCGATACCGTCCTCATCGCCTTCGCCATAATCTTTGGCGGGATCGTCCTTGCCCTTGCCATAGCTTTTGGGCTGGGCGGCAAGGACGTTGCCCGGAATTACCTGAAGCGGAACATCAGCAGCGACGACAAAGAGGATGATGGAACCCGGGACGATATTGACCCCCTGTAAAGTCCCTTCATGCAGGACGGGGGGCGGGACACCGTTTTGACTGCCGTTACGCGGCCGCGCAATTGTTTTGCTTTGCGGGCCGATTTTTTGTACAATATTCCCTGCAGATTTGCATGAAACACCAGAACAACGGTCATTTCGGATGCGGTCCGCGTCGGCCGCACCCTGACCCGCCATATCGGTATGAATGGCCAGGCCCTGCGCAACGTGGAGGTTATGAACCCCGTCAGGTCCGGAAGGAAGCAGCGGTAATAGCTGATCCGTGTGCCGCAGGTAGCCTGGCTTTTTTGATCGATAGTATGGATGTGGAAAGAGGCGAAACAATTTGAGCTACACGGTCATCGCACGACGGTTCAGGCCCCAGAGATTCGACGATGTCGTCGGGCAGCCGCATATTATCACCACCCTGAAAAATTCCATTAAGGCGGGCCGGATCGCGCACGCTTTTCTTTTTACCGGCCCGAGGGGCGTCGGGAAGACCTCGCTTGCCCGGATCTTCGCAAAGGCTGTCAACTGCGTAAACGGGCCCACCGACGAGCCGTGCAATGTCTGCGAGAACTGTCTCGGGATAGCGAACGGCAATTTTGTCGATGTTATCGAGATCGATGCGGCATCGACGCGCGGCATCGATGACATCAAGGAGCTTCGGGAAACCGTCCGCTACCTGCCGATGAAGGCGAAGTACAAGGTGTACATCCTCGACGAGGCGCACATGCTGACAGACCAGGCCCGCAACGCCTTTCTGAAGACCCTCGAGGAACCGCCCGGGCACAATATATTCATCCTCGCCACAACGGAATCCCAGAAGATCCCCTACACGATCATGTCCCGCTGCCAGCGGTTCGATTTCAGGCGCATCACCGAGCGTGAGATCATTATGCAGCTTGAGGCCATCTGCGCGAAAGACGGCATCACGTTCGATCCGGGGGCCTTCCATCATGTCGCTATCGAGGCGGACGGCTCGATGCGGGACGCCGAGTCAGTCCTCGAACAGATCATTGCATACAGCGGGAAGCATATATCCGAAAGCGACGTGATAAACATCATCGGGATCGTCGAGAAGAACGTCATATCCGGGATCGTCAGGTCGATCATCGAAAAAGACCTCACGGGGGGCCTATCCGCGATCGAATCGACATTGGGCGAGGGGTTCGACGTGGGGCAGATATACCGGGGGCTCGTCTCGTACCTGAGGAACATGATGATCGTCAAAGCGTGCAACGGTGTTCCCGATTTTATCTCGATTGGCGAAGAGGAAGAAGCGGACCTCAAGAAGCTTCTTCATGACGTCGAGTATTACGAGATACAGAACATGCTGTACTACATGCTGCGCAGCGAAGACCTTATGCGCGGCCTTTTCCCGAGAATAGCCCTGGAGACCCTCTATATCAACCTCTATAACCTGTCGCAGCTCAAGGACGTGGACAGGGCCATCGCCGAGCTCGACAGGGCAGGTTCGGGGGCCGCCGCTGCGGGGCCGCGCCCGGTCCGCCCTGCCGCACGGGAAGATGCTGTTCCGGGACCATCGCCGGTCTCAGGGCCCGATCAAGGTGAGCGTAGCGTGCCGCCATCCGGCGGGCCGGCCCGGGGAGAGCCTCCGGCTGAGGACGTTCACGGATTTGTCGAATTCCTGAAAAAGAAAAAACCCTTCCTCGGAAGCATGTTCGACTCGTGCGAGTGTATGCTGGAAGGACAGGTCTTTGTTGTTCTTATTGATAAGAAGTATGGTAATTTCATAAAGAGCGAGTATGAGGATATCAAGGGCCTGGCAGGCCAATTCTTCGGCCGGGCCATGAAGGTCGAGTTCAGGGACGCCTCGGACAAAAAGAGGAACATCCTGGAAGAATATGTGAAAGAAGCGGAGTCTCTCTTCAACATTTAGGAGGAGGAAATATGTCAAAAGGATTCAACCAGATACTTCAGCAGGCGAAGAAGATGCAGGACCGCCTCGTGAAGCTCCAGGAGGAGATGGGTGACAGGACGGTCGAAGCCCAGTCGGGCGGCGGCATGGTCACGTGCGTGGTGAACGGCAGGCAGGAGATAGTCTCCCTCAGGATCTCGCCCGAGGTGCTTGAGGAAAAGGACAACGAGCTTCTCGAGGACCTTATCACGGCGGCGGTCAATGAAGGGCTCGACCGTTCCCGGGAGATGGTCCAGGAGGAGATGTCGAAAGTGACCGGCGGCATGCAGATGCCGTTCGGGATGTAATTGCCGTGTTTTACCCCGAACCGATCGAGCGCCTTATCGATAACCTGACGCGGCTTCCGGGCATCGGGCGGAAGACGGCGACGAGGCTCGCCTTCTATCTTCTCAACGCGCGTGACGGGTACATAACGGACCTCTCGCGCAGCCTTGTCGATATCAAGGAAAAGATACGCCTGTGCAGTACGTGCTTCAACATAACCGATGCGGACCCCTGCGTTATCTGCAGGGACGAAAGGCGGGACAAGACGTCCGTATGCGTCGTGGAGGAGTCCTCGCACATGATGGTCATTGAATCGTCAAACCCGGGGCAGCTGCGCTATCATATCCTTCACGGGGTCATCAACCCCCTCGAAGGCATCGGGCCCGACGATATCAGGATAAATGAGCTTCGCGACAGGATCGTCCGCGAGGGCATCACCGAGGTCATCGTCGCGACCAACCCCAACATTGAAGGCAACACCACCGCCCATTACATCGCGGAGATCCTCAAACCCTACGATGTCAGGATCACCCGCATAGCCTCCGGCATCCCCGTCGGCGGCGACATAGTCTACATAGACCCCCTCACCATAAAGAGCTCGCTGGATAATAGGAAGAAATTATAAAAAACAGGCTATAGGCAATGGGCGATGGGCTATAGGAAAAGACCATCCCCATTATCATCGCCCATAGCCCATAGCCCATCTTCTTTATTGAAATCAGCCGTGTAATGTTGTTAACTATTGCGCTGCAGATATTGACAGGAGGATCGAAGAA
>ERZ1645192.1106-NODE-1106-length-22598-cov-7.875615_pt1 | contig 22598 bp, 19 predicted proteins | sample MGYA00575354_ERZ1645192 | MGnify/ENA primary metagenome ERZ1645192 (study PRJEB40844, sample SAMN11349763) | freshwater sediment metagenome | isolation source: river sediment | host: Sediment | place: India: Faizupur Khadar , New Delhi | collected 2017-02-21 ... | reverse complement strand
CCGATGATCGCGCCAAAATATCCTACGATATCGTGGCATTCGCTGACCAGAACGCCGATGATACTGACCTTATTCGGCAATACGATATTCACCATGTAGGTGTTCCGCTGACTGCTGCCGCCCGCATGGTTCACCGTCGTCACGCCTGCCGGGACCAAGCCAAGCGCATCGGCGGTCGCCTTCGTCACCACGCTTTTTGTCGCGCCGGTATCCCAAAGCGCCACGGCGGCCGTCGATCTCATAGCGGGATCTATCGGTTGTTGCCGGGGATCGAACGCGGGCGTAATCGTTATTTCGGTGAGTATCTGAGACGCCTTCCCGTTATATTTGACGGTAAGCGCACGGAAAGAGCTTTTTGCGTTCGGCGGCATGAGCGTCAGCCGTTGAATATTTCTTGGGAACTGATGGTCACGGTAAATGCCTCGGGACCCGGTTCACACGGCTGTATCAGGAACTCGCCGAGACGATATTTCTTTTGAGCTTCCACATAGGCTTCAAGGGCGCTCTCATACACGCCGATGACCTTCTGGCCCTTTATGACAAGAACCTTGCCGATATACTTTTCCGCCAGTTTCTTCTGGTTGGTGATGAAATAATCCAACTCAGAGCGTAATCTCGATCTTGTCGCCATACACGCCTCCTCTTTCAAGGCATCATCATTCCACGGGCGAGGATACTACCGCCGTCGCAAGATGTCAAGAACGGTTCTTGTACAGATACACGCCTCTTCCTTCGCGGACATCGAGGTTGACCTGCAGGATGCGCTTGACCGAGTGGTTTATCTTGCTGTACTCCGAAAGGATGTCGGCAAGTTCCAGTATCGCGTCCGATTCAAGCGGCGTATGTTCCTCGGTGATGGTGAGCATCAGTTCGCGCTTGTGCCGCCGCAGAACGCGCTCCGCCTCGTCGCACGGCGCCAGATCGCCCGAGTCGAAGCACTTGCAGATGCAGACGCGGTCGAACAGCATGAAGACGCGGCGGTGGGCGGTGTGGATGAGGAGCCGTTCGAGCGCCAGCGGTTCGGGCTGCCTCTCGCGCAGACGGACGCCGTATTTGGCGACCGACTTGAAATGGTCGGCCATCGATTCGGCCTCGTCCGACATCTTGAGGAAAAGCCACAGATCCTGCTGATGTCGATGATTCTGATCGTGGATGAGATGTACCAATTTCTTGTGCCCCTGATCGACGATCTGCTCGTACTGCTCTATCTTGGTCAAGAGCGGCGCCTCCCTCTTCTTGAGTGCGACGATAAGCGAGAAGGCGAACATGTCGCGCAGATACCGGGTGAAGAGATCTATCCGGCGCGTCAGTTCCGTGCGGACCGCGTCGTCGGTGGCGTCGCGGGGAAGCGGCCGGATGTCGAGCCGCTGATGGACGCCGGGGAACCGGTCGGGAACGAGCCGCATGATCCGTTCCGCGAACGGCCGCCGGAACGGGAACATCCCGACGGTAAGGATCACCTTGTGCAGGGTCATGTAGAGGGCGACGGCCATCGCCACGCCGAGCGCCGGGACCGTTTGTCCGGCCGCCCAGACGAGCGGATAGAATAAGAGCAGGCCGCCCAGAAGCCCGACGACATTGAGCAGGGTATGCATGACGGCGGTCCGCCGCCCTTCGCTGCCGCCGCCCACCGCCGCGATGAGCGCGGTGACGGTGGTGCCGAGCGTCGCGCCGAGGACGAGCGCGCAGGCCTGATGGAGCGAAAATATGCCGTTCATCGCGCCGGCGATGGCGATGACCGCCGTGGCGCCGCTCGACTGTATGACCGCGGTGAAAAGCACCCCCGACAGCGCCGCCAGCACCATCGCGGCGGCCGAACCGCCGACATCGAACCGCGCAAAGAAGCCGGTCACCGCGCCGTTGTCACGCACCGCCTCCATCGCCTGAGACATGAGATCGAGTCCGAAGAGGATAAGGCCGAGCCCGAGGCAGAAGGCGAACAGTTCGCGCCGCGCCGCGTTCGACGCGAAGAACTTGCCGACGACGCCGACGATGAACAGCGGCAGGCCGATGACGGTGATCTTCACCGCCGCTATCCAGCCGGTCGATACCGCGCCGAGGTTGGCGCCGAGCGTGAAGGAGAAGGCCTCGGTCGCCGTGACGAGCCCGGCGGATGCCATGCTCACCAGCAACACCGTGGTGGCGCTCGACGACTGGAAGACGACGGTCGCCAGCGCGCCGTAGAGATAGCGACGGCCGTCGGTCGAGGCGAGCCGGTCCATCCGTTCCTGCAGGCGGCCCCCCGCCATCCGGCCCAGAAGCGCGCCGAGGAGATCGATACCGTAGAGGAAAAAGGCGAGTCCCGCCATGAGGTAGAGGATGGTCTGCATTATCTCCGTTCCCTTTTCAGGTCGCCCCATCGTACTGTAGAGCGCCGCGCAAGTCAACGATGCGGCGCAACGAAAATTTTGACATCTTCGTCGTTTCGGCTAGCGTGGAATCGTTTCGGAAGAGGAGCGCCGAGCAGGCGGTCCGGCGGAGGGGCGGTCCCCGATGATGCCGGATCGGGGGCATCGGCGCCGAAACGACGCGGCGGACCGTCGGCGCGGGCGTTGGACGACGGGGCTGAATCCCCGCGGCTGTCACGAGTGATCGTGGAGAGCTTCTGAAGAGCGCTGACGCTTTTCCGGCTTAGTCACCCACTCAGACCTCTTCGGGTTGTAAAACTTTGACGAGGGAGAGTATCATGCTGGTCCTCAAATTCGGCGGCACATCGGTCGGCACGGCCGACGCCGTCAGACGGGTCGAACGGATCGTACGCGACGCCGGACCAGGCGCGCTGGCGATCGTGTCGGCCTTCTCGGGCGTCACCAACACCCTTACCCGCACCCTGGAACTGATGCGCCGCGGCGACACGGCGGGCGCCTTCGCGGCGCTCGACGGGGTCGAGGCGCGGCACCGCGCGATGATCGCCGAGCTGGGGCTTTCGGTCCCCACGGCGCGTTTCACCACCGAGACCATCGACCGCGTCCGCGGGCTCATCCCGGCGCTCACGGCGCTGGGCGACATCACCCCGCGCGCCGCCGACACCATTCTGGCAACGGGCGAAACGCTCTCGTCGCGCATCGTCGCCGACCATTTCGCGGCGCAGGGGCTCGACGCGGCGCACCTCGACGCACGCGAAGTGATCATCACCGACGCATCGTTCGGCGCCGCCCAACCCGATACGGCGCTCATCGAAGAGGCGGTGCGGGAAAAACTCCCGCCGCTCTTCGCGCGGCACCCCGCCATCGTCACCGGCGGCTACATCGGCGCGACGCCGCAGGGGGTGACCACCACGCTCGGGCGCGGCGGCTCCGACTACTCGGCGGCGCTCCTCGCGGCGGCGGCCGGGGCCGACGAATGCCAGATATGGACCGACGTCGACGGCATCATGACCTGCGATCCGCGCATCATCCCGGCGGCCCGCACCGTGCCGCGGCTCACTTACGACGAAGCGGCCGAACTCGCCTTCTTCGGCGCAAAGGTGCTCCATCCGCTCACGATCTTCCCGGCGGTCAGAAAAGGGGTCCCGGTGGTCATCCGTAACACCTTCCAACCGGCCCACGCCGGCACGCGGGTCATCGCGCACAACGGCAATGACCGGCGTCTCAAGGCGATCGCCTTCCAGCGCGGCATCACGGTGCTCCACATCCGCAGCAACCGGATGCTCGGCGCCCACGGGTTCCTCGCCGCGGTCTTCGATGTGTTCCGCGATCATCGAACGCCGGTCGATCTGGTCACCACCTCGGAGGTGAGCATATCGGTGACCATCGACGACACCACACGGCTCGACGCGATAACGGCCGATCTGCGGCGGCTCGGCGACATCCGGGTCGAAGAGGGGCGCGCCATCGTGTCCCTGATCGGCGACGGGATGCGCGAAACGGCCGGCATCGGCGCCCGCTTCTTCAGCACCCTGCGCACCGTCAATGTCGGCATGGTGAGCGTCGGGGCAAGCGAGGTCAACATATCGATCGTCGTCGCCGACAAGGACCTCGAACGGGCGGTCGGACTGCTGCATAACGAATTCTTCGACGGAGGTGCCGCATGAACGCCATCGGCGGCTGCGACCTGCACGAACTCGCGGCGCGCTTCGGTACGCCGCTCTACCTCTACGACGCGGTGCGTATCGAAGAGAACTGTCACATTCTGCGCCATGCCTTCAACGCGCACTATCCGGCGACCGATATCTTTTACGCGGTCAAGGCGAACGGCAACCCGCATCTCCTGCGGCTCATCGCGGCCTGCGGACTCGGCGCCGACTGCGCCTCGCCGCTTGAGGTGACCATCGCCGAGCGGACCGGGATACCGCGCGAAAAGCTCATGTACACCGGCAACTACGAATCGCGCGATGACCTTATCGCCGCCGCCCGGTGCGGCGCGGTGAACCTCGACGATATCACGGCGCTCGAAAAACTTCCGGGCGATTTTGACGGCATCCTCTCCTTCCGCGTCAACCCCGGCGAAGGGAGCGGATCGCACCCCGGCATCGTCACCGGCGGTCCCGACGCGAAGTTCGGCATTTCGCTCGAAAGCGCCCCGGCCGCCTACCGGCTCGCGGCGGAGCGCGGTTTCACGCGGTTCGGTATCCATCTCATGGCGGGCTCCAACAACCGCGATCCGCTCTTCTTCGCCCGGATGACCGCCATCCTCTGCCACATCGCCGCCGACATCTTCCGACCGCTCGGCAGGCATCCCGAATATCTCGACATCGGCGGCGGCTTCGGCATCCCCTACGCCGACGGCGAAGCGCCGCTCGACCTCGACGCGCTGGCCCGCGCCGTGGCCGGCGTACTCACCGGCTGCTGCGCCGAACACGGGCTTACCCCGCCGCCTCTCCGCATCGAGCCGGGGCGTTTCATCGTGGGCGACGCCGGGTACCTGCTGACGCGCGTCACGGCGGTCAAGAAAGGCCCGCGCCGGTTCGTGGGACTCGATGCCGGGATGAATACCCTCATCCGCCCGGCGCTCTACGGGGCGCGTCACCGCGCCATCCTCGTCGGAATGGAAAGTACTGCAGGAACGGCGACGCTCTGCGGCCGCATCTGCGAGAACACCGACATCTTCGCGGCCGACATCCCCTTCCCCGACGCCGTCGAGGGCGACCTTGTCCTCTTCCGCGATGCCGGCGCCTACTGCGCGGCGATGGCGATGTCCTACAACGGGCGCCTGCGCCCGGCCGAGGTGCTCTGTCAAGACGGTTCGGCGCGGCTGATCGCGCGGGCAGAAAGTGCCGAAGAGTTCCTCGGCCGCTATTCGGTGTAGATCAATCTATCCGGAGTTTCGGTATCTTGAGCGGGGCGACCGGCCGCACGACGGGCGGCTCCTCCCGTTTATAGACCGTCACGAGCGGCACCCCCTGCCGTTTGAGCACATAGACCGGTTTCCGCCATTTGTGCTTGCGCAGAAGATCGGGGTATTCGCGCCAGCGGTATTCGTGGGTCAGCACGAAGTAAGCCGCCGTCTCCTTGTTGTCGGAATAGTAGAACTTCGGCGTCAGCAGTTTCGACCGCTTGAGTATGCTCGAGGTGAAAGGATATTCCTTGCCGTTCGGGTCGAAGGCGACCGGCGAAAAGCTTTTAAGCTCGCGATCGAAATACTTGGCCAGATCGTAGTAATAAAGATCGTAGTAGTGCGTCTCGAAGCCGTATTTAGCCGCCCCTTTGGTCCCGCCGATGATTTCGCTGTAATACGATAGGTTGTCGTGCTTGAGGTCGATCATCGAAAGGATTACCGGGATGAACACGACGCCGAACGGGGCGAACCGCCACCGCACCGGCAGGATCGTCGCGCGGTCGAGCACCCGCCACAGACCCACACCCGCCGCCACGGCGAGGAACGGGAAGAAGGGCTGGAAGAGCTTCACGCCGCTGTAGAACGGCGCCGGCAGGAACATCAGCGTGCCGACGGCGACAAAGGCGGCAAGGGCGGTGAGAAGCATCGGACGCTCGCGCCGGATATCGCCGCGCCAGCGGTACAGCATGAAGCCGAGCGCGGCGCACAGCACCGTCAGGAGCGGGGTCGTGACCACCATCATCACGAAGGGGGCCGCCCACGGCGGCCGCGGCGTCGAATATATCTGACCGAGGTAATACATGCTGATGCCGTAATGGTGCAGGTGGAACAGGACATACTCCGTGAACCGCGCGAAGGTGTCGTGCCACAGCCACGGCCACAGCGCGAAGAAGAGCGGCAGGGAAAAAAGGAGCATCGATACGAACTGCGGCGCGAATATCGTCCGGACGGGACGCCGCTTGAGATCGTCCCACTTGATGATGCAGTAGTGAATGAGCACCGGGAGCACCATGAAGGGGGCGTTGAGTTTCGATGCGAGCGCGAGCCCGAAGGCGATGCCGGTCATCCACGCCCAGAAACGCGAGGTGAGGCCGCGCCAGTAGCAGTAGATGAAGATGAAGCAGGTCGCCCCGACGGTGAAGTCGAGCGTCGCCACGCGGGCATGGAAGAAGGTGCGCGGCAGGAAAATGAAGAAGAGCGACGCGAACACCGCGGCGCGGAACGATACGGCGCGCCGGACGAAACTGAAGAGGAACAGCAGCGTGATCGCGGCGAGGAAACTGATGCCGACGCGGTAGGAGAACGCCTCATGCCAGACCGTGAACTTCTTGTGGATGAGATAGCCGCCCGCCATGAGCAGTTTCGCGAAGGAGGGATGTTCATGGTTGTTGCGCCAGTAGCGGTCGATGAAATTCTTGTCGAAGTATTTATTCCCCTTCCAACCGTTGTCGAGATAATCGCCGTAATCCTTCGCCGCCTCCATGTAGAAGCGGGCGTCGTCGGTGATGGCGACCCGTTCGGCCTGATAGGTCAGAAGGAACAGATAGAACCCGGCGAGCAGGAGCGGGGTCACCGCCATAACGATGCGCCACGCCGTCAAGTGTTTCACCGGACGCCTCCCGCGATCGGGGCGCGCAACACCACATCGCAGAAGAAGTGACGTTTCCCCGCCTTGTCGGCGACGATGCGCACCGTGAACGGACGACCGGCCGCGAAACCGTTAAGCGGCGCGGTCAGCCACTGGCCGTCCTTGCTTTCGAGCGTTATGAGCTTCTCGTCCTGCGTCACCGTTATCTTCACCGGCGGACAGCCCCCCTTGCAGTCGCCCGAATCGGCCACGCCGTACTCGAACGCCATTTCGGCCGCCTGCCAGCGCGCCGGATCGACCGTCAACTCGACCCACTGATCGGCGCCGCCCAGCGGATGGGCCGAAAGGGCCGTACGCGACTTCCCGCCGAATTCGCCGCCCCCCGCCTGCACGTTCTGCCACACCTCGGTACCGGTCACGAACAGCCGGTTCCGGCGCGGAGAACCGTCGGGATAGACCGACGAACGGACCGTCAACCCTTCGGGAAAGGAATCGGAAACGCGGTACTCGGCGAACGGCGCTCCCGCCTTGTCGAAACGCCACAGCGTGACGCCGTCGGCATAGGCGATCTCACGGTGATCGAAATCCTTCAACGCGGCGAAGGAATGACGCAGGGATCTCCCGCCGATGAGGTAGAAATGGGTGTCCTCGGCGGCGATCGACGCGTTCTTGCCGGTGCCGGGAAAGATATTGAACTGCGGGTGGCTCCCGACGAACTGATCGAACCGCTGGTCGGCAAGATAGATGCGGTCACCCGGCCGCGAATCGGCTTCGAACGCCTTCTGAAGCGTCGGCGGCATCTTTTCGGGAAGCGGCGCGATATGGTAGGAAAAGAAACTCACGATACCCCAGAGCGCCGTCAGCATCAGGAATACGAAGGCGATGTTATACGGCGTCCGGGAAGACAACTTCATGCGGGGTTGATGACCTCACAGCCCATGTAAGGACGGAGCGCCTCGGGGATGGCGATGGAACCGTCGGCCCGCTGGTAGTTCTCCAGTATCGCGATGAGCGTCCGGCCGACCGCGAGCCCCGACCCGTTGAGCGTGTGGACAAGTTCGGTCGCCTTGGCGCCCGCCCGTTTGAAACGGATCTGGCCGCGCCGCGCCTGATAATCGGTGAAGGAACTGCACGACGATATCTCGCGGTAGCGTCCCTGTCCGGGAAGCCATACCTCGATGTCGTAGGTCTTGGACGACGAGAAGCCCTGATCCTGCGCGGCGAGCCGCACCACGCGGTAGTGGATCCCCAGACGGCGCAGTATCTCCTCAGCATCGTCGAGCAGTTTCATCAGTTCGGCGTCCGATTCTTCGGGCCGCGTGAATTTCACGAGTTCCACTTTATTGAACTGGTGCTGGCGGATGTAGCCTTTCGTGTCCTTGCCGTAACTGCCCGCCTCGCGCCGGAAACAGGGGGTGTAGGCACAGTAGCGGAGCGGCATATCCTCTTCGCGCAGGAGTTCGTCGCGGTGAAGGTTGGTCACCGGCACCTCGGCGGTCGGGATGAGGTAAAGGGTGTCATCCGGATTTTCTTCAGCTGTCTTATACAGGTCTTCCTCGAACTTCGGCAACTGTCCGGTGGCCGTCATCGAGGCGCGGTTGACCATGAAGGGCGTCCAGACCTCGGTATAGCCGTGGTGGCGCGTGTGGACATCGAGCATGAACTGGATAAGGACCCGTTCGAGCGTCGCCAGCGGTCCCCACAGGACGCTGAACCGGGCGCCGGTCAGTTTGGCGCCGCGCTCGGGATCGAACAGTTTCTTGCAGAGGTCGTCGTGTTCCTTGGGCTGGAAATCCAGTACCGGTTTCTCGCCCCACTTTTTCACCTCCACGGCGTTCTCCTCGCCCCCCTCCGGCGCATCGTCGGCAAGGAGGTTGGGTATCGCGAGGAGCACCGCGTCGAGTTCCTCCTCGACCGCCTTCACGCCCGGCTGGAACGACTTGACCTGCTCGGCGAGCGCCTTCAACTCTTCCTGTATCGCCTTTTTCTCTTCGGGGGTACCGATCTTCATGACCTGCGGCATATCCTTGGAGCGTTTGTTCTGCTGGGCGCGGGCGCTTTCCGATTCGGTAATGAGCCGTTTCCGCTTCTCTATCAGGCCGGCCGCCGTCTCGATGAGGGCGATATCCTTGAAGTTCCGTTTCCGCATTGAAGCAATGACGCGCTCCTTCTGTTCCATGATGAGTCTGCTGTCGAACATCTTCCGTTCTCCCTTGAAGAACATGAAATTACGGGCTTTTCATAATAGTGCGCGGGGCACTCTTTGCAAGTTTTTTTCTCGTGTTCGATGCCGAAATTTCTTGCCTTTTCGGCCTGCGGAGGCTACATCTTCGGTGTGTTCATTCACCTTTAGCGGAGATATCCATGATAACCGCCTCTAAACGCGGCGCCGCGATGCCGCCCTCCCCGATCCGCAAACTCAAGCCCTACGCCGACAAGGCGATCGCCGCCGGTAAGTCGGTCTACCAGCTCAACATCGGCCAGCCCGACATCGAAACGCCCCCCGCGATGTTCGACGCGCTGAAGAAACTCGGCTCGAAGGTCATCGCCTACGGCCCGTCGCAGGGTCTCCCCGAGTATCAGGACGCCCTCATCAAGTACTACAAAAAACAGGGGATCGAACTGGGGCGCGAGAACATCATCGTGACCAACGGCGGCTCCGAAGCGATCATCATGGGGATGACCGTCTGCTGCGACCCGGGCGACGAGATACTGGTCCCCGAACCGTTCTACACCAATTACAACGGCTTCGCCACGCAGGCGGCGGTGACCATCCGCCCCATCACCACGCGGCTTGAGGACGACTGGGAACTGCCCGACATCGCCATCATCGAGCGGGCCATAACGCCGAAGACCAAAGCGATCATGATCTGCAACCCGAACAACCCCACCGGCAAACTCTACGGCGAGGACGAACTGCGGAAACTCGCCTACCTTGCCAAGAAACATAACCTGTTCCTCTTCGGCGACGAGGTCTACCGCGAATTCATCTTCAGCGGCGAGAAGCACACGAGTCTTCTCGATTTCCGCGATATGGACGAACATGTCGTGATGATGGACAGCATCTCGAAGCGTTATTCGGCCTGCGGATCGCGCATCGGCGCGTTCGTGAGCCGCAACAAGGCGGTGATGCAGGCGGCGCTCTGTTTCGGTCAGGCGCGGCTCTGCCCGCCGACGATAGACCAGTTGATGGCGGTCCCGACGGTCGATCTGGGCAAGGAGTACTTCGACGAGATGGTCGGCGAATACAAACGGCGCCGCGACGCGGTGCTCGAAGGGCTCGCCAAGATCCCCGATGTCGAGTACAAGGTGCCGAAGGGGGCCTTCTACATCGTGATGCGCCTGCCGGTCGCCGACGCCGAGGATTTCGTCATCTGGATGCTGACCGAATTCCATGTCAACAACGAAACGGTCATGCTCGCCCCCGCCGAGGGCTTCTACGCCACCCCGGGGCTCGGCCGCAACGAGGCGCGCATCGCCTTTGTCCTCAATGTCGAAAAGACCAAAAAGGCGATGGAGATACTCCGCCTCGCCCTCGATACCTACCGCAAAAAACGGTAAAATCCCTCCTCTTTCCTAATAAAAATTGAAAATGTCCCCCCGGCGGGGTATAGTTCGGCGAACCTGCGCAAGGAGGCCGTCATGCCGCTCGTCATCGGAATAGCCGGCGGGACCGGATCGGGAAAATCGACCATCGCCCACAATATCAAAGCGGCGATGGCCATTGATGAAACGGTCGCCATCGTCGAGATGGACGCCTACTACAAGGACCATTCGCACCTCAACGACATCGAACGCGAGGCGCTCAACTACGACCATCCCGACGCGATAGACTTCGAACTGTTCGCCGGTCAGCTCAGGACGCTCATCGGCGGCAACGCCATCGACAAGCCCATCTACGACTTTGTGCGGCACGGCCGCCGCAAGGATTTCGACCGCATCGAACCGGCAGACATCATCATCGTCGAGGGGATACTGACCTTCCACCGCAAAGAGATCCGCGACCTGCTCGACATCAAACTCTTCATCGACACCGACCCCGACATCCGCGCCTTCCGCCGCATCCGCCGCGACATCGAGGTGCGCGGCCGGAAGTTCGAACAGATACGCAAACAGTACTACGATTCGGTGAAACCGATGCACGCCCAGTTCGTCGAACCGTCGAAAAAATGGGCCGACCTCGTCCTTCCCGAAGGGGGGGAGAATGTCGTCGCGGTCGACATGATCGTCTCCAAGATAAAGCGGTGGATCGTCGAGCACCGGATGGTCCGGAACGCCGTCGGATGAGACCGCTCCTTCTCCTCATATTGACACTTTCCTTCGCTATCCTGCATGCCGCCGAACCACTGCCCAAAGCGCCCTTCACGGTGGATTTCGGCATCGTCGCGCCCGAAGATGCCGGCGTGGTGCTTTACGATATCGCGGCGAAGAAAGAGGTGTTCGCCCACAACCGCGACAAGGAGTTCCCCTACGCGTCGAATGTGAAACTCATCACCACCGGCGCGGCGCTCAAGCACCTCGGCCGCAACTATACCTTCAAGACCCGTTTCTACTACAAGCCCGAGACCGCCACGCTCTACATGAAGACGCTCGGCGATCCGACGATGGTGATGGAGGAGCTGTGGCTGGTGGCCAACGAACTCAAGAACCGCGGCGTCAAATACATCGCGCGGGTCGTCGCCGACGACTATGCCTACGGCGAGAAAGGCTGTATCCCGATGGAGGGGAACGACGGCACCGGTCGCGCCTACAACGCCTACCTGTCGCCCTTCGCGCTCAACTACAACTCGGTCGAACTGGTCTTCATCCCGGCCAAAGCGGGAGAAAAGGCGCAGGTCTTCATCTCGACGCCGGGACGTCACTTCACCCTCGAGGGCGAGGTGATGACGGTCAAGGGAAAGGTAAAGACGGTCGACATCAAATCGGAGAACGATAACGGCCGGACCAAGCTCACCGTCTCCGGCTCCATCGGCGCGGAACTGAAAGAGGGGCTGCGCAAGGAGCGGAAGATATGGGACCCGCTCCGCCACTACACCGATCTGCTCATGTATTTCATGTTCCAGGCGAAGGATGTCGTTCCGGAACGGGCACATCTCGACGATTCGCTCTTCGACGCCGCCGACGGCATCCGCTACACCCACGAAAGCCGCGAACTGTTCCTCGTCCTCACCCTCATGAACCGTTGGTCCACCAACTTCATCGCCGACGCGATCATGTACGCCATCGGGCTCGAGAAGAAGAAGGACCACCGCGCCGGACTGGCGATACTCAAGGAGTACGCCAAGGCGCTGACCGGCGTCGAGCCGGGCATCATCAACGCCTGCGGTCTGGGCACCATTGAACAGAACCTCCTGACCCCCGGTTTCGTCATCGAACTGCTTAAAAAGGAATACGGCGTCTCCTTCGCGATGCCCGATTTCTTCGCGACGCTCCCGGTGGCGGGTGAAGAGGGCACGATGAAGAAGATAAAGGCCGACTACAAGCACGCGGCGCGCCTCAAGACCGGCAGTCTGGGCTTCGTGGCGGCGGTATCGGGCATCATCCGCGGCAAAAGCGGCAGACTCTACCTCGTGACGCTGGTACTCGATTCGCAGAAAAAGGCATACCTCGTACCGGAGCGCGACCTTATCCTCGACCAATTGTGGAACGCTTTTTAGGATCGAAGAGGGAACGATGAATCAGAAAACGGCGACGGCCCGGTTGTCGATATTCAGCAACTCGTTCCTTATCGTCATCAAATTCATTACCGGTATCCTGACCGGTTCGGTGAGCATCATATCGGAGGCGATCCACTCGCTGTTCGACCTCGTCGCCGCCGTCATCGCCTTCTTCAGCGTCCGCATATCCGATACGCCGCCCGACGACGACCATCCCTACGGTCACGGCAAGGTCGAGGGCATCTCGGGGATGCTCGAAGCGATACTCATTTTCGTCGCCGCCGGTTTCATCATCTACGAGGCGATCCTGAAGATACTGTCGGGCACCGAGATAGAATTCCCTATCGCCGGCGTGGTGGTGATGGCGATATCGGCGGTGGTCAATACCCTCGTCTCGCGGCGGCTCTACAAGGTGGCGAAGGAGTGCGGCGGATCGCTCGCGCTCGAGGCCGACGCTCTGCACCTCAAGACCGATGTCTACACCTCGGCCGGCGTCGCACTGGGACTGCTCCTCCTGTGGATCACCGACATACATCTGCTCGATCCGCTGGTCGCCATCGCGGTCGCCTGCCTCATCCTTTACGAGTCCTACGAAATGCTCAAGAAGTCAGTCAGTCCGCTGGTCGACAAACGGCTCTCGGACGGCGAGATCGCATCGATCCATGAGGCGATACAGCGTCACCGCGATTCCTGCATCGGGTTCCACGAGATGCGGAGCCGGAACGCCGGTAATGTCCGCTATGTCGATCTGCACCTTGAACTGCCGAAGTACCTGACGGTCGAAGAATCGCACCGTATCTGCGACGAGATAGAAAAGGATATCGAGACGAAATTGCCGAAGACCGAGGTGACGATACACGTTGAACCCTGCACCCCGGATACCTGCGGCACCTGCGATCACCGCACCCCGCGTTGCGGGTGACCGGAACAAAATTCACCGACATGACTAAAATGCACGACTTTGCAGAAAAGTCTTGACTATTTTGCAACCCCTTGCGTTTTAGTCGAAACAGCCGCAATACCTTGTTTCCAGTTATGTTATTTTGTGAACAAAAATGGGCCGAAAAACTGCGCCGCGCCGACGCGTTCCTTAGAGATTTGTATCTGTGATCATGACGAGACGGGAGCAGGCAACAACGAGCCTAATATTCCTCTTCGAAGTCGATATCAATCGTTGACCCGCCATTGTTTTGACAAACGATGGTTACCGAACCGTAATCAAGATTTTCTTGATCTATCGTTATCTTGCCAGAGCAAAGCATCTCGTCACCGTCAATATCGTCATCCCAAATCTCGACAAAGATTCCGTCCATTAGGGTCTGACTGCTGATATGAGTGAAAAGATCCTCATACCAAAGCGGGTAATAGTCATCTTCTATCGTGGTCGAACATTTCTTTTGATTTTTTATGGTGACACACACATAAATATCCGGCTCATCATCCACATCCCAAGGTAGGCCGTCACCATCATATTCCGATATGTCTCCGGAAGAGACTGAAACAATCCAATAGGTGGAAGTATCCGTCTCCTCGCCACCGCAAGCGATAAAAAGAACCATTGCCGTAAGCCCTAAGAAAAAGCGAATCATGATGACCTCCCCTTTTTGTTCTCACAGGTGACCCACAGTCTACATTGCCAAAAAAAGAAGTCAAAAATAATGTGAGTTAACGCCTACAGACTATCGCGCTCGTTTCGGCTATTTTCTATGCATGAAAGCGCGGTTGCTATTCGGCCAACGACTTAAATTTCTGTGAGTTCGTGCAGGACTCACGCAAAACGATCTCGGTTTTAAAACAGGTATCGACCGCAGTTACCTTTCCAACATCGAAACCGGCAACCGCAATGTTTCCATCGATATAATGGAAAAACTCGCTGAAGCGCTCGGCATCACTCTAAAAGAAATGTTTGTCTTTGATGACGCTGAAAAGCGGCCTCAGGCCGCCAAGAAGCGTTAAATTCTTTAGCTGAAATTCACCCGGCCGATCTTCTTTTTGCCCGCCTTGAGGACGAAGGAGTCTTTTGAGGTTATCTTGAGCGCCGCATCGGAGACCTTGTTCGCGTCGATATAGACGCCGCCCTGCTGAAGCATGCGGCGCGCATCGCCTTTGCTTTCGGTGAAGCCGAGCTGCACGATGAGATCGATCAGCGGCAGTCCGCCGTCCGGCAGCGTGACCGCATATTCGGCGAGATTCGACGGCACATCGCGGTAGAAGTTTTCCTTCGCCTCGCGCGCCGCCGGTTCACCGTGGAACCGCGCCGTGATGAACAGCGCGAGATTGACCTTGCAGTCGCGCGGGTGGACCGTGTCGTTGGCGATGCCGTTCTTCATCGCCGCGATCTCTTCGACCGGGACGGTGGTGAGCAGTTCGTAGTAGCTCCACATCAGATCGTCCGATATCGACATCACCTTCGCGAACATACTGTCGGCCGGTTCGGTGACGCCGATGTAGTTGCCGTAGGACTTCGACATCTTCTGCACGCCGTCGAGTCCCACCAGCAGCGGGACCGTCATCACGACCTGCGGCTCCTGCCCGTAGTCGGCCTGCAGTTTGCGCCCGACCAGCAGGTTGAATATCTGATCGGTGCCGCCCAACTCCACATCGGACTTGAGGGCGACCGAGTCGTACCCCTGCGCGAGCGGATAGAGGAATTCGTGGACCGATATCGAATCGCCGCTCTTGAAACGGTTCTTGAAATCCTCCCGTTCGAGCATCCGGGCGACATTGTATTTCGAGGTGAGATCGATCAGCTTGATGAAGTCGAGCTTGAACAGCCACGTCGAGTTGAATACCATCTCGGTCTTCTGCGGATCAAGAATTTTAAAGGCCTGCGTCGCGTAGGTCTTGGCGTGCTCCAGTATCTCGTCGCGGGTGAGCACCTTGCGGGTCTTGTTGCGGCCGGTCGGATCGCCGATCATCGCGGTGGCGTCGCCGACGACATAGGCGACGCGGTGGCCGAGATCCTGGAACTGGCGCATCTTGTTCATCAGCACCGTATGGCCGAGATGGATATCGCTCGAGGTCGGATCGAAGCCCGCCTTGACGATCATCGGCTTACCCTCTTTGTGGAACCGGGTCATCTTCTTGACGAGTTCCTCCTCGGTGTAGAGATCGATGATGCCCGCCTTCAGCTGATCCAGTTCGTGGCGTACCCGTTCGTCACTCATCCTGCGCCTCCGCTTGCTGCCGTATCCGTTCGATCCGCACCGCCCGGCCCGTCGCCGGGTCGATATCGGCGATAACGCCTTCCATCATAAGTGAATCCTTCGCCGGAGTGAATTTTTTGCCGGTGCAGGTAAGAAAACCTTCCAGACTCGCCGGATACTCGACGCCGAGCACCGAGAAGAACGAACCGCACCGCCCCAGATCGGTGATGTAGCCCATCCCGTCCGGGAATATCTTTTCATCCGAGGTCTGCACATGGGTGTGGGTCCCGGCAAGGAGCGATACGCGGCCGTTGAGATGAAAGGCCATCGCCTCCTTCTCCGCCGTCGCTTCGGCGTGGAAATCGACGAGGATGACCTGCGCTCCCGCCTCTTTCAGCGCCGCCAGTTCGCGCTCCACGACCTCGAAGGGGTTGTCCATCGGGTCCATGAAGACGCGTCCGAGCAAGTTGACGATCCCGACCTTCACGCCGCTTTTCTCCACCGTGACCCGGCCGTTCCCCGGCAGGCGCGCGGGGTAGTTGGCGGGACGCAGGAGCCGCGGTTCGCTTTTCAGCAGGTCGCCCACCGTGCGGCGGTGCCAGACATGGTTGCCGGTGGTGATGACATCGACCCCGGCGGCGAACAGGTCGTCCATCGCGTCGCGCTGGATGCCCATGCCGCCCGACGAGTTCTCGCCGTTGGCGACGGTCAGGTGGATGCCGTGACGGTCGCGGAAGCCGGGAAGCATGACACGAAGCATCTTGCGGCCCGGGCGACCGATAACGTCCCCCAGCATTAATATCCGAAGAGGAGCCATGCCGCTCCTACTGAGCCATCGCAATGACGCGGGTCTCGCGGATGACCACCACCTTGATCTGGCCGGGGTAGGTCATGTCGGACTCTATCTTCTTGGAGATATCGTTGGCCATGACATAGGCATCCTCGTCGCGCACCTTCGATGCGTCGACCATGACGCGCAGTTCGCGGCCCGCCTGTATCGCAAAGGTCTTGTCGACCCCCGGGAAGGCGTTGGCGATGTTCTCGAGATCGGTCAGCCGCTGGACGTAGGCATCGCCCATCTCGCGGCGGGCGCCGGGACGGGCGCCGGAAAGGGCGTCGGCCGCCATGACGATCATGTCGAGCACCGAATCGGGCTTGATCTCGTTGTGGTGCGCCTCTATGGAGGTGACGATCTTCTTGGCCTCGCCGTATTTTTCGGCGAGTCGCGCGCCCAGAGAGGCGTGAGAGCCTTCCTGTTCGTGGTCGACCGCCTTGCCGATGTCGTGCAGCAGGCCGGCGCGACGCGCCATTTTGATGTTGTAGTTCATCTCGGCCGCGATCATGCCGGCGAAGAAACCCGATTCGACCGAGTGCTTCCACATGTTCTGGCCGTAACTGGTGCGGTATTTGAGCCGCCCGATGAGGAGCACCAGTTCGGGATGCATCTTATGAACGCCCAGATCGAACAGCGCCTGCTCGCCCGCCTCCTTGATCCCTTTCCAGACCTCCTTGGTGGCGGCGTTGAACAGTTCCTCGATGCGGCCGGGATGGATGCGGCCGTCGGCGATGAGCCGTTCGAGCGTGATGCGGGTGATCTCGCGGCGGACCGGGTTGAAGTCGCTGATGACGACCGCTTCCGGGGTGTCGTCGATGATGAGGTCGCTGCCGGTGGTCGCTTCGATGGCGCGGATGTTGCGCCCTTCGCGGCCGATGATGCGCCCCTTCATCTCGTCGCTGGGGAGGGTGACGGTGGTCACGGTGCCGGTCGCCACATATTCGCCCGCGTAGCGCTGAATGGCGGTGGCGATGATGTTCTTCGATATCTTTTCCGAATCCTCGTTGGTCGCGTCCTCGATCATCTTGATCTTCTTGGCCGCCTGATGCTTCGCTTCGTCCTCTATCTTCTGGACGAGGCTGTTGATCGCCTCCTCCTGCGTCATCCCGGCGACCCGCTCGAGTTCGAGTTTGATGTTCTCGCGCATCGCGTCGATATCCTTCGACTTGGAATCAAGGAACTTCTCGGTATCGACCTGTTTCTTCTCGACATTCTTGAGGTCTTTTTCCTTGTTCAGAAGCATCTCGTCGCGCGAATCGAGTTGTTCCTCTTTCTTGTTGAGCCGTTTTTCCCGCTCCTTGAACTCGCGCAACAGATCGTTCTTCTGCCGCTCGGTCTCCTTGCGCCCTTCGAGCAGGATCTCCTGCCCCTTGAGTTCGGCCCCTTTGATGATCTTTTCGGCCTTCGAGTGGGCCTCTTCGGCCTCCTTACGCCATTTCTCGGTCCTCGTCTTGAAGATGAGGTTAAGCGCCATATAGCAGAACGCCGCGCCGAGGACCAGTCCGACCAGTAGCATGATAATAGTAGTCGCGTCCACTGTGGTCTCCTTTCAGTTCGTGTTGGTGAGCATCATCCCGGATTCGGTGACGAATCCGTCTATATCGGTATCCCGTTCATCCGAAAAACCCGGAGCGGTTATCTGGAGATCGAACCCGACGCCGACCGCCCGGACGCCGGCGCGCCGCTCTCTGAGGGTCGCATCGTAGTACCCGCCGCCGTAGCCGATCCGCTCCCCCGCACACGAAAAAGCGACCCCCGGTACGAGGAAGAGCTCCACCTCGGCGACCGGACAGCGCGGCGCATCGGCCGCCGGCTCCCGTATCCCCTTGAAACCGGCCGTCAGTTCATCGACCGCACCTATCCGGTGGAACGCGAGCATCTTCGTCCCCTCGATCACGCGGGGGAAACAGAACTCCTTTCCGGGTATTCCCAGAAGCGCACGCAGATCGGCCTCGTTCCGGTAGGGATGGTAGACGGCTATCTTGGTAGCGGTACGGAAAAGCTCACTGTTGACGATATGTTCAACGATAAGCCGACTTTTTTCCGACACCTCGGCCGGGGCTAAAAGCCTACGCCGGGCAAGTATATCCTTTCTCAAGAATTCTTTTTCCACAATATCGAAAAGCCCTGCGGCTTCCGACCGTTACTAAAAAATACCTATATCAATCCCCCCTTGCGGCGGGGAAAGTGTTTTAATAACCAATAATAAAGAAGTTGTCAACTTTTTTGTTTGTTCGGCGACCGTATCATTGTGAACGATCCGTTCACCCAACTTCGGAAGAACCGCCGAAGGCATCATCCTTTTCTTGACTTATCCCTAACGTCAATATAGCATGGCCTAATTTTTTTTATAGGGTTCCTGTGCTCACGATCCTACCTCTCGGCTGTTACGGCAGTGACCTCGAGGAAAAGAAGTGCATCTCGATGCGCGTCGCCCCTTCCATCATCATCGACGCCGGGGCGATACTTTCCAACATGTCCAAGCCCGAGTTGCTTAAAATAAAGCATATCGTCATCACCCACAGCCATTTCGACCATGTCAAGGATCTGCCGACGCTCGCCGATTTCATGCTTTCCTACGGCTTTCACACCTTTACCATCCACACCACCCGGACGATAGCCGAACAGATACAGAAACATATCTTCAACGACCTCATCTGGCCCGACTTCACGAAACTTCCCGGCAAGGGGACCCCGACGGTCACCTTCGAGTATTTCGAGTTCGGCAAGCCCTTCACCCTAGACGGTATCGAGTTCCTCCCCCTCGAGGTCGACCACGTGGTCGAGTCGGTCGGGTTCATCCTGCGCAAGGAGGGGGTCAGCATCGGCTACTCGGGCGATACCTGCCGTTGCCCGCGGTTCATCGAAGCGCTCAACGCCGAAGAGAACCTCCGCGCCCTCTGCTGGGAGACCTCGTTCCCCAACCGGCTGGCCGGTATCGCGAGAAACTCCAAGCACCTGACGCCGAAAGATCTGGAGGCGGAACTGGCGCAGGTGAACCGCAATGTCCCGGTCTGGGTGTTCCACATGAAGCCGAGCATGCTCGACGAACTGGAAAAGGAACTTGCCGAGATAAAGACCGACAAACCCATCCGCTTCATGCGGCAGAAAAGCCCTATCGTGGCCTGCTGATATGGATCGTCGCATCATCGTCAATTCGATACCGGGCGAGAAACGGATGGCCATCCTCGAAGAGGGGCGTCTGGTCGAGTTCTCGCTGTTCCGCACCAGCGACCAGAACTGTCTGGGCAATATCTACCGCGGCACCGTCAAACGGATCGTCCACGGGATGCAGTCGGCCTTCGTCGAATTCGGCCACGAACGGACCGGCTTCATCTACCTGCGCGATCTGCGGCAGGACATCAGTTACGAAGAGTTCGAAAAGAACCTGAACGACGATGACGGGGAGGAGGAGAGCGGCGGCGAACCGGCGGCCGCACCGATCCCCGAATATGTCAAGGAGGGGGGGCAGATCATCGTACAGGTCATCAAGGAACCGATCGGCCAGAAGGGGGCGCGGCTCACCACCCACGCGACGCTCACCGGCCGGTTCGCGGTGCTCATGCCGACCATCCGTCACACCGGCGTATCCAAGAAGATACACGACCCCGAACTCCGGCGCGATCTGCAGGAACTGGCGCGCAGAACGGTCGAAAAGGGGTACGGCGTCATCATCCGCACGATGGCCGGATCGGCGCCCCGGCAGATCGTCGAGCGCGAGATCGTCCAACTCATCAAAAAATGGCGCACGGTGCAGGACAACTTCAAAAAGGGCAAGAACGAGGAACTCATCGGCGAACCGGTCAGTCCGGTGATCGAGGCGATAAAGAACACCTACACCGACGACCTCGGCGACATCATCTGCGACGACAAGGCGGATCACGACGAGGCGCTCAAATACGTTTCGGCCTTCATCCCCGAACGGAAAGCGGCGGTGCGCCTGCACGAACTTCCCTACCCCATCTTCGAATACTACGGCATCGAGGCCGAGATCGACAAGACGCTCGGCAAGAAACTGTGGCTGAAAAGCGGCGGCTTCATCTATATCGAACAGACCGAGGCGCTGACGGTGGTCGATGTCAACACCGGCAAATTCCTCGGCCACGGCTCGCTCGAACAGACGGTCCTGAAGACCAATCTCGAGGCGGCCGACGAGATAAGCTACCAACTGCGTCTGCGCAACATCGCCGGCATCATCGTGGTCGACTTCATCGATATGCGGCATCACAATAACCGCATGAAGGTCATCCGCGCGCTCGAAACGGCGCTTGAGCGCGACCCGGCCAAGAACACCGTCTATCAGTTCACGCGACTGGGGCTCATTCAGATAACGCGGAAACGGACGAGCGAAAGCGCGCTGGCGACGCTCACCGAATCGTGCCCCTACTGCGCCGGCACCGCCAGCATCCTGTCGCGCGAATCGGTCGGCTTCAAGATAGTGCGCGAGATGCTCCGCCAGAATCAACTGTACGGCACGCGTCGCTTCCGGGTCGAGGCGCACCCCGACGTGATCTTCTCCATCGAACATGCCTTCGGCAGGGAATTCAAGGAGGCGTGTCGCGCCCACAAGATCACCGTCGAGATGAAAAGCGACACCGCGATCCACCGCGAACAGTTCACCGTTTCCGAGGCCTGACCATGGCGCTGGCGGGGTTATTCCTCATATCGGTCGCCATCCTCGCGCTCCAGATACTCCAGACGCGCATCTTCTCCTTCACCCTCTGGCACCATCTGGCCTACATGGTCATCACGGTCGCCATGCTGGGGATGAGCGCCGCCGGCACGTGGCTGGCCACCCGAACTAAAGAGCCGGAGCGCCCCTACGCCGCGCTCGCCCTCCATTCCGGGCTGTTCGGCGTCACGACCCTCCTGTCGCTCGCGATCGTCGTCCGCATCCCGCTGGACACCTACATGGCCGACAAGGCTCTGCAACTCGGCTACGTGTTCCTGTACTATCTGGCCCTTATTTTCCCCTATTTCTTCGCCGGCGTGGTGATATCGCTCCTGTTCCGCGTCGGCCGCGAACGGATCAATGTGCTGTATCTGGTCAATCTGACCGGCTCGGCCATCGGCGGCTTCGCCCTTATCCCGGTGCTTGAACGCTTCGGCGGCGAAGGGGCGGCGCTCATCGTGGCGACGATCGGACTGGTGGCCGCCTTCTGTTTCGGCGCCGCGGAGGACAACCGTATCGCGCGGCTCACGGCCGGCTGTCTGGCCCTGTGCGTGGTGACCCTCTTCCCGGCCCGCTTCGCCCTGTTCCCCATCGAGTCGCCCCCCTCCAAGGCGCTCGGCATGGGGCGGAGCGTCGATCCCGGACAGGTCATAGAATGGACCTCGTGGGACCGGGTCGCCCGCATCGATGTCTTTTCCAACAAGCGGTCGCAGGAGTTCTTCAACTACTTCCCCGAACTCAGGAACAAGGTCATCACGATAGACGGCGACGCCTACACGCTTCTCTACGATTTTCCCTCGGTAAGCACCCCGGGGACCTTCGATTATCAGAACATCGGCCGGTCGCTCTATTCTTCGGCCTACCTGACCCATGCACAGCCGACGGTGCTGGTGGTCGGGCTCGGCGGCGGCACCGACATCATCACGGCGCTCCACAACGGCGCCGCGGCGGTTACCGGCGTCGAGATAAACAAGGCGATGATCGCGGTGACGCGCGACCACTACGCCGATTATGTGGGACGCCCCTATCAGGACCCGCGGGTGACCATCGTCCACAGCGAGGGACGCAGTTTCATCCGCCGCGCCCCCGCGCTGTACGACATCATCCAACTCTCGGGGGTCGACACCTGGACGGCGCTTTCAAGCGGCGCCTATGTCCTTTCGGAAAGTTACCTGTACACGACCGACGCCATGCGCGAATATCTCGATCACCTCTCGCCCGACGGCACCCTCTCCATCATCCGCTGGCTTTTCTGGCCGCCGCGAGAGACCTTGCGGCTCTGCACCGAAATGGTGGAAGTACTGCGCTCCATGGGGGTGACCGAGCCGGAGAAACATATCGTCGTCATCGGCGACGGCTCGCTGGGGGCGGTGGTCGTCAAAAAACGCACCTTCCCGTGGGCGCAGCTCGCGCAGCTAGAGGC
>ERZ1645192.1105-NODE-1105-length-22609-cov-10.373149_pt1 | contig 22609 bp, 21 predicted proteins | sample MGYA00575354_ERZ1645192 | MGnify/ENA primary metagenome ERZ1645192 (study PRJEB40844, sample SAMN11349763) | freshwater sediment metagenome | isolation source: river sediment | host: Sediment | place: India: Faizupur Khadar , New Delhi | collected 2017-02-21 ... | reverse complement strand
CTGCATGCGGTGTTCGTGAAGAAGCACGAGCACACGATCATTTTCGATCAGGCCTTCGACATTTTCTGGAAGCGGCGCGGCTTCATGGAAAAGCTGATCGCGCTGATGTCGCCGGTGGCGCCCAATGCGCCGCCGCCAGCGCCCAAGGCCGGCTCGACGCGCGTGCAGGACGCGCTGATGAAGCGGCCGGAGGCCAAGCCCAGGCCGCGCGAGGAGCTGACGCTCGACACGCGCTTCACCGTGTCCGAGCAGGAGGTTTTGCAGCGCAAGGATTTCGCCCAGATGAGCGCGGCGGAAATCGCCCGCGCCATGCAGGAAATAGCCAAGCTGCGCATGCCGCACGACAGGATTTCGACGCGGCGGCTGAAGCCCGACCGTCACGGCAAGCTGATCGATCCGCGCGCGACGTTTCGCGCCTCGATGCGGGCGGGCGGCGCGACCATCGACCTTGCCTTTCGCTCGCGCAGCGAACGGCCTTCGCCGCTGGTCGTGCTATGCGACATTTCCGGGTCGATGAGCGAATATACGCGCGTCTTCCTGCATTTCCTGCATGTGCTGACCGACCGGCGCAAGCATGTGCATACGTTCCTGTTCGGCACGCGGCTGACCAATGTGACGCGCGCCCTGCGCACGCGCGATGTCGACGAGGCGCTGGCGCTCTGTTCGTCCGGCGTGCAGGACTGGGCCGGCGGCACGCGCATCGGCGCGACGCTGCACGAGTTCAACCGGCGCTGGTCGCGCCGCGTGCTCGGGCAGGGGGCGATGGTCATCCTGTTCACCGACGGGCTGGAGCGCGAAGGCATCGACCAGCTGTCGAAGGAAATCGAGCGGCTGCACAAGTCGTGCCGCAGGCTTGTTTGGGTCAACCCGCTTTTGCGCTACGATGCGTTTCAGGCCAAGGCTTCGGGCCTGCGCGCCATGCTGCCGCATGTGGATGAATTCCGCCCGATCCACAATCTTGCCAGCATGGCCGATCTCGTCGCCGGCCTCAGCGCCGAACATCACGCCGCCACCGCGCATGATCCGAGGCTGTGGCTGCGCGGCGCGGCGTGAATTCCTTCTCCCCGCGAGCGGGGAGAGGGGGAGGATGGGCTCGGTTTTCTCCCTCCCCCTTGTGGGGAGGGTCGGGGTGGGGTTCATGCTGATCTCGCAGGAGATGCGCGACCCCCACCCCGCCGAAGCTTTGCTTCGTCGACCCTTCCCACAAGGGGGAGGGTTCTGAGTGCGCCAGACATCGAGGAGGCTTTGATGAACGCCACCGAAGAAGACATTCTCGCCGAGGCCGAGGCGTGGCGACGCGCCGGGTTGCCGGTGGCCATGGCGACGGTGGTCGAGACATGGGGCTCGGCGCCGCGGCCTGTCGGCAGCCATCTCGTCATTGACGGCGACGGACGCTTTCTCGGCTCGGTCTCGGGCGGCTGCGTCGAGGGCGAAGTCGTCAGCGAGGCGATGGACACGATCGAGACGGGCAAGCCGCGCATGCTGGAATTCGGCGTCGCCGACGAGACGGCGTGGCGCGTCGGCCTGTCGTGCGGCGGCCGCATCCGCGTCTATGTCGAGAGGATCGACTGATGCGCCTGAGCGATCTCGCCACGTTGAACGCCGAGCGCGCCGCGCGCCGCGCCTGTGCGCTCGTCATCGATATCGACAGCGGCGCGCAGCGCCTCGTGCTGGCGGCGGATGTCGCCGGCGACGCACTGGCCGAGCCGATCGGCGAGCGGCTGCGGCTGGGCAAGAGCGGTATGGTCGCGCATGAGGGCCGCGACTATTTCATCAATGTGCAGGTTCCGCCGGCGCGCATCATCGTTATCGGCGCGGTGCATGTGTCGCAGGCTCTGGCGCCGATGGCCAGGCTCGCGGGCTTCGACATGACCATCGTCGATCCGCGCACGGCCTTTGCCACGCAGGAGCGTTTTCCCGACGTGCCGGTTCTGGCCGAATGGCCCGATGCGGCGCTGCCGCGTCTCGGCCTCGACCGCTATACCGCGCTCGTCTTCCTGACGCATGATCCCAAGATCGACGATCCGGGGCTTGACCTCGGCTTGCGCGCCGAATGTTTCTACATCGGCGCGCTCGGCTCGAAGAAGACGCACGCCAGGCGCGTCGAGCGCATGCAGGCGCGCGGCTTCGACGATCAGGCGCTGGCGCGCATTCACGCCCCCATCGGCCTCGATATCGGCGCGGTCAGCCCGGCGGAAATCGCCGTGTCGATTCTCGGCGAGATCATCGCCGCCTTGCGGCAGAAGCCGGCGCGCGCGTCATGAAGTTCGGACCCACGCCCGTCGCCGACAGTCTCGGCGCGATCGTCGCGCATATGGTCAAGCGCGATGGGCTCGTGCTGAAAAAGGGCCATGTCGTCACGGCCGACGACAGGACGCGCCTTGCCGAGGCCGGCATCGACACGATCATCGCGGCGCGGCTTGAGCCGGGCGATGTCGGCGAGGATCTCGCCGCGCACCGTTTGGCGGAGAAGGTCGCCGGCGCGCAGCTGCGGATCGAGGCGCCGTTCACCGGGCGCTGCAATCTGTTTGCTGAATGCGATGGCGTGTTCGTCGCCGATGCGGCCCGCATCGACGCGGTGAATGCGCTGGACGAGAGCGTGACGCTGGCGACCCTGCCGCCAATGCGCCGCGTCGTGGCGGGCGAGATGGTGGCGACGGTCAAGATCATTCCTTTCGCCGTGCCGGGCGAGGTGCTGGAGCAGGCGCTGGCGGCGGCGGACGGCGCGCGGCTGTCGGTCGCGCCCTTCCGCCCGTTGCGCGTCGGCGTCGTCTCGACGCTGCTGCCCGGGCTCAAGCCGAGCACGGTCGACAAGACCCTGCGCGTGCTGGGCGAGCGGCTGGCGCCGGCCGGCGCAAGCGTCGTCGTCGATGAGCGCGTCGCGCATGAATCGGAGGACTTGCGCGCGGCGATCCTGCGCGTCGCGCCGCAGAGCGATCTCGTCATCGTCTTCGGCGCGTCGGCGATCACCGACCGACGCGACGTCATTCCCGAGGCGGTCGAGATTGCCGGCGGCGTCATCGAGCAATTCGGCATGCCGGTCGATCCGGGCAATCTGCTGCTGCTCGGGCGTCTCGCCGACGGCAAGCCGGTGATGGGCGCGCCGGGCTGCGCCCGCTCGCCCGCCGAGAACGGTTTCGACTGGGTGTTGCAGCGGCTGCTGGCGGATGTGCCGGTGACGCGCGCCGACATTCGCCGCATGGGCGCGGGCGGGTTGCTGATGGAAATCGTGTCGCGGCCGCAATTGCGCGCGCCGGGCCATGACGAGCACGGCCATGAGTGAGGTCGCCGCGCTTGTGCTCGCCGCCGGGCGCGCCAGTCGTTTTGGCGCGGGCGACGACGACAGCAAGGTGCTGGCGCTGATCGACGGCAAGCCGTTGGTGCGCCATGTCGTCGAGGCGGCGCTGGCCTCGCGGGCGCGGCCGGTGATCGTCGTCGCCGGCCATGCCGGCGGCAAAGTGTGCGCGGCGCTCGACGGCCTGCCGGTGCAAATCGTCGATAATCCCGATTATGCCGCGGGCATGTCCGGTTCGCTGCAACGCGGCGTCGCGGCTTTGCCGCAGGGCTGCGGCGGCGCGGTGGTGCTGCTCGCCGATATGCCGCGCGTGTCGGCGGCCATCATCGACCGGCTGATCGCGGCGTTCGAGGACGGCGCGGTGCGTCCGGCGGCGGTTGCGCCGACCTTCGGCGGCAAGCGCGGCAATCCGGCGCTGATCGGCGGCGCGCTGTTTGCGGCGCTGGCGCATCTCAGCGGCGACGTCGGCGCGCGGGCGCTGTTGCAGGGCGCTGACGTGCGCGAGATCGCCGTCGACGACGATGGCGTGCTCGTCGACGTCGATACGCGCGAGTCGCTGGCGCGACTGCAGGCGGGCGAGGCCTGAGTTCAGGCCGCGGCGGTCGAGCGGCCGCGCAGCATCGCGTCCAGCGAATAGCGGCCGGGGCCGAAAGCCATCACCTGCAGGAAGCCGCCGGCGATGGCGAGGTTCTTCATGAAGTGGATCATCTGCCCCATGTCGCCGGGCCGGTAGTGAAACAGCGCCGCCGCCGCCAGTGTGAAGCCGGCGAGCATGAGGGCGGCCCAGCGGGTCCATAGGCCGAGCAGCAGGGCGAGGCCGCCGGCGATCTCGACCAAGATGACGAGCGGCAGCACCGTGCCGGGCACGCCGGCCGATTGCATGTAGCCGAGCGTACCGGCATAGCCCGAAATCTTGCCGAAGCCGGCTTGCAGGAAGATCGCGGACATCAGGATGCGCGCCAGCAGCGCCAACCCGTCGCGAATAGCAGGAGATTCCATGGTGCACCCCTTGCGCGCGGGGATCGCGCGTCGGTGGGGTAACGCGCGAGCGTGCGCCGCAATGCTGCGGCTCCCGTTCAAATGAACGTGAAGCGGCGCGGCGGCGATGTTCACGGACGGTTAACCTTGCGAGCGCCGAAATTTCCTGTCGGGCGCCTCAAGAGCGCCGGAGCCAGGTGGAGGTTGGCATGGAACGCAAGGGACACGAGCCGTTGTCGCCCGTCTCGCGCGACTTTCTGAAACAGCTTGCCGGCTATGGGCTGACGACGGCGGAAATCCTCTACCATCTGCCGGATCATCCCAGGCTGCTGCAAAGCTATATCTGGCAGGACTACGATCTCGCGCCGGACTTTCCGACCCTGCGCAAATTCCTGACGTTCTGGCGGGAGAAGCTGGACGGCGCGGTGCATAGCGTGCGCGTCGGCCACCAGCGGCTGATCCGCCCGGCGGAGCTCACATATCTGGGCGCTGAGTTCCGCCTGCAATAGCCACGAGGCGGGCAGGGCGCGCGCCCGATGTGCGCGCCTGCCGCGCGGCGTGGAAGCGCGCGAGTTCGCTCGCGGGCATAGGCGCGGCAAGCAGGAAGCCCTGCATTTCATGGCAGCCGAAATCGAGCAGCAGGCGCTTCTGTTCGTCCGTCTCGACGCCCTTGGCCGTCACCGACAGCCCGAGCGCGCCGGCCAGCTCCAGCGTGGTGCGGACGATGATGGCGCTCTCGCCGGTCGCCTCCATCGTTTCCAAAAGCGAGCGGTCGATCTTGATCCGCTCGAAGGCGAAGCGGCGCAGGTAGAGCAGGCTGGCGTAGCCGCAGCCGAAATCGTCGAGCGCGACGCGCACGCCCATGGCGCAGAGGTCGAGAATGCTCGCCTCGGCCTGCGCGGCGTCGGCCAGCAGCACGGCCTCCGTCACTTCCAGTTCGAGGCGCGACGGGTCGAAGCCGGTCTCGTCGAGAACGCGGCGCACGGAGGCGACGAAATCGCCGTTGCGGAAATGGATCGGCGAAATGTTGACGGACACGCGCAGGTCGCCCCACGCCTGCGCTTCGGCGCAGGCGCGGCGCAACGCCCAGTCGCCGAGCGGCAGCGACAGGCCGCGATCTTCGGCGATGCCGAGAAATTCGGACGGACGCAGCAGCCCCTGCGTCGCGTGCGGCCAGCGCAGCAAAGCCTCGACGCCGACCACGCGGTCGCGCCCGGCGTCGAGCACCGGCTGGTAATGCAGCTCAAGCCGGTCCTCGGCGATGGCGCTGCGCAGATCGTCCTCGATCGAGCGGCGGCGGCGCAATTCCTCGCCCATGCGCGTCTCGAAGAAGCAGAAGCGATTGCGGCCCTCGTTCTTGGCGCGATACAGCGCCAGATCGGCGAGGTGCATCAGCTCGTAGCCGTCGCGCGAATTCTGCGGCGACAGCGCGATGCCGATCGATACGCCGGCCATGACCTGAATGCCGCCAAGGTCGAAGGGCTCGCTCATCGCCTTGAGGATGCGGCGCGCCAGCAGCTCGCAATCGCGCGGGTCGCGCACGTCGGTTTGCAGGATGGCGAATTCGTCGCCGCCGAGACGGCTCATGCGATCGGACTGGCGCAGCACATCGGTGACGCGCTTGGTCATGGCGATGATCATCTGATCGCCGGCGCCATGGCCGTGGGTGTCGTTGATCTCCTTGAAGCGGTCGAGATCGAGATAGAAAATGGCGAAGCCGCCGCCGGCGCGGGCGGCGCGCGCCGCCTCGGCGTCGACGAGCTGGGCGAACATCAGCCGGTTCGGCAGGCCGGAGAGCAGGTCATGCCCGGCCGAGCGCTTGGCGGCTTCCTCCCTGACGGCAAGCTCGCTCAATTTGCGATTGGCGCGCATGGCGCTGACGGCGGCGTAGAGCGCGCCGAATATCGCGATGATCAGCAACAGGCGGTCGGCGCTGGCGTCGCCCGGCCGGCCCGGAATCCAGGCCAGCGCCTCCTCCACGCCGCCAATGGCGTAATGCTCGTGCTCGTTGCCGGCGTGCGGCTTGTGCAGCATGATCGGCACGCCGGCGCGCTGGGTCAGACGGCCGAGAATGCCGCCGTCGAAACGGCGCACGCCGACGAGGGCGTGGCGGACGCCGGCGTCCGCCGCATCTTGCGCTCGGGGCGGCGTGAAGGGCGCGACGATCACCATGGCGGGGTCGCCATTGTCGACGGCGAACAGGCTCGTGTGCGCCTGCGCGCTGACCGGGCGGCCGCGGCCGCGCTCGCCATCCTCGGCGAGGAGGCCGCGCAGGCTGTCGGCGACGCCTTGCCGGGACCGGGCGATGGCGGGGGCGATCCGGTCGCGCAGCGCGGCGTAGGCCTGCGGGCTCTCGATCAGCGGGCCGCCGGCGACCGCCTCGCCGGTCTCGTAATCGACCAGGAACAGCTTGTCGAAGCCACCGCGGCCCCAGGCGCGGATCATGTCGCGATCGCTCGGGACGGCGATGGCGACGCCCTGTCGCCCGGCGATGATGCTCAGGCGTTGCGCCAGCTCGGCCACCTCTTCCGACAGGGCGCGTTCGATGCGCTCGCGGCCGCCGGCGATCTCGGCGGCGTTTTCATGGCCCTTTTTGACGAAGACGCCGCCGATGAGCAGCGCCAGCGCGATCGGCATGGCCAGCGCCCTGGCTGTGCTGGATGCGCTGACGCGCCTTGCCACGCCTTCTTCGCCCGCAATCGCCGCCATCGTCCAGGGCCTCTCGTCACTCTGCCGCAGAGTAACGCGCCCGAGTTAATGGCGTGTTTGCAGCTTTTTGGGCGACGGAGGCAGGCTAGATCAGCTTCAGGCCGCGAAGACTTGCATGACGGTCGCGGCCAATAATCAGATGATCATGCACAAGTAATTGAAATGGCTTGGCAATATTGGCGATTTCTTGCGTCATGCGGATGTCGGCGGGCGATGGCGTCGGGTCGCCCGAAGGATGGTTGTGGACGAGAATGAGGGCGCTCGCCGACAGCTCCAGCGCGCGGCGGACGATCTCGCGCGGGTAGACGGGCGTATGGTCGACCGTGCCGACGCCCTGCAATTCCTCGGCGATCAGGCCGTTCTTCTTGTCGAGGAAGAGAATGCGGAATTCCTCGCGCTCGACGCCCGACATGGCGGTGCGGCAATAATCCAGCACGTCGATGAAGGAGGAGAGCGCCCGGCGCTTCTTCATTTCGCCGCGCGCCAGACGGCGGGCGCTGGCCTCGACGATCTTGAGCTCGGAGACGACCGCCTCGCCGATGCCGGCGATTTCCGTCAGCCGCTCGGGGCGGGCGGCCAGCACTTCGGCGAAGGAGCCGAAGCGGGCGATCAGCGTCTTGGCCAGCGGCTTGACGTCGCGGCGCGGCATGGCGCGAAACAGCACCAGCTCCAGCAGTTCGTAATCGGCGAGCGCATCGGCGCCGGCCTGCCGCAACCGCTGGCGCAAGCGGTCGCGATGGCCGTGAAAATGCGGCGTCGCCTCGCCGTCTTCACTCATGCGCCGGCCGCGTAGGGCGGGCAGTGCAGGCCCTTCGGCGACAGGGTGAAATTCTCGTAGCCGTCTTCGGTGACGCCGATCGTATGTTCGAACTGGGCCGAGAGTGAGCGGTCGCGGGTGACGGCGGTCCAGCCGTCGTTGAGGATCTTCACATGCGGGCGGCCGAGATTGATCATCGGCTCGATGGTGAAGAACATGCCGGGCTTGAGCACGACGCCTTCGCCGGGGCGGCCGTAATGCAGGATGTTGGGCTCGTCGTGGAACAGCCGGCCGATGCCGTGGCCGCAGAAATCGCGCACGACGGTGCAGCGCTCGGCCTCGGCATAGGTCTGGATGGCGTGGCCGATGTCGCCAGTGGTCGCGCCCGGCTTGACCACGGCCATGCCGCGCAGCAGCGATTCATAGGTGACTTCGACGAGGCGCTGGGCGCGGCGCGGCACTTCGCCGACGCAAAACATGCGGCTCGAATCGCCATGCCAGCCGTCGACGATCAGGGTGACGTCGATGTTGACGATGTCGCCCTCGCGCAGCGGCTTGTCGTCGGGAATGCCGTGGCAGACGACATGGTTGATCGAGGTGCAGATGGACTTGCGGTAGCCGCGATAGTCGAGCGGCGCGGGATAGGCGCCGTTGTCTCTGGCGAATTCGAAGGCCAGCCGGTCGAGTTCTTCCGTCGTCACGCCGGGGCGGACATGCTCGACCATCATGTCGAGCGCCTCGGCGGTCAGGCGGCCGGCCTTGCGCATGGGCTCGAAATCGGCCGCGGGATGCAGTTTGATCTGCCCGGTCTTGCGGCCGGAGGCTTCGTGGGCGTCGACGAAATTCATGGCGAAAATGTTCCGGCGGCGCGTCGCCGCGATGAAGCGTGTGAAGGGCTAGATTTAAGCCATCTGGGCGCTCATGCAAGCCGCGCGCCCGCCGCGCTGGCCTTTTCGGCGACGCCCATGCTAGGAAAGCGGCCCGAAGCGCAGACCGCGCGCCCCCCGCAATGTGCCGTCTGGAAGACATGAATGCCGCAACGCGCCGTCAAGCCTCAAGGCAATGATCTCTCGGATTTCGGCGCCCATGCGCCGAGCCCGCGGATGGAGGCGATTCTCAGGCTGACGCGCCGCGCCGGCGACAGCTGGCTGCACAAGCGCATCGCCTTTTTGCTGCGCGGCGTCGGCGTGCGCGCGCTCGCCGGCCAGCCGCTCGACGTGCAGGCGCTCGGCGTGTGGATGCGGCTCTATCCGCAGCAGAACGTCTGCGAAAAGCGCATCCTGTTCACGCCGCAATATTTCGACGCGCAGGAGCGCGCCTATCTGGCGAGCCGCGCGCATGACCGGTTCGTCTTTCTCGACATCGGCGCCAATGTCGGCGGCTACGCCCTGTCGGTGGCGGCGCAGGCCGGGCCGGGCGCGCGCATTCTGGCCATCGAGCCGCAGCCCGAGGTCTACGAGCGCCTCGTCTACAACATCCGGCAAAATCCGTTCGCCACGGTCAAGGCGCTGGATTGCGCCGTCGCCGACCGCGACGGCGAAATCACGCTGTTCGTGCATTACGACAATCGCGGCGAGAGCTCGATCCGCATCGTCTCCAGCGACGCGGCCGGGGCCAAGATCACCGTGCCGGCCAAGTCGCTGGCGAGCATCGTGCAGGAAGAGGGCTACGACCATATCGACGCGATCAAGCTCGACGTCGAAGGGGCCGAGGACGTCATCCTCGAACCCTATTTCCGCACCATGCCGGAAGCGCTCTGGCCGAAGGCGATCCTGATCGAGGAAGCGCCGCAACGCTGGAGCGTCGACCTGATCGGCCTGCTGAAGGCGCGCGGCTATCGCGAAGTTCTGCGCACCCGGCAAAATCTTATCCTCGAACGCCCCTGAGGCCCCCCATGAGCGCGCCCAAGAAGACGATCACGGCTGCAGTTCTCGTCATCGGCGACGAGATCCTCTCCGGCCGGACCAAGGACAAGAACATCGGCTATATCGCCGATTTCTGCACCAATGTCGGCATCGATCTCAGCGAAGTGCGCGTCGTGCCCGACGTGGAGAAGGAGATCGTCGACGCGGTCAATGCGCTGCGGGCCCGCTATACCTATGTGTTCACCACCGGCGGCATCGGCCCGACGCATGACGACATCACCGCCGATTCCATCGCCAAGGCCTTCGGCGTCGAGATCAGCGAAAATCCGGAAGTCATCGAGATGATGCTGACGCGCTTCAAGCGCGAGGATCTGAACGAGGCGCGCCGGCGCATGGCGCGCATTCCGCATGGCGCGCAGCTCGTCAAGAACCGCGTCTCGACCGCGCCGGGCTTCTGGATCGGCAACGTCATCGTCATGGCCGGCGTGCCCTCGATCATGCAGTCGATGCTCGACGCGGTGGCCGACAAGCTCGAGACCGGCGCGAAGATGATCATCGAGACGATCGACGCGGGCGGCCTGCCGGAAGGCCAATACGCCGCCGGCCTCGGCGAGATCGCCGCCGCCCACGCCGAATTGTCGATCGGCTCCTATCCGTCCTTCACCGACGGCAAGTTCAAGAACCAGATCGTCGTGCGCGGCAAGGAAGCCGGCGCGGTGGCCAATGGCGTGGCGAAGGTCGAGGCCCTGCTGCACAGCCTGCGCGCCGACCGCACGCCGATCTGAGGCGCGCTCCCGCGATGAGCCCGCCGCGCGCCAAGCCGCAGATCGTCTCGTGGGACCAGCTGCACCGCGATGCGCGGGCGCTGGCCGCGGCGCTGGAGCCGCGCGGGCCGTTTCGCGCCATCGTCTGCGTGACGCGCGGCGGCATGGTTCCGGCGGCGATCGTGGCGCGCGAACTCGGCCTGCGCGTCGTCGAGACGATCAGCGTGGCGAGCTACGACCATCAGGCGCAGGGCGCGTCCGAAGTGCTCAAGGGCGTTGCGCCGGAGCTGTCGCGCGCCGGCGGCGCGGGCGTGCTCGTCATCGACGATCTGGCCGATTCCGGCGCGACGGCGCGCGTCGTGCGCGGCCTGCTGCCGCAGGCGCATTTCGCCGCGCTCTACGCCAAGCCGCAGGGGCGTCCGCTGCTCGACACGTTCGTGCGGGACGTGTCGCAGGACACCTGGATCTATTTTCCGTGGGATCTCGACCTCGCCTACGCCCCGCCGCTGGGCAAGGGCGCGGCGGGGTGAGAGCGCTTTTGCCTCAGCTGAACGTGTCCTGCATCAACGCGGCGAACCATTTGTTCATCGACTCGTAATTGTCGCCCGACGGCCCGGTCAGCGGCTCGCTCGGCGTGCCGACCGGATTGCCGCTGATGATGACCATGCCCTTCGGCGCGTTGGTGAGCGGATCGATGGTCGGGTCGTAGCGGAACAGGGCGGTCAGCCAGGTCGCGGTTGGGCCATTGGGGCCGATCGCCGTGGTGATCGGGGTGAAACAGGCCGAATTCGTCACCGGCGTCGGATAGGGCTGCAGGCCCGTCTCGAGCCGCAGGATGGCGTCGGCGCAGACCTTGGCCTCCTGATTGCCGATATGGCCGGCCTTGGGCTGCTTCGAGGCGATGGAATCGCCGATGACGTGAATGTTCGGCCAGGCCTTCGACTGGTAGGTCAGCTCGTTGATCAGCGCCCAGCGGCCGTCGGCGCTGAGGCCGGCCGGGCCCAGCGTGTCGAGCGCGATCTGGCCGGCTTTCATCGGCGGCAACAGATTGACGACCTCCGCCGTATAGGTTCTGTCGGCCCAGACATTTTTGACCGGATCGATCAGTTCGGAGACGACGACCTGCTTGTTGCGGGCGCTGTTGATGGTGACGCTCTTGAGCTTCGCGTTAGGATGATACTCGATGTAGTTCTTGTGCAGGCCGTTGAAAGCGTTGCCGAAATTGATCGGCTCGGCCATGATTTTCGGGTTGGCGTCGAGGATGATGACCTTCGAGTTCGGCTTCTTCGCCTTCATCCAGTCGGCGATGACGCAGGCGCGCTCGTAGGGGCCGGGCGGGCAGCGATAGGGCGCCGGCGGGATGGCGATGATGACCCTGGCGCCGTTGACCAGGTTCTTCAGCTGGTTCTGCAATTGCGTCGTCTGCGGCCCGGCCTTCCAGGCGTGCGGCACTTGCATGTCGAGCGGCGTCGTCTTGTCGGCGGATTTGTTGACGATGGAAATCGTCGAATAATCGAACTGGATGCCGGGCGCGAGGATCAGCCGCGTGTAGGGCGTCGCGTTGAGCAGGTTGTTGGCGGCGTCGTAGACCTTGCGGGCGACCGGATCGATGCGGCCGACCTGCGCCTTGACGACCTTGACGCCGTAATTGGCCTTGAGCTTGTCGTAGGTGTAGGTGAGCGAGTTCAGCGTCCGCTCGCCGGTCAGCACCATGTTGCTCATGATGCATGACACATAGGCGGCGTTCTGCTCGATCAGCGTCACCTGCACCGGAATGCTGAGCTTCTTGCCCCAGTAGCACAGGAATTTGGCGATCGACGCGCCCGCCATGCCACCGCCGACCACCACGACATTGATGGGGCCGGCCGCGGCCTGCGCTGAAGTCGCCGCCGTTGCGGCGACGATCTGCCCGGCGCCGCCGGCCGTGAGCAGCTTGACGAAATTCCTGCGATCCATGTCGGAGGTTCCTGAAATGATGTGCGATGAAGCGGGAGCTGCGGGCGCGGCGATCAGGGCAGCGACAGGAAATAGGCGATCGCGTCGATCTCGGCGGCGGTATAAGCCTGCGCGTGGATGATCATGATCTCTTCCTCGGCATCGCTGCCGAGCGGCTTTTTGGCCAATTCGAGCATGTCCTTCTTCAGCGACGAATAGCTCTTGCCCGCCAGGCTTTCGATGCCGCCATTGCGCGGCTGGCCGTTGGTCGCGTGGCATTGCGTGCAATTCGAGGCGAGCAGCCTGCCGGCCCGGACGTCCGGCGCCGCCGCGGCGGCGGTCGCCACGCAAGCGGCCAGGGCCGTCGCGATCAAGATATGCTTTCGTGCCACGCGATTCTCCGGGCGTTCTTGTCGGTTTCGTCGTGCGGCTTGGCCGGCGCGCGTGCGCCGCAGATCCCTGCCGCCCAAATCACAAAATGATCCAGTGTTTATTCATATGCGAAAGTGGCGATATTTGGATATCGGAATTTTTTAAGGAACTGCCTGAAGCGTCAAACGAATTTTAGGAATGTCGGGCGCATCGGGCGGGCGCGGCGCAGACCGGCGCAGCGCGAACAGGCGGCTTCGGGCGCGCCGTTCTTGCGTCCGCCGCGGAGCTCGGGCACATAGGTGCGGTCGGCGGCGCGCGGTCTTTCAGGGGCATTCGTGTCGCGGCGGCGAACCGCCCGTGACGCCGGGCGGTTCAGGCGGCCCCGTCAAGGGGCCGATGCGGACGTGGCGAAACTGGTAGACGCAAGGGACTTAAAAAGCCCTTTTTCTACCATCGCGTAAAAAAGTTCGAGCGGCAGAAGGTGATTACTTTTCAAAGCGCTATCGTGGCGTGAGCATGGAGGATCAAACTCGCCGATTCGGCGCTAGGTGCAGTATAGGTGCACGGAACGCAGGCTAGAATCGGCGGTGAAAGGCGGACGTGGCGAAATCGGTAGACGCGGCAGACTTTTGAAATTGGAGTGCCCGCAGGGAAATCTGCGGAGTAGAACCGCTCAAAGTCGGGGAACGCTAACGGGCAAATGCCCTAAGCCAATCCCGAGCCAAGCCCCTTCCGAGGGGAAGGTGTAGAGACTGGACGGGCGGCGCCTAAAGCCTTCGGGCCATGGCGAAGGGACAGTCCGGCCCACGAACGTCACATGACGGCGGCGAAAGCCGAAGTGGGATGAAAATCTGCTTCTCGTTGAGAGTACGGGTTCGAGTCCCGTCGTCCGCACCAACCTCTTGCGCACGATGTTCGTGTTGTCGAGCGTCGATTATCACTCTACGTTGCCGGGAGCGAAGCCACGAGGAATCGGTCGCGCTATGCACCCAGGTACGACAATCCGCCGCGACTGCGTTGAGAAGAATGGGCTGAGCGTCACCGACGCTGCGCGCATCCTTGGCGTCGACCGCCAGACGCTCAGCAACCTGCTGAACGCCCGGTCAGGCATTTCGCCGGAGATGGCCGTGCGGCTGGAGAAGGCGTTCGGCACCTCGGCCCGAGAATGGTTGCTCCGGCAGCTCGATTATGAGCTGGCCAAGGTCATGCGTCGGGCCAACAAGATCAAGGTCGAGCCTTTCCGTGCGCCGGCTGCGGAAGGTGGGGAGAAGGAATGAACGCGGTCGAAATCGAAGAAGCCATCTCGGCGCTGGCGGAGCGGCCTTTCGACCCGCAAGAGTTTCCATATGCGTTTCTCGAAGCCTTCGGAAACAAGGAAACGACGCTCAAGCGCCTGCGCAAGGGCGAGTCCAACAAGTCCGATCTGGGCGGCGTGCTTCAGACGAACAACATCCACATCGCCACATGCAAGCCCGGCGAAGTCACCCGGACCCTTGCGGCGCTGAAGGCCAGTCCGGCGACCACGCGGGCGAAGGCGCGCTTTGTGCTGGCGACGGATGGCGACCTGTTGGAGGCCGAAGACCTCACGACCGACGACGCGCCGATCTCCTGCACTTTCGCGGATTTCCCAAACCACTTCGGCTTCTTCCTGCCGCTGGCCGGTATCACCACGGTCAAGCAGGTCCGTGAAAGCTCGTTTGACATCCGGGCGACCAGCCGCCTGAACCGGCTCTATGTCGAGCTGCTGAAGGACAACCCTGAATGGGGCACCGCGCAGCGCCGGCATGACATGAACCACTTCATGGCGCGGCTGATCTTCTGCTTCTTTGCCGAGGACACCGAGATTTTCGATAGTGGCGCCGCGTTCACCTCGGCAATCGAGACGATGAGCGTCAAGGATTCATCGAATACCCACGAGGTCATCGGCGAATTGTTCCGCGCCATGAACACCAAGGCGGAAGCGCATGCCGCCGCCGGGGTTCCACGCTGGGCCAGCCGCTTTCCTTATGTGAATGGCGGTCTGTTTTCTGGCCGCACGGATGTGCCGCGCTTCAGCCGCATCGCCCGCTCTTACCTGCTGCATATCGGCAACTTGGACTGGAAGAAGATCAACCCGGATATTTTCGGGTCGATGATCCAGGCGGTGGCGGACGATGACGAGCGAGGGGCGCTCGGCATGCATTACACCAGTGTGCCCAACATCCTGAAGGTGCTGAACCCGCTCTTTCTCGACGATCTGCGCGAGAAGCTGGAAGAGGCTGGCGACAATGGGCGCATGTTGCTCAACTTGCGAAAGCGCATGTCGAAGATCCGGGTGTTCGATCCGGCCTGCGGTTCGGGCAATTTCCTCGTCATCGCCTACAAGGAAATGCGGGCCATCGAGGCGGAGGTCAATCGCCGCCGCGATGAGGCTGACCGGCGCACGGAAATTCCTCTGACCAACTTTCGCGGCATCGAGCTGCGCGACTTCCCGGCCGAGATTGCGCGTCTGGCGCTCATCATCGCCGAATATCAGTGCGACGTGCTCTATCGCGGCCAGAAGGAAGCGCTTCGCGATTTTCTGCCGCTCGACGCGCAGAACTGGATCACCTGCGGCAACGCCCTGCGGCTCGATTGGCTCAGCATCTGCCCACCCACGGGCACGGGTGTGAAGCACCACGCCGACGATCTGTTTCATACGCCGCTCAATCAGGCGCAGATCGACTTTGAGAACGAGGGCGGGGAGACGTACATCTGCGGAAATCCGCCATATCTTGGCTCCAAATGGCAGACTGAAGAACAAAAGTCAGAGCTGAAAGCCATATTTGGCGACCGCACCAACAGTTGGAAATCGCTCGACTATGTCTCTGGTTGGTTCATGAAGGCCGCTGACTATGGAACGCGAGCCGTGGCGGAGTCGGCTTTCGTTTCTACGAATTCAATTTGCCAAGGTGTACAGGTTCCGATTCTTTGGCCACTTATATTTGACACTGGGCATAAGATTCATTTCGCACATACATCGTTCAAATGGGCTAATCTTGCCAGCCATAATGCTGGGGTGATCGTTGCTATTGTCGGTATCTCCAATCATCGACAGGGAGATAGAACCTTATTTTCATCGGGCGAGGATGGCGCGGCTATTGCAAAAAAAATTGAGAACATAAACGCCTATCTTGTCGCTGGACGTAACATCAACATTCAGCCATCCAAGAGGTCGATTTCCGGCTGCGCCTACATGGACTTGGGCAATATGCCCAAAGACGGCGGAAATCTGCTTTTCACCTTTAATCAAGCTGAATCGGCGGTGGCTGCCGATCCTTCAATCGCCAGATTCATATATGACTTTGTCGGCTCGCAGGAATTTGTGAGGGGCATCGTCCGTCGCTGCCTGTGGATTGAGGATGGTGAAGCGGATGCCGCGCGAGCGTCGTCCGTAATTTCATCTCGCTTATCGGGGGTTCGCCAAATGCGGCTCGAAAGCGACGCGGAATCGACGCGTGAGTTTGCCGACCGACCGCATCGGTTTAAGCAAATTCAGGGCAGAGGTATCCACTCGTCAATTGTCGTTCCAAAGGTCACTTCGGAAACGCGCCCATATTTGCCCGTAGGGGTAATTTCGTCACATTCAATAGTCTCGGATAACGCGTTCGCGCTATACGACGCTCCGCTTTGGAACATGGCACTGATCGCTTCTCGCTTGCATCTGGTGTGGATCGGCACTGTTTGCGGAAAGCTGAAAACCGACTTCCGGTACTCGAACACGCTCGGCTGGAACACCTTCCCAGTCCCAACTCTGACGGAGAAAAACAAGGTTGATCTGAACCGCTGCGCCGAAGACATCCTGCTTGCGCGCGAGGCGCATTTCCCCGCGACCATCGCTGACCTTTATGAAACCGACGCCATGCCCGCCGATCTGCGCGAGGCCCATGAGCGCAACGATGAGGTGCTGGAGCGCATCTATATCGGCCGCCGATTCAAGAACGACACCGAGCGGCTTGAAAAGCTGTTCGACCTTTACACCAAGATGAGCGCTGGAGCCGGCCCCGGCAAGAAGCGGAAGGTGGGTGCCGCATGAGCGCGGGGATTTTCGGACTTCTGGGCGTTATCCTCGGTAGCTTGCTCACCGGCGTCAAAGATTGGCTGACGCACCACTTCAAGCGGAGAGGCAATGGCCGATATGCGGCTGTTCGGCTCATCGCCATTCTTGATGAATATGCACAGGGCTGTGTCTCTGTCGTCTACGACGATGGAACATGCGAGGGGCGCCCAGCCGGAAGGACCGAACAAGGCGAGGAATATTACGTCCCGCAGGCCACCAAACCGGAACCGCCGACCTTCCCAGATGACATAGATTGGCGAAGCATCAGCTTCAAACTGATGTACCGTATCTTGTCCTTGCCAAACAATGCACGCGAAACTGACCGATATATATCCGCGTCAGCTGAACATTCGTTTCCGCCTGATTATGACGAAGTGTTTGCCGCTAGGCAGGAAGGATACGCGCACCTTGGCCAAGAATCAGTGAATCTGGTCAAAGACCTGCGGCGCGAATTTAGATTACCCGATACCCCCAAGAAGTTCTGGGACTGGGGCTGGGATATGGAAAAATTCTTCCAAGACAAGTTAGCTGAATTTGAAAAACGTCGTCAGGCATGCGGCAGGAATGAGGGACTTGAACTATGACGGGCGACAAGAAAGTCCCTTCTGTTTCGGTGCGATACGCCACCAAAGGCAGCTCGACCAAGGCCAACGAGTTCGGCATGCGGCCGATGCAAGAACGCGCCTTCGAGAAACGGGGCGAGCAATATCTGCTGATCAAGTCCCCGCCAGCCTCCGGCAAAAGCCGCGCGCTGATGTTCATCGCGCTAGACAAGCTGACCAACCAGGGCGTGAAGCAAGCCATCATCGTCGTGCCGGAAAAATCCATCGGTTCCAGCTTTCATGACGAGCCGCTGAGCAAACATGGCTTCTGGGCCGATTGGCATGTCGAACCGAAGTGGAACCTTTGCGACGCGCCGGGCAACGACAATGGCGGCAAGGTCAATGCGCTTGGCGCCTTTCTCGAAAGCGGCGACAAGGTGTTGGTCTGCACCCATGCCACCTTCCGCTTCGCCGTGGACAAGTTCGGTATCGAGGCCTTCGACGACCGGCTGATCGCGGTGGATGAGTTCCACCATGTCTCGGCCAATCCCGACAACAAGCTCGGTCTGCATCTGGGTGAATTCATCGCGCGCGACCGCGTGCATGTCGTCGCTATGACGGGCTCCTATTTCCGTGGGGATGCCGAAGCGGTGCTGGCGCCGCAGGACGAAGGCAAGTTCGAGAGCGTCACTTATACCTATTACGAGCAACTCAACGGCTATCAGTATCTGAAGCAGCTCGACATCGGCTATTTCTTCTATTCGGACTCCTATGCCGACGACATCCTGAAGGTGCTGAATCCGAGCGAGAAAACGATCATCCACATCCCGAACGTCAATTCGCGCGAAAGCACGAAGGACAAGATCAAGGAAGTCGAGCACATCATCGAGGAACTGGGGGCCTGGCAGGGAACCGATCCTGCCACCGGCTTTCAGTTGGTGAAAACGGCGGAAGGCAGGATTTTGCGCATCGCCGATCTGGTGGATGACGATCCCGCCAAGCGCGACCGCGTGTCCGCCGCGCTGAAAGACGCAGGCCAGAAGGACAACCGCGATCATGTCGACATCATCATCGCACTCGGTATGGCGAAGGAAGGCTTCGACTGGATCTGGTGCGAGCACGCGCTCACGGTCGGCTACCGCTCCAGCCTGACCGAGATCGTGCAGATCATCGGCCGCGCCACCCGTGATGCGCCGGGCAAGACGCGCGCCCGCTTCTCGAACCTGATCGCCGAGCCTGCGGCTGCCGACGACATCGTGACCGAGGCCGTCAACGACACGTTGAAGGCCATCGCCGCGAGCCTGCTGATGGAGCAGGTGTTGGCGCCCCGCTTCGAGTTCAAGCCGAAGAACCCGCAGAGCGGCCCGACACCGGGGTTCGACTACGGCGAGAACGGTTATGATCCGAACAAGTGCAACGTCGGCTTCAATGAGGAGTCCGGCAAGTTCCAGATCGAGATCAAGGGGCTGGCCACGCCAAAGAGCGAGGAAGCGACGCGCATCTGCCAGGAAGACCTCAACGAAGTGATTGCGGCTTTCGTGCAGGACAAGACGACCATCGAGCGCGGCCTGTTCGACGAGGAGCTGGTGCCCGAGGAACTGACCCAGGTGCGCATGGGTAAGATCGTCAAAGACAAGTTCCCGCATCTCGACGCCGAGGATCAGGAAGCCGTGCGTCAGCACGCGGTTGCGGCGCTGAACCTGACCCAGAAGGCGAAGGAGGTCGCGGCCGGAAGTTCGCTGGGCGAGGAAAAGGGCAACACCGCCTTCGTCGATGGCGTGCGCAAGTTCGCGATGGATGTGAAGGAGTTGGACATCGATCTGATCGACCGGGTCAATCCGTTCGGCGAGGCCTATGCCATCCTTGCCAAGACGATGAGCGAGGAAAGCCTGAAACAGGTTGCCGCAGCTATTGCTGCCAAGCGTACCACCTTGACGCCTGAAGAGGCCAAGGTGATCGCCAAACGCGCTGTCGAGTTCAAGCGCGAGCGCGGGCGGCTGCCCTCGATCAGTTCGGCCGACGCTTGGGAAAAGCATCTTGCCGAAGGCGCCGCGGCATTTGTTCGCTTCAAGGATGAGGGACGCTATGAGTGACTTCGACCTTGATGAACTGCGCGATGAATTGGCGGACTTCGCCCAGCCGGAAAAGATGGGTGGCCGCTCGCCGCGCGAGGAACGCATCATCGCGGGCTTCGAAGAAATCCAGCGCTTCGTCGAAAAGAACGGCCATCCGCCCCGGCACAGCGAAGACGGCGACATCTTCGAGCGGCTTTATGCTGTCCGGCTCGACCGACTGCGGGCGCTGGAAGACTGCAGGGCGCTTCTCACGCCGTTCGATACACAAGGTCTTCTGATCGGCGCGCCCGATGTGGATGTCGTTCCAGCGGATTCGATGGATGACGATGCCCTCATGGCCGAACTAGAAGGCGCGGCAGGCTCATCGGACATCACAACCCTCCGTCATGTGCGGGCCAGTGCCGAGAAGCGCGAAGCCGAGGAAATCGCCAGCCGCGAGAAATGCCCGGATTTTGAGACATTCAAACCCCTGTTTCAGCAGGTGCAGGCTGATCTGGAAAGCGGCGTGCGCACGACACGGCGATTTGTCAAAGATGCGGGTTTCCTGAAAGCCGACATTCAGACTGGTCAGTTTTTCATCCTTGGCGGCCAGACAGCATACGTCGCCGAGGTTGGCGAACCTATAAAAGCTCCGAACGGGGAAACGGATGCCCGGCTCCGGGTGATCTATTCCAATGGCACCGAGAGCGACTTGCTGCTGCGTTCGCTTCAGCGCGCCCTCTACAAGGATGAGGCGGGCCGACGGATCACAGAGCCTAGCGCCGGCCCATTGTTCGAGGATCAGACCGGCGACGGCGATCAGGCCAGCGGGACGATCTATGTGTTGCGGAGTAAATCCGACAATCCGGTCGTGGCAGCCAACCGAGAAATTCTGCACAAGATCGGCGTGACGGGCGGGAGCGTCGAGCGACGCATCGCAAACGCCAGAATGGACCCGACTTATCTGATGGCCGATGTCGAGATCGTCGCCACCTACGAACTATACAACGTCAACCGCGCCAAGCTGGAAACGCTCATCCACAAGGTCTTTGGCACGGCCCGTCTCGATGTCGAGATCAAGGACCGCTTTGGCCAACCGATCGTGCCGAAGGAGTGGTTCTTGGTTCCGTTGATCGCCGTAGACGAAGCGGTTAGCCGCATCAAAGACGGCACCATTACAGGGTATGTCTACGATCCGGTAATCGCCAAGCTGGTTCTCGCTTCGGCGATCGACCGCTGAGCATTTCGCATGATCGCGCCGGTGCTGGTCTGGCGCGCTTCGCCGCGTTCACGGTGTGCGAGGACGTCGCCGGCGGGCGGCTCGTGCCGGTGCTGGAACTGAACCCTGGTGATCGCAAAGCCTTCCACGCGACACACATCGGTCGGGGCGGGCCGCTCCCGTCGCGTGTCCGGGGGCTGCTGGATTTCCTGGCGGAGCGTGGTCGGATTTTCTGAGGCCGGTGGTTGGGTTGCAGATGCAGCGAGCTTTCGATTGCATTCTCGGTACAGGACGACGTGCCGTTTGGACACATCGTCCTGCCCATTCAGTCGAAGCCGCGTCAGGGTCGAAGCCGCTTTGGCGTCCGGCTCAACAGCGTGACCTCCCGAATGCTCGCTGCACCTAGTAGGCGCATCAGCACGCGGCCGAGACCCACACCCATTCCACCGTGCGGCGGGCAGCCAAAACGGAAGAATGCGAAATAGTCAGATAGGCTGTCGAGCAGCAATCCGCGTTCCTGTGCTTGAGCGACAAGTCGATCATAGCGGTGCTCCCTCTGCGCACCGGTCGTGATTTCCAGACCGCGCCATAGGAGATCAAAACCTTTGGTTAGGCTCGACTGCTCCTCGTGGCGCATGTGATAGAAGGCCCGGTTGCTGGCGGGGTAATCGGTGACAAACAAAAACTCATGGCCGGTTTGAGCGGACATGTGCTCGCAGAGGATGCGCTCGCCTTCGGCATCGAGGTCGTCCGGACTCGTAAAGATGTGACCAAATCTTTCGACAATTGCGCGTGCTTCAGCGAAGGTCACCTCGGGAAATGGAAGCGTTGGCGGAACAATCGCCCTACCGAAGTTTGCCTCTATCGCTGTACCATGAACATCCGCAACCTTGCCGATGGCATGTGTCAGCCAGCGTTGTTCAAAGTCCATCAAGTCATGATGATCCTTAATCCAGCTGATCTCCATATCGATAGAAGTGAATTCGGTCTCATGCCGTGAAGTGAACGAGGGTTCCGCCCGAAATACTGGCCCGATTTCGAAGACGCTTTCCATGCCACCAGCGATGGCCATCTGTTTGTAAAATTGCGGTGACTGGGCGAGGAAGGCCGTGGTGCCGAAATATTTGACGGAGAAGACCTCGGCCCCCGACTCGCTGGCAGTCCCCATCAGTTTGGGCGAATGGATCTCACGGAATCTAGATTGCTTCCAGAACTCCCGCATCGCCTCCTCCAGTGTTGTTTGCACCGAGAAGATCAGCTGTTGCTCGGGATAACGTAGGCTCACCTGTCGGTGGTCTATCCATTTTTCGAGACCGGAGTCGTGCGTGATTGGCAGAATGGAATCGGCCAATCCGCAGATCTCGACGCTTTCAAGGCGAACTTCTAGGCCGCCGAGCTTTACAGTAGGGGCAGCTACCACCGTGCCCGCCACGATCAGCGCACTCTCCGGTGTTAGACCCTCTAGTGCTGCGTTGAGGACCGCATGTTCCTTACTCTGGGTGAGCTGAACCTTGCCGGTATAATCGCGCAATATGACGAAGCGCATGCGTTTCTGGTCGCGGATGGCTTCGGCGAATCCATACAAGGTTACGCGCTGCCCAATGCGAAGGGGCAGCTCGGAAACAAGGGATCGGCTTGTAGATGCAAAATGAGACATGACTTTCTCCGGGAACAAGAGCCGGTGCGGAGAAGCCAAGACGTGCAGCCCTTCCGAAACCGGCAGGGCTGTGAGGATCAATGAGCTACGCTAGATCGCGCACGCCCCATCCACGACCCCGCAGGGGCCGTTATTATTGGTGGTGGTGTGGTGCTGCTTGCTCATAGCACTACTTAGTCGCAACGACTGGCTGTTGTAAAGGGTCGACTGCGATGCGTGGGCATATCCCCGTAATAGCCCTGGTGCTGGACGTGATCGCAACGACGTCGGTATCTGGCGCCACGTACCATTCCACAGCCGCGGATTGATTCGACGCCGCGAGAGCCCGATTGGCCTGCTGCCGGTTTCGTGGACAGGCAGTTAAGCTAATCCCACCTTCCTTTC
>ERZ1645192.1104-NODE-1104-length-22615-cov-5.884840_pt1 | contig 22615 bp, 18 predicted proteins | sample MGYA00575354_ERZ1645192 | MGnify/ENA primary metagenome ERZ1645192 (study PRJEB40844, sample SAMN11349763) | freshwater sediment metagenome | isolation source: river sediment | host: Sediment | place: India: Faizupur Khadar , New Delhi | collected 2017-02-21 ... | reverse complement strand
CGCTTATTAACGTTTCATCATAATCTCTGCACAGGCAGGCAGGCGTACCTGTAATTTGGTATACTGATTTTGCTGGGGACAAGCGCTCCCAACCGTCGACCAAGCCCTGGGGGGCTGGGTCTCACCGTCCAAATTCTCCCGCCTGGTATGTATGCCGGGATGTTGGATTGGGACGAAATAGAAAACCGCGCTATTCAGGAGGTATGCCGTGGCTGGCATGAATCAATTTACGCTAAAAGCCAAAAAGGTGCTTTCCCTCGCTCATATCGAGGCCGAACGTCTGCACTCCGCAATGATTGGCACAGAGCACCTGTTATTGGGATTAATGATGGAAGAAGGCACGATCGGAAATCGTGTTTTGAAAGATTTAGGGCTGGAACTGGAAAGCGTGCGCGCCCGTGTTGAAAGTGAAGAAAAACCTGGCAGCAACCTCGAGCCCAACGCCCTGAATGATGAAATGAAACGCTGCCTGAATTACGCCATCGAAGCGGCCAGGCAAAACGACATCTCGCTGGTGGGGACGGAACATCTGCTGCTCGGTTTGAGCAGGGATGAATCGTTCCGTGGCATGCAGATTTTGGCCTCCCTGGGTGTGACCGTGGAGCAGGTGAGGCGCCAAACCATGCGCGTCATCCGTGAAAATCAACAGGAACAGGAAGAGGACGACCAAAAATCCACCCCGGATGAACAAACCCGCAAAGAAACACCCGCTGGTTGGGCAGGCAAACGCCGCAAGGAAAAGGAAGAAAGCAAGAGCCCACTCGTGGACCAGCTCGCCACCGATTTAACCGCGCTGGCTGAAGAAAACAAGCTGGACCCGGTTATCGGGCGCAAGAAAGAGATTGAGCGTGTCATCCAGATTTTGGCGCGCCGCACGAAAAACAACCCGGCCTTGATTGGCGAGCCTGGCGTGGGAAAGACCGCCATCGTGGAAGGACTTGCCCAGAGGATTGTGGAAGGGGATGTGCCCGCCCTGCTGCTCGATAAACGCGTGCTGCAGCTGGACGTTGGGTCCCTGGTGGCCGGCACGATGTACCGCGGTCAATTTGAAGAGCGCCTGAAACGGGTGATTGACGAGCTGAAAGCCAGCGGCGCCATCGTGTTCATCGACGAATTACACATGCTGGTGGGCGCCGGCTCCGCGGGTTCCTCCGTGGATGCCGCTAACATTCTCAAGCCCGCGCTCTCGCGTGGTGAACTGCAAGTGATTGGCGCGACCACCCTGAACGAGTATCGCAAAAACATTGAAAGCGACGCGGCGTTGGAAAGGCGTTTCCAGCCCATCATCGTGGACCAACCCAGCGTGGAAGAAACCATCGAAATTTTGCATGGCCTGCGACCCAATTACGAGGAGCACCACCGCCTGCACATTGACGATGAAGCGCTAGAGGCAGCCGCCAAGCTTTCATCGCGCTACGTGACGGAACGCTTCCTGCCGGACAAAGCCATCGATCTCATCGACGAGGCCTCCTCGCGGGTGCGGATGTACAAAAGCGATTCCGCATTGGCCAGCAAGGACTTTATGAGCGCGCTGAGGGAAGTGCGCAAATCCCTCAAGGAAGCCCGGGGCACAGGGGATAACGACGAAGTTCAAACCCTGCTGCGCCGCCAGACGGACCTTGAAAACCGCCTGCAGGACATGCAGAGCGGGTGGGACAGGGAGACTGCCCCCGTGGTAAGAGCGGAGGACATTGCCGAGGTCATTTCCATGTGGACCGGCATCCCGCTGACCCAAATCGCGAGCGAGGAATCTTCCCGCCTGCTACATATGGAAGAAGAACTTGGCAAGTCCATCGTAGGTCAAAAGGAAGCCATCGAGGCCATATCCAAGGCTGTGCGGCGGGCACGCGCGGGTCTCAAGAATCCAAACCGCCCTGTGGGTTCCTTCATGTTCCTGGGGCCCACTGGAACCGGCAAGACCGAACTGACCAAGTCATTGGCAAAGGTGATGTTTGGCAGTGAGGACGCCCTTATCCAAATCGATATGTCCGAATTCATGGAACGGCATAGCGTCAGCCGATTGGTTGGCGCGCCCCCCGGATACGTGGGGTATGAAGAAGCTGGCCAGCTGACGGAAGCCATCCGGCGCAAGCCTTATTCCATCGTGGTGTTTGATGAAGTGGAAAAGGCACACCCCGAAGCTCTGAACATGCTGCTTCAAATCATGGAGGAAGGGCATCTCTCTGACGCCAAGGGCCACAAGGTTGACTTCCGTAACGCCATCATCATCATGACCACCAATATTGGGGCGGATATGATTAAGCGACAGACCTCGCTTGGCTTCGCGTTGCAAATGGACGCGGTCCAGGAGGAGCAACTGGCCTACCAGGACATGCACAAGAAGCTGATGGAATCCCTCAAGCGCTCATTCAGGCCGGAGTTCATCAACCGGTTGGACTCGGTGATTGTGTTCCGGGCCCTCAACCGGGAGGACATCCGCAAGATTGTGGCTCTCGAGATACAGAAGGTTTCTGACCGACTGGTTGAACATGAGCTTGTGCTGACACCCACGGAGTCCGCGTTGGACCTGCTGGCGGAGGAAGGGTACGACCCCGAAATGGGCGCCCGACCCGTGCGGCGCCTGGTGCAACAGGAAATTGAAGAACCGCTCTCGGACGCGTTGCTGGCCAACGAATTCAAAGCCGGCGACACCATCCTGATCGACGCGGAAGAACAACCCGGTGAGGATGAAAAGGCCAAACGCAAGATCGTGCTGAAGCACAATCATCCTGAGCCCGAAATAGAAAAACCTGAGCTCGTGGGAATGTAAACAACCATGGCAAAAACCCACACCCAGTATGTCTGCCAGGTTTGCGGAAAAATCTCTTCCCAATCCTTTGGACGTTGCCCCTCCTGCGGAAGCTGGAGCAGCATGGTTGAGGAAGTGGTTGAAGCCGAAGCAAAACCAGCCCGCCTAACCCGCGGGCTGGTTGGTGTTTCCCAACCGAGGCGCCTCAAAGACGTCCGTGCCGAACTTGAGTCCAGGATGCCGCTTCAGATGGAGGAATTCGCACGCGTGCTGGGGGGCGGAATTGTGCCCGGTTCCATCGTGCTCATCGGCGGCGACCCGGGCATCGGAAAGTCGACCCTTACCCTGCAGATGGCGATGCAGGTGGCCCAGCAGGAGACCGTGCTTTACGTGTCTGGCGAGGAGTCTGAAAAGCAAATCAAGATGCGCGCGGACCGCCTGACCGGCAGGGACACGCAAAGCGGCGTGCTACCCGAGGACTTGTACCTGGTGACCGAGACCAACCTTGCGGTCATCTTTGAGCACATCGCGGCCATCAAACCCGCGCTGGTCATCGTGGATTCCATTCAGACGGTGACACTTCCCGAGATGGAATCCGCGGCAGGTTCCATCTCCCAGGTGCGGGAGTGCGCCGCCAAGCTGCGTGAGGTGGCCAAATCCACCGGCATCACCATTTTCCTGATTGGACATGTTACCAAGGAAGGCGCCATTGCTGGACCGCGCGTGCTGGAGCATATCGTGGATACGGTGCTTTACCTGGAGGGCGAGCAATTTCAGTCGTACCGCCTTTTGAGGTCGGTGAAGAACCGGTTTGGCGCCACAAGCGAAGTGGGCGTCTTTGAGATGCAGGAAAAGGGCATGATTGAGGTGCGCAACCCGTCGGAGGTATTCCTGGCTGAACGGATGATTAATGCCCCCGGGTCCGCAGTCGCGGTCACGATGGAAGGCACCAGGCCACTTCTGGTGGAAGTGCAGGGACTCACCACCCCGACAAATTTTGGCAACCCCAGGCGCACCGCGAATGGGATTGATTTTAACAGGCTGCTGCTGGTGAGCGCGGTGCTTTCCCGCATGGGCCTCCGGCTGGCAGAGCAGGACATCTTCACCAACGTGGTGGGCGGCCTGCGCGTGGACGAACCCGCTGTGGATTTGGCCGTTGCGGCGGCCATCTTGTCCTCTTTGCGCAACATCCCGCTGAGGGCCGATACCGTGCTGGTGGGTGAAGTTGGGCTTTCCGGTGAGCTGCGCATGGTTGGCCAAATGCAATCCCGCCTGAGGGAAGCCGCGAAATTGGGGTTCAAACGCGCCATCATTCCGCATCCGTTGCGCAATTCAGAACCCTGGCCGAAAGGTATTGAAGTGTTGGAATTCCGCTCACTACGGGAGGCCCTTGCTGCCGCCCTGGTAGAAAAAGACAGCACCCATCCAAAGGAGTGAAAATGACCACCTGTCCGCTTAAGAAACACCCTGTGCTTAGCGCCGTCCGGCACAACCACGCGCTTGAACATGCCACGCTTCACGTGCTTTCCCAGCGATTTCCGGGAGTCAAAATGGCAGGGGTGTCCATCCCGCAAGGGTTCTTTCTTTTCGCGGATTTGCCCACGGAAATTGTGACCGATGGTGTTTTGGAAGCCCAGCGGCGACTGGAAGCAGGTGAAAAAGCGCTTGCCATCCATCCTAATTGTGGCACCAACCTGGTCACATCCGCTTCCCTGGCTGGGGCGTTAGCTTGGGCAGTTCTGTTTGGCACATCCTTTGGACGAAAGCCACGCTGGTTTAATTACATCCTGGCCGTGAGCGCGGCAGTGCCGGTCTTCCTCTTCTCAAAGCCCTTGGGGCTAAAGGTGCAGGAAAACTTAACCACTGATGGGAACCTTGAGGGGCTGAAGGTCAGGCTCGTCACCAGCCAGAAGACCCAAAACAGCTTCATCCACCGCATTAGCACAGGCCAGTAGGCGAATGCCAGACAACACTCCCCGCCTTTACTTTCTGCGTGGTGACGACCCCGCGCGTTTCAAGCAAGTGCTTGGCAGTTTTCGGACCTCGATGGGGGACGTGGATTTGGCGGATTTGAACACCACCCGACTGGATGGTGACTCCTTGTGGACGCTTGAAGCGTTGTTCTCGGACGCCATGACCGTGCCATTTTTGGCCCCACGGCGCATGGTCATTGTGGAAAAAGCCCGGGACTTTCTTGGAAGGCTCAACCCTGACCAGCAAGCGCGCATGCTTTCACTGCTGGGTGATTTGCCCCAAACCACGGCGTTGGTGCTGCTGGTTGAGGATTCCCTGGTGAGAAAGAAGCGCGAGGTGTATTGGGAGAATGCCAGGAAGTATCTCTGGATACTCAACTGGATTGAGCAAAACCGAGACGTCGGCGCCATCGTGGACTGCTCCTTGCCGGATGAAGAAGAAATGCCAGGTTGGATAATCAAACGCGCGAAAGAATTGGGCGGCGCAATCAGGCCAGACGCGGCCTACCTGCTGGCCGGCTATGTGGGCAATGATACGCTGAGAGCCCAAAACGAACTGGATAAATTAATCAGCTACGCGGGCGCGGGTAAGACCGTTACTTCTGAGGATGTCGTGTTGCTGACCGCCCAGGACAAAGAGGGCAATATCTTTGCCCTGACCGACGCCATCGGCGAGCGCAACAGCAACAAGGCCATGCAGCAATTCCGCCTGTTGACGGAAACCAGTGATGTGATTGAGATTTCCGCGATGATCCACCGCCAATTCAGGCAGTTAATCCAGGCCCGGGAGATTATCGACGAGGGCGGCCGGCAGGCGGAGGTGGAACGGGAGTTGAAGGTGCTGCCGTTTTTGGCAGAAAAACTGACTGCCCAGGCGCGACGTTTCAGCATGGCACAGCTGCTGGATATTTTCAACAGGCTGCTGGAGATAGACCTGGACATGAAAAGCGGGGGTTTGGCCGGCGACACAGCTTATGAATTGCTCATCGCTGAACTGACGCGGTAAACGCGCTTATTTGAAACAATTTTCTTACGCACTCGCAGGCCTTGAATAGCTGGCCGGCCCCATTCCCTTTGCCAAGCTCACAGTAACAGCTTTTGCTTTTCTTCTTTGAATATTTCCCTGAGCTCTGGAAACAGGCTGGGGTTGGAGGCTAAAATGTCCACTGAACCGGTCAGAAGCTTACCGCCCTCATAGAGGGGTTCCGCCAGACCGCCGGCCTCACGGACAAGCAACACCCCCGCAGCCACGTCCCACGGGTTGACCGCGATTTCCCAGAAACCATCCAGCCGACCAGCGGCCACATAGGCCAAGCCAAGCGCCGCGGAGCCAAGCCGGCGCACGCTTTGCGCTTCGCCTGAGAGCCTGATGAAGTTGGGCATGTTCGTTTTGGGTGTGTTGAAGAGGCGCTGCCGGAATCCGGTTTCCAACATAGCGTCTTCAATCTTTTCAATCCTTGAGACTTGGATGCGCTTGCCGTTCAACCAGGCGCCCTGGCCGGATTCAGCCGCGAAGCATTCATCCAGGGTGGGGCAGTAAATGACGCCCAACGTTAATTTTCCTTCGCAGGCATAGCCAACGGAAATGCAGTAGAAAGGCATGCCGTGAGCGTAGTTGGTGGTGCCATCAATTGGGTCCACATACCAGCGGTGCTCCAGGCTGCCACTGTGCTCTCCCGTTTCTTCCGCGTAGATGCTATGGGATGGGAATTTCCCGTGGATTTCGCTCAAAAGATACGCTTCAAGCGCCTTATCCGCCTTGGTGACCAGGTCCGCCCTGCCTTTGTACGCGATTTGCAAATCTTCTGTTTGCAGCTTGAGCGCCATGACGCCGGCTTGTTTGGCAATCGTAATCAGAAAGTCGAGTTCTGGGTTCATGAGAGCACCAATCCTTTTGGCGAATATTGAGCCATTGTAGCATGGAAGAAAGCCTGATTTGCGATTTTGAATGGGCAAAATGGCTTCGGGTTGATAAAATCAATTCGTCACGAATGCATTGAAAGGTGGTCCTGATGCGGTTCAACGCCAGAAGAATACACCGAATTCCGCTTTGGGTACTTGTGATTTGCGTGGTTTTTTGCCTGTCGCCAGGCATGGACGCGTTTGCATTGGAGACACAGAGTGTCTCACCGGAGTATCCCTGTTACCAATCCCGGTCGGAAATTTACGCATCAGGCCTTCAGTTAGAAGCGCAGTACCCGCAATTAGCCAGGTGGGTGGACTATGGTGATTCCTGGAAGAAGGCACAGTCCAGTGGGCTTGAAGGGTTTGACCTGAGGGTGTTGGAGTTAACCAACCTGGCGACACCCGGCCCAAAACCTTCCCTGGTCGTCGTCAGCGGGCTCTCGGCCAATGAACTGGCGCCGGTTGAACTCAACCTCAGGCTGGCGGAAGAGATGCTTGCCGGTTATGGCGTTGACCCAAACATCACCTGGGTCCTGGATAAACTCGCGGTCCGGCTGGTTTGGGTTACCAACCCGGACGGGCGCGAACGGGCGGAGGAACAGGCACGCGCGAGTCTTCCTGTCACGTGGAGCAAAAACCTCAACCCGGCCGGGTGCACCGAGGACAGCTTAAGTGGCGTCAGCCTGAACCGCAACTTCGCGTATGCCTGGAATAACAGCCCCACCGATGGGTGCCACCCCGATTTTCCGGGCCTCACCGCGCAGTCTGAGCCTGAAACCCTGGCACTGCAGGCGTACCTTTCGCAGGTTTTTAGCCAGCCTGAAGAAGGGGGCATGCTAATCAACCTCCGCACGAGGGGTAATTACCTGGTGTTGCCGTGGCGGTTCACAACGGTCCTAACCGGGGAGCATGCCCTGTTGGATGTCCTCGCCAAGAAATTAGGCGTGGAGACACCTTTTGCTGCCAATCACTCCTCCTACGTAACCCAGCCGGCTGTGGGCACTTCCAGCGGCGCGCTGGTCGATTACGCCTACAGCCAATTTGGGATTGCCAGCTACGAGTTGTGGTTGGGGCCATCCCAAAGTATCGGGACTGAAATGAGTTGCGAAAGTTTTGAATCCCAATACCTGCAACCGAGCCTGCGTATGCTGGAGAAGTCGGCCCGGCTAAGCCTTGCGCCTGGGGAGAACGCGCTGGGGCCTGAAGTCGTCGGGCTTACGCTCACCCAGCCAAATCCGGCGATAGATGAGTGGCAGGTGCAGGGGGAGGTTTCCAGCGCGCAATACAGGGATTACATCACCAGGGGGACGCCCTATCGGATTAGCGTATCTGTGGATGGCATTCCCTGGGTGGAGAACCCGGAGCCAATGACGGTAACGCTAACACCTGACGCCTTGTTGCCAGACAGCCTGGCGAGCTTTGATTTTGCGCTGCAGACCGCGGGGTTGACTCCCGGCCAGCATACCCTCTTTATCAGCCCCGAGGGAATGCAACCCAATGGCACGGTCTCCATTGGCATACTGGAGGCTGGCTTTATCCAAGTTAACAACCGCACCTACCTGCCATTAATCCGTCATTGAACCTCACACGTTGGTTATCCAGGCGAATTGCCTGGGCGTTTTCGGTTCTTCAGCCTCTATTTTGGAAGAATTTCCACCATAATAAGGCTTCAGTAATAGAATTGACCTCAATTTACCAACCACGTTTCTAAAAAAAGAATTTACACGCAAACCCTATACTCCCTGGAGGATACTATGCAAGGGAAACTGTCCCGGTATTTTTTATTGGCTGTCGCACTTCTGTTCATCCTCGCTGTATCCATCCAATCTTCTCCCGTTTGGGCGGATGAGCCTCTGCCCGACAAGCAGGTTGTTAATATCGCCTTTAAGGACGCTGAAGAACTTTCCATGCTGGCAGACAAGTACGATGTCATTGAAGTGGACCACACAACAGGTGTGTTAAAAGCCATCGTGACCGACGCGGAACGCCAGCGGCTTCAGGCCGCGGGAATCCGTTGGGTGGTGGATATTCCGTACACCGTTGAAATCAACAAAACCTATGGGATGCTGGCAGGCCAGACCTCTGGAATTCCGGGCTTCCCCTGTTACCGGACCATCGCAGAGATATTTGAGACCGGGGCAGCCTTGGCCAATAATTATCCCAACCTGGCTGAATGGAAGGATATTGGGGATTCCTGGGAAAAGACTGTTGACCCCAACGACGGGTATGACATGCGCGTTTTGGTGCTAGGGAACCGGACGAATGGCAATGTGGTTAAATCTGACATTTTTATCATGAGTGGAATCCACGCGCGTGAATGGGCACCGCCAGAGCTCAACACCCGCTTCGCGGAGTACCTGCTCTCCAATTATGGCGTGAACGCGGATGTGACCTGGCTGTTGGATTACAACAACATCCACCTGCTCCTGGTTACCAACCCTGATGGCCGCACAATGGATGAGAGCAACCAAAGCTATCTTTGGCGAAAGAACACAAACAACAATTACTGCTCCAATTCACTTGACAGAGGCGCGGACCTCAACCGTAATTTTCCATTCAAATGGCAAGCCTACAACTATCAGTGTGACGAGACGTACCCCGGACCCAACAAAGAGTCAGAGCCAGAGGTAACGACTGTGACCACTTATGTTCGCAGTCTTTTCACCGATATGCGCGGACCGGGAGACAACGACAGCGTTAATCCTATATCGGCAACGGGGCTTTTTATCGATTTGCATAGTTACTCGCGCCTGGTTCTCTGGCCATGGGGCTGGACTCTATCCAACTCTCCCAATGAAGCCCAGTTGCGCACGATTGGTTACAAATTTGCTTACTACAACGGGCATGAACCCAAAAAATCTGCCGCCCTTTATTACACCAACGGCACCACGGAGGATTGGGCATATGGAGAGCTTGGATTGGCAGGTTACTGCTTTGAAGTTGGGGATACCTTCCACCAACAGTGCTCCACATTCGAGAATGACATTTACCCAAACAACCAGCAAGCCCTGTTGCGGGCAGTGAAGATGGCTCGTAATCCGTACACCCTGGCCTACGGTCCTGAAACGTATAATCTCACAGCGCCAACCACACCTATTGATATAGGAACCACGTTTGAAGTCAAAGCGACGATTGATGACACCCGTTACAGCACGTTTTCAGGCGGCATTCAGACCCAATACATCAACGAAGCACGCTATACCATTGACGCGCCTTCCTGGACGCCAGGCATCACGAAGTATGCCATGATCGCGGACGCGGGAGATTTTGATCTCAAAAAGGTTGTGAACGTGACTGGTGTGGTGGATACCACCAACCTGACCACCGGACAGCATATCCTGTTCGTGGAGGGCAAGGACGCGCAGGGGAAATGGGGTCCACCCACAGCCATTTACATCACGATAAGTGATGTTGTGATAACTCCCGAGCCCACTAACACACCAGAACCCCCAATAATTACCAATACCTACCTGCCGATCATCCTCTCCAAAAACTATTAATGACTTTAACAAAGAAAAGACCTGCCTGAAAAAAAACAAGGGCAGGTCTTTTGATTTAAGAGAACTTTTTAACGTCGTTTCAACGCGCGGTAAATCAAGAGAATAATCACCGCGCCGACCACTGCAGCTATCAGCGTTCCGAGCAGACCACCAGTGGCGATTCCGAGTAATCCAAAGAGCCAGCCACCCAGGAAACCACCCAGGATACCAGCTATGATGGCGCCAAACAGCCCGACCTTCACACCTGGAACAAGCATGTCAGCCAGGAAACCGGCAACAGCACCTACAACAATCGTCCACAACCAATTTAAACCTTCCATTATTTCACCTCACTTTTCTTATCGGTTGGTTTTGCATTTTCATTTTACCCAGGATTTTGTGTAAATCAATTATGACCTTACACAGGCTTGAAGCAGGAAAAGTTTTTCCAGGCAGACAGAGGCGTGATAAAGTTAAGCATAACAAAGCTTGCAAGCCAGGAGGATGATATGGATAAATTCATCGTGGTCGCGGGAAACATTGGAGCGGGTAAAAGCACGTTGGTGCAGCTGTTGAGCGACCGGCTGGGTTTCACCCCGTTTTTTGAACCGGTGAACGACAATCCGTATCTTTCAGACTTTTATAAAGATATGCAAAGGTGGTCGTTCCATTCCCAGCTTTATTTTCTCACGCGCCGCCTGCGTATACACAAGCAACTCCTGGCCGCTGAGGGCTCCGTGGTACAGGACCGCAGTGTGTATGAGGACGCGGAAATCTTCGCGCGGAATCTTTACCTCCAGGGCGATATTAGCACCCGGGATTACGCTGTATACCAGGACCTGTATCAAATTCTCATTTCCCTGCTGCCCCCGCCAAACCTGATTGTTTACCTGAGGGCCTCAGTTCCAACCCTACAAGGCCGGATTTCCAAACGTGGCAGGGATTACGAGGCCAGCATACCGGTTGATTACCTTGGCCGGCTGAACAACCTTTACGAGGAATGGATTGATTCGTTCACGCAGTGCCCTGTTTTGATTGTCCCGAGCGATAGTTTAAACCTGGTTTCAAGCGACGAAAATATATCGCAGGTGGTGAATGCCATCCAGGAGAAATTGAGCGGTAAGACAGAGATGCGGCTATAATCTTTTTTCTTTAATCACAAAACTATTCACATCTTTAGTATTTAATGAATAGTGATAGTGATAGGGGGTGTGGATAGTGTGGAAAAAAGATTATCCGATAAATTATCTGGGAGCATACGCGCGTTTTTCCCCGTCAATAATCAAGATCAACTTGTCATTTGTTTAATAATTGTTCCACAACATCCTGTGGAGAAAACACGGGTTGATTTGTTGAAATAGGGAGAGGGAAATTCCCGGGTAAATTGTGGGAGATTTTTCAGGCAAGGCTTCCCCAGGGTAAAGACCGGGCTGTGGATAAGTTGACCCGTATTATGCACAGTTTCCGGGAGTTATCCACAGAAAAAGGGCAGTTATCCACAGGCGCAGGGTGAAGTTGGGTTGAAAGGCTGGTTATAAACCGTACTCGCCCTTCCAGGTTTCCAGGAGCGCTTCGACCTGTTCGATGAAGTAATCCAGGGATTGGGTCATTTTTTCCGTGGTCAGTGAAGTAAAGCCAAGGCTGGCAAGAAATTCCAACCAGGATTCCTGCTGCGCGGGGACATCGGCGAGCACTTCCGCGGATTGGCGCCAGGTCTCGAGGATGGGCCAGAGTGTGGCGAAGGCGGTGCCACTTTCCGCGATTGAATCGCAGGCTGTGAGGAAATATGGCTTGCGTGCGCGGCTCAGGTTGGGAGGACAGTTTGGAGCCTGGCTGGCGCTTAGCAGGGCTTGTTCCCAGGCCGGCCGCCAGAGGTGATAGGCCTCGGGTGAGAAATTTTCATTGCCAAGCAGACGGGCGAGGGCGCCTGCCAGGGGCAGTTGGCCCACAGCTTCCGCGCGGGCAGGGAAATCAAGCAGCAGGCGGCGGATGGTGAGGGCTTGTCCGCTCAACGCCGCGATGGCGTTCACAGCCAGACCCACCGCTTTGAGGTAGCCCACCATCCAAGCGGGTAAACTATCCGTCTCGTTTGCCTCCAGTTCAAACCAGGTTTGACGGGCTTTCTCGGCAAGCGCGCTTGAGCGGGCGTAGAAGGATTCGGGTGTGTCGAACTGGGCACTCACCCCTGCCTGGATGAAATCGAGCCAATGGTCGGGATCATACAGGAAGCTGTTGTGGTCACACAGTGCGAAGCCGAGCCAGGGATTTTGGCGCAGTCGACGCGGAAAGGTATAGAAGGACTGGTGGTGGTGCTCGATATCAAACGAGACTTCAGTGCTGACGCGCAACACCTCTCGCGCGACGGCCGGATTCTCCTTGTGGATGATGACCATATCAATATCGGTGGTTCCCCCCAGGAGAGGTTCAGGTCGCAGGACTGAGCCGGTCAGATACACGGCGATGATGTCGTTTGGCTGGCGCATCCGCCTGGCAAGATGGTCCTTGGCCAGTTTGACAAGCATGTCTGGGGTAACGCGCATGAGTGTGCTCCTTAATTGCCCAGTGGCAGGCTTTCCTGGTAAGGCGCGAGCCGCAAGGCCTCGCGGATGCGATTGGTGACAAGGCGGAGGTCATCCGCACGGGCGATGATGTTCAAATCGTCTGTGTCGAGGACCAGCAAGCGGCCCTGCCACTTGGGCTGGGAGAAAAAAACGTCGTAGGCCTGGTTGAGCTCGTTGATGTAAGCCTGATCCATGTCCCGTTCGTAGGGGCGGTCACGATGGGCGATGCGTTGCATCAGCGTGGAAGTTGTGGCGCGCAGGTAAACAACCAGGTCTGGCTGTGGAATTTTCTCCGCCAGAGCCTGGTGGACCCGGTGATACATGTCCAGTTCATCGCCAGCCAGGTTGATTCCGGCAAAAAGCGCGTCCTTATCGAAAGTGTAGTCCGAAATCAACATGCGACCGGCATTCAGTGTTTCGGGGATGACCTTATGTTGCTGCTGGTACCGGCTGAGCAGGAAGAAAATCTGGGTTTGGAACGCGTAACGTTCGCGGTCCGCGTAGAAGCTGCTTAGAAAGGGGTTCTCCTCGAAAACTTCGAGGAGCAGGTCAGCCTGGAAGGGCTCACGCAGGAAGCGCGCCAGCGTGGTCTTTCCCACGCCAATCACGCCTTCAATGGCAACATACATTTCAAAGCCTCCGGTACAGGGTAAAAGTAACGAATAATATACCACATCCGATAGGTGGGGAGGCTCGGTCTGGACCCAAGCAGCGGACGATAGGCGGAGATTTATTGGCCAGGTTACGGATTAATTGCTAGCCAATCTACCCCCATAGACTTTTTTCAAAATTTGGAAACACAGGATAAAATTAGCATAGAACCGGAGAGCGGCATGGACATATCAAAAATTTTCGACCATAAGAAAATTATCTTTTCGCTGGAAATTTTTCCGCCCAAAAAAGATACCCCTTACAACGTCATCTATAACACGCTCCTGAAGTTGCGTGGCATCCCCGCGGATTTCATCAGTGTGACCTATGGCGCGGGGGGAAGTAAAGCCCAGCGGGATAAGACCATCGAAATTGCCGCGCTCATTTTGAGCACCTACCATATCGAGCCGGTGGCCCACCTGACCTGCGTTAATTCTGACAAGGGTGAAGTCCTTTCCGCGTTGGAGCAGCTGAAGGCAAACCAAGTGCAAAACATCATGGTCCTGCGCGGGGATATCTCGCCCGACGTCCCGCCCAAGGAGGATTTTAGGCATGCCAGTGACCTGGCAGCGTTTATCAAAGCCTACGACTCCAGTTTTAACCTGCTCGGGGCTTGCTACCCGGAAGTCCATTACCAAGCCGAATCGATGGAAAAAGATATTGAACATCTCAAAATCAAGATTGCGAACGGCGTCACGCACCTGATAACCCAGCTTTTCTTTGATAACAGCAAGTTCTATGAGTTTCGGGAGAAAGCAGAGAAGGCGGGCATCCACGTACCCATCGAGGCAGGCATCATGCCCATTACCAGCCTGCGGCAAATTGAACGCACCGTCGCGCTCAGCGGGGCGAGCGTGCCGGCCAAGCTTTCGCGCCTATTCAGCCGATATGGCGAAAATCCGAAGGCCTTGTTTGACGCCGGCATTTACTACGCGACAGAACAAATCATCGACTTAATTGATCACGATGTACGCGGCATTCACCTTTATACAATGAACAACGTGGAAACGGCCACCCGCGTCAGCGACGCAATCCAAAACATCCTTGAGGCGGAAAACACCCCGACCAACGCAGCCTGAGTGGCTCAACCCCTTAACAAAAGGAGCCCGGTTTAGGGCTCCTTTTGGTTTATGCAGCCTCTTACCGGATTGCCAGTGGGAGGAATAGGTTGCGCCGGGCAATGGTTGATTCAATTGCCCCCAGGTCGCAACATGGTGTGTAACCTGTCGCTGAACCCCCCGAGTAAGGACGTGGGTTCTCCTGCAACTGGTCCGAAGTGAGCAACACGTTGGTAAAGTCACGACACCCGGCAGGGTTGCCCGCATCCACCGCGGGGCCCCAAAAGAGCGGGTGGTAGTATTGCGTGTTGTCCGCGTATAGCGTGAGGGGACCAAGTTTGGGGTCGAGCAACACACCAGCTGTTCCGTATTGCATCCCCTGAAGGTTTCCGCTGAGGGTGCAAAACCCTCCTGCGTATCCAAGCAGGTTGTAACCATCAGACTCTAGTTTGCCATAACAATCTGTCGCGACGACCTCGAATGGCACAGCCTTCAGGTCCTTATTACCGGCAATCACACTGTTTCTCGAAATGACCTTGCTGTTGCCCGTGGTATAAAAGCCACCGCCCATGCCCAATATTTCATCGTCAAGGTCAAAGTCGGCGGTATTGTCGGTGAGGGTGGCGTTCGCGAGCCGGATGACGGCCGTGTTGCTGAGGTAAAACCCACCGCCATCCACACTGGCTTTGTTACCACTTACGGTTGAATTCGTAATGGTTAGCATCTCGTCGCTGATAGCCACCGCACCGCCCGCGGTGCCGGCTGTGTTATTGATGACGGATGAATTTGTGATGGACGCGCCTTTCAAGATGTACAGGCCCCCGCCATAACCTTCGGCCTGGTTGTCCATGATCAGGCTGTTTACAATTTCCGCCGAGTCGCCGGATAACGCGAGCCCTCCACCATAATTGGCAAGGTTGTCGTAAACCTTGGATAAAGTGATGGATAGCGTGCCACCCCTTAAATTTATTGCACCGCCTCCCTTGCCAGATGAATTGTTGAAAAACTCGCTACTCGTTATCGTAAACGTTCCATCATCAAGAAACAGGGCACCGCCGTACCCGTTGTCAACATTATCCGCGCTGTTGCTGTGGATCAGGCTGTTATTGATGGACAGAGTGTTTCCGACACCACTGCTACAAATCGCGCCACCATACGAAACGGAACTTGTATTGGCGCTGACAGTACTACTGCTTATGGTCAGGGTGCCTATGTTGGTGATGGCTCCACAAGAATCTGAATGGTTGTTCCTAATCTCGCTACTCTCCGATATGTGGATGGCGCAAGACGCGCACGTGTTCGTGATTGCTGGTCCCACTTCAGCCAGTTCGTTTCCGCAATTCTCCACGCGGACACCTTGCAGGTAGAGTGTTTTGCTGGATTCCGCGCTGTTGATGACAACTGCCTGGTTAAAGCCAACAATGGCCAGATTTTCTATGGTGGCGTTGGCCCTGATTCGAAAAGCGGGTTCGGTTCCGGCGCTAAACCCATTAATTACAGTTTGGGTTTGAGCACTACCAGACCCAGTAATCCTGACCGGTTTTACCAGCTCAAGCCTTGAAGGGATGTAAAAGACGCCAGCAGGCAAGTTGATGATGTCCGTGTCATCGTCATAATTGGATTCCTGGACGGCCGCGAACAGTCCGCATTGTCCGTTGGAATCGGCGCAAATATTGTCCCCCAAGTGTAAATCATTGAGCATTGTTGTTGTGTTTACGGTGAATGTTGCCTGGGTTCCATTGCCCGCCTGCACTGAAGCGGGTATTACCATCAGGCAGCACAGGACAAGAAGGCGTAATAAGATGGATTGCGCCTTGGTTGGACTCATGTTTCCTCCTTATGGGAAAGCATTAAGCGGATGTGTTGATTGTAGAAGCAGAACAGAACAATAAAATTATACAAGAATTAATCGCGTTTTCCATAAATATTTCAGACGTCTACGCGATACTCAATATTTGTTGACATTATTGTCAAATGAACAGGCAGAAGAAAATAAAAAAATCCCCAAGACGGATTACCGACCTGGGGATTGATTGCGTCTGGTTACAGCGCTTAGAGCGCTTCCAGCCTGTTGACCATTTCGTTGATGACGTCATAGCCACCCTGCCAGAATTCGGGCATGGTGACGTCCAGGCCAGCTTCGGCCAGCAGTGCGATGGGCGCGATGGAGCCGCCAGCGGAAAGGATGCGCATGTACTTGGGCTTGAAGGCTTCGCCTTCCTTTTTGTAAAGCTGGTAAAGAGCGAAAACCAGCAACTGGCCAAACGCGTAGGCATACACATAGAACGGGGTGCCGTAGATGTGCGGGATGGAGACCCACTCGTACTTGAACTCATCCGAGACATCCACCGCGTTACCAAATTCCTCCTTAAGGTTGGCGAGGTAAGCCTCTGAAAGCTCGTCCACCGAGGCGTCCTTCACGATCATCTCGTGCGCCTGGCGTTCAAACAGCGCGAAGTAAACCTGGCGCAGGATGGTGGCAAAAGCGTCGTCCAGCTGGCGGAAAAGCAGGTCCTGTTTGACCGCTGGGTCGCTCTCGCGTTCCAGCAACAGGTCTGTCAGGGTCATTTCGCCAAAGGTCGAGGCGGTCTCAGCCAGCGGCAGGCAGGCATGCTGCGTGAACAAGCTATGGTTTTCAGCCATCATGGAGTGGATGGCGTGGCCGAGTTCGTGGGCCATGGTGGAGACGTCGTCGGCCTTGCCCTGGTAGTTGAGCAGTACCCATGGGGTCAACTCAGGCAGGAGGGTGGAGCAGAACGCCCCGCCCATCTTGCCCTTGCGCACTTCGCTATCCACGTGCTGTTCATCAAACACGCGTTTGGCCAGGCGCGCGAACTTGCCATCAAAGCGCTCAAAGGCTTCAAAGGTCAGGTCGATGCCCTGTTGGAAGGAGAAGCGTTTGTCAGATTTGGAGACCGGGGCGTAGATATCGTACCGGCGCAGTTTCTCAATGCCCAGCTTTTTAGCTTTGAGTTGGAAATAGCGGTGGAAGATGCCAATATTCTTGCGGGAAACATCCAAAAGCGTTTCAATCACCGTGTCGGGCAGGTCGTTGACCTGGTTGCGGACCGAAATCGGGCTTTTAAAGCCACGCAGGGACACGTTCTCGTTGCGCCAGTCCCGCACCAGGTTTTGGTATATCTGACCAAGGATGGGGGCGTCGTGTCCATAGACCCGGTAAAGTTCCTGGTACGCCTGGGCGCGCAGGTCCGCGTCATCACTGCGGGCAAGCACCATCAGCTCCCCGCGGGTCAGTTCCTTCTCCTCCCCCGCGATCGTGATTTTAAAGGTGTAGCGGTTGGTGATGGAGTCGTAGAGCATGTTCAACGCGGAATTGCCGGTCACGTTCTTGATATTGACTACCTTTTCCTCAGGCTCGCTGAGGGTGTAAGGCTTGAAGTTGCGTATTTGCTCCAGCCAATAGCGGTAATCCCCACTGGCGGCCAGCAGGCGGCTGGCGTTTTCATTGTCCAAAGCCTTCCACCACAGGCTGAAGAACAGGGTGCGGTTTTCAGCGTCCGCGATGAATTGTTGAACCCTGGCGATGGCAATCTGGGCTTTTTGGTCCTGGGTGTTGGCCGCGAAAGAGAGTTCCGCGAATCCATAAAGACGGTAACCCAGTTTTTCGAGGGTTTCCATGGCGTGGATGATAACCAGGAAGCGTTCAGTGGGGATACCAGCCTGCAGCTCTGCGCGGTAAGCTTCAAAATTGGTAATTAGGGCTTCCATTTGTTGGTATGTCGCGTCGATATTGGCATCATCGAAGCCGTTAAAAAGGTCTTTCAAGCTCCAGGGTGATTGGGTGTAAGCGTTCGTTTCAGTCATGTTTTCCTTCTTTGTAGATGGTCATTCTTCTCGCAGTTGGGCGCGATAAGCTGCCCGCAGTTTCTCAATGGGTTGGCGCTCGTGGGCGCTTTCGTCCCAATAATACCAAAGCTCCCAGCCGTTGGCTGGCCCCTTGCGTAAGGTACGGGCCAGGGCGTGGATGGAGCCCCTCTGGCCGTCCATCACCAGCGCCCCATCCGCCTGGACGATGGCGCGGATGTCGCTTTCCAGGCCAAAATAGAGGGTTGTGCCGGGGTTAATCAGCCCTTGTTCCACCAGGGTACCAAAGGGGACACGTTTTTGGTTGCGCAGGTTGGGGGTGATGAAAATGGGCGCGTCAAATTCAAGCTGGACGTCGTGGCTGAGGCGTTCACGGGCGGCTTCCACGTAGTGTTGCTCCACCTCGATACCAATGAAGTGGCGCTGAAGCTTGCGCGCCATGGCCCCGGTGGTACCCGTGCCAAAGAAGGGATCGAGCACCACGTCCCCGGCATTGGTGGAGGAAAGCAAAACACGGTAAAGCAAGGCTTCCGGTTTTTGGGTGGGGTGGGTGCGCTTGCCGTTCTCCTTCAGGCGTTCCGCGCCGGTGCAGATGGGCAGGAACCAATCCGAGCGCATCTGAAGCTCATCATTGAGCGCTTTCATGGCGTGGTAGTTAAAGGTATATTTGGCGCCACGCTCCTTTTGCGCCCAAAGCAGGGTCTCGTGGGCGTTGGTGAACCGTACACCACGGAAATTGGGCATGGGGTTGCTCTTAATCCAGACGATGTCGTTGAGAATCCAATAGCCAAGGTCCTGCAAAATCCGGCCAACCCGGTAAATGTTATGGTAAGAGCCAATCACCCAAAGCGTGCCGGTGGGCTTCAGCACACGTCGGCAGGCCATCAGCCATTCGCGGGTGAAATCGTCATAGGCGGAAAGGGTCTCAAATTTATCCCAGGCCTCATCCACGCCCTGGACCTTGGTCACGTTCGGACGCCAAAGGTCCTCTTTGAGCTGGAGGTTGTAAGGTGGGTCGGCAAAAACCAAGTCCACCGACTCAGCCGGCAGGCTGGTGAGCACATCAATACAATTCCCCTGGAGGACTTTATCGAGCCAGGGCGCGAGCGGGTTTTCCATATCCTTCTTATTTTACCGGAGGGGACTCGTCTTGGGAAATTAATTTCCTTTCCAAGGGGTCATTTCGGCCAATTGGGGGTCCAAGGCTGGCAGAAAAAGGGGGAGTGCGTGCAAAAACCTTGAGTTTGAGGGGCTTGCTGGCTATAATCCTGCGCAGGAGAATTCGCATGACAACACAAACCCCCGCCTACCCTGAAAGTTACACTTTTTATTATCCGATTGAGGTTCGCTTCGCCGACCTGGATACGCACAGGCATGTCAACAACATCAAGATGCTGGAGTACGTTGAAACCGCCAGGACGGTTTACTACGAACAGGCCGGCATTTGGGATGGCAAGACCGTGGAAAACATGGGGATGGTTGTGGCCTCCCTCAAGGTTGACTATGTCAATCCCATCCGCTTTGGGCAACCCACGCGCGTTGGAATTACCCTTAGTCAGCTGGGTTCCAAGAGCCTGCGCTTTCGTTTCCAAATTGAGGCGGAGGATGGCGCGGAGGTGTTTGCCAGGGGTGAGGTGGTAATGGTCTCGTACGACCACGCCGAGGGGCATTCCCGACCGGTCTCCGCGGAATGGCGCGAGAAGCTGGCCCGTTTTGAGAACAACGAGGAGTTTTTGGCATGATGACAGAAGCTGGAACCCTGCCGGCGGTGGACCCCGCGTACCTTGAAGCGTTTCTTGTACGCCTTTTGAACACACCCAGCCCCACCGGCTTTGCCCAGGAGGCTATTGGCCTGGTTGAAAAGGAACTGGCCCAGTATGACAACGTGAGCACGCGGCGCACGCACAAAGGCGCCCTGCTGATTACGGTGCCAGGTCCTGAAGGTGGCGCGCCCAGGCGGGCCCTCACCGCGCACGTGGACACACTGGGCGCGATGGTGAAAGAAATTAAGCCCAGCGGACGGCTGACTCTGACCAACGTGGGCGGGTTTGCCTGGGGCAGCGTGGAAGGGGAAGGCTGTTGGGTACACACACGCGGGCATGGACGGGTGCGTGGTTCAATTTTGCCCAACCAGGCTTCGGTGCACGTTTATAGCGGCGCGCGGGATAACAAGCGCGACGCTGAGAGCATGGAAGTGCGCCTGGACGCAAAGGTCGAAAGCGTGGAAGCCACACGGCAGTTGGGCGTGGAGGTGGGGGACTTTGTTTCCTTTGACGCCCGGGTGGAGGTGAATGATGGCTTTGTTCGCTCGCGCCACCTGGATGACAAGGCGGCGGTGGCGGTGCTGGTGGCCGTGGTACAGGCGCTGCACACAACCGGGCTGAAGCCGACTAAGGACACGATTTTCCTGGTTAGCAACTATGAAGAAGTGGGCTTTGGCGGGGCGTCGGACTTCCCGGCCACGCTGGAGGAGTTGGTGGCGGTGGACATGGCCGCGATTGGTTCCGGGCAGGCCTCGGACGAGTTCCACGCCACGTTGTGCGTCAAAGACAGCAGTGGCCCCTATCACCACGGGCTCTCCAACCGGCTGCGGGATCTGGCTGAAAAGTACAAGGTGCCCTACAAGGTGGATATTTACCCCTATTACGGCTCAGACGCGAAGGCGTACTGGGGAGCCGGAGGGGCAGCGGCCATTGCGCTGATTGGGCCCGGGGTGGATTCCTCGCACCATTACGAGCGCACCCATCGCGATGCGCTGCTGGCGACGGCCAACTGGGTGTTGGCTTACCTGCTGGAAGAATAAACTTGCCCGGGGTACACCCGGAATCGACAGGATTAGAGCGTAGACACCGATTTGTGGTCCACCAGGTCCTGCAGGGTGGTCTTTTTGAGGTGGGCGATAAGCTGCGCCTCCGCCTCCTGCCACACGGATGATAACGGGCAATCCTTGGAGAGGGTGCAGCTGCCTGGGTTGCGGGAGCAATTGGTCATGGCAATCGGGCCGTCGATGGCGGTCAGAATCTCGTAGATATTTATTTGAGAGGGCGGCCGGCTGAGCATAATGCCTCCGTGCGCACCCCTGCGAGTGTTGACGAGCCCGGCGTTGCTGAGCTGGGAGTTGATGCGGGAAAGGAACATGGGGGAGATGACCATTTTTTCCGCGATTTCATGGGAGGGGACCTGTCGGTCTGGCCCAGCCTGGGCAATGTACATTAACGCCCGCATGGCGTAATCGGCCTGGTTTGTAATTTGCAGGGACATAATGCCTCTTTTTCGCGCCGCTATCCTTATGTGAGAACTATCACAATTAGTTTATCACTACCTGTCGATTTTATAAAAGTATAAATCTCATATTGGATAGGAAATGTCTACTTCCTGCCGCGCAGAGAGAAGTTTGAGCCATCCGTTGAAACCTCGACCCAGCGGTAGTCAGCGAGGCTGATGGGCTGGTAGGCGGAGATGGCCACGTCGCCCGGGCTGGGGCTGCCCAGGATTAAGACGGGATTGGTTTGGCGCTGGCAAGGAGCCTGGCCGCTTTTGGGCAGACCAGGGCCGATGAAAACGCTTGCCAACGAAAGTTCGCAGGGTTGAATATCGGCCGCGTAAGACAGCACAGCCTTGAACTCCTCGAGCTGGAGGCTCAACGCGCTGAGCGCTTTTTCTCCCGGGACTGCCTGCAAAAGGCCGCTCTGGCCAAACGCGATGACGTCCTGCGCGCGTAAGTTCGCCTGGGGGATGCCTTGCTGTTCAAAGGCGTGCGAGAGATTACGGGTGGTTGCCAGCCTGGACGCGTCGCAACCCCATAAAACCTGCCCAACACGCATGGAATTCGTGAGACCGAACAGCCCGGAGACGGCCGCCTTGCTGCAGCTGGGGATGATGATAAAGTCGATTTGCCGGTTGAAGGGCGAAAAGGCCGCGGTAACCTCCTGGAGCAAGGTCCGGCCATCCATGGCCCCGTTAATCAGAATGTGCGCTCCACCAGCCGTGGTGACCAGCGCCACCGGGTCCGCCTCGGCGCCAATCAGCCGGAGGGTGAGCCTGCCGTCCGGCCTGGCTTCCACAGCCGACCAAACCAACAGGCTAAGGCAGGTCAGCCCGGTAAGTGCCCAGGCCGGCTTGAGCAGGGTCGCGGCGGCTTTGCGGGGAGCCAGGCGGAAGGCCACGGCGAAAAAGAGCGCGTAGTAAAGCAAGACCCACATCAAGCTGAAGGCAGGGAAAACCCAGGCGTTGGGGAATAACCCTGACAGGAAGAGGACAACGCGATTGGTGTAGGCTGAGAATGGCCAGGCCAGCCAGGCCAACAGCTTACCCAGCCCTGGCGCGAGGAGACCGCCAGCTAGGGCGACCAGCGAAAGAATCATCAAAGGGGGTTGGACGGGCAGTACCAGGGGGTTGGCCAGCAGGGTGTCGA
>ERZ1645192.1103-NODE-1103-length-22631-cov-6.474973_pt1 | contig 22631 bp, 20 predicted proteins | sample MGYA00575354_ERZ1645192 | MGnify/ENA primary metagenome ERZ1645192 (study PRJEB40844, sample SAMN11349763) | freshwater sediment metagenome | isolation source: river sediment | host: Sediment | place: India: Faizupur Khadar , New Delhi | collected 2017-02-21 ... | reverse complement strand
CCCGTCGCGCTGATCAACGCTCAGAACGAGAGTCGGCTGCCGGAGCTGCTCCCGGAACCATGTCCATTGTTCGGGCCCCAGCAATGCGCCGAAACTCGGCGGTTCGCGGCGGGCCATTGTGTCCAGGACGATGACCTGGACCTGTTTTCCGGGCGGACCGAATACCCGCGCTTCGCGACCTTGCGCTCGCCACATCGGTATGTTGGTTCCACCGAACGCGTTCGTGCCGGTGACGCTGAGCAGGATGAACTGCTGGGGCTCGGAGTCCCTGACGGCGGACCAGATCGGTTGAGGCTTGTCCGTGTTCAGGCCCGCTCCGAACGCGATCCGGGAGAGCAGGTTGGTATCCTCGGCCGGGACTGTGAGTCCGGTCAGCGCGAACAGAAGGATCAGGAGCCTTCTCATGAAATCAACACGGCGGTGTGGCGGAAGGATCTTTCCGCTGGTCAACGCGGTACTGCAGGAAAGCCCAGAGGATCATGATGGGAATGCCCGATTCCAGCACTTCTTCCAGCGAAGACAGGAAGTGCTTCACGCCCAGGGATAACGGGAGCCCCCACTCGTTGTGCACGACTCGATAGGCCCCGTCCATGAGAATGCTCGCCGGAATCACAAGAAGGATTGTGAGGATCGAAAACGCGAATGCTTTGCGCTTCCTCAGATTGGCAACCAGCCGCGGGAAGTAGCGCAGATAGGAGAGAATCACAAGGGCGATGAGCCCCAAGGCGATGGCGGCGACGACCTGTTCGCCAGTGAATCCTTCCACGCCGTCGAGAAAGTAGCGCTTGTTGAGGATGTTTTTCGAGGTGAAGGCGGTCTGGAAATCCAGTTCGCGAATCGCCATGAGCGCGAGGATGACGGCGGTGTGAACGAAGAATGGCCGGTCATGACGGCTGTACAGGATCAGCACGATGATTGCGGGAATGTATAAAAACACTCCCGTCAACTCGATCGGTCCCCATTCGCCCGTGTAGAAACAGCGGTCTGCGTCCGAAAGAAACGCGGTCAGGCAGAAAGCGACAGCGGCCAGAAAAATGACAAGATAGAGACAGGAACCTTTTTGATTCAGCATGTCCGGCACTATACGGCATCCGGCTGTTTTCGTCAGCTATCTTTGACGCTGTGCAAGCCGCGGATCAACCGCTCCTCGCGCTGGTGCCTGGGGTGGGAATCGAACCCACATGGCCTTTCGGCCAACGGATTTTAAGTCCGTTGCGTATACCTGTTCCGCCACCCAGGCATGTTTCAGTCCATCAGATGATCGGAATCTGTGGCTTGTCGTGGGCAAGTTAGGGGAACGGGCAGGCGGATTCAATCATTTTGGCGGTAGGCCGCGGCGGCGTCTTGACGCTGTACCTGGCTTTGCGCGGCCGGAGCATCCAGCGGCTCCTGCCGTTCGGGCCGATAAGCCTCTCCCGATGCGTTCGATACCTCAGCGATCTCTTTCTTGAGCCTGTCTGCGGCGTCTTCATCGGTCACCCGCTTGGCTCTAGGATATCCGTTTTGGGCTTCCGTGTCAAAGAACGGTCCTCGTTGGCGCTAGGGCATTAACCGGGCGTTCCCCGTTCCCACGGTTGTTCGGGAGTCGACTTGACAGGTTTCGATGGGTATTGCACCTTGTTTTCTTGGAATACCGATTGCTGAGAGCCGCGGATCAGTGAGGCAGTCGGCGTCGCACCGGGACTACCGCGGGATTGCCCGGATGCGTTCTCCCAATCAACCGTACCCGTATTCTTGCGATCAGCAGGAGGTATTGAGTCCGGCGGTTCCTGCTGGTTGGCCTGCTCACCGGACCTTGAGCCAGGCGTCCAATTCATCCTCGGCAAGTGTGTTACGTACCTCTACTTGCTTGTTCCGTCCTTCTGGAATTCCACCACGACGGCGGAGTGCGGTTTTCCGCCCTGCGGCCGGACTCGCTTGTAATACACGACCCGGTCGCCGTTGTCCTCGTAGCCGTCGGCGTCGGTGATCGTCGGTGCGATGTTGGGCAGATTCCTGACCTTGTCGGGGTCATATCGCCTGGTGTTCACGTCTGCGCCTTGCTGAGTGACAGAATGCAGCGCGTACTCGATAAACGCGTTGATACTATTCAGCCGCGTGATGGCGGCGCGCCATGCGGCGGGTCGGTTGGCCGGGAAGCGGCCAAAGGCAGGTCCTTCATACCGGGTTCCCTGATTTTCCACGTTCCGTCGGGCTGCTTCTCGGCGGCGACGCAGATACTCATACCATCCGGTCCCTTCAACGAGACCATTCGGACTTCTTTCGCGGATTGGCTTTTCTGGTCCATCGGCGTTCTCCTCATTCGCCATCAGGGCGACTTCTTCTGGTCTTCGTCTGAGTCACAGTTCCCTTTGAACAAGTCTTGCAGGTATGGGGCTATAGCCTGACTTTGAATGGATTCCAGTTCCAATAGCGAGTCCAATTGCCTCGCCCGGCAAACTCGTCACAAGATTATCCAATAGCGTTCCCTGGTGTTTCGGCCAACGGATTTTCCCGCCGGAGGCGGGTCCGCCTATGGCGGAAAGTCCCTTGCGTCTGCCGTTCCGCCACCCAGGCATGTTTCAGTCCATCAGATGATCGGAATCTGTGGCTTGTCGTGGGCAAGTTAGGGGAACGGGCAGGCGGATTCAATCATTTTGGCGGTTGGCCGCGGCGGCAGTTTCACCTTCACACGTCCGCGGCCTTGTCATACTGTAGCGCGCGGCAAACGCGGAGTTGGTTGAGATACCCATGGGAGCGAGCATGTTTGAAAATCTCGGTGCGGACGGTTTCCGCCGGGCCTTGCCCCTGCTGGCGGTGCTGATGGGGTTGTTGTTCGTCGTTCTCTTCACCCATTTCATCATCATCGATGACGCCTACATCACGTTCCGGCACTCCATCAATCTGGCGAACCACGGTCAACTGGTCTTCAATCTCGGCGAGCGTGTCGAAGGCATGACGAATCTTCTTTGGGCGCTGATTCTCGCCGGGGTGGCCCTGCTGGGCATGCCGGTGGAAGGCGCGTCGGTGTGGCTCTCCCTGGCGTGCATGCTCTATGCCGGCATCCGGCTCGTGCAGCTGGGCGTGGCCCTCGGAACGACGCCGTGGGCGGGCGTCATCGCGGCGCTTGTCCTGATTCTGAACCCGAGCTTCGTCGGGTCCGCGACGAGCGGGATGGAGGGAGGGCTGTTCTCCGCGCTGCTGGTCGAAGCCGTGTACCAGTTTGCCTGTTCGCATCCGCGGCGGGCGCTGATTGCCGCCAGTCTTGCGTTTCTGACCCGCCCGGAGGCGGTCGTGTTTGCCGGCTTGCTTCTCTGTCTTGTCCTGTTCGAATCCAAATCGTTTCGCAAGGGCCTGCCGTACGTGCTCTACGTGGCCATCCCGGCCATCGGGGTCACGGCGTTCCGGTGGCTGTACTATGACAGTCTCGTTCCGAATACCGTGATCGCCAAGTCGTTCGGCCTCTCGAAGCTGCAATGGTTCCTCGAGCCGATGATGGCGTACTTCCGCGGCTTTTTTGCGACGGCCCCGTACCTGGCGATCATCGCGCTGGCCGCTGCCTTCTGGGTGCTGCGCGACGGACGGCGGGACGGGAAGTCGTCGCGGGTCGCCCTGTTGAGCCTGGGAACTCTTCTCTTTTCGTACGTGGTCGTTATTCGCAACGCGGGCGATTGGATGCCCCACTACAGACTGCTGAGCCAGTACGGGGTTCTGTATTCCGTTCTTCTCGTGGTCCTTCTGCGGCAGCAGGTGGTCGGCCCCGCGGTGGCTGCGGCTTTGCTGATTTATCCCTGCGTGCAAACGGTGTGGCGGACGGTCGAACTGAAGAAAGCGCCCTCGATCTCCATCGAGAGTTCGACGAATGGCGGGTTCTGGGAGGATGTGACCATCCGGCTGATGCCCGTGCTGAAGGAGGGTGACCGGGTGTCGGCGGACGTCGTGGGCTGCATTGCATATCGGATGCCGAACATCCTTTTCCACGATCCGGCCGGGCTGGCCGATGCATATGTCGCGCGGCATGGCCAACCCAGCATTCATTACGGGAAACATGACAGCACGTACACGGTCGGAACCGTTCGCCCGTCCGTCCTCGTCTGGCACGCCTCGGGCCATCTGCGCGGGGTGCCCCAGGAAATGCTGGATCAGTACATCACGCTTTCGCCCGAACCGCCCGACGGGTGGGGGACGGATGTGGTGATGATCCGGAACGATTGTTTCGACCGGATCGGGCCCGCGTTCCCGGGCTGGCACCGCGTCAAACTGGATGCGGCAAAGGACAGCCTCGGCCCTTACGAGACGCGCGGGAGAAGGAAGTAACCGCCGATCTTGTCGCTCCTCATCCAGTGAACTTGTCTTCTCCGCTTCAATCGGGTACCTTGCGCGGCAGGAACATCCCATGGACCCGGTGCTTTTGGCGAGAATTCAGTTCGGCCTGACGATCTGCTTCCATTACATCTACCCGCCGCTCAGCATCGGTCTCGGCGTGATCATCGTGATCATCGGCGCGATGTTCCTCAAGACGCGCAATCCCCTGTACCAGCAGTTGATGAAGTTCTGGGTCCGGGTTTTCGGGCTGACCTTCGCGCTGGGGGTTGCGACGGGCGTGGTCATGGAGTTCGAGTTCGGCACGAACTGGGCCAATTACTCGCGGTTTGTCGGCGACGTGTTCGGCAGCGCGCTCGCGGCCGAGGGCATCTTCGCCTTCTTCCTGGAATCCGGCTTCCTTGCGATCCTCCTGTTCGGCTGGAACAAGGTCAGTCCTCGCATGCACTTCTTCTCGGCCGTCATGGTCATGCTGGGCGCGCACTTCAGCGCGGTGTGGATCGTCGTGGCGAATTCGTGGATGCAGACGCCGGCCGGTTATCACATTGTCGACGCCGCCCTCCGACCGCGCGCGGAGATCACGGACTTCTGGGCGATGGTCTTCAATCCGTCCTCGGTGGTGCGGCTCACGCACACCGTCCTCGGGGCGTGGCAGGCGGGCGCGTTTCTCGTGCTGAGCGTCAGCGCGTTCTACCTGCTCAAGAAGCGGCACGAGGAGTTCGCCAGGGCGTCGTTAAAAATCGGGTTGGTCGTCGCGACGGTATCATCGCTGGCCTCGCTGGCCAGCGGCCACTTCAGCGCCGAGGTCGTGGCGGAACACCAGCCGGCCAAGCTGGCGGCGATGGAGGCGCATTTCCCGGCGTCCGCGCCGGCGGGGCTCTATCTTTTCGGGTGGGTGGACGAGGAGGAGCAGAAGGTGCTGGGCGGGGTCGAAGTGCCCGGATTGCTCAGCCTGATGGTTCACCTCGACCCCAGGAAGCCCGTGACCGGGCTGAACGCCTTCCCGAAGGAGGATTGGCCGCCCGTGAACGCGACCTTCCAGTCCTACCACATCATGATCGTCATCGGCATGGGGCTGATCGGGCTCAGCCTGCTCGGCCTCCTGCTGTGGCGGTTGGGCAGGCTGTTCGAGGCGCGCTGGCTGATGTGGCTGTATGTGTTTTCGGTGCTCGGTCCGCAGATCGCGAACCAGGTGGGGTGGGCGACCGCCGAGATCGGCCGCCAGCCGTGGATCGTGTACGGGCTGATGCGGACTTCGGACGGCGTCTCGAAGACGGTCGAGTCGGGCCAGATTCTCGGATCGCTGATCCTGTTCACGCTGATCTACGTCCTTCTGTTCGCCCTGTTCATCTACCTGTTGGATCAGAAGATCAGGCATGGCCCGCTGGCCGATGATCTGGAAATGGGGTTCCGCCCGAAATGAACTTCCTCGATCTCCATGTGATCTGGTACGCGCTGGTCGGCATCCTGCTGACCGGTTATGCGATCCTCGACGGGTTCGATCTGGGCGTCGGCGTTCTGCATTTGTTTGCGAAAAAGGACGAGCACCGGCGGCTGATGCTGAACTCGATCGGCCCGGTGTGGGACGGGAACGAGGTCTGGCTGGTGACCGGCGGCGGCGCGCTGTTCGCGGCCTTTCCGGAAGTGTACGCGACCGTCTTCTCGGGCTTCTACAACGCGTTCATCCTCCTCTTGTTCGCCCTGATTTTCCGCGCCGTCGCGATTGAGTTCCGGAGCAAGCAGCCGATGGCCTGGTGGCGTGTCCTGTGGGACGCCAGCTTCTCGCTCGCGAGCGTTCTCGCGGCGTTCCTGATGGGCGTCGCGTTCGGCAACGTCGTGTGGGGGGTGCCCCTGGACTCCGGGCGCGAGTTCGCGGGAGTGTTCCTGGATCTGCTCAACCCGTTTGCCCTGCTGGTCGGCGTCACGACGGTGGCGCTGTTCACGATGCACGGCGCGATCTACGTGGTCCTGAAGACGGAAGGGGACCTGCGCGATGCCGCTCGGCGGTGGGCGACCCGCTCAATCGTCTTCTTTGCCGCCTGCTACACGGTCGTCACGGCGGCGACCTTGCTGTATCTCCCGCACATGACCCGGTTTTTCCACGAGTATCCGGTTCTGTGGGGGGTGCCGCTCGTGACCCTGCTGGCGGTCATCAATATCTTCCGGGAACTCCGCCGCGGGCGCGATTTCGCGGCGTTTCTTTCCTCGTGCGCGGCGATCGCGGGCCTGATGGCCCTGGTGGGGATCGGGATGTTCCCGAACCTGGTGCTGGCGCGGCCGGACCCGTCGCTCAGTCTGACCGTTTTCAACGCGGCCTCCTCGCCGAAGACCCTGAAGATCATGCTGATCATAGCCGCGATCGGCGTGCCGCTTGTCCTCGCGTACACGACCTGCATCTACTACATCTTCCGCGGGAAGACGAAGTTGGATCCGATGAGCTACTGATGGGTCCCATCGTCCTCGTCGTCGTCCTCGCACTCGTACTCGATTTCGGAAACGGCCGAGTACGACGACGAGATCGAGGACGAGGACGACTGGAAAGCTCCTACGCCTTCTTCAGCACGTACACCGCGACGTTGGCGCGAAGGGCGGGGAGGAAGTAAACCGGGCGCCGCCCGGAAACGAACACCGCATTCTCGATCCTGGCGTTCAGCTGTCCGCTGAAGCCTTTGAACTGGTCCAGCGTGATGGCCCTGACGCGTTGTTCGCCGGAGCAGAGGGTATTGCCCATGCCTTTCCCGAACAGCGCACGAAGCCGATCCCGCCAGTAGCCGGCGTTGTCGAACGAAATGATGGCGCGCTGTCCCACGCGGAGCATCTCCCGGAAAACGGGCTCCGGCTGATTCAGGTAGGCGAGCGTCTGGCTGAGGATGACATATTCGAAGGCGCCGTCGCGGTAGTCCGCGAGCCCGTCCTCGATGTTGCCGTGGCGTACGGACAGGCCGCGCGCGATCGCGGCGCGGACCTTGGTCTCGCTGATCTCCACGCCGCGCGCCTCGATCTGCTTCTGTTCGACGAGCCGCGCCAGCAGGCTGCCGTCGCCGCAGCCCAGGTCAAGGACCCGCGCCCCGGTAGGGACGATGTCCGCGATCGCGTCGAAATCGAGTCGTTTTTCGTTGGCCATGATCCGTCGTTTCCTCGGGGGCCAGATCATTAGTGATTGCGCGGGGAAAGTCAAATGGGCAACGCGCGGGAGTGTGTCATAGAGAGGGCGGGAGCGAGTCGGTTCATCGCGAGCGGCGGGTTGTCCCTGCCTCGCTACTTCTTGTGCTTGGGCGCGGGATGCGGCTTCTGCACGCGCGCGAGGAAATCGTTCGTGAGGCCGCCGAGACGGTCCACCTCGAGCAGGAACGAGTCGTGCCCGTAGTCGCTCTTGATTTCCACGTAGGTCGCGTCGACTCCGTTTTGAAGGAGCGCGCGGACCATTTCCTCCGACTCCGCCGCGGGGTAGAGCCAGTCGGACGAGTAGCTCACGATCATGAACTTCGCGGTCACGTTGCGGAACGCCTCCGCCAGCGACGAGAGGCCCAGCGACAGGTCGAAGTAGTCGATGGCTTTCGTGATGTAGAGGAACGTGTTCGCGTCGAACCGCTTGGTGAACGTGAGTCCCTGGTGCTTCAGGTAGCTCTCCACCCGGAACTCCGTGTTGAACTCGTAGCCGTACTGCTCGCGCTCCTGGAGGAGCCGTCCGAATTTTTCCCTCATGGACGTTTCGCTCAGGTAGCTGATATGGCCGATCATCCGCGCGAGGGCGAGGCCGACATTGGGCCGCTCGCCGTCATAGTAGTCGCCCCGTTTCCAGTTCGGGTCCGCGTAGATCGCCTGCCGCGCGACTTCGTTGAGCGCGATGCTCTGCGCCGACACGCGAGCCGTCGCCGCCAGCACGATCGCGCTTCGGATCCGGTCCGGGTAGGAAACGGCCCACTGCAGCGCCCTCATCCCGCCCAGGCTGCCGCCGGTCACCGTGAGCAGCTTGTCGATTCCAAGATGGTCGATCAGAAGCCGCTCGGCATCCACCATGTCCGCGACCGTGATCACGGGGAACGAGAGCCCGTAGGGCTTTCCCGTCTTCGGATTGACCGTCGCCGGTCCGGTGCTGCCCTTGCAGCCGCCGATGACGTTGCTGCAGATGATGAAGTACTTGTTCGTGTCGAAGGCTTTGCCCGGCCCGACAGCCTCGTCCCACCAGCCCGGCTTCGTGTCGCTCGCGGCGTGCCGGCCGGCGACGTGCGCGTCGCCCGAGAGCGCGTGAAGAACGAGGATCGCGTTGCTCTTATCGGCATTCAGTTCGCCGTAGGTTTCGTAGGCGAGCGTGATGGGTCCGAGCGTGGCTCCGCTCCGGAGCTTGAGCTCTTGGTCGAACGTCACGTATTGAGTTTTGACGATCATTCGCGCACCTCATCACAACAAGGAACGGAGTTTAACCACGAAATACACGAAATACACGAAAAACTAACACAAGCGATTTAACGCAAAGGCGCAAAGAAGGAGAAACTAACGGGGGGAGAGGACTTCAACAAGAAAGGCGCTCTTCGTGGCTCAAGTCAGGCGAAGCCCACTCATCCTCTTTGCGTATCTTCGCGTCTTAGCTTTGCGATCTTTGCGTTAAAATCCGTCTGTTCTCCGTGTCTTCCTGCCGCTTCGTGTTTCTACTTTGGCGCGAGCTTCAGCGCCTGGTCAATGTCTTCCTTGATGTCCTCGATGTTCTCAAGGCCGATCGAGAGGCGGATGTAATCTTCCGTGACGCCGGTTTCCTCCTGTTCGGCGCGGGTCAGCTGCTGGTGCGTGGTGGATGCCGGATGGATCACCAGGCTCTTCGCGTCGCCGATGTTCGCGACGTGCGACAGCAGTTTCAGCGAGTCGATGAACTTCTTGCCCGCCTCCAGCCCGCCCTGGATGCCGAATCCGACGAGCCCGCCGAAGCCCTTCTTCAGGTACTTCGTGGCCACCGCATGGTCCGGCGCGTCCTCGAGGCCGGGGTAGACGACCCACTTCACCCGGGGGTGCTTCTGAAGCCAGCGCGCGATGGCCAGCGCGTTCTCGGAGTGTTTCTGCTGCCGCAGCGGCAGGGTCTCCAGCCCGAGGATGAATTCGCGCGCGTTGAACGGGCTCAAGGCCGCGCCGAGGTCGCGGAGAAGCGTGACCCGCACTTTCAGGATGAACGCCACGTTGCCCATGCCGGGCACGTTGCCGAGCGCATCCCAATACACGAGCCCGTGATAGCTCGGGTCCGGCTCCGTGAATTCCGGGAACTTCCCGTTGTTCCACTTGAAGTTGCCCGAATCCACGATCACGCCGCCCAGCGACGTCCCGTGCCCGCCGATGTACTTGGTGGCGGAGCTGACGATGATGTCCGCGCCGTGGTCGATGGGCCGGACCAACCCGGCGCCGACCGTGTTGTCCACGACCAGTGGGATCCCGTTCTCGTGCGCGATCCTGGCCAGCGCCTCGAAATCAGGTACGTTCAGTTTGGGATTCCCGATCGTTTCGGCGTAGATGGCGCGTGTCTTCGGAGTGATCGCCTTCCGGAACGCGTCCGGGCTGCGCGCATCCACGAATTTCACGGTGCGCCCGAGCTTGGCGAACGTGTAATGAAGCAGCTGGTACGTTCCGCCGTACAGATTGTTGCCGGCCACGATCTCGTCGCCGAGCCGCGTGATGGCGAGCAGGGCGTACGTGATCGCCGCCTGGCCCGAGGCGACGGCCAGTGCGCCGGTTCCGCCTTCGAGCGCGGCAATGCGCTTCTCGAAGACGTCCGTCGTCGGGTTCATGAGCCGCGTGTAGATGTTCCCGAATTCCTTCAGGGCGAACAGGTTCGCCGCGTGTTCCGTGCTCTTGAACACGTAGGAGGTGGTCTGGTAGAGCGGAACGGCGCGGGATCCGGTCGCGGGGTCGGGCTGCTGTCCGGCGTGCAGGGCCAAGGTTTCCAATCCGTGCTTTTTCTGTTCACTCATCTTCGGCTCCTTCAGGGTTCATGTGTACACGGCCGAACATACGGCCCCGCCACAGGTCCATCAACCGGCGCGTGTGTCATAGATACCGCTGCGCGCGCGGCTGGACAGGCAAAGTAACACATGCGGACCGCTTTTTCCAGAGGGAGGACTACGGGTTCAACAGCCGGTCCACGAGCTGGCCGGCCCATTCGTGAAGCCTGTCCAGATGCGGCAGGGCGGACGCCCGGAGGCCGTCGGCCGTGAGCCCCGCGCGCGAGAGATCCCCGGGACAATTCCGGCAAAGCCGGTCCAGTCCCTGTGGATCCAGTTCGATGTGGAAGAGCAGCCCGAGCGCGTTCGCGCCGCAGCGGAACGCCTGGACGGGGAAGTGCGCGGACGACGCAAGCGCCGTTGCGCCCGGCGGGAGCTCGATGCCCTCGCCGTGCCACTCGATGACGTCCAGCGAGTCCGGAAACGAATCCAGCAGGCGGTCGTGCCGTCCGTCCGGCGTGAGCTGGATGGGCGTCATCCCGATTTCGACGGTGGGGCCTTTGTAGACGCGACCGCCCATCGCTTTCGCCAGCATCTGGCTGCCGAGGCATACCCCGAGATAGGGCACGCCGGCATGGACCGCGTCGCGGATGAAGTTCAGTTCCTGCTGGATCCACGGGTCCGGATCGTTGACGGACATGGGGCCTCCCATGACGAGGAGGAAATCCCCCGCATCCGGCGGAAGACCTTCGGTCGGGACGATGCGCCGAGTGAGGTTGAACCGCTGGCGCTTCAGAATGCGCTCGAATACGCCGGGCCCTTCGAAAGGAACGTGCTGGAGACAGAGGGCTTGCTTCATGAGTCCAAGGTCCAAAGTCCAAGGTGCAAAGTCAACGGCTCATACGTCCGACGTTGAACCTTGGACTTTGGACTTCTTCCGTCACAAGCTCACATACCGGAACCCAAGCTTTCTGGCTTCGCTCCGGTTGAAGAAGTTCTTCACGTCGACGAGGACCTTGGTCTTCATCTTCCGCGCCAGGGCCTTGAGCGTGATGGCCTTGAACGCGTCGTGCGCGTTGATCAGGATCACCGCGTCAATGTCCCGGGCCTTGTCGAAGGTGAGCGTGTTCACCCCGAACTGCTTCCGGATCTGCTCGGCGCCGACCATGGGCTCCCACACGGACACTTTCGCGCCCAGGTTCTTCAGGTACTTGATCACATCGACCGCGCGCGTGTTGCGGAAGTCCGGCACGTTCTCCTTGAACGTCAGGCCGAGCACCCAGATGTTCGCCTTGCGCGGCAGCTTGCCCGCGGCGTTCAGCTCCCTCATCGCGAGCTCGCCGACATACTCGCCCATGCCGTCGTTGATCCGGCGGCCGGCCAGGATGACTTCGGGGTGGTAGCCCAGCTGCAGGGCGCGATGCGTCAGGTAATAGGGGTCGACGCCGATGCAGTGCCCGCCCACGAGCCCCGGGTGATACCGGTGGAAGTTCCACTTGGTCGAAGAGGCGTCGAGAACTTCCTTGGTGTTCAAGCCCAGCCGGGCGAAGATCTTCGACAACTCGTTCATCAAGGCGATGTTCAGATCGCGCTGGACGTTTTCAATGACCTTGGCCGCCTCGGCCGTCTTGATGTTCGGCGCCTTGTGGATGCCCGCCTCGATCACGGAGCCGTACACCGCGGCACAGCGGTCCAGCGCCTTGTGGCTGTATCCGCTGACCACCTTGACGATTCCTTTGACCGTGTGCTTCTTGTCGCCGGGGTTGACGCGCTCCGGCGAGTAGCCCAGATCGAACTGTCCAAGCTTGAGGCCGGATTCGCGCTCGAGGATGGGCAGGCAGAAGTCCTCCGTGACGCCCGGATAGACCGTGCTTTCGTACACCACCATCATGCCCTTCCTGAGAATTCTTCCGACGGTTTTCGACGACTCGTCGAGCGGTGTCAAATCGGGGTCCTTGGCATCGTTGGTCGGGGTGGGGACGGCGACGATGATGAAGGAGCACTTGCGGAGGTCGCCCGGGTTCGTGGTGAATGACAGATTCGAGTTCTTCAGCAGGGAGGGTTCCACTTCGCCCGTATGATCGACGCGGCTTCTCAGCTCCTTGACGCGCGAGGCCTTGACGTCGAAACCGACCACCTTGAACTTCTCCGCGAACGCAGCCGCCAGAGGAAGTCCGACGTAGCCCAGCCCAACAATTCCAATGATCTCTTTTTTCATATGTCCCCTGTTTCTTCCACGGCGTATGTATAAGGAAAGACCGTCGCCAAAGCGATAAAAATCCGCGGAACCCCTTCTAGCCCCACAGGTTCTGCGAATAGGCGCCGGCGCGGACCAGGTCGCGGATTCCGCTCACCACGCGCGCCTTGTCTTCCGGGTAGGTCACGCCCAGCCATCGTTCGCCGGAGCGAATCACCTCGACCTCGGCGCGTCCTCCGCGGATGAGCGTGTCCACGACGGTCGGGAGCTGGAACTCGGCGCCGGCGTTGTCCATGGCGGTGGGCAGGAACTTTCGGAATTCCCGGTCGAGATGCTCGAAAATCGTCGGCGCAAAGCCCCAGAGATTCATGGACACGGGCTCTTCTCCCGTCAGCGTCACGGGCTTGCTGTCCCGCAACCCGTGGACGGTGGCCCCTTTCTGCTCGACCTTGTGGTGCTCCACGACGGTCTGCAACAGGCCGTCCTTGCCGGCATGGCACACGCCGCGCGAAACGGGGCCGTGATCGGATAGCGTGTTGCGCAGGGTGAAGGCCACCAGGCAGTGGCGGCTGCCCTTCGGCGGGAGTTTCCGCAGCGCGTCCGCGAGCAACTGAAATGATGCGCGTCCGTAGAAGTCATCGGCGTTGATGACCGCGAACGGCTCTCGGCAGGCATGGCGGCAGGCGTACACCGCGTGGCCGGTTCCCCACGGCTTCGTCCGGCCGCTTGGCGCCGCGAAGCCGGCGGGGACATCGTCGAGTTCCTGGTACGCGTACTCGATCGCGATGCGTCCCGCGAAGTGCGGCTCGATGACGGACCGGAAGGTGTCCTCGATGTCGCGGCGGATCACAAACAGCAGCTTGCCGAAGCCTGCGGCGATGGCGTCGAAGACGGAGTAATCGATGACGATTTCCCCGGACGGGCCGACGGGTTCAATCTGCTTCAGGCCGCCGTAGCGGCTGCCAATGCCTGCGGCGAGGACGGCGAGGGTAGGAGAGTCCAAAGTCCGAAGTCCAAAGTCCAAGGTTGAGGAAAGAGAAGCCGGAACGTCCGAACTTCCTCCGACTTTAGACTTTGGACTTTGGACCTTGGACTTCATCTGGACCTTGGACTTCACGAGGGCTTGTTCGTCATCGCCACGAGCCTCTCCAGCTTCTCGCTCGCGGCGCCGGAGTCGATGCTGTGCGCCGCAACGGCGATGCCTTCCTTGAAGTCCTTTGCCTTCTGCCCGGCGACGATGGCCGCAGCCGCGTTCAGCAGGACGATGTCCCGGCGTGGACCGGTCTTGCCCGACAGGACCTCGCGCACGTATCCGGCGTTCTCCGCGGCATCGCCGCCCAGCAGGTCCTTTCGGGTCGCCGTTGGGATTCCAAATCCGCCCGGCTCGATGTCGTAGGTGGTCACCTTGCCGTCCTTGACCTCGGCCACGCGTGTCGGGCCAGTCGTCGTGATCTCGTCGAGCCCGTCGAGGCCGTGAACGACAAAGAGCCGCTTCGCGCCGAGCGCAGCAGCCGCCGTTGCCAGCGTGACGGTCAGGTCCCGGTCGTACACCCCCAGGACACCGTAACGCGCGCCGGCGGGATTCGAGAGCGGCCCGAGGATGTTGAAGATGCTGCGGATGCCGATCTCCCGGCGCGGGCCGATGGCGTGTTTCATGGCGGGATGGAGGACCGCGGCGAACAGGAAGGCGATGCCGATCGATTTCAGGCAATCGGCCATGACATCGGCCGTTGCATCGATCTTCACGCCCAGCGCCGTCAGCACATCCGCGCTTCCGCACTTGCTGGAGACACTCCGGTTGCCGTGCTTGGCCACCGTCACGCCCGCTCCCGCTGCCACGAACGCCGTGCACGTGGAGATATTGAAGGTGTGCGCGCCGTCGCCGCCGGTTCCGCAGGTATCCACGATCACGTCCGTCGGCGCGCGAACCGCCGTGAATTTCTCGCGCATGCCGGCGGCGCTGCCGGCGATGATTTCGGGCGTCTCGCCGCGAATCCGGAGGGCGGTGATGTACGACGCGATCTGCGCCGGCGTCGCCTCGCCGGACATGATTTCCAGCATGGTGGCATGAGCTTCCTCGCGCGACAGCGTCTGTCCCTCCGCCAGTTTTGCGATCGATTCCCTGATCATATGAGCCTCTTCATGAAACCTGAATGCCGAAACCTGAAACCTGAGTTTCGGATCGCTGGCTTTCCAAACTCAGGTTTCAAGTTTCAGGTTCCTTCTTTCCCTTTATCCAACCCGTACTTGATGATTTCGCCCAGCGCGTAGCGGTCCGTCATGCCCGCGATGTAGTCGCACACGGTACGCCACAGGCCTTCGCTTGGCAATCGCGCGCGCGCCTTGTTGCCCATGGCGTCCGGGTGGTCGATGTAATAGAGGAACAGACGCCGCATCATGCCGACCGCTTCGCGGCTGCTGCCGCCGCCGGCGGAGTGGTAGTAGATGTCGCGGTAGAGAAACGCGCGGAACGGTTCGAGCATCGACTTCATCTTCGGGCTGAACAGGACGAGCCGTTCCGGGCAGCGCATGACGTCGCCCGGCGACTGCGGCCGGTGCTTGACGATCTGCGCGTCGCTGGTCTGGATGACGTCTTCCACCTGGATGTCGAGCAGGCAGCGGATCGTGACGTCCATCAGGCGGTCCGACGGCATGGTCGGAAATTGCGAGTGCGCGCGCTCCGCCGCGCGCCGCCAGAGCTCCTGCTCGCAAAGCTGAAGCTCGGTGATCAGGCCCGCCTCGAGCGCGTCGTCCACGTCGTGCGCGTGGTAGGTCATGTCGTCGGCGATATCGGCGATCTGGGCCTCGATGAACTGGAACGGGCCGAGCGGCAGACCGTCCAACTCCGCGCCGGGCGTTGCCGCCTGGTGCTTGCGCAGGCCGGCGCGGACTTCCCAGGTCAGGTTCAGCCCCGGGTAATCGGGGTAGCGGTATTCCAGCATCTCGACCGCGCGGCAGCTCTGCACATTGTGATCGAAGCCGCCCTCGTTCCGCATGAGCTCGTTCAACGCCTGTTCGCCGACGTGGCCGAACGGGCTGTGCCCGATGTCGTGGGCGAGGGCGATCGCCTCGGTCAGATCCTCGTTCGCTTTCAGCGCGCGGGCGATCGTGCGGCCGACCGCCGCCATCTCCATCGTATGCGTGAGCCGGGTCCGGTAGTGGTCCGCCATGCCGTTCACGAAAACCTGTGTTTTATATTCCAGGCGCCGGAAGCACTTGCTGTGCAGGATGCGGTCGCGGTCGCGCTGGAACTCGGAACGGTAGGGGTGCTGCGTCTCCGGGATTTTTCGGCCCTTGCTGTTCGCGCTGCGCTCCGCGTACGGCGCGAGCCACGACGCCTCGAGTTGCTCCCGTTCTTTTCTGGAATGAATCATGGGCGGTATCATAGAGTACGAGTCGCATCGACACAACCAAATCGGGGTTGCTGGAGTGATGGAGTGGTGGAGTGTTGGGTTTCATTCCCATCACTCCAATCCTCCAGTACTCCATCACTCCAGGAGCCTTCCGTGGAAGAAAAAACGATAACGAAGAAGACACTGTACACCGGCCGCATCCTCACCCTCGAGACGCAGGACATCGAGATGGGGAACGGAAAGAAAGGCCTGCGCGAGATCATCCGGCATCGCGGCGCCGTCGCCGTCCTCGCGCGCCTGCCCGACGGCCGCTTCGCGCTCGTTCGGCAGTATCGCAAGCCGGTGGAGCGTGAAATGCTGGAGGTGGTTGCCGGAAACCGCGAGCCGAACGAAGACCCCGAGCTCTGCGCGCGCCGCGAGTTGCGCGAGGAAACGGGGTTTAACGCGAAGACCGTCCGCCGCCTCGGCTTCATCTATCCGTCGCCCGGCTACTGCGACGAGAAGATCGAGATCTTCTTTGCCGAAGTCGACGCCACATCCGGACAGACCGATCCCGACGAGGACGAGCACGTCGAGCTTGTCCTGACGACCCGCGACGAGATCGTCGGCAAGATCAAGCGGGACGAAATCCACGACTCCAAGACGCTGGCGGCGTGGCTGATGTTTGAGAAGATGGCGGAGGGGAAGGGGGAGGAGAGTCCAAAGTCCAAGGTCTAAAGTCCAAGGTTGAGGAGGGTATGAGGAAACCCATTGTTCTCCCTGTTTCTTCACCCGTTTTCGAAGCGTCCGGGCCTGATCAGTTGTTCGCCCCGCATGACGTGAACAATCAGGACCCTCTTGGGTTCGGTTCTGTAGAAAATTCGGCAGGGCGGAATGACCAGCTGTCGATAGGGCATTCCAGGAAGTTCAGGAGGGCAGGAGCCAAGGCGGGGGAAGCGGCGCAAGGACGCGACTTTTTCAAAGACTCGAGCGACAAGGGCGCTTGCCGCGTCGGGTTTGTCCAGTGCGATGTAATCAGCAATGGCGTCGAGGTCTTGAAGAGCTGGTTCGGACCAGATCAGCTCAACCATCGTTTCATCCTCTTGGCGGCCTGTTCATGGGTGCATGACCGACCACCTTGGATCGCCTTCTCTCCGCGCGCAATGCCTTCGAGGATGCGCATCCTGTCTTGTAGCTGCTCAAAGGTCTGAACATCAACCAAGTAGGCCGCCGGGCGGCCATGTTCCGTGATGAGAATGGGATCCTTCTCCTCGTCGAGAGTGGCGAGGATGCGAGTTGCCTGTCTCTTGAGGGTTGTGACTAATTCCGTTTTCATAAGTGATACTATAGTATCACTCTATCTGTTGGTCAAATATGTTGTCCGTTAGGCGAACGTTTAGCGGGTAGCGCGTCTTTCTATTAGCAACGGCAACGCGTGGCCAAATGCAGAGTGTCCAAAGTCCAAGGTCTAAGGTCCAAAGTTGAACCCCTTTAGACAAGCGAGGGCGCGTTCGCCGTTTGTACAAAGCGAATCGGATGGGGCCAGGGGGACTGCGCCCGTGGCCCCGGTCCGGGTGTCCGGCCTCGTCGGCGACAAGAGAAGACGCCCAATCCATGCTTTCTCCGCAACAAAACATCTTTTTTAACAAATACTGAAATTCCTTCTGGACACGGTGAAGGGACGTGATAGGGTTTGATTGGGAACGTTCCCGAACCTGTAGCAAAGGGGAAACGAACCAGGGTCGTAGCATGACGGTGTGTTCGTTGAAGTCGGGAGGTTCTCGCGTGCAGAAGGATGGGAACGAAACTGGTTGCACTAAAGGAGGAAGAAGAATGAAGGTGGTCAAGGTTTCGATTGTTGGAGCGATACTCGCAGCAATGATTCTGCCCGTGGTTGGCCAGAACTCCGCGGATCCTGTTAAGGACGAATCTCCCGCTGCAGCGCCCGCCCCGGTTCCTGTTGCCGCGCCCGCTGTCAAGCCAGGCATGAAAGTCACGCTCCCGCTGATCGTCTATGCGAATGGCGGCGAGGAGGGAGAGCCTGTGTTCGTTCCTTCCGGCTGGATGGGCGCCACGGATGCGATCGAGTCTGACGACTCCTGGACAGAGAATCCGCACTCCGGCGAGAGTTGCATCAAGTGCGTGTTCAGCGACCCCAAGGGTTGGGGCGGAATTGTCTGGCAGAATCCGGCCAACAACTGGGGCGAAGACGATGGCGGAGTGGACCTGACCGGCGCCAAGAAATTGAGTTTCTGGGTTCGCGGCGACCGGGGCGGTGAAGTGGTCGAAATCAAGGCGGGCCTGATATCAAAAAACAAGCCGTTCTGGGACACGGCCAAAATCTCGTTCGGAAAGATCAAACTGACCAAGGCATGGAAGCAATATGAGATGCCGCTCCAAGGCCGGGACATGAGCAGGATCATAACGGGTTTCTGCTGGACCGCCAAGGGGCTTCCGGAACCGGTTACGTTCTACTTGGACGATATCATTTACGAATAGCTGTTACTTGGGAAAGCGGAGGGCGTGTTCGCCGTCTGCACGACGCGAATCGGATGGGGCCAGGGGAACTGAGCCCGTGGCCCCTGTCCGGGTGTACGGCGGGAGAGAACTCCAAGCCATGCTTCCTCCGCAACCAAACATCCTTTTGTAGCAAACGATGAATTCCTTCTGGGCATGATAGAGGAATATGATGCGGTATAAGCGGGAACGCTCCCGATTCTGTAGCAAAGCGGAAGCGAACCGGGGTTGTAGCGCGACGGTGCGTCCAATGAAGTCCGGCCATTTACAGGGAATCGCTGCTCTGGCTATGTTCGCCGCTTGGCTTGCGTCGGCAGCTACAGGTTCCGCGATTGATGGTCTCTTCCTGCCGGATGTCTACTACTTCGACTGGGCGAAACGCCTGGACCAGTATCAGCAGACCTACTACGTCTACGAAGACTGTTCCTCGCCCGGCAATCACTTCCAGGAGCAGTCTCTCGTTGGCGCCAGCAACGCGCTGTCGTACTGCCCGGTCATGAAGGCTGATTGCCGCGAACAACCTTACTCCGGTTCAACGTGCATCCGCTGCGAGTTTCGCGGTGCGAGACGAGCGTGGGGCGGATGGCTGTTTCTCAACGGAGTCGTCGACGGTGAAGAGCGTGAACCGCACAGCAACTGGGGTGATATCCCGAACGCCGGCTGCGACTTACGGGGTGCGACGGAACTCTCGTTCTGGGCGCGCGGGCGCGCGGGCGGCGAGCGTGTGGAATTCTTCTGCGGCGGTATCGGCCGTGGCCCGGGCCAGAGCGTCAAGCCTTATCCCGATTCCCTGCCGCGTACCAGCCTCGGCTGTGTGACGCTGTCCAACGAGTGGCGTCAATACCGAATCAGCCTCGAGGGCAAGCCCTTGGACTACGTCATCAACGGCTTCGGCTGGTATACGACTTCGGCGCGAAACGGCAACCGAGACATCGTGTTCTATCTGGATGAAATCCAGTATAATCTCCGGCGACCCGGGGATCCCCGCTTCCTGGCCAGCTACAAAGACCTTGCCGCCTCCAATAGGCTCGACGTTGTGATGCGCAACGTGGCGTTCACCCGCGACAATGCGGTCGCCATCCTGACCTTCCTCGCGCACGGCGACCGGCAGCGGGCTCAACGGATCGCTGATGCGTTGGTGTACGCACAGCAACACGACCGATTCTTCGAAGACGGACGGCTCCGCAACGCCTACCAGGCGGGCGACATCGCCTTGCCGCCGGGGTGGACACCCCACGGACGCCAGGCAACCGCTCGCATTCCGGGTTGGTACGATCCCGTTCAGCGCCTGTGGCTCGAAGACAAAGGGCAGGTCGGAACCACGGCCGGCGACATGGCGTGGGCGATCCTGGCCCTCGTTGAGGCCGGCGAGAAAATAGGCGGCGCTGCCTACCTTAACGCGGCGCAGAAACTCGGCAGGTGGGTCATAGGTCATTGTCGATTCGAGAGCGGTTCGGGTGGATTCATAACGGGTGTTGAAGGATGGGAGCCGAAACAGGCAGTACTTTCGTATCGGTCCACCCAGGAGAACTTCGATCTCTTCGCCGCCTTCGAACGGTTATATGGCGTAACCCACAGCCGAATATGGCGCCGGAGCGCCGATCATGCCCTCCGATTCCTCCTGGAGATGAGGGACCCCGAGACGGGTCAGTTTCATGCCGGGATTGACAGATCCGGCGTCACAAGCGAAGCCCAGGTGAAGCTGCCCTCCTTGCTCGCCGCTCGACCGACGACGGCAAGAAACAACAACTCGAGGGACAACGTGGACACCGCCGAATTGCCTGCCAAGGCACTTCCGGCCAACCCGCAGGCTGTGCCGACCAACTTGCCGTTGAAACTGGATGTGGTCGCCGACGGCTTCACAGCGCCGGTGGTTCTCACGCACGCCGGCGACGGCTCCGGCCGCCTGTTCGTTGCGGAACAGACAGGTCAGATTCTGATCGTGAACAGCAACCGCGCCGTGAATCCGATTCCGTTCCTTGATCTCTCCACACGGTTCACAAATCTTCCGCCCTCGTGGGTTGCCGGAATTGCGACGCCGGGGCTCAACCCAATCTACGAGGAACGAGGTCTTCTGGGTCTGGCTTTTCACCCGGCGTATCGGACGAACGGGCGCTTCTTCGTCTACTATACCGCCCCCTCCGAATCCGAGCCCTATGATCAAGAAGGTGTGCTGGCCGAATACCGTGTTTCAGACAGCCCGGACTTGGCCTCCACCGGCGAGGTGGTCCTCCTTCGTATCGGCCAGCCCGAGGTCAATCACAACGGCGGCTCACTCGCGTTCGGTCCGGACGGATGCCTGTACCTCGCCCTCGGCGACGGGGGAGGAGGTTCGGACGACCACGGCCCGATTGGCAATGGACAGGACCTGACGACCCTCCTCGGATCGGTTTTGAGGATCAACGTGGACAAAGACGCCCCTTACGCGATTCCCGAGGACAATCCTTTTGTCGGCGCGGCCCTGCGGCCGGAGATCTACGCGTACGGATTCCGCGACCCGCATGGGATTTCGTTCGACCGCTCGGCTCCACACCGTCTGGCGCTCGCCGATTCGGGGGAGCGGATATGGGAGGAAGTGAACTTCGTCGAGATGGGGGGTAATTACGGATGGCGGATGTACGAAGGCACCGTTCTTCGAGACGAGCCCCTGCTGAAAGCCATGAGCATGGATCCCTCGGGCCTTCGCTGGCCCGTTTCGGAATACGGATCCGGACCGGCCGGCCTTTCCGTGATCGGGGGCTTTTTCTATCGCGGCGCGGCCTATCCCGCGCTGAACGGAAAGTACGTGTACGGCCTCATGAGCGTCAGCCATATCAAGCCCGACGGCTTGCTCTGCTACATTGAGGAAGCCGAGCCGGGCCACTGGAACCGGCATGAATTCACGTTCCCCGGAGGAGCCCGGTTCGGCCGGTTTCTGAGAGGATTCGGGCAAGACGAACAGGGCGAACTTTACGTGCTCAGCTCGCTGCGGCTCGGGCCCACCGGAAAAACGGGCGACATCCGCCGGCTGAAAAAACCGTCCGCCGCGGAGGCGGGCAACAACCCGTAATGCCATCCTGAGGCTCAGTTTTGCCGTTTCGGCAAGACTGTAGACTCCGCGCGCGGGTTGGCTGATTTCTTAATCTCTTTAAGACTATTCAGGATCATGAGCGTGCCGGACAGGATCTTTTCGCTTTCTGACAATGAGAGGAAGTCTTTCGTATTTCCAATCCTCTCCAAGGTCTTTGCGTTGCATCGACTCTCCAAGAATTCGCCCAAACAGGCAATGAGCGTCTGTCGCAGGGGAAGCTCTGCTGTAATCTGGATGGAACACGTCATGTCCGGTTCAGAAGAAAATCTTCTTGCACTCAGAAAGAACTCGGGAAGGAATGGTTTATTGAAGAGAAAAAGATGCTGACCAGTCTTGTCCTTGATCACCAGCTGGCTGGCACCACAGTCGAAAAGATCATAGGATTCCACTACTACCGGTGGTCTTGGGTTGATTGGCAACACCGCGCTGGCTTCTTCCTTTGGGTTTGGAGAGCACCCTACGCAAGCAATAAGCAGCGTTGCCATACTCCGTATGAAAGCTTTTTTCATCATCCGTCTTTTCATTCAGCCAGCGTTAGCGCTGAGGCTGAGGCGACCCCGGGTCGCCGATAGCTTCAATGGCCTGGTTCGGCTCATTCATGTTCCGGGAATCTTCTTCTTCAAGCAGTCGGGGTCCTTCTTGAGATTCTGTTTGATGTATAGGACGTTGAAGACGTCACCGAGGAAGAAAAGGGAAGTGAATCCAGCTATGATCGCCAATGGCCACGACCTAAACCATGCATAGATTCCCCACAGCACAACTGCAGTCAGGCCGGAGATCCACACTCCTTCGCGAGACTGCCGCAATGCTGTGCTGTTCTTCATGATCTTTCCTTTAGCCGAACGTTTAATGGCTAACGCGTGTTTCTACTAGCAACTGTAACGCGTGGCCAAATCTGGCTGCAGCCGGCTTGGGTAATGCGTTACCTATCGCGATAACGTACCCCCTTGCCCCGCATTGTACCGGATTGCGGGATTGGGGCAAGGGGAGGGAATTGAACCGCGGATGGACACGGAACGGGAAAGTTTGTGATATTCGTGTGTGTTGTGGGGCAAAAGGTTGGCAGAACGGCGGCGGGGAGAGTCCAAGGTCCAAGGTCTAAAGTCCAAAGTTGAGAAGGCAAAACGGAACCTTTGCTCGCCCTTCGACTTTGGACTTTGGGCTTTGGACCCTGTCTGAATATTCGTTTGTCTCTCCCGCGCCAGGACGCTACATTCCCTCCCATGACCGAGGAGCCGAAAACGCGCTGGCAGCGCCTGCGCAAATTCCTGATGCATGGGGAGTGGGAC
>ERZ1645192.1102-NODE-1102-length-22634-cov-6.314230_pt1 | contig 22634 bp, 16 predicted proteins | sample MGYA00575354_ERZ1645192 | MGnify/ENA primary metagenome ERZ1645192 (study PRJEB40844, sample SAMN11349763) | freshwater sediment metagenome | isolation source: river sediment | host: Sediment | place: India: Faizupur Khadar , New Delhi | collected 2017-02-21 ... | reverse complement strand
CGCTCCATAAGCAGCACCCGCCCGGTGGTGTCGAAGCAGTAGAGCAGCGTGGCGACTTTGTAAGGCAGGCCCATAAAGTGATCAATCGGTTCCAATGCAAACGAGATGCTTTGCGGTGCGCATGAAGAGCCTGCCGTGAGCGGCGACGAGCGACGAGCGCACGGGAGCTTCCCCCGGGAAAGCGGGATTGGTTGCAAGGATTTTGAATTCATCACCCGCAGCGAGAACGACCACGGTGCCGCTTTCGCCCAGGCAATATACCTTGTGGTCCGCGCCCAGCGGGGAGGCGCGAAAGATTTCGCGCACGCCAAGATTGCCGGTCCAGAGCCTGGCCCCTGTTTTGGGGTCCAAACGGGCGATATCCTGACGGTCGCCATCGAGCACGAACAGCCGGTCCTGGTAGAAAAGGGGAGTTGTGCAATCCGAAGCCGGTTCAGCTTCCTGCCATGCGACTGTACCGGCAAGGCGGGAGTTGCCTGGAGTAATTCCAAAGACAGGCTCGCGTTTGGGTCCGCAGACCACGACGACATCCTTTGTGACCAGCGGCGAGGGCACCACCCGCCACCATTTCACCCGGCGCGGATTCAGGTCGGGCGAGCGCCAGATTTCCCTGCCATTTGCGGGGTTGTGAGCTGTCAGATGATTTGCGCCAAACAGCAGGATTTCGATGCCGGTTCCGACGGGGCGCGGGATAGGCGTGGTGTAAGACTCCTGGGACTCGCCTACGGCGGCGGTTTTGCGCACGTGCCGCCACAAATCCTTGCCTGTGGCGGGATCAACGCACAACAGGAACGACTCGCGATTGGTTCCGCCCTGCAGCGCGTGGGTATAGGAGGGTGGCACAGGATTGCACTGGAGCATGGGGATGTAGAGGCGTTCGCCGTGCAGCAAGGGGCTGGCGCCATAGATCCACATATATGCGAGGCCTCCGAAATCGCCGGCCAGGTTGCGGGACCAAAGCCGCCTGCCGGAGACATCGAATGCCGCGACGTCACCTGTGGCAAACATGGCAACGACCGTTCTGCCATCCGTGCAGGGCGAAGGCGAAGCGTCGTTGTTACGCCCCTTGTTCCCGCCACCCGAGGCCACTTTTTTTCGCCAGCGCTCCGCGCCGGTCCTGCGATCCAGTGCCAGCAGCAGGAGGTCTTTGTTCTCGTCCGGGCTGGTCAGAAACACCATGTCGCCGGAAATGACAGGTGTCGAAGCTGCCTGTCCGGGCAGGGGCGTCTTCCAAACGATGTTGTTCGTGGGACTCCACCGAGTGGGGAGATTTGTCTCTTCCGTGCTGCCGTTGAAATGCGGTCCACGCCAATGAGGCCAATCGGCGGCGGCGCAAGCCAATGTGGACACGGCGAAGACGCAAAGACCGGCACGAAATTTATCCTTCCGGGGCATCATGTTAGTCCTGTTGCTTTGCCGTCCGGCGTTATCCTGATGCGCGCTGCAGCGGGCACTTTTGGCAGCCCGGGCATGGTGACGATATTCCCGCAGATGGCGACAATGAAGCCCGCGCCTGCAGAGACCCGCAGCTCGTTAACCTTGATTCGAAAACCTCTCGGACGACCTCTTTGAGAGGGCACGTCGGACAGGGACATGGGAGTTTTTGCGATGCAGACGGGCAGGTTGTCCAGACCATGCTTGTTGAGCATCTCGAGATCCTTGCGCGCACGGGTGTCAAAGTCCACGCCGTCCGCGCCGTACAGCTTTTTGGCGATTGTTTCGATCTTCCTATCGGTCTTCAGGTCGAGGTCGTAGGCGAACCGGAGTTTCTTCCTTCGATTTGCGTCGCACGCCCTGAGAACGGCTTTTGAAAGGGCGATAGCGCCTTCGCCGCCGCGCGCATAGTGATCGGCAATGACAGCTTCAACTCCCTGCTTTGCGCAGAAGGCGATGATCTTCTTCAGATCGGCATCGGCATCGTCCGGAAACCTGTTCAGCGCGACGACGGGCTGGAGTCCGAACAGCCTGATGTTTTCGATGTGTTTGGCCAGGTTGCCGAGGCCGCCTTCGTGGGTGAAGCCGCCGTGGTAAGCCACGGATTTCGCCGTCGCCACGATCACTGCTCCGGCGGGGTTGAAACCGGCCACCCGGCACTTGATGTCGAAAAACTTTTCCGCGCCCAGGTCTGTTGCAAACCCGGCTTCGGTGATCACGTAATCGGCCAGTTTCATTGCGAGACGGGTTGCGATAATCGAATTTGTGCCCTGAGCGATGTTTGCGAAAGGCCCTCCATGCACAAGGGCGGGGGTTCCTTCGAGAGACTGCACCAGGTTCGGGAAGATGGCATCGCGCAACAGCACCTGCATTGCGCCAACCGCCTCGATTTGCGAGGCTCGCACCGCTTCGCCCTTATGAGTGAAAGCCACAATCATCCGGCTGATGCGCCTGCCGAGATCGTTGAAGTCTGATGCAAGGCAAAGAATCGCCATTACCTCGGAGGCTGGGGTGATGTTGAAGCCGTCACGCCGCGGCACGCCATGGCTGACGCCGCCCAGGCCGATGACAATATCGCGAAGCGAACGGTCGTTCAGGTCAATAACGCGTTTCAGCACGACCTGGCGCGGGTCGATTCCGAGGCTGTTTCCATGCTGGAGGTGATTGTCCACCATTGTGGCCAGGAGGTTATTGGCCTTTTCGACGGCGTACATGTCGCCAACGAAGTGCAAATTGATGTCTTCGGCCGGCACAACCTGCGCGCGTCCGGCGCCTGTGCCGCCGCCCTTGATGCCGAAGTAAGGCCCCAGGGAAGGCTCGCGCAGACAAAACATCGTGTGATGACCGGTTCTCCGGAGCGCATCCGCAAGTCCGATGGTTGTGGTGGTCTTGCCGATGCCCTCCGGTGTGGGGGTCATGGCCGATACGAGGATTAGCTTGCCGTCCGGTTTGTCGCGCCTGCTCAGGAACTCCTCCGATGGCACCTTTGCTATGTAGTGACCGTGCGGGCGGAGGGTATCGATGTCGAGGCCCAGCTCTCGCGCTGCTTCGACAATCCGGCGTGGCGCCAATCCATGAACGGCAGAAGGTTCAGACATGCCGGAGGTAATAGCAGCAGGAACGTTTTCATGAAAGAAAAATGCGGAATTGCGGGACTGTTCAGTGCCCGGCCACCTTTTACGGCGAACGATTGAGCGAACTCCGGTCCGTGCGTCCTGCAATGCAGAGAAGCAACGGAACGTTTCCGGCGAGGCGCATGGCCTCACACCACGCATCGTGCTATTGTTTGTCCGTGGGCAATCGCTCGGCAATCCGGCGGATCACAGTTCCGACGAAGGCGCCGGCGCATTGACCCCCTTCCACGGCGGACTTGCTCCAATAATCGCTGCTATTAAAAACGCCCACTGTTGCGCAAACGTTGAACATGTCCGCTTCCTTGACGGCAGGATCGAAGATCTTCGCGGATCGGGCGATAAGTTCCCGGACATTTTTTCCGTCGCACGTTTTGCCTTCGACGGCATTCTCGATCCAGTATTGGGGGGAAACGATAAGCCCGGCGCGAACCAGTTTCCGGACGTCCGCCTCGAGGGATGGCGCCATATCATTGTGAGTCAATGGCGTTGGTTTTCGAATGGTTGTCCATCCGAGGGTTTGCTCCTGTTCGGTGAGGGTGGCCATGGCGCGCGCCTCGAGAAATGAGGCAAAGACCTGGGCGCTCTCGAGGCGCGTGACGGGCGTTGGGTCATAAGTGGCGTTGGGGATCAGGGTGACTTTGGCCTCGGCCATCAGGGGTGCGAGGAGTCGCGCCAGGTCGTTTCGCGTGATGGGCTCCTTTTGTTCGATGTCTTTGTTGAAGAGCTTCGATGTCGCCAGCCTGAGGTCATCGGCACTCAATGGCGCGGCAGGCTCGAACCTTGCTTCACGCAACTGCATGATTCCGCGGACCGTGACCAACTGGATGGCGGGCCATTCCGGGCCGGACTTGGCAACATCGCGGAAGGGCACGATCTGGAGAGTGTCTCCATTGGCGAGGAGGAGGCGCTGGACGAGCACGGGGTCGAGATTTCGCGGTTGCAGGTTGTGTTTAATCGAGAGACCAGCGATGGCTCCGGCGGCTTGGCCGATCAGCATCGTGCTGGGCTGCAGTCGGGTTGCGCCGTTTGCCAGGCGCGACTGCGAAAAGTTCTTCTCGGCGGGAAGGAAACCGTCGAGCGTTTCCGGGATAAGGCACTCGAAGGGAATCGCGAAAGGCCCCTGGCCGCGTTCACCGAAAGTTTTGGTCGGAATGTCCTGGACTTTGTCGAGATCGAGCTCCAACAGGCGCGGGATTTTTGATCCGTGGAGATCGACGGCGTAATCGCCAAGGGCGATTGCAGTCTCGAACATTTTAGGCGAGCGCGGTTTGCGCTCGATCTCGCCGGCTACAAGCGTATGAATGCCGATCATGCGCCTGCTTTCGCGGGCGTAGGCCATGACGGGAAAGTGATAGAGGATTGTGCGGAAAGGGGCCATTTCCGGCTGCTCCGCCACCCAACGATCAATTCGGTCGCGATTGTACGGGGTGTCGTAGCCTTCGTCGGTGGCCACCGACCAGTTGGTTTTCCCGACCTTGTGCTGGGCGTAGTAGAGCAGTTGCAGCGTGCGCAGTTGCGCCTGGCGGCAGGTGTGTTCCCTGGCATCCAAATCCTCGAGGTCCGCGATTTTGATTGGGTAGTCATTGTTGTAATTCATATGGGTGCGAGTGATGCCCGGCGCGGCCGGTTGATCGCTATTTGGCATACCACGATAGCCAATGAAGGTGGCGAACCCCCAAGGTTTTTCGCCCGGATCCACCTTTTCGCCCGGGACCAGGGTCTTGCTGAAATGATCTTCCCGCGCATCGTAGCCTGGCGGTGGCTGCTTGAGCAGAAGATCCCCGGGCATACTGCCGGGGTACTCCTTGATGACTGCCGCCCAGGTAATATCCTGGATGGCGCGCTCGGGATCGACAGCGCCGTTGACGCAGTTGCCGGTCCGGTAGCGTGCGCCGGTGAGAGGGAGGACGTCTCCCCACTCGGTTGCATCTATGAGAATTCTGCTTGCGATGTCGCGTCCGACCTTTCCCTGTGGGGTGGTAATCTCGAGGGTTGCGCCTGATACCCTGTCGCCTGCTTTGGACACCCGCGAAACTTTCGTTCTGAGCAGGACGTGGAGCGCGGGGGTGTGTGTGCGCGCCTCGTCGAGCATTTGATAAAGCAGGTGCTGGCCCTCGCGGGGCTCCATGCAAAGGCGGGCGTTCCAATAGGCGCGGTTTGCGTCCATGCCGCGGTCGCGGTAGTGGGCGAAGACGGCTTCCGAGAATTCGTGGTAAATGCCGCGCTCGCGCACGAGCACGTAGGGCCGGCCTTTTTCTGTGGGGCCTTCGTCCATTGACGTGACGGCGGCGGCTGTCATTTGTCCGCCGATCCAGTCCGTTTCTTCCACCAGGAGGACCGTCATTCCGAGTCGCGCGGCCTGGACGGCAGCTCCGAATCCGCCGGTGCCGGCGCCTGCGATGATAACGTCGTAGGCGGTCCGGATGTGTTCGATCGGGGTTTCGCGGGGTGACTCAGCGCGGGCCAGCAGGCGGCAGATGTGGCCCAGAACGGCCGGGTTGCTGATGCGCTGCACCGTGGTGTCGAAGTTCGAGAGTTGGCTGCGGACATCGGCGAGCAAATTCGTCTGGTGCGCCCCCTGCGCCGCAATGCCCCACCACACCAGCCGTGTCAGGTCATTCTCGGTTCTTGCGGAAGCCGGCTTGTCCGCCGCCTTGGTTCTCAAGAGGTCTTGGAGCAAATGGACGTGCCTGGAATGTGGCGGGAGCCAGCCGATGGCCATGAGGTTTGCCATGATGTCGGGATACCATCGGCCGGTGTCGTTCAGTGGCGCTTCGTTGATTTTCAGGCCAACACGGTAATTGCGTTTGGCCTCGTTCCAGAGCTTTTGAGACATGGCGGCTTCCATCTTCAGCGCCAGGCTCCGGGTTTCCTCGCGGAGGTTCAGTTCTCCCAACTCGGCGGCGATCTCCGACGCCGCGCGAAGGCCGCGGGCGGTTTCGACGTTGTCCATCAGGTAGATTACGGGGTAGGAGGGTTTGGCGGTGGTAAGCCCGTTTTTTTGGAGGGTCAGGTTAATTGCTGCGAGAGCCTGTCTCACTTTCGAATGGCGTGCGGGAAGCCATTCCGAATCGTTTTTCGCCCGTTGCACGGCGAGGACCAGTTCGAGATAAGTTGCCGCATAGGAGTCTGTGGAATCGTAATCGCCTGTGGACTTCCATGCGCACGGACCGCCAGTGTAATCGCACACCGTGCCATCCGGGTTCATGTGCGATTCATACCAGACAGCCCATTGTTTTGCCGCGTCCAGAAAGCGCGGTTCGCGGGTTTCCCGGAAAGCAGCCACAAGCCCTTGCGCAGCGAAATTTGCGAAGTAAGGCACGACACGCGAATTGGTGGACACGGGCTTGTCCATGGTTATGGCGCCATCGTTCGCCTGGTGTTCGAGAATGCGGATGGCGGCGCGGTTCACTGCGGATATGGCGCTGTTGGAACCGGCCTCTTGACGGATGCCGGCTGCGCGGGCGGGTTGCTGTGCGTGGGCGAGGATGCCAGCGGAAAGAGTGACGATAGAAAGGAGAACGATTCTTTTCATAAGTTTCGAGTGCTTCAAATAGACAGGGGGCGAACTAATCATTCAACTTCCGGGATTTGAACACTCTGCCACATCCGCACGTCGCATGTTCCTCGAAATGGGAAGAGTTATGAGTCATTTCTGATTGGCTGCCCGCCTGGAAAGATGCTTCTTCAGGAATGCGTCCTCGGGCGCCTGTTGCCAGGCGGAATACCATGTGTCCGCCAGTGACTGTGCGGCGGCCAGGAGCTGTTTCTCGAGAAACTCGCGTCCGGGTTTGTTGTCGCCCTGGGCCGAGAATTTGCCCTCTTTGTCGAGAATATAGAGCGGCTCGACCCGGGTGTTGTGTTCCATGATGAACCGGACAGCGGTTTGAAAGATTTCCTCGGGCCTGGCGGTGCGGTTATCGAGACGCACGAGCCTTGCGGGGCGCGATTTCTCGGCAAGCGACTGGGAGTCGATGCCGCCTGTAGCTTCGAAGAAACCGCCATCAATCCAGGCATGAATCGAGCGGGCGGTGCTGTTGCCCTTTGGGTTTTCACCGATCCAGCCATGATGATGTTTTGTGGTGTGGAGCGGTTGAGTGGCATCGCCCCACAAGTGGCCCATCACACCCATGATGTAGATGATGTTCTCGCGGGCGTTGGCGATTTCCTCCGGCGTGCCGCCGTATTCCTCGAAAGCTTTGAGATAGGAAAACCCCGACTTCAGCTTTCCATACATCTCCGCCATGGACCAGGGAAGCAGCCCGACCATCTCGGCGGTGTGATCCTCGTTTTTTCCCTCTGGTGGAGTGAATTTTTCCGGGTGTCTGCTTCGGTAAAGCGCCATGTGCGAGACAAAATCATAACGGAAAACCGGCAACGTTTCCGGAGAGAGTTCGTAGAGAGCCAGGTCTTCGACATCCAGGTAGTGGTCGGGTCCGTTCAAGTGCTTTAGAGGAAGGTCCGGTGTGTTGCGCCAGCGATCCATCTCTCCTGAAAGGAAGGCAATACGCTCGGCAGCCACGGCTGTGCGCGTGAATGCCGGGAAGTTCGTGGGAAGGGCAGACATGGCGGCCTGGTTAATGGCTCGATGAGCTGCATAATCCCAGGCAGGGCAGTTTACCGCGCCGAAAAGGAGCGCGAACATCGGGAGAAGCCTAAACACAACGATTCTCATTTTTGACATTGTATGCAGCGAGGGGAGGCAGACCAAGAATTGTTGTGCATTGCATCGGAAAAAGGTTTCCCGTCGCCACCGGAGGGATGTATCGGGGTTGGTATCGGGCCAGGGATCAACCTGATTGCCAGTGGTATGTACCCTGCTATAGTGATAGAGCGTTCTCCGCAGGAGGGGGACGGCTCTTATTATGGCCATTTTAAAGTTTGTTTTCATTATTCTTGAAGTGCTGTTGCTCTTCAACCTGCTCATTTTTGTGCATGAGCTGGGGCATTTTCTGGCTGCGCGGTGGCGCGGTTTGCACGTGGAACGTTTCGCCATTTGGTTTGGAAAGCCGATCTGGAGCCGCAAATACAAGGGGGTCGAATATGCAATCGGTTACATTCCCGCGGGCGGGTATGTTTCACTTCCGCAGATGGCGACGATGGAAACGATCGAGGGCAAGACCGAAGGGCGATCTGAACCTTTACCCCAGATTTCCGCTCTGGATAAGATCATTGTGGCATTTGCAGGGCCGTTGTTCAGTTTTCTGCTGGCCCTGGCGTTCGCGGTGATCGTCATGACTGTAGGTCGGCCCGTCAGCGAGGCGGAAACGACCACCACCATCGGCTACGTTGAGGAGGGGGGGCCGGCGGACAAAGCAGGTCTTCGCGCGGGTGATCGCATTGTTTCCGTGGACGGCAAGCCCGTAAGCAAATTTGGCGGCATGGGAGACAGTGTTACCTGGCGGGTGGTGCGGAGCGAAGGGGCTACTGTCCAGGTGCAGGTGGTTCGCGACGGACAGACCGTCACCGTGCATCCTGCGCCTGTGAAAGAGGCGACGAAGGTTTGGCAACGGAAGGGCCTGCGGCAGATCAAGATCGCGCCCGCGCAATCGGCGATCATAGCGGAAATTGCCACGAACAGTCCGGCTGCCCGGGCGGGGCTCAAGCCCGGCGATGAAATCCTCTCCGTAAACGGCAACAAACTTTACCATTTCGCTGGTCTTGCTGATTACATCGAAGATCACCCGAAAGAAGCGCTCACACTGGATTTGTTGCGCGGTAAAGAGACGTTTCAGATTTCGGTAAAACCGGAGCAACCTGTGAGCCCGCCTTCGGAGGCGCCCCGCGTAGGCATCCTTTGGGATTCTGCGGGCAAGACGACATTGGCGTATCCGAACGCCGTCGAGCAGGTGCGGGCCAGCGTGATGGCCATGGTGGATACATTTGGCGCGTTGCTGGCAAAGAATTCCGACATTAAGCCTCAGCACTTGGGCGGTGCGGTTAAGATCATGGATGTCTATTACAGGCTTTTTGACAGCGAGCAGGGATGGCGGCTCGCGCTTTGGTTCAGCGTATTGATGAACGTAAACCTGGCGATTCTGAACATGCTTCCAATCCCTGTTCTTGACGGTGGCCACATTCTGCTGGCCATTATTGAGGGTATTCGGAAAAAGCCGATCAGCGCTCGCGTGGTAGGCTATATTCAAACCGCTTGTGCTGTTCTTCTCATTGGCTTCATGGTTTACATTTCCTTTTACGACGTCCAGGAGCTTCCGTGGAAGCGCGAGAAGCAAAAGTCAACGCAGGTGATCTTTGCTCCCAAACCTGAAGCGCCAGCCGTAAAATGACCGGCTCAGTTTATTCCCACCAAAGACGCAGGACGCGCGAAGTGTTGGTCGGCGATCCGTTGCGAGGAGGCGTGATCATTGGCGGCGATCACCCTGTGGTGATGCAGTCCATGCTAACCTGCGACACGATGGATACGGCTGAGTGCGTCCGGCAGACTCTGGATCTTGTCGCGGTGGGTTGCCAGATCGTGCGGATCACCGCGCCGACCGTGAAGGACGCGGCGAACCTCAAAAATATCGTGGACCAACTCCGCTCTCGTGGATGCCTGGTGCCGATCGTTGCGGACATTCACTTCAAGCCCGAGGCGGCTATGGAAGCCGCCCGGTGGGTGGAGATGATTCGCATCAACCCCGGCAACTACGCGGATACGAAGAAGTTCGCCATTAAAGAATACACTGACGATCAGTACATAGCGGAGTTGCAGCGGATCGAGGAAAAATTCACGCCGCTGGTGAGGCTCTGCAAGGAACTGGGCCGCGCGATGCGGATCGGGACGAATCACGGCTCTTTGAGCGATCGGATCATGAACCGGTTTGGTGACACGCCGGCGGGAATGGTCGAAAGCGCTCTTGAGTTTGCCCGCATCGCCCGCAAGCACGATTACCACAACTTCAAGTTCTCGATGAAGGCGAGCAACCCGAAGGTGATGATCGAATGCTACCGGTTACTTGTGTCGCGTTTGGAGCAGCAGGGGCCGGATTGGAATTATCCTCTTCATCTTGGCGTGACCGAGGCGGGTGAAGGCGAAGATGGCCGCATTAAGAGCGCCATCGGCATCGGTTCGCTGCTTTGCGATGGCCTGGGCGATACCATTCGTGTTTCGCTGACGGAAGATTCGCCGCGTGAGATCGAAGTATGCCGCGATTTACTCGAGCAAATCCCCGGCCTCGTAACCAGGTCAGGCCCTGTAACGGATCTTCCATTTCCGTTCGACCTGTTCACATATTCGCGGAGGAAGTCGGCATCTGTGGAGATTGCGCCCGGGACATGTGCGGGAGGCGAGCATCCTGTCCGTGTTGCCGTCACAAAGGAAGCATCGGGCAAAATTGCGCATAAAATCAGCCCGCGTGCCGACGTGCGGCCGGAGGCTGTTTATGAGGATCTGTCTGTGGTTGAATTGGATCCCTTCGGGGAATTGGCTGTTCCCGGGCCTGGAGCGATTGTTACCGTTTGTGACGGGGCAAGTTTGCCGGCGGTTACCGCATTCAGGCTTCTTGCGGCCAGGCTCAAACAGTTGGGCAGGGATAACCCGATTCTGCTCAAGGACACCCTGGACCCAACCGCGCGGTTTGATTCGCGCATCGCATTGATTCGAGCCTCCGTTGTGATTGGTGCTCTTCTGGCTGACGGCATTGGCGACCTGGTCCTGATCCGGGGGGAGTCCAATCCCATGCTGAGTTTGCGTTTGGCGTTCAACATTTTGCAAGCAGCCGGTTGCCGGTCGTTCAAGACAGATTACGTGGCCTGCCCGTCCTGCGGACGGACATTGTTTCATCTGCAGACGGTTACTGCGCGCATCAAGGCCCGGACGGAGCATCTCAAAGGAGTGAAAATAGCCATTATGGGGTGCATCGTGAATGGTCCGGGGGAAATGGCTGACGCGGATTTCGGGTATGTGGGAGGCGCTCCGGGCAAGATCAACCTTTACGTGGGCAAGAACGCGGTGAAGTTCAACATTCCCGAAGCCGAGGCGGTGGATCGGCTAGTTGATTTGATCAAGGAGCATGGCCGCTGGCGCGAGCCTGATGGAACGGAAAACACGAATTGAGGCGGGGTCGTTCGGATGGTTATGTGTCTGGCCGGGTCGAGTCCGAGCTAAAGTTTTCGCATCACCCGCCTTCCGCGAACCTCAAGACTGTCGTTTGCGATTGCCGCGATACATTCCGGGTAAAGTTCGTGCTCGGCGGCATGAATCCGCATGTGCAGCGTCTCTGGCGTGTCGTCGTCCAGCACCGGGACGGCTTTTTGGCTGATGATGGGGCCGGAATCAACTCCGGCATCCACGTAATGCACGGTGCAACCGGCGAACTTCACCCCATAATCGAGCGCCTGCTTCCATGCCGCCAGTCCGGGAAACGCCGGAAGCAGAGAAGGATGGATGTTCACAATTCTGCCCTGAAAGGCGCCCAGGAAATCATCTTTCAGCACGCGCATAAAGCCCGCGAGCGCGACAAGATTCACATCGGCTTCGATCAGTTTTGCCGCATAGGTGCTCTCGGCTGCGGGATCGAGTTTCGTTCGAAACGGGCCGGGAGAGATGAAGTATGACGGAATGTATCGCTCCCTTGCTCTCTCCAGGATGCCGGCATTCTCGACATCCGAGATGACCAGCGCGACCTGGCCTGGTATGCGGCCCGCTTTGCATGCGTCCGCTATGGCGACAAAGTTTGAACCTGTGCCGGAGCCGAGCACCCCGATTCTGAACGAGCGATTGTTCATGGAGAGAGTATGAGATTATGCCGGCGGCTAATCGTCTCGTCCCGCTTCTTTGACCTTAATGAACTTTCGCAGAAGCAGGAGTCCCACCGGGCAAACTGTTGTTGTGAAGGCAATTACGAGCCAAAGCGTGCCGGAGCTCCGGGGTCCCTCTTCCGGGCAGAACCACGCCAGCAAGTAACCGGAAGTGCTGGCTACGAGCAGTTTTGCGCCAAAGAACGGAAGGTAGGATATGGACATGTAAGAGGCTTCCTGCCCTTTGGGGGCAATGGCCGCAGCGTATTCGTAAAGGCGAGGGGAATAGATTGCCTCCCCCACGGACAGCAACACCACGTATGCGAAGATCATGATGTACCAGGGATTAATCTCCGGGGTTTTCAGTCCCAGGTAGCCCCGGCCGAGCCAATCTCCCAACCATCCCTGGGCCAGGGGTTCAAACCATTGAATGGGCATTGCCATGATGAACACCGAAGCCGCCGCGATTGCGCTGCCGAACGTCACCATCCGATAAGCCGAAATCCTTTGGGTAATTGCGCCCACCAGGGGCACAAGGATAATGATCAGGATGGAATTTATCGCCCAGAGCCTGCCGATCGGCGCGCCCGCGCCCAGTTCCCGAATGCCGAACTTGGGGTAGGTGTAGTACATCTGGATGAAAATGAGCCGCACGAAGGCCGCCAGCGCCAGGAACGCCAGGAACTTATAGAAACCGGCCTGCCGCCAAAGACCGCCGAAAATACGCACCGTGTCCCGCATCGCGTCTCTGGACGTGAGCCATAGCGATTCAAAAAAGGCCTTGCCGGGGTATTTGATGGGTTCAGGCGTAATCTTGAGGCCTTGGTCTGTGGCTTCCGCGCCGTCGCGAATTCCGAACCAGATCAGCGGGAGGATTGCCAGCTCGACAATAAAGCTCACAAGAAACAGTGTGCGATACGTCGTCAACTCCACTCCAAGGCCGGGCACCACGAACGTCCCGTGCGGCTCGCCGACATGCTGGCGAATGTAATCAAAGATGAAACTCGAGATGAGGAACGCCACGTTCATCACCGCGTAGAAGACGGCAAAAGAAATAGAGCGCTGCGATGTGTTGGAATACCTCCGCACTGCGGCGACGAGAACCGGAGTTCCTAGCGCCTCGCCGATGGCCAGCGGCACCAGGCCGAGCCCCAGAGCCATCCATTTGATCGTGGTAAAGGTCATGAATGCCCGGGCCGCGATGCAAATGATCACCCCGAGCAGGAAGGCTTTGCGGAGCCCGATGGCATCCGTGAAGGAGCCTACAAGCACGGTGACAAAAGTCATTCCCGCAGACCAGCCGAAGACGAGGTAGCCGGCTTGCACATCATTGTAGCCAAGGTCGTAGGACAGCCAGAGAACGAGGGTTGAGTTTGCAATGGCGTAGGCCAGCACTCCGAGGAACTTGATGCCGAAGGTGACCCACAGCTCTCGTGCCGCTCCTGCCAGCACTGTAAACTTTGCCAGAAATTGCCCCGCCCACCCTTGATTTGCCTGTTGGTTCGTTGCTGGTTTATCAGTTTCGGCAGTGGCCATGCACCCTGAGTAGAATAATAAATTGCGAAACATGAAAGACGAAAAACAGAGGTGATGCTTCGAAATGCGCCGGCCCTCCCGGATGGGCCCAGCGGGCTGCGGACAGATTAGCCACTGGACTGAAGCACCCTTTTGCCTTAGCTTTTTGGGTGTGCGGAATGTGCCTGAAAAGCCGGTGGAAGCTACCACAAAGCTCGCTGACATGCCTTTTGAGGAGGCGTTGAAGCGGATTGAGACAATTGTCTCCGAGATGGAGGCGGAGGATCTGCCGTTGGAACGTTTGTTAGCCAGCTACGAAGAAGGAATGAAACTGGCCAAGGTGTGCCAGGGCAGACTGGCGGAAGCCGAATTGAAGATTCAGCAAGTGGAAAAGACGGCAGGGGGTGACTTCAAGCTAAAGAACTTCCCCGCGGATAAGCCGGTGACGGACTAACCATTTCTATGAGTGAGTATCTGGCCAAGCTTGAAAGTCCAAGGCAGGTCAAAGCTCTGAGCATGGAGCAGTTGCCGGCGCTGGCTCAGGAAATCAGAGAGGAATTGATCGCAGGTCTCGCGGCCAACGGCGGGCATGTGGGCCCGAATCTGGGTGTCGTGGAGTTGACGATTGCCCTGCATTACGTTTTTAACACGCCGAGGGACAAATTCATCTGGGACGTGAGTCATCAATGCTACGTTCACAAGATTCTTACAGGCCGGAGGGAACGTTTCCGGACGATTCGCAGCACCGGGGGCCTCAGCGGGTTTGCCCTGCGCACCGAAAGCGAACACGACGCTTATGGCGCGGCCCACGCGGGCACGGCGCTCTCCGCGGCGCTGGGCATTTGCGCCGCGCGGGATCAGCGGGGCACAGACGAAAACGTGGTTGCCATCTTTGGCGATGCGGCACTAACCAACGGCATATCCTTTGAGGCGCTGAACAACGTGGCCCAGACCACGAAGCGATTTATCGGGATTCTGAACGACAATGAGTGGAGCATCGCAAAGAACGTGGGCGCGATCTCCACCTATTTGCACCGCCTGATCACGCATCCCTCTTACAACAAGCTTGCGAATGATTTTCAGCGTTTTCTGATGCGCCTGCCCAAAGGCGATGTTGCCGCCAAACTGGCCCACAAGGCCGAGGAGGGCTTTAAAGGGGCTCTGGCTGAGGTGAGTCTGAGACCTTCGCAGCCCAGCGCCGAAAGCGATGGCCGCGGCGGTTACGGCAGCAGCCTCATCTTTGAGGAGATGGGCATTCGATACCTCGGTCCGATTGACGGGCACGATCTGCCTCTGCTCATCAGCACGCTGGAATTTGCCAAAACGTGCGATCACCCGATCGTGATTCACATCCTGACCCGGAAAGGCAAAGGATTCGAGGCGGCTCTGAAGAATCCGGAAAAGTTTCATGGACTCGGCCCCTATGACGTGACCACAGGGGCAACGCTGCCGGTGAAGGCGGGAACGCCGCCCAACTGGCAGGATGTGTTTGGCGAAACCATGGTGAAGCTTTGCAGGGAGAACGAGAAACTGGTTGGCATTACTGCGGCTATGCCCAGCGGCACCAGCCTCAAAATTCTTGAGAAGGCAATGCCCAACCGTTACTACGACGTGGGCATTGCCGAGGAACACGCCGTTCTGTTTGCCTGCGGCATGGCGACGATGGGGCTTCACCCGGTCTGCGCAATTTATTCCACCTTTCTTCAGCGCGCCTACGATTGCATCGTTCACGATGCCGCTCTGCAGGATCTGCCGGTCATATTCTGCATGGATCGCGCAGGTTTGTCCGCCCAGGACGGGCCGACGCACCATGGCTTGTACGACATTGCGTATCTGCGGCACATTCCCAAGTGCATCATCATGGCGCCGAAAAATGAAGACGAGTTGGTGGATATGATGTTTACGGCGACCCGGACGCCGCATCCGACGTTTATCCGGTATCCGCGCGGTCCGGCCGAGGGAGTGCCCGTCAAGGCCGAGCCCGCGCTTTTGGAGATTGGCAAGGCGGAAGTCCTGCGTGACTTTTCGAACAACGGTGGCCGAAAAGTGGCCCTGTTCCCGCTGGGCAACATGATGTCAATAGGGCGGCAAACGGCGCAGGTTTTAACAGATGGGGGCTATGATGTGGCATTGATCAATCCCAGGTTTGCCAAGCCGCTTGACACGGAAGTCATCGAGCGTCTTGGGCGTAAGGCCGAGGTGCTCGTGACTTTCGAGGATGCCGCGGTTGCGGGTGGATTCGGGAGCGCGCTATTGGAGGTTCTCAACGAAAAGCGGGTGCTGACACCGGTGATCCAGATTGGCTGGCCGGACCAGTTTATCGAGCATGCCACAACGGTTGATGATCTGCGCGCCAAGTACGGTTTGACCGTCGAGAATGCCGTGGCGAGAGTGTCTGCCGAGTTTGGCAGCCCGGCCATTGGCGGCAACGGGTTCGCGGGGGCGCGAGCTGCTGTGCCGGCGGTGTCGCAACGTTAGTAATTGCAGGGAAACAGATTCAAGGATTATGTACAAGAACATCACTCCGCCCAGCGGAGGAAAAATCGCGATCAAGAGCGGCGTGTTGAGCGTTCCGGACAACCCGGTTTTACCGTTCATTCGCGGCGACGGCACCGGGCCCGACATCTGGGCGGCGAGCCAGCGCGTGTTCGACGCTGCCGTTCAGAAAAGTTACGGCGGCAAGCGGCGGATTGCATGGTTCGAGGTGTTTGCGGGCGAGGCCGCGAAGAACAAGTTTGACGATTGGCTGCCGGACGACACGATCGAGGCGTTCAAGGAGTACCTGGTTGGCATCAAAGGGCCTCTAACTACGCCTGTCGGAGGCGGCATTCGCTCTCTCAACGTGGCTTTGCGCCAAATGTTGGACCTGTATGTCTGTCTCCGTCCGGTTCAGTATTTTGACGGCGTGCCCAGCCCGGTAAAACGTCCGGAGAAGGTGGACATGGTTATTTTCCGCGAGAACACGGAGGACATTTACGCCGGAATTGATTACCAGGCCGGAAGCCCGGAAGCCAGGAAGGTATTGGACATGCTCGAGCGAGACCTACCCGCGGCGTTCAAGAAGATCCGCTTCGGCGTGGAAGCCCGGGACCAGGTGGGCATTGGGATCAAACCCGTGAGCCGGCCGGGAACCGAAAGACTGGCGCGCGCGGCCCTGCAGTACGCTGTTGCGCAGAAGCGGCGCAGCGTCACCTGGGTGCACAAGGGCAACATCATGAAGTTCACCGAGGGTGCGTTTCGCGACTGGGCGTATGAGCTGGCCAAGAGGGAGTTCGGCGCTGTGGAAGTGGATGGCGGTCCGTGGTGCCGGCTGCCCCAGGGCATCCTGCTCAAAGATGCGATTGCGGATATCACTCTCCAGCAAGTGCTCACGAGGCCGGAGGATTTTGACGTGGTTGCCACGTTAAACCTGAACGGAGATTACTTGAGCGACGCTCTTGCCGCGCAGGTCGGCGGGATCGGCATCGCGCCCGGTGGAAACATCAACTACACATCGGGCCACGCCATCTTCGAAGCCACGCACGGCACGGCTCCGAAATACGCGAATCAGGACAAGGTGAATCCCGGGAGCGTGGTGCTGAGTGGTGAAATGATGCTGCGGTATATCGGCTGGAGCGAGGCAGCCGACCTTGTGATTAAGGGGATCAAGGGGGCTATTAAGTCCCGCCGTGTGACGTACGATTTTGCGCGGCTCATGGAAGGGGCCACGGAGATCAGGTGCTCGGAATTTGGGGAAAACATCATTCAACACATGTGATTCCTGCCGGGGTAATGCGGCAAATGGCCGGACCCTGCTCCATATAAATCATGGCTCTTGAAATCATTGGTCCGGGTCTATTTGAGTGTGATGCGTCAGGACACCAGCTCACCCGAATCGCCACGGCTTTTCCCGATTTCGAGGTCCTCTATACAAATCCGCCCGGCGTGCACGCCTGGCAGCGCGCGGCATTCCTGGACATCGTTAACGAGCGCCGCTCCAGCCAGAACGCCCCGGCGCTGACTCCAGACGAGGAGGAAAGTGTCTCGACGCGCTCGGTGGATCTCATTGTTGAGCGGGACCATGTTCTGATCCGACCGGACCCGGCGCGAATGGACCTGGCGTTTGCAGCGGACGAACTGCTGCAAAAAATCATTTCGAAGCTGAAGATCAAGTTTCTTCTTGTGGCTGATCCGCGGGTCCAGGAGGCCATCAAGTATCGCGGTGAAATCTGGCGGTTGGGGGGTGTCCCCAAGACGCGGGAGGCCAAAGAAAAGTGGATTATCGGTTCGAGAGTGGGGATTCTGGGCCTGCCTATCTACTATTACAACCGGCTTACGGGCACCCGGTGGTTAACGCATGAGAGCTTCGAGCGGCTCGGCGATCTTCCTTCCAATGAACTGGCAAAGCACCTCCAGGAAATCAGCGATAATGCGGTGCGACGCAACCGGCGCAACCGGCCGGAAGTGGATTTCTTCCTGGCCGATCCGCGGCGTTTCAGCGCCAGCGACTTTGGGGGTGTGGTTTTCTCGAAGCTTGGCGCGGAGGAGTTGTCTGCGAAGTTTGAGCAGCTCAAGCGCCGGTTCGCCTCCAGCGTGCATGACGTGTTCAAGAAGGATGATCTAAAGAACAATTCATGGTGTGAGCGGATGCTTTCCAAGCTCTTTCTCGAAGGCAACGAAACGCAGACGGAGCAGGTGATCAGCGGGCTGAGCCAGGAGTTTTTTATGAATCTCGACTGGCTGGCGGGCGGGCGGTTTGAGGAAGGCGAATTTTTATTTGACTCCGTCTTTGACGAAGCGGCTTTGCGCCCGCAGGATTTGGAGTTGAAGCGGCTGGCGGATCCTCGAGCCAAGGAAATCATCCTGAACTTCATCCGCGATTACGGCGATATTGAGTACATCAATGTGGGTTGCGTGCCGGAGTCGCTTTCAATCAACCGGCCGCAGGATGAAGGCCGGCGCGGCGTTTATCTTGCGGATTTCAAGTCAAGCAGCCGGTCCGTGCCTATCCGCAGGTTTATCCGGCTTCAAAAATGGGGTGTGCGGGAGTACTTGGACCAGGGGAAGGGGATACTCCAGGCGATGCTGGAAAGCGATGAGTACACGGATTACTGGTTAAACCGCAGGCTCGGGTGCCGGCAGTTGGGCATGAACATGTCGCGGCGCGTTTTCATGCGAAGGCTTACGGAAGTTTACCAGGGCACCAATCCGGCCTGGCGAGGCAAGTCCATCCGCACCACTTATTTCGAACGGGAGTATGTGCCGGGCGTCGCTACTGACAAACTGCAGTCGGAACGATATGCGCGGCCCGGCTATGCGCTGAAATTCGCTCATCTGCTTGGCGTGACCGCAGCCTCGAGCCTGATTGTGGGGCGCACTTACGAGTCCGGCAAACTGGTCGTGTTTGACGACGGCGACGAAGTTGTGCGAGAGGACGAGCAGGGGCTTCCTGTTGAAATACTCGTTTGCGATCACAGCGGCGCTTTCGGCGAGTACGAAAAGCCGCTGAAGGATTACGCGCCGGATTATGCGCGTCCGGTGAACCGTCGCGCGAAGGATGTGCCGGACCCGCAGGCGTTCGCGTTGGCGTACCTGGATGCTTTCCGGACCCAGTTCTCACATATACAAACGGATTATCGCAAGCGGCGTCGGGCATTTGACACATTGTTCAAGCACTGCGCTGATGAGCCTGGAGCCGGTTTTTGTTTTCGGTGGGAGTGTGTGCTCCAGAGGCTTGACTCGGCGGATCTGGACCGCATTGTCGAGATCATCCGGAGCAATATCGAGGTGCTGCGGGACTCGCCGAAAGCGGAGCCTCATTGAGCCGCAGGCTGCGGCGCGGATGTCTCGTAGCCGGCGATGGACAGACAGTAAATCGCGGCTGTGTCGCAGCGCAACACGAGAGGCCCAAGACTGATCGGGCGGGCGCCGGCGTTGATCACATCCCCCAACTCACGACTTGTAAAATCGCCCTCGGGGCCGATCCATACACCCAGGGATTCCGGCGGGTGGCCGTGCGATTGCGAAAATGCGTTGAACCACTCGCGGGGATGGCGTGCGGCGTCGCTCAACGCTCCGATAAACTCCAGGTCAAGGGACTCCCTGCGACGAAGGGCGTGTGACAACGTCTCCGGGGCGTCCACCCGGGGCAGCCAGTGCTGGCCGCATTGTTTCACCGCTTCGATCGCGGCATTCTGCCACCGGTTTTCTTTCTTATCGAACTCTGCGGGGTGCGGACGCGCGACGACATGTCCGGTGATGATGGGAACGATTTTTGTGACGCCGAGTTCGGTGGCTTTTTGAATGATTGTTTCCAAGGTTTTCCCTTTTGGAATTGCCTGGAATAGCGTCACGCGGCACGCCGGGGCGGGGGCCTGCGCCTGCTCCAGGACCTTGAGAGTAACCTCGCTGCCCGAGGCTGTGGCAATCTCGCACTCAAAACGGGACCCACAGCCGTTGAGCACCGTTGCACGATCTCCGACCCGGGCCCTCAGAACGCGCCGGGCGTGGTGAGCCTCGGCATCCGGCAGGCGGATCGAATCCATCCCGCATGCCTCCGGCGGCGCAAAGAACCTGTGCGGGCTCATCGGAAGAGGGTTTTGGCCTTTTCGAAGAAACTCTGGCGGATGGGGCTTTCCTTCCCGTTGCATAGGGCGGCATACTCTTCGAGTTTCTGCCGCTGAGCCGTGGTGAGATGAGTGGGCACTTCGACGTTCATTCGGATGTGCAGGTCGCCCTGGCCGTAGCCCTGCACATTCCGGATGCCCTTGCCTTTCAGACGGAACATTGTGCCGGGCTGGGTGCCGGGAGGCACGCGAATGGACGCTTTACCATCCAGCGTGGGCACATCCACTTCGCCTCCGAGAGTGGCCTGCACAATGCTAATCGGGACTTCGCACAGGAGATCGTCGCCATCACGCTGGAAGATGTCATGAGGTTTGACATGGAGCACAACGTAAAGATCGCCATGGGAACCGCCGCGAATTCCCGCTTCCCCATTACCTGCCGAGCGGAGGCGTGAACCGGTATCCACGCCCGCCGGAATGCGCAATTTGATCTTGGAGGTTCTTTCCTTTCGTCCGGAGCCACGGCAGTTCTTGCAGGGGTGGTCAATCGTGCGTCCGGCTCCCTGGCAATTCGGGCAGGTTTGCGCAATGCTAAAGATGCCTCGTGAACTGATCACCTGGCCACGGCCGCCACAAGTCGGGCAAACCTTGGTCTTTGCGCCGGCCTCAGCGCCGGAACCGCCGCACTGGTCGCAACGTTCGGGCTTGGTCACGGTGATTTCGCGCTCGCAACCGTGGGCGGCCTCTTCGAAGGTGATTTCCATGTCGTAGCGCAGATCCTCGCCCCGTTCCGGCTCCGAAGGGTCACGCTGTGCGGAGCCGAACAGGTCCTCGAAGATGCTTCCGCCGGCGAAGACTTCGCGGAAGACATCGAAGGGATCGTGGAATCCGCCCCGGCCGAATCCTCCCCCGGCTCTGCGATCGAAAGCGGAATGGCCGTATTGATCGTAGGCGGCTCGCTTCTGGGGATCGCTCAGCGCTTCGTAAGCCTCGCCCAATTCCTTGAACTTTTCCTCCGCAGTCTTGTCTCCCGGATTTTTGTCCGGGTGATACTTTACCGCCTGCTTGCGATAGGCCTTCTTGATCTCTTCGTCGGTGGCCGACTTGTTGACGCCCAGGATTTCGTAATAATCGCGCTTGGTCATGGGTTGGTCTGGGTGGGAGGCCTGGCGACGATGACGCTGGCCGGCCGCAGCAACCGATCCCGGAGCTTGTAGCCTTTGCGCATTTGTTGAAGCACAGTGCCTTCGGGCTTGTCAGTGCTTTCCATGGTCGAAACCGCTTCGTGCAGGTTGGGATCAAAGACAGCGTCGCGGGCGTCGATTTCCTCAACGCCAGCGTCTTTCAAGATCTGTTTGAACTGCTGGAGAACGAGGTCCACACCCTGGTGGAGGGCGCGGGTGGTTTCCGATTCATTTGCCTGGGCGGCAGCGATGGCCATCTCAAAATTGTCCAGCAAAGGGAGCATTTTGCCTATGAGCGATTCGTTCGCGTATTTGATGGCCTCCTGTTTTTCACGCGCGACACGCTTCTTGTAGTTGTCGAAGTCCGCAGTCGTTCTGAGCAGGCGGTCCCAATGTTCGGCCGCTTTTGCGGCATTTTGCTTCAACTCCTCGATCTGCTCAGGGGCGAGGGCCTCCGGCCCCTCCGCTGTTGCCCGGGGCGCTTGTGACGTATCCGTGTTGATTGCGTTGTCTTCTTTGTTCATGAAACGATTCCCTGCGAAAAAATCCACCCTGCAACATTAACCGAAACTCGTCCCACCGGCAACACCGGCATCTTGCAGAACGGCATGCCAAAGGGGGGATGTTTATTGGACCGGCTCGCGTTCGTAGCGGACGTAGTCCGGGTTGAAGCGAGTTCGGGCCTCCTTGGTTTCCGCGGGGAAGCCTATCGCCACGCAGGATACGGGCACAATAGATGAAGGCAGATTCAGAATACGGCTGACGCTTGCCATGCGGTCTTCCCGTGGATGCACTCCGAGCCAGCAGGCGCCTAATGCGAGCCCATGAGCGCACAAGAGAAGGTTTTGGATTGCTGCGGAGCAGTCCTGGAGCATGTAACTAATCTGGCGGTCGTGGGCATGGTCCAGACTTCCACAAACGGCGATGCCAAGCGGGGCCGTCGCGAGCATCCTCCCGTGCGGGAGCGCATTAGCCAGTTCGGCCAGAAGGGCGCGCCGCGTGATCACGACAAAACGCCAGGGATCCTTTGCCGCAGCCGAAGGGGCGGCCATGGCCGCCTCAAGGAGCTTTTGGATGGCCTCTTCCGAAACGGCTTTCGTTTCAAAAACACGAATGCTGCGGCGTCCAAAAATCAGCTCCAATCCATGGTTGCACAGGTTTGCATTTTCCATGCGGCTGATTTAGCTGTTGGCTGGCGTTCGCGCAAGTCCTACGGGGACTTAATTTTGTAGAATTGGCGCGCGCCGGCTGTGGGCGCCGTGAACTTGTAGGAGACTCCAGGTGTGTTGGTGGTAAGAACGGCGGCGTTATTGGTTGTCCATTGTCCCGAGAGTTGCGCAGCCTGCAGCAGCTTGAATGTGCCGGGGGAGCCCGACTCGATCACAAAAGGGATGTGGGCCTGGTTCGCGGCAACGGAGATCTGCCCCGCGCGAATCACAGGCGGTGCGGCGACCGCCTGCACGATTTTGGCCGGCCCCCATTCTGTGGGAAAATCGGTGTAGATAAAGGCACGTGCGTAGAGGGCGTACTCGCCGGGTGAGAGCGGAACAAACTGGAACTGTGTGAGAGTCGCAGAGTTTGTG
>ERZ1645192.1101-NODE-1101-length-22653-cov-7.119126_pt1 | contig 22653 bp, 14 predicted proteins | sample MGYA00575354_ERZ1645192 | MGnify/ENA primary metagenome ERZ1645192 (study PRJEB40844, sample SAMN11349763) | freshwater sediment metagenome | isolation source: river sediment | host: Sediment | place: India: Faizupur Khadar , New Delhi | collected 2017-02-21 ... | reverse complement strand
CCCGCTGAGCGTTATTGCTGGAGAGGTAGAAATAAATGGGCTCGAGCGTCCAGATATTTGTAAGCACCTCAGTGCTGTAGATGGTGCTTGCATGGATGCCGACCGGCGCGCTTGTGGCGTAGCCGAGGCTATTGGTGACCATGAGATCGTAGATTCCCGAGTTTTCCGGAACCAGGCCGGTAATTGTGTAGGTGGCGCCCAGGACATTCGTATCGTCCGTAACCACGCCATTTGGAAGCGCGACACCGTCACGCCGCCAAAGAACAGTCAGCGGCGCTTGTCCCGAGACGGAAGCCGTGAGGGTGACGTCGCGCCCCAGGGTAAGGTAACCAACGGCTTCGGATTGGAAGCTCAACACGGTGGGCGTCGAGGGTCCTGCTCCGCCGCCTTCGATTCGGATCTGCTCGATTTCCTGTGCTGTCAACACGGTGTTATATACACGCACATCGTCGTACCAGGCCTGCGGAGTGCGATCCGTAGAGCTTGCCTGCGTGCTGCCGACCCGTAATGCATTCGAGGTATTTGTGATAACGCCGCGATTGTAAGTCAGAGGCCCCGGACTGCTGACCGTTACCGAAGGCGACCCTATAAACCACTGTGCATTTCCAGTTGTCCGCGTCCCGTCATACGTTACGGCACAAAAGATCCAGGTGTTCAGGTCGCTGATGGGAGGCGAATTGGCGCCGGTGCTGGTGGAGTTGATTCCCAGCGCAATGGCAACCGCGCCTCCCGATGGAGCGCCAAAGCGCGCGCCAAAACCACCGGTGTTGGCCAGCTTTTCCACCACGCGATCCGACTGTGCGGGCAGCACCTTGAGGTTCATCCACCAGGTTAAGGTGATGGTGCTGAGGTTGTTCAACTTGTCCGGATTGCCGCCGACCACATAATTGTGCACGCCGCCGTTGGACCCGGCGACATCCAGCGCGTAGCCGGTCCCGCTGGGGGTGTTATTTGTGCGGGTAGCCGTCCCGCTAAAAACGGCGTTGTCGGGTGGCGCAACACCGGTGTCCAGGGCATCACCGCTTTCCTCGTCGAAGTTGTAACGGAGCACCAGTTCCGCGTTTGCGGTTGCGATGCCGGACACCGCAAGCAGTCCAGCCAGCAACCAACGGCAGAGAGAACAATGGACGGCGAACATTCGGGTCTGTTGGGTTTTCATAGGATTGTTGTTATTGGTGATGGTTGTATTTCACAGTACCGGGGCGGTCAAAGCAAGGCGAACAAAATCCGGATCGTCGCCAGGCCAGCTCTGGTTGGCGGTCGGGTTTGTGGTCGGGGAAGGGCGTATCAGCCGCGTTTCGTCCACGCTGAACTGCTCGTTCAACTCCTTTATCCTGGCGGCGCGCCAGCGGAAGGTCTCCGAATGGCCATCAATGAACGAGAGATTGCAGCCGTTGGCGTGTCTGCCTGCCGGCAGGTTCCATACTCCCGAGCTGTTCGTGCGGCGGAAGCCTATCGCGCCGTTGTCGATGCTGATTTGGTTTTCCTCGATGAACACGGAAGTTTGGGAGGGATTTCGAATGGTGGCCTGCTTCCGGGCGGTCAACGCCTCGGTTGTTTGATTGCAATTGAGCCAAACCGAGACGGCATAGCTGCGGTTGTGGGGCACCCGGGCGCCGCCCCACCCCAGGCCTATGACAAAGGCGCGGCTGGCTGGGCATTTGTAGATGCCAAGAGAGGTGTTGTAAGGCCATAGCGAGCCGCGCTGCGGATCCGTCTCGTAATCGGAGGTGTATTGCTGCACGTTGCCTTTGATCCATGCATTGTTGCCCGGGCTGGATGTGCCACTGACCGTATTATCCATCAAGCGGTCGCTGCCGTCCGTGGCGTAGAGCTCGTAGGCCAACTGGAGTTGCTTTGTATTGCTGAGGCAGCGGATGGTTTGTGCGCGCACTTTGGCCCGCGACAGCGCCGGCAAGAGCATGGCTGCCAGGATCGCAATGATGGCAATCACCACCAGCAATTCAATCAATGTGAATGCGGCAGGATTCGCTCCGGAGGGAGTTCTTCCCTCGCGGCTGCATCCGGTCATCTTGTGATTCATAGAACACTATCTCTGACTTTCGTTTTCTGTAAAGGCCCGGCGTCTGGGCGACACCGGGCCTTTGATCCCCCAGGCTCAACGAGCTTTCCCTGCATCTTCCTCCATCCTGCGGCTTTGCAGGCCGGTAAAACAACTCTGGCGTCCCGCGATTTACAGGAAACATGATGGCCGTCCCCGCTCCGGAGCCAGTCACGGTGTGCCATGCCGCAGTATGAGCAATGCCCACCGAATCATAATGTCACTTTACATTTGAGATCTGGGTTGTTATGGTGATCAATATTTCATTGGCAGATTAACTGCTTTGGTTCCCGGCTAGAATACGCATAAACATGCGTATGTTGGACCGGGGGAGGGTGTTTTACCGGTGGCTGGAGGTCCCATCTATCAAGGTGTTCCGACATCGGGATCTCGACAAATGCGGAGGATTGTCGGTTAGGTTTTGAAGGTGGGAGTGCTCGGAAGATACTGTTGTCGGAAGATACTGTTTGCCGGGAGTGGCGGGTGCGAATACTGTTTAAGTTCTGATTCAGGGCAAAAAAGGCGTATGATTACCGAGAATTCAAGCAGTCAGGGCACCTCCCATCTTGTTGCGGGGCTTCACAAACTTGCGCGCAATCTGTGGGTCACATGGGACCAGGAGGCGCAGGACATCTTTCAACAGCTTTCGCCGCGAGGCTGGCAGAACCTGTATCACAATCCCGTTGCGATTCTGCACGAGCTATCGGATTACGAGCTGCGGATGCGGCTGCACGATGGTGGTTTTGCGGCGCGTGTGGGGGATGTGTTGCGTTCGTTCGAGAATTACCTTGGCGAGAAGAACACCTGGGCGGCCCGGAACGCGCCGAAACTCGCGGAGAACCCGGTGGCCTATTTCTCGGCCGAGTTTGGCTTTCACGAGACGCTGCCGATCGCGGCTGGCGGCCTTGGGATGCTGGCCGGTGACCACGCGAAATCCGCCAGCGATCTTGGGCTTGGTTTCATTGGGATCAGCCTCTTTTATCGCGAAGGGTATTTTCAGCAGGCGTTCGATTCGAACAACTGGCAGACGGAGTATTACACCCTGTTGAATCCGAGGAATCTCCCGGTGGAGCCGGTGCTGGATGCGGCGGGAAAACCGCTTGTGTGCAGCGTGAACATCGGGATGAGCCAGGTTTTCTTTCATGCCTGGCGCGCGAATGTGGGCCGTGTGCCGGTGTATCTCATTGACTGCAACCGGCCGGAGAACGAGCAACACTACCGCGACCTGAGTCTTCGAGTGTATGGCGGGGACCTGACCACGCGCGTGATGCAGGAGATGGTGCTGGGCATCGGCGGGGTGCGGTTGTTGCGCGCCCTGGGGCAAAAGCCGTCCGTCTTTCACATGAACGAGGGTCACGCGGCTTTTCTCACCATCGAACTGCTGCGGGAAAAGATGACTGCGGGCAGTTCCTACGAGGCGGCGCTCGAGGAGACGCGGCAGGAATGCATTTTCACGACGCACACGCCGGTGGAGGCCGGGCACGACCGGTTCAGTCCCGAGCTGATGCTCCACGCCATGCCGCTCTACAAGAACGAAATCCCGGTGGATTTCAACGAGTTGATGAAGCTCGGGCGCGTGAACACGGAGAACCTGCACGAACCGTTTTGCATGACCGTCCTGGCGCTCAAGCTGTCGCGCGCGGCCAATGCCGTCAGCGAGCTGCATGGGAGAGTCAGCCGCCACATGTGGCATTCGCTTTACCCCGGCCAGACGGTGGACCAGGTGCCGATCGGGCACATCACCAACGGTGTGCATCTGCTTGGATGGATGAAAGGAACGGTGCGCCGGTTCTGGCGGCACAAGCTCAGCGTCCGGGCGGCTGAGGGGCTCGACACGGATTTCCTGCGGAAGGAGAACGATTGGGAGGGGCCGTTGAACACGCCCGAGTTCTGGAAGCGCCTGGCGGATCCCTCGTTCATATCGGACGAGGAGCTGTGGTCGCTGCGCTACCTGCTGCGGCGCGAACTGATCGAGTTTGCGCGGCGCAGGCTGCTTATTCAGGGGCACGGCTTGCGGCAGGGGGATTTCCTCGCTTTCGACCAGTTGCTGAATCCGGATGCGCTGACCATCGGGTTCGGGCGCCGGTTCGCCACCTACAAACGCGCGCCGCTGATTTTCCAGCAGTTCGAGAACATTGTGCACCTGGCGCGCAACAAAGAACGGCCGGTTCAGTTCATCTTCGCGGGCAAAGCACATCCGCGCGACGATGCGGGCAAGCGCTACATTCAGCACATCATTCACCTGAGCAAGTACAGCGACTTGCAGGGACACCTGGTGTTTCTTGAGAATTACGACATGCACATTGCCCGGCAGATGATCTCGGGATGCGATGTGTGGCTCAACAATCCGCGGCGTCCGCTGGAAGCCTCGGGCACGAGCGGCATGAAAGCCGGGTGCCATGGCTGCCTGAACCTGAGCATTCTGGACGGCTGGTGGCGCGAGGGTTACGACGGCGCCAACGGATTTGCCATTGGCAAGGACGCGCATGCCGACACCGTGGAAGAGCAGGACAAGGTTGATAGCGAGAACCTGTACAAGGTGCTCACGCGCGATGTCGTGCCGCTGTTCTTTGATCGCGACGAGCAGGGCATTCCGCGCAAGTGGATCGCCATGATTCGCCATGCCATGACCACGCTGGTGATGCAATACACCACCGATCGCATGGTGCGGGAATACACCACCCGCTATTACCTGGAGAGCGAAGGGGGGAAATAACGGCGCGGGTGTTTCCGCCCGCCTTCGGCGCGAAAGGACACCGGGAGGAGCAGATCCCGGGGTCTGCCTCGATGCGCGACGACTTACAGGTGGCGCCGCACTTCCACGTCGTTTGCCTGGCGTTTGCCGCGGGTGCTGCGGCCTGAATCAATGATTCCATCGAGCGCGGCGCGCATCTTCCGGACCCTGTCGGGTTGAGCGGTGGCGAGGTTTTTGGTCTCGGCGGGGTCGTTCTTGAGGTTGAAGAGATGGACCCTTGTGCCCAGCCGTTCATCCGGGGCGCAAACGAGCTTCCACTCGTCCTGGCGCAACGTTGGCGCGCCGTTGAACGCGCAGCTCACCGCGTGCTTCCGCGCTTTTCCCCGGCTCCCTTTGAGCAGCGGCAGGATGTTGAAGCTGTCTTCGGCGGCATCCTCCGGCAGAGTCACCTCCCAGACGGCGGCGAGCGTGGCCATGAGGTCCGCATGATGAATCAGCGCTTCGCACGAGGCGCCCGGCTGGACGACGCCCGGCCATCGCACGATGAAAGGCACCCGGTGGCCGCCTTCCCAGGGATCGAATTTGTATCCGCGATACGGTCCGCTTGGGAAATGCCCTTTGCTTTCGAGCTCGCGATTGCCTGCGACCGGCGCAAACCCGTTATCGCTCGTGAAGATCACGAGAGTGTTTGAAGCCACCCCCGCCGAGTTCAGGGATGAAAGCACCTTGCCCACCACGTCATCCATTTCCATGACGAGGTCGGCCACGTCGCGATCGAGCCGGCTTTTGCCGCGCCAGGGTTCGTTCACCGACAGGGGCGTGTGGGGAACAGTGAGCGGAAAATACAAGAAGAAAGGTTTGGAACGTTGTGCGCAGTCGCGGATGAATGCCGAGGCTCGTTCCCCGAGAGCGGGCAGGATGGGTTCAAATTTCCAGCCAGCGAGTGCGGGGCCCTGGTGGCTGGCGAGGCCTTTGCGCACCATGTCTCGGGGCAGGAAGGAGTCCGGCACGCCAACCGTTTGATGATCTTCGATGAAACAATACGGCGGCCAGTTCGGCACATCGGCGCCGAAATAGCGGTCGAACCCCGCCGCCAGGGGGCCACCCCCGAGGGGCTTCGAGAAGACCTCTTTCCACGTGGCCAGTTCAGGATCGGACGGGCCTCGTCCCGCGCCGGCCTCAGGGCCGAAATTGCCGAAGAATTTGCGTTGCCCGGCGGTGATGCCCCAATCCCAGCCCAGGTGCCATTTCCCGATGCATGCGGTTTGGTATCCCCGGCGTTTGGCCAGTCCGGCGACCGTCAGCCGTTGCGGTGCGATCAGCGGCGGCTCCCACAGCTCGACGATCCCCCGTTGCAGGCGGGTGCGCCAATGATAGCGGCCCGTCAGGAGCGTGTAACGCGATGGCGAGCAAACCGCGGAGGAGGAGTGAGCGTCCGTGAACCGCATTCCGTCGGCTGCGAGCTGGTCTATGTTGGGTGTCGGGATTTTGCCCCGGTCCGGGTTATAGCATTGGACATCGCCGATTCCCAGATCGTCAGCGAGGATCAGGACCACATTCGGGCTGCTTTTTTCAGCGCGGGTGGCGGGAGGGCAGATCAGCAAACCTGCGCAGACCGCTGCAATGAATCCCAGGCGAATCACAAGAGCGTCCATTGAAAAACGGTTTCGCATCAAATGGAATGCGTGCGCTTGACGTTGCCGGCGTTTCCGAAGCGGATGGCCTCCAGTTCATCGGCGGTCAACTCCGACTCGCGCAATTTGAGGAGCGCGGATTCGAAGTAATAGAAAGGCGCGTGCGAGCCGAAGAGCACCGCGTTGCGGGGCGCCTGGCGGAGCAGGTTCGAAATGCCGGCCACACCTTCCTGAGTTGCCATATCCACCCACGCCTTTCCTTCGGCCGCCAGGCTGAGGGCGATTTTTGAATTCAGCGCCCGGTTCCAGTTCAGCAGCACCAGCTTGAGCCCGGGCGCGTGTGCGAGCGCCCCCGGCAGCGGCTTGAGGTCCACGGGATCGCATTTCATGCGCGGATGCTGCACGCGCACATCCTCGAGAGTGGCGGCGATTTGCACGATGAGCCCGCGTCCGGCGCACTCGGCAAACAGGTCCGCGCAGGCGGCATCGTTCAGGGTGTAACCGTGATAATTCGGATAAAGCCGGATGCCGGGCATTTTGTGCTCATCGGCGCATCTGCGCAGATCCTCCCGCCACCGGGTGCGGGCGGGGTTGATCGCGCCGAAGGGGATGAACAGGTTTCGCGGGGCGGATTTGCACGCGCGCGCGAGGCGGTTGTTGACGGCTGTGAGATCCGGCTGCAACAGGGCTTCGAAACTGCAAGCCCAGGCCTCGACAACATGGTGTTCGAGCAACGTGCGGGCGAGGACCTCGGATTCGTCGAGGGGCAGCCGGCGCATGGGCCATTGCATCAGGGTCACGTTTGTGTCCACGAGCCGGCCTCCTGCCGGGGCGCGCTTTGCCTCGCTGAGGCGCGGCAGGCTTATGGCGGCGAAGGTTGCGCCCGCCAGGGCTGTTCTGGCCATGAAGCGGCGGCGTGAAAGCGTGTGTTGGGTCGTCATACATTCACCCCTTTGAGCTTGAGAATCGGCGCCAGGATGCGCCGGGCGTTTTCTGAGAGGATCATTGCGCGCGCCTCCCGGGATATGCGCGCTCCGAGCACCTTGCCAAGCTGCGATGCGTAACTGCGCCCGCCGGCATCGCTGCCAAACAGAACACGCTTCGCGCCGAGTTCGTTCACCGCCATCTCCACCATCCCCGCTGTGGGATCGGTCCCGGATATATCCACACTCACGTTCGGGCAGTCGCGCAGGTCGCGAATCCCGGTTTCCCATTCAGCGCCCGCATGAGCGCAGATGAACGAGGACTGCGGGTGTCGCCTGGAGAGCGCGGCCAACTGGGCCGGAGTGGATTCGCCGGGCAGGTTGCCGGCAACTTTGAGATAGGCATGCTGGAGCACCGGCGCCCGCAACTCCGTGGCGCGCCGGACAATGGGGTCCAGCTCGGGCTCGTGGCATCGCCGGGCCACCCACAGCTTCACGCCGACCAGGGGGCCGTCGCGCACGCAACGATCCAGCTCCGAAAGACTCGCTTCGACGTGATTTGGATTCAGATAAACGAAACCCATCACCCGGTCCGGGCGATGCCGGACGGCTTCGATGACCTCGTCGTTCTGGCGGCGCATATCCTCCGGGGTGGGATCGTAACTCCAATTCAATCCCATGAACACGCAGAGGCGCTCGATATCGAGGCGGTCGGCGTATCGCAGCAGGGCATCCGTTCGTTCCGCGGCGGTTTTCCCGGGGACACCGGAGAGGTGGACATGAATATCCCAAATCGTCACAGGGAGTGTTTACCCCAGCCGATTTGTTGACGCAACCAGCGAGTGCCGAATGCAGGCCACTAATTGCCCTCGAAACAGGGCGGACGGATTTTACAGGCCTGCGATTTTTCGCGCGGCAGCCAGCGTATCGGTTTCCGCGGCGGGCTTCCCGGCGATGATGCGAACGATTCTCGGGAAGCGCATGGCCAGGCCGCTGTTGTGGCGGGTGCTCGGCTGGATGCGGTCAAATGCTATTTCGAGGACCACTTCGGGGCGGACCTCGATGTAGCGGCCCTGCTGGCGCCGGGCGATGCGGAGCAGGCGGGCGGTGAGCTGCTCGATCTCGGCATCGGTGAGTCCGCTGAAGGCTTTGCCGATGATCTTAAGATCGCCGGACTGTTCGTCGCGAACGGCGAAGGTGTAATCGCTCAGAACGCCGCTGCGTTTGCCGTGGCCGTATTCGGCCCCGACGATGACGCAATCGAGCGTGGCGAGGGCTTTTTTGAGCTTGAGCCAGGAGAGACCCCGCCGCCCGGGCGCATAAGGGCTTTGCGGATCCTTGATCACCAGCCCTTCGTTGCCCTGCTCGCGCGCCGTGGTGAAAAGGGCGTCAAGCTCCTCCGGCGCGCGCGCCTCGGAGACTTTGGCGAGTTCCATGGCCTGTCCGTTGCCGGCAATGGTTTCGAGCCTGTTGCGGCGGATGGACAGAGGTTCGTTGAGCAACGTCTGCCCGGCATGCCAGATAAGGTCAAAGGCAACAAACCGGACCGGCACCTCTTCCTGCATGAACAGGTCGGTGTCGCGCCGCCCGAGTCGGCGCTGGAGATCCGAGAAAGGCAAAACGGCTCCCTGCCGCATCGCCACGATTTCGCCGTCGGCTATGAAGTCGTGTTCGGACTGCCGCACGGCCTCGGCAACCTCCTCGAACGTGGCGGTGATTTCCTTAAGATCCCTCGAAAAGAGCGAAACCCGTTCGCCGACCTTGTGAAGCTGGCAGCGCACGCCGTCATATTTATCCTCGACCCAGACTGTGAGCGGGGCGGTTTCCGCTGGTTCCGCCGCGTCCGGAGTCTCGTCTTTTCGAGCCTGCATGCGCCTTCCGGCATTGAGGCGTTCCCAGGCTGATTGAGCGGATTCCTCGGGCGACGCCAGCATGAACTTGAAGGGGCGGAATGGAACCAGGGAGGCGTTCTCAAGAGATCCGCTGCGTGCCAGGAGGGCGGTTTCGCCGATGTTGCCGATGAGCAAATTGGCGTTGCGGACGTCTTCCGTCGTTTTATCGAAGGCCATGGCCACGGCATCTTCCATGAGGCCCTCTTTAAGTCCGATCCGGAGATCGCCGGTGATGATTTTGATGAGGAATTTAGCTTCGAGAGGGCTGCAGCGGCGCAAGGCGGCGGTGAGCAGCGGCGTTTTGGCCAGCGGGCCGCGCGCGGCCTCGAGCTGGTTGAAGAGGGTGTCGGTTTCCGCGATCGAGATGCCGGGCCCGACCGGTGTCGCGCCGAGCAGTTCGAAGGCGGTTTCCCCGGGATCGCTGTGCTTGAGATAGACGTGTTGAAAATCGCCCGGAGAAACGCCCGCGGCATTGCAGATGGCGTCGCGCAGCGCGGACCACCCGAGCTTGAGCGCGCGGTTGGAAACCGCCGCGAACGGCCTGCCAGTGAACCACGTGACAGCCATGTTGATCGCGCCGGGCTCGAGGCTGCGGAGGTAGCCGGCCACGAGGCGCGCTTTCTCGAGCTTGGCGGCTTCAGCGGAGATGTTTGCGCAGGTTTCGGCAAAACCGGCAAAGGGCGTTCCGCCCGGGAGCGTGCCGGCTTCTGCGGGCGCGTCCCTGAGTTCCGCCGGCTGCGCCGGGGCGGCCGGTGGCGCGCCTTCGATGCCCAGCCCGAAGGAGAACTGCTCCTGCTCGCTCAAGGCCTGCGCTTTGAAGCCCATGTTGCGCAAGGTCTGGGCAAAATCGGCGGCGAAACCGTGCAGGGTATAAACCCGTTTCGGCGCGACACTGCGGACCATTTCAAGCAGCTCGGGAAAATCCGCATGGTCGCTCAGGGGGAACGCGGCGTCGCACTGGTAGCGGTAGCGGCAGTTCTGGTCCGCCGCCCAGCCGGTGAGAATGGCTGTGCGGGCGGGGCCGAGATTGCGCAGCATTGCGGAGTTCACGACCGCAGGCGGGCAAAGGAGCACCTTGCCGCGCACGGCTTCGGGGCGATAAGCCTCGAACTGCGGGAACCGGGCGCCAAACTGCTTATAAACTTCCACCGGTTTGTAAATGGACTCGTGCAGCATCAGGGGAAGGCCGGCTTCGCTCAGCGCGCAGAGGATCTCCTGGCTCTTGCCGAGCGAGTAGCCCAGGAGCACGGGGGTCTGCTCCTCGTCCAGGGCTTCCCGGCAAAACCGGATGATGCCCTTGAGAACCTCCGCTGCGGCAGGAAAAACGTAATGCGGCCGGCCGAAGGTGGTTTCCATGACCAGGTAATCGGCGGCGCGGGGTTCGCATGGTTCGGCCGAGAGGCCGGGCCGTAGCTTGAAGTCGCCAGTGTAAAGGAGCGATTCGCCTTCTGCTTCGATCAGCGCCATGGCGCTGCCGAGGATGTGCCCGGCGGGCAGCAGGGTAATCGTGAACGGCACTTCGCCCGGGTGAAGGCTGATGGGCCGTCCGAACGGGACCACGTTTTCCTTTCTCTGGCCGGGCATGCGCATTCGCATGAGGAGAGCCGTGGCGGCGCTGAGAATGACCTCGCGATGGCGCGCAATATGGTCATAGTGAGCATGGCTCACAAAAACAACATCGTCGCCTTTCTGAGGCTCGCGGGGGTCGAGCCACAGGCCGAGCGCCGGGAGGCAGAGATTGCCCTGGCGATATTCTGGTGTGAGAGCGGACACAGGCGTTAAAACTGATCTTCCTTTTCCCTGAAGAGCACGTTGAACGTCGTCATGGACCCGTAGCAGCGGGTGATGTATTGCTGCATCTCGACCTTTTCGGCGTCGGACAGCTTTTCGTGCGCATTGATTTTTTGTTCGAGAACGCGGAGCTGGTTGCGGATTCCCACGATCTTGTGAAAAAAGACATCGAGCGGAACTTCCTTGCCTTGCAGGGCAGGGTCCACCGGGCTCATGACGAGTTTGCCCGCGCGCCATTTCGGGGCCAGGGCGGCGGGCGTGGCCTCCGGCTTCTCGATGCCGAGATGGCTCAGCGTGGCTTGCACGGTGTCCCCGATGAACCGGGCCAGGGGGATCTCCATGCCCGAGAGGGATGCCCGGGCTTCGGCGGGCTCGATGCCGCTCGGTTCCGGCGCGATGGTTCTGCGGCCATCGTTGAACTGGATGTCCGCGGTGGATTCGGCAATGGTTTTCACGATCCCAAGTCCATACTGGGGATGCCGGATCTGCATGCCTATATGCAACGCCTCGATTTTCATGGCTTCAGCAGTTTAGCTCGCAGCCGCCGCAGAGTCACGCAGAGAGCATGATGGAGAGAATTCGCAACCCGCGGAAAAGAAATCCACCCCTGGCCCGGGATGATTGGCATGCGGTTCGTTTTGACGCGAAGTCGCAGCGCCCCTTGTTAGTCATGCGGGCAAAGCGCTGGCGGGTCACTCCGAAACAGGCCGCAGACGCGAACGGTATTTGCGGTTTTCACGACGGACGATTCGTCACTCATGACTGGTTTACATCACTGTTTATGGGAGCGTGTTCCGCGTTGTGCCGTGCTGGTGGTGTTGTCGGTCACGCTGCGAAGCCCGGCGTGTAATCCTGCCCTGCGGCAAAGACCAGCAGGTCCGTCAGGACCGTGATGGTTATAGAAACCGACTGCAGAAATAAGCCCCAGGTCCGCAGGACCGGCACCTTCCGCACCATGCCGGTCCGCTGGACCTGCGAATCCATTGGCAACACGATCTCTATAAACGTTCAGGTCCGCCGGACCTGCTCCCCTCTTCGAGCTGATGAATACCTCTTGTTTACCGGACCGGGGCGCCGGGCGTGCCCCGCGATTGCGCAGGACCCGAACATCGAACATCCAAGGAGGGCGCGGATTCGAGAATTCAACAAATGCGGTGGAGTGTCCATTAGGTCTCAAAGGCGGGGGTGAGGCCACCCCCACTCCTATGTGAAGGCGCGGCTGTATCGGAGAGGCGGTGGCCCCACCGCCATTGGTGTTGCAACGGCGATCGCGCGCATGCTGCCAACGGGGATCTCCCGATAGACGACACCGGGACCCCCAACTCCTGGCCCTGGGGCGGAAGGGCCTCAGTCCCGCCGGCGCCTTCTCAATGCCGCGCGGGCCAGCAGAAACCCGGGGACAGCAAGGAACAGGCTTGCCGGCTCAGGGACCGGGACGAGTTGAATGGCCTGGAGTTCCGAGAAAACGATCCCCACAGAATAATCGCGCCCAAAATCTACTGTGGCGGCGTTTTGCTGGTAGCCGCTGTCCCAGCTAATGGCGGTGACCAGGCCGATGCTTCCCCGGCCTTCAGGTTGGTTCCATCGCCATGGGTAAAGGGTGTCCTGGACGTAACTCCCAACCGTGATCGGGTCAGAGGTTGGGACCCACGTGTAATTGTTTATGATCGCCCAATCCTCGACGGAGCCAGGGTACGCCGTGTAGAACTGCGCTGAAGCTGTGCCGCTCAAGGCAAGCAAGACAACCAGGGCGCATACCCTGCACGTGTCAGATAAAAATCGAAAGAGCCGGGGTTTGGGAAGGTTTGTGTTCATATTTGCGGGGATCTTCAACAGTTTATGCTCGGGACTTATGCGGGAGTCTATGAAATCCGGATGTGAAAGTCAAGGTCTTAAAAACGCGTTGATAAATAACCCTAAGCCCGCACGATATATTGTCAAGGAGGCCCGCCGATGCATATGACCTTGCCCACCGTTCCGTGCTCTGTCTTGTTGACGGCTTACCCGGATTGCATCAGTATAGCCGCATGGCCGGCGAGACAACACGCAAGTCACCTCTCACGTACGCGGCCCAGATTGTGTTCGGACGAAAAACACAATTCCTGTCAGGATCACCACAACAATCTGAACAAAAACACTGAGGCCCCGGGCAATGTGACTCGGGGCCTCGTCTCGGGAGCAACGTTATGAACCGAAGAAACAGCAGCCTTTTCATGATGGCCCTTTCGGCTGTCATTTTATCCGGTGCGGGGCACGTGCAGGCGGCAGGTTTGGGCACGTCCTTCACTTACCAGGGCCGGCTCACTGAGGACGGCAGCGGTGCCAACGGGACCTACGACCTGCGGTTCTCGCTTTTCGATCAGCCGGTCGCTGGCGCACAACAAGGGCCGACGCTTTGCCTGGATAACATTGTGGCGACCGGGGGAGTCTTTACGGTCCATCTCGATTTCGGGAGCCAGTTTAATGGACAGGAGCGGTTCCTGCAGATCGAGGTGCGGGCCGACAGCGGCCTCGACTGCGCGAATGCCGACGGGTTCATACCTTTGGACCCGCGCCAGGCGCTGACGGCCGCGCCTAACGCCCTGTTCGCACTCAAGGCAGGCTCCAGCGACGGCTTCCGGCTGCCTTTCTCCGCCAGCGTTGCCGACGCAGGCATCGCGTTTAATGTCAGCAACACCGGGGCCGGCGCGGCCGTGTGCGGCTCCGGGCAGAACACGGGCGTTTTGGGCGCGGCAAGCGCCGCCACCGGGACGACCTTCGGCGGCTCGTTCAACAGCAGCAGTAGTTCGGGTCGCGGCGTCTTTGGAAACGCGAGCGCGGCCGCGGGCATTACCTATGGCGTCTATGGCCAGAGCGCGAGCACATCCGGACGGGCTGTATTCGGATCGGCAACGGCTTCGACCGGTGGCAGGAACTACGGCGGTTGGTTCCAGAGCAGCGGGACCACCGGGATCGGCGTGTTCGGTTGGGCCACTTCCTCGGGGTCAGGCACCAACTATGGCCTTTATGGATTGAGTGACAGCACGTCAGGTCGGGGATTGCAGGGAGAGGCAAGCGCGGGATCCGGCAAAACCTACGGTGTTTACGGCATGAGCGCCAGCAGTGACGGTCGTGGCGTGTTTGGCTGGGCCAGCGCCGCCACCGGCACGACGTACGGCGGCAGATTCGAAAACGCCAGCAGCGATGGTCGCGGGGTCCTTGGCCTGGCAACTGCCGCCTCCGGCAACACTTACGGCGTTTATGGTCAGAGCGACAGCACCTCCGGCGTGGGCGTTTACGGCGTGGCGAACAACCTCGCAGCCGAGGCCACCTACGGCGTTTACGGCGTGACCACCGGCACGTCCGGTCGCGGCGTTTATGGGAGCGCAGACGCTTCCTCCGGGCAAACCTATGGCGGCTATTTCCGGAGTCTCAGCAGCGATGGAATCGGCCTTTACGCCTACGCACACAGCGGCCAGCCCGCAGTGGTGGCCGACCACATCTTGAAGGTCGGATCGAACAGCCGCGATGGCGCGGTGCTCGTGCATGGCGTCAGCGCCACCTATCCGGTCCTCATGGGATCAGCCAATGAGCACGGGGGAAACGTGCTCCTGTTCGACAATGCCGGCCACGGAGTTGTCCAATTAAAGCCCAGCGACAACCATTCAGGCGGCTATTTCCAGGTCGATCGCGGTTCCGGCCACGCGGGATTCGTCGTGAATGGCAATACCGGGACGGAACAGCCTATGGTCACCATCAGCGGCAGTTCCGTCTCGGCTGTATTCGACATGCGGCCGAACATCGCTCCCGACGACACGGTAGTCCTGCCGGAGGGTTCGATTCGTTCCCCGGAGATCGGGGATGAGCCTGGCGTCGCTTCCATCCGTCGCGATACTTCCGCGTTGGGCGAAGGGATCACCACCCTGGTGACACACGCCATCATTGCGCCCGCCGCCGGATACGTGCTCGCCATCGGGACCGCCACTGCCGGCGTCAACCATCCTGCCATAGGCGGCAGTTGGGCCAGGTTCGGCCTCGGGGACACCAATTCGGTGCCCTACAACGTGGATCTCGGGCTGGACCCCAATATGGCCTCGGGAGAATACAGGTGCCCGGTGGCGGTTCATGGACTCTTTGCTGTGAGTGCGGGTCCCAAAGAGATCTCCTTCGTTGGCCAGGAAATCAATTCAAGCTGGGGAGCCTTCGACATTAACCTCACCCTGATATACTTCCCGACGGCTTACGGCTCGGTCGAGGCGCCCGTCCTGGGAGCCGCTTCAACATTGACTGCCCCGGCGGCAACTCAGCCCGCCGACAGTTCGAACCTCCCTGTGAAAACAAGCGTGCTGCAGGCACTTGACCCGGTTCGTATGGAGCGCGAGTTGGCCGAAGTCAAAGCCAGGCTCACGACGCTCGAGTCACTGATGCAAAAGCCGGATACGTCCAAAGCGTCGCCCTCTGGAAAGCTTGAGCAGGGTTCATAACCGATGGGGTCCATCGGGGCGAGGTGGCATCCTTGCGGGAGGTGTTAAAGCCCTTGAAATGAGGCGGTTTTTGACCGAGAATAGGAAATGACTTCAGTTGTGCGTTTGTCGTCCGTCATACTCCTGGCGGTTTCATTATTTCCCATATCGCTTCTCGCCACACAGGAAGATGTTTTCGGTGATGATACATTCGAGAGGTCGCAGCCTCAGCCAAACCTGGACGAATTGCCACCGGGCAGTGTCGTGTCTGCCGCCGCCAAAGGGCCGTCTCTGGCTGCCGGGCCGATTATTTCTGCCAACAGTCAACCGACGGGAAGCCTGAGCGGGCGCGTTATTTACATGAGTGGCGGGCATGGGTGGGCGGCGAGCGGTTCGACCTGGGCGCTGGCGCGTCCGGCCTCGCTGGTTGGGATGAACGAGGATACGGGCAACGTGGATCAGATGACATTGTTCGCGTATTACTGCTTTAACGCCGGGGCGACGGTGGTGCCTTTCCGGCCGGTGGGAAATCAGACCAACGAAGTTGTGCTGGATAATGACGATCCGGGGGTCGCGTGGACGGGCAATTGGACCAACAGCACCTCCAGCATTTTTTATGGATCTTCCGGGGATGCGGTGCGCTACCGGTTTACCCCTGCGGACGTGACCGAAACGGCCACGGCAACATACACGCCAATGATACCGCAGACGGGTTATTACCCGGTATATTGCTGGACGCTGGGGAGCAGCAATCGCACGAACCAGCTTTACAGAATCAATCACACGGGCGGCCAATCCCTTGTGCGGGTGCCGCATCGGCTCACGGGCGGAGGCTGGATATACCTCGGGAGTTACTACTTCAACGCAGGATCGAACGCTGCCTCGGGGTCGGTCATCATCAGCAACCTGGGCGAGAACGGCACAGCGGCGGGGATGATCATTGCCGATGCCATCCGGTTCGGCAACGGGATGGGGGACGTGGACGAAGGGGGCGGGGTTTCGACGTATCCGCGCGAGGACGAGAGCAATCTGTACTGGGTGCAGCGCTCGATGGGCCAGGGGCGGTCATCCACGATCCTGAGCAGCGGTGTCAGCTCGCCGATCAAGATGGCGGCGGAGATGAACAACGAAGCCGTTGAGAATTTATACAAGCGGGCGTATGTGGGGTTTCACTCGAATGCCACCACGGGCAACACAAACTCGGCGACGGCGCGCGGCGTGATTGCGCTGTACAACGACCCGGTGAAATACCCGGGAACGACCACGCCCAACCAGTACGATTACGCTTTGAAACTCGCAAGTGAGGTGAACTCGGACATGGTGGGCCTGAGTTCGCTGCTCGAGTTTCCATGGCAGAGCCGCAGCAGTCTGACCTATAGCCATTCCGACTTCGCCTACGGGGAGATCAACAACACCGTTATCAGCAATGAATTTGACGCCACGATCGTCGAAGTGGCTTTTCACGACAACCATACCGACGGCCACCTGATGCGCGATCCGAAGGTTCGGAACTGGGTGGCCCGGTCCGTCTTGCAGGGCATGGTTCGCTACATGAATGCGTATGACGCCGCGCCGCTGGTGTTTCTGCCCGAGCCGCCGTGGAACGTCCGGGCGCTGGATGTCACCAATGGCGTCCGCATTTCCTGGGAAGCCCCGATAGCCCATGTGGGCAGCGGGGCGGCGACGGGTTATGTGGTGTATCGTTCCAGGGATGGATACGGTTTCGGGCAGCCGCTTGCGGTTTCCGGGAGCTCAACGACCTCTGTTCTGATCGCGGGCCTCGAGCCTGGCGTGGATTATTATTTTCGCGTTGCCGCTGTGAATGCGGGCGGGGAATCCATGCCGTCCGAGACGGTGGGCTGCCGTCCGGCCATGCATCCCGCTTCGAGCAAAATCCTGATTGTGAACGGATTTTCGCGGTTCGATCGCACATCGAATCTGCGTCACACCCTGGCCGCGGAGAACTTCAAACCGGTGGGCCACGATGGGAACAGCGGGGCGACCGAACGCGTTTTGCCCGAGCGGGTGAATGCGTTCAACTACGTGGTGCCGCACGGGAAAGCCATTGTGGAAGCCTCGCAAATGCCGTTCGACTCGTGCCAGGCCAGGGCCGCGACCAACGGCACCGTGCCGCTCAGCCAGTACAAAATTGTGATCTGGAACGCGGGCAACCAGTCCATCAAGGACCGGACCTTCACCATCAACGCCCAAAGCCGGCTGGTGACCTTCCGGTATGCCGGCGGACACATGTTTGTCTCGGGTTCGGATGTGGCCTACGACCTCGGGCGGCAAACGGGGCCATCCGTGGCGGACCGGGTCTTCCTGACGAACCATTTGCACGCGGCTTTGGCGTCGGATACGCACAACAGCTCGGGCGTGTGGACCGTTACGGCCAGGGCGGGCTCCATATTCGCCGGAAACAGCCCAATCGAGATAGACGACGGCAGCAAGGGAATTTACTGGGTGGGGTCGCCGGACGGCCTGACGCCCAGCTCCGGCAGCGTCGCGGCCCTGGATTATCCCGGCAAACCGGAATTCGCGGCAGCAGTCCACTACCGCGCGACTGCGGGAAAGGGCGGGGTCATCTATATGGGGTTTCCGTTCGAAACCATTACCGCCCCGGCGGTGCGGTCTGAATACATGGCGGACGTCTTGAAGGAGTTCAGCCGAACGCCGGTGATCAACACCTGGGACGTCTCGGGCGGGCAGTTTGTGCTGAGCGCCATTGTCGAGCCGGGCTATCCGTACCTGGTCGAAAGCTCGACGAACCTGCTGACGTGGACTTCGACGCCCGGTGTTAACACCAACGGCATTCTGCAATATGCCGACAGCATTGCCGGAAGCCCGAAAAAATTCTATCGCATCCGCCTGGGCCCTTAGCCCGGGCGGGCTTTGTGCGCGGCGGAAATGCGGGGCTAGCGTGCGCCAGCCATGCCGGCCATCACGGCGCCAATCACCGCGATGATCGCAATGACGAGGCCGATGGCCAGGAGGATGGTGCCGATCATGCCGCAAATGCGACCGGCATTTGTGCTTGATTGACCGGATGGATCCATCGTTCCGGCGCTCATTTCCTTGAGGTCCGCGTTGCCCATGATCCACGCGAAGATGCCGAGCGGCGCGCACACGACCAGGCTCAGGATCCCGAGGACCAGGATAAGGGTAGCTCTATGGGGTTTCATTTGTTGGGGCACAAGTAAGCAGAACCCCGGCCGGAGTCAACACTCGCCTGCAAATGAAACCGTTTTCTGCGCCCTGCGGAGGGCGGTTTTTACATCGGACAGGAAGATTTTTCTCTAAAAAGTGTGACGATGCAAAATGGTATGCGTAAAATGGACCTATGATTACTGGGAGATGCGTGTTCCGTTCGGCGCTTTGCGCATTCATGGTTTGCCTCGCGGCTGGCAATGCCGTGGCAGCGGCGGCGGAGCGTCCGGACATCGTGGTCTTTCTTACCGATGACCAGAGCCAGACCGACCTGACGCCGTATGGAGGTGATGAGTTTCGCACTCCAAACATGCAGCAACTCGCAGAGAGCGGCATGACATTCACGAGCGCCTATGTGGCGTCGCCGACGTGCGCCCCGAGCCGCGGCGCGCTCTTAACCGGGCTCATGCCCGCGCGCAACGGGGCCGAGCCGAACCACGCCAAACCCCGGGCCGAGATCAAGAAATGGCCGGCCTATTTTCAGGAGCTCGGATACGAAGTTGTCGCGTTCGGAAAAGTCTCGCATTACCGCCATACCGCCGGGTACGGGTTCGATTACTTCGCCTACGACACCTTTCACGACCATCGCGGAATTGCGGCGGCAGTCGAGTTCCTCCAGGAGCGCGCGTCGCGCGTAACGCGCAGGCCGTTGTGCCTGATGGTCGGGAGCAACTGGCCGCATGTGCCCTGGCCGGAAAAGGATTCCAGCTATGATCCCGGGAAACTTCCGCTGCCCGTGACCAGCGTGGACACGCCGGAGACGCGCCAGTGGCGCGCCCGTTACGCCGCGGCAGTGACAAAGGCCGATGACGACCTGGGAACCATACGCGCCGCAGCGTCCAGTTTTCTGGGGCGCAATGTGATTTTCCTTTTCTCCGGCGATAACGGGACGCAATGGCCCTTCGCCAAGTGGAATTGCTACGAGGCGGGCGTGCGGGTGCCGTTGATTGTTTCGTGGCCGGACAGGGTGAAGCCCGGCGCGCGCACCGACGCGGTGGTCAGTTGGGTGGATTACCTGCCAACCCTTCTCGAAGCGGCCGGCGGCAAGCCGCCCCGGGATATTGACGGCAAGTCCTTCCTGCGTGTGCTGCGCGGCAAATCGTCCGCGCACCGGAAGGAGGTTTTTACAACTCATGCGGGCGACGGGAACTGGAACATTTACCCGATTCGCTCTCTCCGGATCGGCGGCTGGAAATACATCCGCAATCTGCGTCCAGACCTCGCCTTCACCACGCATATTGACCTGGCGGGCAACCTTGGCCAGCGCGACTATTTCTCCACCTGGGAGGAAGCCGCAAAGACACAACCCGCGGCTGCCACAACGGTAACTCGCTATCACGCCCGCCCGGCCGAGGAGTTGTACCACCTCGAAACGGATGCCGCCGAGCAGAAAAACCTGGCGGCCGATCCGCGCTACAGCTCCCGGCTGAAAGAGATGCGGCGCAAAGTGGATAAATGGATGCGCTCGCAGGGGGATACCGGCAGAATTTACGGCGAACCCAGGCCGCTGAGCGATCCGGACAGCTTCGGCCCTAACGCCCCCTCGGGCGACGCCAGGAGAAAGAAATGACCGGCTGCGATTCGGCGGGATTTATGAAACGATTGCGATTTCCTCCGCGGAATGTTTTGTCGTTCACACTGGTTCTGCTGGGCGCCGCCGGCGCCACCCGCGCGGATGAGGGGCTGTGGCTGTACAACCAGCCGCCACGCGCGATTCTTAAGGAGCGGCATGGATTCGAGCCGACCGCGGAATGGCTGGATCACTTGCAGAAGTCTTCGGTGAATGTCGGCGGCGCTTCGGGCGCGTTTGTCTCTGAAGAGGGATTGTTGCTGTCCAATCAGCACGTGGTATCGCGCGCGGTGCAGCGGATCAGCACCGCCGGACGAAACATCATTCGGGACGGTTACTACGCAACGTCGCTCGAGGCGGAACTGCCGTGTCCCGGGCTTGAAGCCACCGTGCTGCTCGAGATTCTGGATGTGACCGAGCGCGTGAACCGGGCGGTGACGCCGGGCATGACGGATGGCGAGGCGTTCCTGGCGCGGCAGGCGGCCATGGCGGGAATCGAGCAGGAATACAAGGGGGGAGCGGATATGCGCAACCGCGTGGTGACGTTGTTCCAGGGCGGCCAGTACCACCTCTACCGGTCCAGGCGATATACGGATGTGCGGCTGGTCATGGTGCCCGAGGAGCACATCGGGTTTTTCGGCGGTGATGTGGACAACTTCGAGTTTCCCCGGTACGACCTGGATGTGGCATTCCTGCGGGCTTACGAAAACGGGCGTCCGGCCCGTGTGCAGCATTTTCTGGCCTGGAGCCGCGACGGAGCCCGTGATGGCGAGCTGGTGTTCATGTCGGGGCATCCGGCCCGCACGGACCGGCTCCGCACGGCGCACGAATTATGCTACCTGCGGGATGTGGAGTATCCCAACGCATTGGAGCGGCTGAAGCGGACAGAGGTGCTCCTGGGCGCATACTCGGGGCGCAGCGCTGAAAATGCGCGGCAGGCCCGCGGCGAGCTGCGGAGCATGGAAAACGGGCGCAAGCGCCGGGACGGCACCCTGGACGCCCTGCTGGACCCGGCATTGATGCAACGCAAGAGAACAGCGGAAGCCAGGCTGAAGGCCATCGTCGCGTCCCGTCCGGAGCTCGCTTCCGCCCTCGATGCCTGGGATCGAATTACCGCGGCGCAAAAAGCAATTCAAGCAACCGTTCGGGAGTACGACCTGCTCGAGCGCGAGTGGGGCTTTAACTCGGTGCTGTTCACTCATGCCCGGAGGCTTGTGCGCGCCGCCGCCGAGCGCGAGAAGCCGGATAGCCAGCGCCTCGAGGAATACCGGGAGGCGGCGCTGCCTTCAATCGAGCTTTCCCTGGTGTCCGAACAGCCCGCCTACAAGGATCTCGAGACCGTGAAACTGGCCGACACACTCGCTCACCTGGCGGAGCAGCTCGGCGCCGACCACCCGCTGGTGGTTAAAGTGCTGAATGGAAAATCCCCGCGCGCACGCGCCGCGGAATGCGTCGGCGGCACGCGGCTCGATTCGGCAGCCGTCCGGAAGAACATTTACTCGGGCAGCCTGCCGGCAATCGGCGAGGACACGATGATTGATCTTGCGCGGCTCATTGATGAGGACGCGCGGATGGCGCGGTCCATCGTGGATGCCCAGACCGAAGCCGCCCGCCAGGCGCATGCGCGCATCGGCCAGGCGCGTTACGCGCTGCGGTCCCCGGTCGAATACCCGGATGCGACCGGGACCCTCCGGCTGGGATTTGGCACGGTCCGGGGAATTGACGAACCCGGGATGCATGTGCCGGCCATGACAACTTTTGCCGGCCTGTTCCAACGCGCGGCCGAGCACAATCATGCGGAGCCGTTCAGCCTGCCAAAACGATGGCTTGCCAGCCGCCGCAAGCTGGCGCCGGACACACCCTTCAATTTCACCACCACGTGCGACATTCTCGGGGGCAATTCCGGGAGCCCGGTGGTGAACGCGCAGGGAGAGTTCGTCGGAGTGGTGTTCGACGGCAACATCCATTCCCTGGTCCTGGACGTGGAGTATGAACACGCGCGAGCGCGCTGCGTGGCGGTTCATTCCAGGGGGATCATCGAAGCCCTGCGCAAGGTGTACAAGGCCGAGCGTCTGCTGGACGAGCTGCGAGGGAAAAGAACTCGCCATGGCGGATAAGGCCAGCGGACCGGCATGGAGCGGAGGCCATTCATTGGCAATCGCAAATTGAAGATTTGTTATTGGTAATGTCGCTGCGCAATCACGTTGCTGACTCGGCGCCCGAGTGCGATAAACAAGGAATATTCACCGCGCCGACGGGGCAAAGGTCCAGCGGACCGCAAACGTTTATAGAACCCTGGCCACCACACATACCTACCGGAATAGGTGCGGGGGTGGCCCCACCCCCGTTTGGCGCCGGGCGGGTGTGGTCGCGCCGATGCTCTGTTGATGTGCGAACGGGAATGAGGCCATTCCCGCCCCAATCCCAGGCACGGCGG
>ERZ1645192.1097-NODE-1097-length-22704-cov-33.108747_pt1 | contig 22704 bp, 19 predicted proteins | sample MGYA00575354_ERZ1645192 | MGnify/ENA primary metagenome ERZ1645192 (study PRJEB40844, sample SAMN11349763) | freshwater sediment metagenome | isolation source: river sediment | host: Sediment | place: India: Faizupur Khadar , New Delhi | collected 2017-02-21 ... | reverse complement strand
CCAGGCCGTTTTCGAGACCCCCGGCGCGCAGCGCGAAGATCACGTGGGCGACCAGGGGTGGGCTGCCGTGGGTCGTCTTCACGGTAGGTTCTTGACCAGGTGGGGCCCCAGGGTGTTCGCGACGGCCAGGGGCAGCCGCTGCCAGACCTTGATCGCCAGGGCGTACTTCGGGTTGTGGGGGTTCAGTTGGGGCAGCGGCACGCCGGGCCTGAGCCAGTAGTGCCAGTAGAGCGGCCGCTCCTCGGCGCCCCACTGGCGCTTGAAGCGGTAGGTGCCGCCCTCGCGGGTGGACCGGCCGAAGTCGAAGGCGGCGAAGCCCTTCTCGACCGCCCCCTCCAGCGCCGACCAGTAGAGCAACATGTTCACGCCGATGGGGTTGTGGCGGCGCAGCGAGGAGGCCCAGGGGATCTCGAGGGTGTTGCCGTTGGCGAGGAGGAAACCGGCCGCGGCCGGCTCGCCCTTCACCCGCACAACCACCACCTCGACCGCGTCGGGGAGGGTCCCGGCGATGGCCTGGAAGAACTCGATCGGGTAGACCGGCGTGCCGAGGTCCCGCATGTTCTCGGCGAAGACGCGGTAGAAGTCCGGCAGCAGGCCCGCCCCACCCCGCTCCACCGTGGCACCCTCCCTCTGGGGCCGCTTCACCTGGGCGCGGAGCTTGCCGCCGAGCGCCTTCCAGAGCTCCTCGGCGCTGCCGGGCAGGGCCCGCAGCATCGTCACCTTGTCGGTGCGCACGGGCCAGTCGCCCTCGAGCGGCGCCGTGTGGCGCAGCTCCAGGTGCGAGACCCCGAGGAGGTCCGCGATCCGGCAGGCCTCGTCCAGCAGCTCGGCGGCGATCACCGGGGTGTCGGCGACGACGCCCCCGTAATTCACGTAGGGGACCGAGACCAGGTAGTCGCCGAAGAGCCGGCTCCGCAGGCGCACGAGCGGCAGCACGCCCCGCACCTCCCCGGCGGAGTCCTCCGCGTAGAGGTGGTAGGTCTCGTGCCCGAAGAGGTCCCGGACCAGCCCCGCCCAGGCCGCGCGGTGGTAGACGGTCGCCGCCGGGTGACGGGCGACGAAGGCGTCCCAGCGCGACTCCTCGCCGGGCGCGAGGGCGCGGACCTGTACGGGGGGAGAGAGCAGCTCGGCTACGGCGGCGTGCATGCCTTAGGAAACCGCAAAGACGCAGAGACGCTGGGGATGAACGGAATCGCCCTGATCTAATCTTCTTTGCGCCTCTGCGCCTCCGCGGTGAATTCCCGCTGCAGGGGATTCACCAGCGCCGGCGTGGAGGCCAGGAGGTCGGTCAGGACCGCCCGCGCGTTCTCGGGCTTGCCGTTGTGGTCCGCGGCGAGCGCGACCAGGGCGTAGCCGCTGCGGTCACCGGTGAGACGCGCCCAGGCGCCGAGGAGCTTGGCGACCTCGGGGCTCGCGGTGCGCCGCCCGGCGATGTCGTACCACTGCCAGACGAGGCGCTGAGTCCGGCCCGAGGTGTAGCCGATCTCCTCGACGCTCGTCGAGCCCTTGCCGGGGAGGGACACGGACACCCGGCGGGGAGAGGCCAGGGCCTTCCAGTCCTTCGGGTCGAGCAGGGTGTTCCCCCAACCCACGAGTTCCTCACCCTGACGCTCGCGGAGATAGAGCACCGCGTAGGCCTGCACGGCCCTGCCCTCCCCCTGGTAGACCCGGTGCAGGCGTTGGGCCGAGCCGGCGAAGGTGGGAGACCACGCCTCGGCGGGGGCAGTGGGCCCGGTCCAGGGCGCGGCCGCCACGGGCAGAGCGACCTCCACCCCTCCGGCACGGGCCTCCGATTCCGAGACCAGGCCCGCAGCGAGTGGGCCGGATGCAGCCACGATGGCAACCGCAACGCCTGCCAGAACGAACAGGAGCGGAGATGTCGATCCCCCGCCATCGGAGCCGGGGCGATGGGGTTGCCCACCCGCGGACAGACTGCCTCGCGAGTCGGTGAGTGCTGCCAACCCCCCGGGGGTCGCAACGCGATTCGGCTCGTCCGCGTCCTCGCGCCAGAAGGAGCCGACCCAGAACAGGAGCAGCATCACGAGCCCGAAGAAGAACCAGCCATAGATGATGTGGTCCACACCCGTCGCAATGCGCATGTCGCTCAGGTGGCCGAGCATCACGATGCCGTAGGCCCGCACCCAGTTGGCGAGGATGGGGGCAGCGATGGCGAGTCCGATGAACAGCGCCCGCCGCCAGAAGGAACGGTAGGTCAGATACGCGTAGAGCGCGCCGAGCGCCACCGAGGCAATCAGATAACGGATCCCGCTGCAGGCTTCGGCCACTTCCCAGTTTCCGCTCGGGATGGTGATGTAACGCCCTTCCGAGTAGACCGGGATGCCGGTGAGTTGGAGCGCCCACACCGTGAACTTCGCGGTGTGGTCCATGAGAGGCTCGGTGAGCGCCTCTCCGACCGGAACCGAGAAGAAAAGGTACGCGAGCGGGAACGCCAGCGCCCAGGCGACGCGCCCGCCGAGCACCACCCAGACCGCGAGCGGGGCCATCGCGACGAACGCGAACTGGCGGGCCGCCTGCACCCCCACGAGCTCCGAGACCAGCCACGCGAAAGCAGCCGCGGCAACCAGCGCCAGCGCACCCCATGCCGGACGTGGAACGATACGGGCGAGCCCGGCCCGGCGGGTCCACGCCATGTAGAGGACGATGGGCGCGATGACGAAGCCGTGGGCGTAGGTTTCGAGGGTGTGCCACGTGTGGGCCATCGACCGCCCCGTGTCCCAGAACAGCCACACCAGGGCGGCGAGCGTCCCGGCAAGCACCGCGAGCGCGAGGGGCCAGCCCTTCGCAATGGCGGGGGCCGGGGCGGTCCCCGTGCCGGTGGCAGTCGGGGTGCCGGTGGCGGTGGCCGCTGCCGGCTCCCGGGCGGACTCGAGGATCTCGTCCACGCGGGCAGGCGACAACGTGCCCGCAGGAGGCTCGGCGGTCGGTTCGTTCATGAGGGGGCGGAGGGGCTCGGCGGGGAGTGCGCTCATGGGGTTTGTCACCGCGGAGGCGCAGAGACGCGGAGTGATGAAACCGTTACTTCGCTGCGCCTTCGCGCCTCTGCGGTTGATCCAGAAAAACCTCGTCCATCCGGCCCCAGGAGAAGTCCCTGAGGAGCCGGCGCAGGCGCCCTTCCATGCGCCCGAGGTTGGTGTAGTGCCGGAAGCGCGTCTTCCAGCTCACCCCCCGCTGGCGCGGCTGGTCGGGGTCGATCTCCCAGGGGTGGCAGTAGAAGACGCCGGGCTGGCCGTCCCCCCGGTTCACGCGGCGTAACGCCCAGCGGTAGACGGCGTACGGCACCAGGCGGAAGTAACCGCCGCCGCCCGTGGGCAGGTTCTGCCCCAGGACGCGCGTGGTGGTGATGGGGACCTCGAGCAGGCGCTCGTCCCGCGGGTAGAACGGGAAGCGCGGGGCCTCGGGCATGCCGTAGAGGTCGTGGTGCACCGGGTAGATGCTGGAGCTGTAGCGGTACCCCGCGTCGGCGAGCACGTCGAGCGCCCAGAGGTTGCCGGCGCCGATGGAGAAGCTCGCGGCCCGGAAGCCGAGGACCGGCTGACCGCTCGTGTCCTGCAGGAGCTTGCGGGTGCCGGAGACGTCCGAGTGGAACTGCTCCCGGCTCTGCTGGGTGGCGCGGATGTGCCCCCAGCCGTGGCTCGCGACCTCGTGGCCGGACTCCGCGATGCGTTGCACGAGCCGCGGGTGGCGCTGGGCGATCCAGCCGAGCACGAAGAAGGTGGCGCGGGTGTCGTGCTCGGCGAAGAGGGCCAGCAGGCGCTCGGTGTTGCGCTCGACGCGGTGCGGGATGCGGTCCCAGTCCGCGCGGGCGATGTGCCCCTCGAACGCGGAGACCTGGAAGTAGTCCTCCACGTCCACCGTGAGGGCGTTGGTGATGCCGTCGGTCATGGGCAAGTGAACCGCCGCGGGGCAGTGCCCAATTTCAACAATCTCTGCGCCTCTGCGTCTCTGCGGTTCAACGGCTACGCGCCGCCGCCCTTGCCCCCGACCTGCGCGGCGAGGATCGCGCGACGCAACTGCGTCAGTTCCTTGTCGAAGGCCTCCTTCATGGCCTTCATCTCCCCTTCCACTTCCTGCACCCGGTCCTGGGCGGTCCCGCCGTGCCCGGGCAGCCCGACGAGCTTGCCGGACTCCGGGGCAGGGGCGTACCCCGACCCGGCAGGGCCCGGCGCGGGGCCGGCGTTGAAGCGGTTCGACCAGGGGTCGAAGGCCGGGGCGTTGCTGATCTCGGCGCCCGAGAAGCCGCCCTGCTCCTCCGTGATGTCGCGGGTGACGACCTCGACCACGTCCCGGGTGATGTGGTGCAACTCCTCCAGCGAGGCGTGGAGGAAGAGCCGGTCGCAGAGGGTGTTGACCCGGCGCGGCACGCCGCCGCTGAACTCGTGGATCTCCGCGTAGGCCTCGTCGTCGATGACCGGGTCGTTCTCCCAGCCCACGAGCTTCAGGCGGTGCTCGATGTAGGACTTGGTCTCCTCGGGGTCGAGCGGCTGGAGGTGGTAGGCGGCGATGACGCGCTGGCGCAGCTGCTCGAAGCTCGGCGAGCGCATGATGGTGCGGAATTCCTTCTGCCCGAGCAGGAAGCTCTGGACGAGCATCCGGCCGCCCAGCTGGAAGTTCGAGAGCATGCGCAGCTCTTCGATGGCCCGGGGCGGCAGGTTCTGGGATTCGTCCACCACCAGCAGCACGCGCTTCTTCTCCTGGTGGCAGGCGCGGAAGAAGCCCTCCAGGCTCTTCAGCAGCCCCGCCTTGCTCACCCCCTCGAAGGGCAGCCCGAAGGAGGACGCCACCAGGCGCAGGAGGTCGTCCTCCTGGATCTGGGTGGAGACGATCTGGGCGGCCACCACCCGCTCCTGCTGGATGGAGCGGAAGAGCGCCTGGGCCAGCGTGGTCTTGCCGGTGCCCACGTCGCCGGTGATGACGACGAAGCCCTCGCCCTGGCGCACGCCGTAGAGCAGGTAGGCGAGCGCGCGCTTGTGGCTCGCGCTCTTGAAGAAGAAGCGCGGGTCCGGGCTCAGCTGGAAGGGCCGGCCGCGGAGCTTGTAAAAGGTGTCGTACATGGAGAAGGCCCGTGCGTGGGTCGACCGGGCTCTATGCTAGCCCATTCTGGTCCGGGGAGCGGACCGGCTGCCGGTGTCAGAAGGCGACGGTGACGCCGGCGGTGATTCGGTTTTCCTTGTAGTCCTCGCCCGCCTGGTCGGAGTGGTTCTGGGTGTGGCGGAGGTCCAAGATGCCGTAGACGTCCTCGCTGAACCGATGGCGGAGCCCCGCGCCCACGAACCAGAGGGTCTCTTCGTCGTCGTCCTCGAGCTCGGTGTACTGCACCGTGCCGAACAGGTTGCCGCTGGTCTCCCGGGAGAGCTGGTGGCTCACGCCGAGCCGGCTGCCGTAGACGGTCTCGTTCTCCCAGGTGCCGGACTCGGCCTCGCGGCGGTCCCGGTAGAGGTTGAGAGAGGTGGTGGTGCGCCGGCCCTGGAGCGCCACCCCCGCGTCGAAGCGCTTGTTCAGGATGGTGTCGCTCGTGGGCGACGGGATGTCGATGGGCACGAGCAGCGGGTCTTGGGTGAGGGGGTCGACGATGGGGTTGCCGAACGGGTCGGTCAGGGTCACCAGCTGGCGCTCGCGGAGCAGGTCGCGGCTCGTGGTCACGTCCTCCGAGTAGCGCGCGGTCCAGGCCGTGCGCCGGGTCTGGTGGCGGAGATCGAGGTTCCAGAAGTGGCCGAAGTAGCGGTCGCCGCCACCGAGGGTCAGCTGGCTCTTCTCCCGCGGGCGCCAGGTGCCGCCCGTCTCCCACGACCACCCCTTGCCGTCGCCGTTGCCCTGGCTTCGGTCGTAGTCGTTGTCGTCGTAGCCCGCGCCCACGTAGACGTCGAAGAGCCGGTGCAGGGGATAGGTGATCCGCCCGTGGGTGCGCCGGAAGTTCGGGTCCTCGACCCCGCTCTCGTCGTAGTCCACCTTGCGGTCGCTGTGGTGGAGCGACCAGCCGAACGTGGAGAAGCGGCGCCCGCTCTCGAGCCCCGCCTCGAAGGCGTGGGAGTTGCTGTTGCTGCCGTAGCCCGCGTAGCGGTCGTAGTAGGGGCTCGAGGCGTAACGGTCCTCGATCCGGTCCTGGTTGGTGTAGATGACCCGATCGAAGCTGTAGCGCAGGAGGCCGTCGGCGTAGCCCCCGAAGTGCTGGCGCCAGGTCGGGCTCGCGCCGAAGAAGTAGCTCTGGGTCAGGTCACCGGAGATCCCGTCCCCCGCGTAGCGCCCCGTGGGGCTCGCGTTCACCCGGGTCGCGCCGGCCCGCAGGTCCAGGAACAGGTGGTCCTCGAGGAGCTCCAGCGCCGAGTTGGCGGCGAGCCGGTGGTTGACCCGCGTTTCCGCCTCGTCCGTGTACCACAGGAACTGGGGCGCGTAGTCGAGGTCGAGCTTGACCCGTGCGCCCGCGCCGTGCACGGAGAGCGCGGGGCTCACCTGGAAGACCAGCGAGGCGTTCCGGTCCCCCGAGGGCTCGAGGTCGATGTTGTCGCTGAGGGTGACCAGCGCCGAGACGCTCTTGTCGACCCGCCAGCCGTCGCCCGCGCCGCCCTCCTGGGCGGGGGCGGAGACCGCCAGGACGAGGCCCGCGAGCAGCCCCCAGCCCCTACCGCGCATCGGCCTGGGCCTGCTTGTCGGAGCCATAGCCATAGCGGTAGCCGTAGCGGTACCCGTACCGGTAGCCGTAGCCCGTGCCGTAGCCGAACCGCGACCACCAGGGCTCCCGGGCCTTGTTCAGCATGACGCCCGCGACGGGGAGGCCCTTCAGGAGGCGCAGCGACTCCTTGACCGCGCTCTGGGCGGTGCGCTCGGCCTCCACCACCAGCACGATCTGGCCCACGACCCGCGCCAGCACCGTGGCGCCCGAGGCGGCCAGGAGCGGCGGGGAGTCGAAGAGCACGATGCGGTCCGCGTAGCGCTGCGAGAGGTCGTCGGCGAGCCGGTGCATCGACTCGCTCGCGAGGAGCTCCGTGGACTGGGGGTGGGGCTTGCCGGCGGGGAGCACGACGAGCTTGGGGATGTCGGTGCGCACCAGCACGTCGCCCGCGTCGGCCACCTCGCCCGTCATCAACTCGGTGAGGCCCGGCTCCCCGGAGAGGCCGAGCAGCTCGGTGAGGCTGCCGCGGATCACGTCCCCGTCCACCAGCAGCACGGTGCGGTCGAGCTCCGAGGCCATGCTCATGGCGAGCGACAGCGTGACGAAGGTCTTGCCCTCGCCCGGCAGGGAGCTCGTGACCATCACCAGGTTGCGCCGGGGCGCGGGGCTCGGTGTGTCGCCGAACGCGTTGACCAGGAGTGGGCGCTTGATGAGCCGGCACTCCTCGGCCAGCTGGCCGGTGGTGTCGGCGGGGGTGAGGATGCCGGCGCTCTGCAGGCGCGCCAGGTCGAGGGTGACCTCGCGCGAGCGGCGGGGCGCCTCCACCGTGGGCGGCAGCTCGATGGAGCGCACGGCGGCCGAGGCCGCGGCCCGGGCGGCGTAGGTGGCCTCACGCTCGAGCTCGGCCTCCACGGCCTCGATGGGCGGGGGCTCGCGGACCGGGGGCGGAGTCACCGCGGCGGCCCGCGGGCGGGTGTCGCCGGGGTTCAGCTTGTCGACCGCCTTCTCGATGATGCTCATAGTCCCGTGGCCCTCAAACCTTGTAGGCATTCACCGCAGAGGCGCAGAGCCGCAGAGATTCGTCATCACAAATTTTCTCTGCGCCTCTGTGTCTCTGCGGTTCATCGGCGTCTCTGCGGTTCATCCGTCCTGGCGGCCGGCTCAACGCAGGTGCGCGAGGATGGACACGATGCGCTCCTCGGACATCAGCACCGCCCCGAACGCGAGCAGGAGCCCGACGAAGCCGCCGAGGAAGAGCAGGATGCGCATGCGGTGCTGGCGCTCCTCCTCCGCGGTGGAGACGCGGGTGACGGAGCCGAGCACCGGCAGCTCGGTGAGCCCCCGGAAGCCGTCGCGGCCGTAGATGGCGGGGCGGATCATGCCGATGAGCCACGCGAGGCCACCGCCGCCGCCGAGCCCGAGAGCGAGCACCACGCCGAGGAGCACCGGCCGGTTGGGGCTCGTGGGCTTCAGGGGCACCCGCGGCGGGTCGACCACGTTGAACTGGACGTCTTCCGCGGTCTTGGAGGCCTGGTCGGACATGGCGAGCGACTCGCGGCGCTTGACCAGCTCATGGTAGTTCTGCTGCTGGACGTCGTAGTCGCGGTTCAGGCGCGCGAGCTCCGCCTCGACCTGGGGCACGGTGTTCACCAGGCGGGCGAGCTCGGTCTCGCGCTTGCGGTACTCCTCGACCCGGGCCTTCAGGGCCGCCACCTCGGCGTCGGCCGCACCGAGCGCGATCTTCAGCTGCTGGTAGACGGGGTTCTCGTTCACCCGGTACTCGCCGGTCGCGGGGTTGACGGGCCGCAGGCGGGCCACCTCGACCTCGCGCTCCTTGCGCAGGTCCGCGAGCAGGCGCCGGGTGGAGGTGACGTCCGGGTGGCGCTCGGTGTAGGAGAGGAGCAGCTGGTCGAGCTTCTCCTCCAGGATCTTGATGCGCCCGTCGAGGGGGGTGGAGACCTCGACCGCCTGGGCGGTCGGCGGGCCGAGCCCGAAGGTCGGCTCGTCGCCCTCGATCTGACGGCGCAGGGACTCGGCGCGGCGCTCGGTCTCCTGCAGCTGCAGCTCGGCCTCGCGGATCTGCGCCCGCACCGCCTCGCGCCGCTCGTAGTAGCCCGAGCCGTCCGAGGGCATCAGGCCCATGTTGGCCTGCCGGAACTCCTTGACCCGGTTCTCGGCGGCCACCAGCCGGGCCTCGTACTCCTTGATCTGCTGGTCGATGAACTCCCGTGTCTTGGTGGTGTCCTTGCGGCTCATGCCGAGCGAGCGCTCCACCATGAGGTTCAGCAGGGCCTCGACCACCCGGGTCGCGAGCTGCGGGTCGGCGTTCTCGTAGGCGATCTCGAAGATGTTGTCGCGCTGGGTGCCGCCGACCTTGACGGTCTTCGCCAACCCCTCGACCACCGCCTCCATCTCCTCGGGCGTCTTGGTCTTGAGGTCCATGTCCGCGGTGCGCGCCACCGACTCGAGGTTGGGGCGGGTGAGGAGCGTGCGGCGCACCATCAGGATGGCCTCCTGGCGGGCGCTGGTCTCCACCGCGAGCCCCCGGAGCACCGGGCGCAGGAGCGAGGAGGTGTCCAGGAAGACCTTGGCGCTGACCTCGTACTTGTTCGGCATCAGCAGGACCGCCACCCACCCCACCAGGCAGATGACGGCCGCCGCGGCGAGCCCGGCCCAGCGGTAACGCCAGGCGGTGCGCAGATAGGTTTCCAGCTGGGCAAGTAGTTCGTGCATGTCAGTCCGCCGTGGGTCGGCCCTCGGTCAGGGCCCTGCGGGGCTCCGTGGCCAGGGCCCGGGACCTAGAACCAGGACTCCGGAATGAGCAGCACGTCGCCGGGCTGCACGGGGAGATTGGCCTCGATGTCGCCGTCACGCACCAGGTCGTCCAGGCGCACGACGGTCTTCAGCCACTTGCCGTCCGCCGGGCGGGAGAGCACGGCCTTGTTGCCGTCGGCGAACTCGGTGAGGCCGCCCACCGCGATCATCACGTCGAGGAGCGTCATGCCCGTGCGGTATGGCAGGGCCTGGGGCTCGGTCGCCTCGCCCACCACCCGGACCTGCTCGCTGTAGAGCCCGACGAAACCGCCGGGCATGACGGTGACGAGCGGCTCCTTGATGTACTGGGAGAGCACCTGCTCCACCTCGCGGGCGAGCTGGGTGGGGGTCTTGCCCGCGGCCACCAGGTCCTCCACCAGCGGGGTGGAGAACTTGCCGTCGGGGCGCACGATGATCGCACCCGGGGAGACCTCGGGGTTGCGCCAGACGAAGATGTTGAGGGAGTCGCCCGGGCCGATCTTGTACTCGTAGGCCTGGGGCTCCTCGCGGAAGGCGGGGTCCACCGGGACCGTCTCGCAGCCCGCCAGCACCAGCCCCGCCAGCGCGGCCAGCCAGTACCGCCCCCGATGCAATGCATGTGTTCTCGTCATGTGGTCGTTCCTCGCTCGGAGCTCTTCCCGCTACCGCAAATCGTACTTCTTGACCAGGTCGTACAGGGTCGGCCGACTGACACCAAGTATATCAGCCGCTTGGGAAACATTCCCGTTGTAGAGTGCCAAGGCCCGCTCGATGGCCCTGCGCTCGGCCTCCTCGCGCACCTGCCGCAGGTTGAGGGGCATCGACTCGTCCGGGACCACGAGCTCCAGGTCCTCCGCGGCGATGCGGTTGTTTTCGGCCATGATGACCGCGCGCTTGACCCGATTCTCGAGCTCCCGCGCGTTGCCGGGCCAGGGGTAGGCCTCGATGGCGGCGAGCGCGTCCTCGGTGAAGCCCCGCAGCGAGCGGCCGTGCTCGCGACCGAAGAGGTCGAGGAAGTGCCGGGCCAGGAGCACCGAGTCGCCGGTGCGCTCGCGCAGGGGCGGGATGCGCAGGCTGATCTCGCTGAGCCGGTAGTAGAGGTCCTCGCGGAAACGCCCCTCCTCGATGAGCTGCCCCAGGTCCTGGTGGGTGGCACCGATGACCCGGACGTCGACGGCGATCTCCTCGCGCCCGCCGACCCGCTCGATCACCCGCTCCTGGAGGAAGCGCAGGAGCTTCGCCTGCAGCGACATGGGCAGGTCGCCGATCTCGTCGAGGAACAGCGTGCCCTTGTGGGCGTACTCGATCTTGCCGAGGGTCTGCTTGGCCGCGCCGGTGAAGGCCCCCTTCTCGTAGCCGAAGAGCTCGCTCTCCAGCAGCGTCTCGGGGATGGCGGCGCAGTTGATGGCGACGAAGCGCTGCTCGGCCCGGGGCGAGAGCCCGTGGAGCGCGCGGGCGAGGAGCTCCTTGCCGGTGCCGCTCTCGCCGAGGAGGAGCACGGTGGCGCTGGTCGGGGCGACCTTCTCCACCATCCGGCAGACCCGGGTCATCTCGCCGCTCGCGGCGATGATGCCGGCCAGCGGTGAGGGGCGCTCCTTGCGGGCGAGACGCCGGTTCTCGTCCTCCAGCTCGAAGAGGTTGTAGGCGCGGTCGACGATGAGCCCCAGCACCTCGGGGTCCACCGGCTTCTGGTAGAAGTCGTAGGCGCCGCGGCCCACCGCGCGGACCGCGTTCTCCCGGTCGTCGTTGCCGGTGACCACGATGACCTTCGTGTGGGGCGCGGCAGAGAGGATCTGGTCGAGTGCCTCGAGCCCCTCGGTGGCGTTGGCCGGGTCCGGCGGGAGCCCCAGGTCGAGGGTGACCACGGGGGGCTCGTGCCGGCGCACCAGGTTCACCGCGCTCTCGCGGTCCTCCGCGACCAGCACCTCGTAGCCCTCGAAGTACCATCGGAGCTGGCTCTGCAGGCCGAGGTCGTCCTCGACGATGAGGAGGGTCCGGCGCTCCGGGGCGCTGCGGGCCACGCTCTGGCGGGTCGGCTCGGGGGGCGGCACGGCGGCTGGCTTGCGGTTGGCGGCTGGCATCGGTCGTCCTCAGGCGGGGCTCGCGGCCGGCAGCCGCTCGTCCTCGCGGTTCAGCGGAAAGCGCAGGCGGAAGGTCGTCCCCTCGCCGGGGGCGCTGCGCACGTCGATGGTACCCCCGTGGGCACGGACGAACTCGCGGGCCTCGTAGGCCCCGACGCCCATCCCCGCGTTGCCCTTGGTGGTGTCGAATGGCTTGAACAGGCGCTCGCGGACGAACTCGGCGTCCATCCCGACGCCGTCGTCCTCGACCTCGATCACCGCGGCGTCCGCCTCGCGGACGAGCCGCAGCGTCACGTGGCCCCCCTTGCCGGTAGCCTCCTGGGCGTTCTGCACCAGGTGGCCCAGCACGGCGGCCAGGCGGTCGCGATCGGCGAGGACGCGCAGGGCCTCGGCGCGGACTTCCACCCGGGGCACGGGCGCGGCGCCGGAGCGCACCTTCGCGACCTCGGCGAGCACCTCGGCGACGTCCACGGACTGGGCCGGCTTCCACTGCAGGCGGTTCCTGCGCAGTTGCTCCAGCATGCGGTTCATCTTGGCGACCGCGTTGTCCACGGTGCGGATCGCGTCCTCGACGAAGGCCGGGTTCTGCAGGTGGCGCTTCGAGTTGGAGACCACGAGGGAGAGCTGGGCCACCAGGTTCTTCAGGTCATGGACCACGAAGGCCGAGACGCGGTTGAAGGTCTCGAACTGGCGGGCATCGGCGAGCTGCTCGGTGGCCCGCATGAGTGCGAGGTAGCTCGCGACCTGGCGGCCGACCGTCTTCAGGAGGTCGGTGTCCTCCCAGTTGAAGGTGAAGTGGGCCCGGGACTCGCTCAGCACGATGAAGCCGAGGAGCGAGGGACCCTGCAGGAGCGGCACCACCAGCCACGCGCGGGGCATCCCGGCGAGCCACTCGGGGACCACGAGGCCGGCGTAGAGCTCGGGCTCGCGGGCGCATTCGGTGAGGTCCACGACGAGCTCGCGGGTCTCGAGGAAGCGGGCGAGCGAGCCGCTCGCGGGCTCGCGCACGTCGCCCGGGTCCGGGAGGTGGTTGCGGGCGACGGGACGGAAGGTCTCCGTCTCGTCGCGCAGCCACAGGATCCCGCCGGTCGACTCGACGATGGCGGCGACCGCCTGGATGGCGTTCTCGCGCAGCTCCTGCCCGGTGCGGGCCCCGGCGAGGGTGTGGATGAGGCGCAGCCACTCCTCGCGGTAGTCGTACTTGTATTCGAAGAAGTGGCGGTTGAGGAAGAGCTTCAGGCGCGCCCGCACCGCGCCGGAGAAGAGCAGGAGCGCGAGGAGCACCACCGCCCCGAAGAGGAACACCGCCTGGAGGGTCGTGCCCCACTCGCCGCCGTGGGCCCGGATGTAGTAGCCGGCCGCGGCCATGAGCAGGAGGTAGGCGCCCGCCCCCACCAGCGTCGCCGAGTGGAAGACGATGGTCTTGGAGGCGAAGATCGAAACCGACCACTGGGCGTTGCGCTTGACCGCGACGGCGAGCAGCGGAACGACGAGGGCGTAGATGGCGCCCCGGGCGGTCCAGATCGCGGGGTCTACCCGGTGGAAGAGGAGCGCGTCGGCGTAGAGGTAGAAGTCGTAGGCGAAGATCCCGCCGAGTCCCAGGCAGAGGAATTTGATCGCCCAGCGCCGGTCGACCGGGGTGTTGCGGTAGAGCTGCTCCACGAGCAGCAGCCCGCCGACCGGGAGCAGCACGTGGCCGGCGAGGAGCAGGTTCTCGAGGGCGTGCTCCGGGAGGCCGAGGGTCCCGGGGAGGCCGAGGACCCGCAGGAGGGGCTCGGCCAGGGTCGCGAGAAGCGTGAGCGCCCCGAGGCCGTAGAGGCCGAGGGCGAGCCGCGGGAGGCCCCGCGTGGGCGCGCCCGCGCCCCGGTAGCCGAGGAGCCGGGTGAGGAAGGCGAGCCAGGCGACGGTGCGCAGGGTCTCGAGCGCCTGCGCCCCGGGACCGGGCTCTGCGCCGAAGAAGGCCTGCGCGGCGAGGAGCAGGAGCCACGCGGTGGTCAGGCCGGAGGCCGCGAGGAGGAGCCCGCCCTCGACCCGGCCACGCCAGCCGATGGCGAGCAGCGCCGTGAGCGCTAGGAACAGCCCGGCACCGAGCCCGTAGGAGAGGAGGGATACGAGGTCCACGCCGACTACCGGGCCCCCTGCCCGGAGAGGATCACCTGCACCGTCTGGAACAGGATCGCCAGGTCCAGGAACATGCTGTAGTTCTTGATGTAATAGAGGTCGTACTGCAGCTTTTCCTTCGCGTCCCGCTCGGACGAGCCGTAGGGGTAGCGCACCTGGGCCCAGCCGGTGATGCCGGGGTCGACCCGGTGGCGGAGCGAGTAGTAGGGGATCTTGTGCTGCAGGTCGTTCACGAACTCCGGGCGCTCGGGGCGGGGACCGACGAAGCTCATGTCACCCTGGAGCACGTTCCAGAGCTGGGGCAGCTCGTCGACGCGCACCTTGCGGATGAAGCCGCCCACGCGCGTCACCCGGGGATCGTTCCGCGTGGCCCACTGGGCGCCGTGACGCTCGGCGTCGGTGCGCATGCTGCGGAACTTGATGACCTTGAACAGCTGCCCCTTGCGCCCCACCCGGTCCTGCCGGTAGAAGACCGGCGCCCGCCAGCCCTCCTCCAGCTTGATGGCGAGCGCCGTCCCGAGAAACACCGGGAGCGTGACGAGCAGCATGCCGAGGCTCGCCAGCAGGTCGAAGACGCGCTTGCCGGTGTTGCGCAGCACCGCGTGGCTGAACCCGTCCAGGAACACGATGTGCACCGGCTGCAGCACGTCGAGGGGGATGGTCCCGGTCTGGCGCTCGAAGAAGGTGAGGAGGTCGATCACCCGGATCCCGCTCATCTTGCACTCGATGAGGTCGTCGATCGGGAAGTTGCTGCGCCGGTCGTCCAGCGCGATGACGATCTCGGAGCACCGGTGGCGCTCGGCGAGCTCGAGCAGGGTGGTTTCCACCTTGAGGAGCTTGCTGCGAGGGACGACGTCCTGCTCGAGGCGGGTGTGGACGTAGCCCACGATGGTGAGTCCGCGGCGGTCGGAGTGCCGGCGCAGGCGCTGCTCCACCAGGTTGGCCTGGGGCCCGGCGCCGAGCACGAGGATGCGGCGCTTGAGCACCTCGTGGTCGACGATCGCGTAGTAGACGAGGCGCGTCGCGACGACGGCGACCGCGGCGATGGTGAGCGAGGCGGCGAACGCGAGCCCGCCGATGTAGAGCCTTGGGAAGGTGTAGAACAACAGCCCGAGCAGGAGTCCGCCCGCGAGGAAGCTCGCCGCCAGCCGGATGGCGATGCCCTGGGCCCCGTCGCGCAGGCCGATCTCGTAGAGGCCGGCCGCGCTCATGGTGGACAGGAAGATGGCCGGAAAGAGCAGCGCCCGCGGCAACAGGGGGTCGAGGACCGCATTGCCGGTGGGGAACCCCTGGTGGACGAGGACCCAGACCCCGGCGTAGACGGCGAGCGTGAGCAGGAGCCCCTCGACCGCCCCCAGGAGGAGCATGGGGGTGGGGACGTAGTGTCGGAAGATGCGGACCGTCATGGGCTCGTAAGGGGGCCTGGGGGCCGGGTCGCGGCCCTGGGGAGTGGGCAGCGCGGCAGGCAAGCCGCCGCGCGGGCGGACCTCGCGCCGGAGGCGCGGGGCCGGAAATCAGGGGGTTGTATCGGCTCGAGCGACAGGAAAGTTGGCGCGCCCGGAGAGATTCGAACTCCCGACCACCTGGTTCGTAGCCAGGTACTCTATCCAGCTGAGCTACGGGCGCACGTCAGCGAACCGGAAGCTTCGCCCGGCACCCCCTTCACTGTCAAGAAAAGGGGTGGCGGAGAGAGAGGGATTCGAACCCTCGATGGAGCTTTTAACCCCATACTCCCTTAGCAGGGGAGCGCCTTCGACCGACTCGGCCATCTCTCCGCAGTTGACGGTCGCTAGGATAACGAATGCCCCGGGGCCAGGGAAGGCCGGCGGGTCATTCGGCCGCCTCATCGGCCGGCTGGGCCTTCTCCTGCTGGATGCGCTCGTAGATCTCCTCGCGGTGGACCGACACGTCCTTCGGGGCGTTCACCCCGATCCGCACCTGGTTGCCTTTGACCCCCAGGACCGTCACGGTCACCGCGTCCCCGATCATCAGCGTTTCGCCCACGCGCCGCGTCAAGATAAGCATGCTTCCCTCTCCTTAGATTGTGGCCGCGGGCAGCCGTCCCGTCCGGAGACTCGCCGCTGCGGCCTGTTCCATCCGACCACGCCCGCCCTCGGTGCGCATCCGCCCGAGGCAACAGGCGCAGCACTCCAACGCTGAGACCACGCCCTGCCGGCGTGGTTCGGGCACGCTACCGCCAGGTCGCCCATCGGGGTGACCGTGCCACTACGCCCTTAGCGGCGCCCGAGTTCCACCCTTGACCCCCTGCAGGCGTTGCGGCCCGACTCTTGCTAAAGGCCTCCTCAGGCCGCCGCGTCCAGCCCGAACTCGCTGTGTAGAGTCCGCACCGCGAGCTCGAGGTATTTCTCGTCGATCACCACCGAGACCTTGATCTCGGAGGTGGAGATCATCTCGATGTTGATCCCCTCCCGGGCCAGCGCCCCGAACATGCGGCTGGCGATACCGGCGTGGGAGCGCATGCCGACCCCGACCAGGGAGACCTTGACGATCTGCTTGTCGCCGAGGACGTCTCGGGCGCCGAGTTCCGCCGCGGTCTTCTGCAGCACCTTGAGGGCCTGCTCGTAGTCGTTGCGGTGCACCGTGAAGGTGAAGTCGGTGAGTCCGTCCGTGCCCACGTTCTGGACGATCATGTCGACCTCGATGTTGGCCCTGCCGATGGGGGCCAGGATCTCGAAGGCCACGCCCGGCCGGTCGGGCACGCCGCGCAGGGTCAGCTTGGCCTCGTCGCGGCTGAAGGCGATACCCGAAATCAGCGCGTGCTCCATGACTTCCTCCTCGGAGGTGATCAGGGTCCCCTCGCCCGCCTCGAACGAGGACAGGACCCGCAGGCGGACACCGTACTTGTGGGCGAACTCGACCGAGCGGATCTGCAGGACCTTGGCCCCGAGGCTCGCCATCTCGAGCATCTCCTCGAAGGTGACGCGGTCGAGGCGGCGGGCACGGGGGACGATCCGCGGGTCGGTCGTGTAGACCCCGTCGACGTCGGTGTAGATCTGGCACTCGTCGGCCTTCAGGGCGGCGGCGAGCGCCACGGCGGTGGTATCGGAGCCGCCGCGGCCCAGGGTGGTGATGTTACCCTCCGCGTCCACGCCCTGGAACCCGGCCACCACCACGACCCGCCCCTCGTCCAGATCCTTCAGGATCTTGCGGTGGTCGATCTCGAGGATGCGGGCCTTGGTGAAGGCGCTGTCGGTCAGGATGTGGACCTGGCCGCCGGTGTAGGAGCGCGCGGGGCAGCCGCGGCTCTCGAGCGCCATCGAGAGCAGCGCGATGGTCACCTGCTCGCCGGTCGAGAGCAGCACGTCGAGTTCGCGGGGGCTCGGCACCGGGTCGATGGCGCGGGCGAGGTCGATGAGGCGGTTGGTCTCCCCGCTCATCGCCGAGACCACCACGACCACCCGGTGCCCCTCGCCCCGCACCGCCATCACCTTCTCCGCAACCGCCCGGATGCGGTCGAGGCTGCCGACGGAGGTACCACCGTACTTCTGGACGATCAGAGACATGGGAGCGTCTTTCCTTGGGGTGTTGCTTGTGGATGGAACCGCAGAGGCGCAGAGATAGATCACGTCCTCTGTGTCTCTGCGCCTCTGCGGTTTCCCCTTCAGCCGCCGAGCTGCTGCCGCACCCACCCGGGCACGGCCTGGAGCGCGGCCTCGAGCCGGCTCGGGTCGGTGCCCCCGGCCTGGGCCAGGTCGGGGCGCCCTCCCCCCTTGCCGCCCACCTGCTCGGCCACGAAGTTGACCAGCGGGCCGGCCTGCACGCGCCGGGTCGCATCGGGGCTGACGCCCGCCACCAGCCGGACCTTGCCGTCCTCGACCGCGGCCAGCACCACGGCGGCCGTGCCGAGCTTGCCCTTCAACTGGTCCACCATGTCCCGCAGGACCTTCGCGTCGGCCTGCTCGAGCCTCGCGGCGAGCACCCGCACACCGGCGACGTCCACCGCCCGGGCGGTGAGCTCCCCCCCCTGGGCCGAGGCGAGCTTCGCCATCAGGCGCTCGACCTCCTTCTCCAGCTCGCGGCTGCGCGCCAGGACCTGACCGACCCGCCCCTCGACGCCCTCGGCGTCGGACTTGACCAGCCCCGCGACCCGCGCGAGCCGCGACTCCAGGCCCTCGACGTACTCCAGGGCGTTCATCCCGGTCAGCGCCTCGATGCGACGGATGCCGGCGGCGATGCCGGTCTCGGAGAGGACCTTGAAGAGGCCGATGTCGCCCGCCCGGTGCACGTGGGTACCGCCGCAGAGCTCGGTGGAGAAGTCACCGAGGGTGAGCACCCGCACCTCCTCGCCGTACTTCTCGCCGAACAGGGCCATGGCGCCCGCCTCGAGGGCGGCCTTGATGGGCATGAGCAGGGTCTCGGCCCCGGTGTTCGCCAGGACCTGCTCGTTCACCAGACGCTCGATCTCCCGCAGCTGGTCCTCGCGCACGGGCTCGAAGTGCGAGAAGTCGAAGCGCAGGCGCCCGGGCTCCACCAGGGAGCCCTTCTGGGAGACGTGGTCCCCGAGCACCCGGCGCAGGGCGGCGTGCAGGAGGTGGGTCGCGGAGTGGTTGCGGGCGGTCGCGGCGCGGGCGGCGCCGTCGACCTCCGCCTTCACCTGCTGGCCGACCCGCACGACGCCCTCGGCGAGGGTGCCCGCGTGGAGGTGGGCCGTCCCTTCCTTCTGGGTGTCGGTGACCGTGAAGCGCCCGCCCGCCCACTCGAGGACGCCGCGGTCGCCCACCTGGCCCCCGGACTCCCCGTAGAAGGGGGTGCGGTCCAACACCACCACGCCGGACTGGCCGGCGCTGAGGGAGTCCACCCGCTCGCCGGCGGCGTAGAGGTCCACGACCGTGCCCTCGTCGGAGAGGCGCTCGTAGCCCGTGAAGACCGTCTCGACGGTGGTGCCGAGGCCCTCGCCCCAGTGGCCCTCGAAGCGGCTCGCCGCGCGGGCGCGCTCGCGCTGGGCCTCCATCGCCTGCTCGAACCCGGCCATGTCCACGCCGAGGCCGCGCTCCCGGGCCCAGTCGGCGGTGAGGTCCACCGGGAAGCCGAAGGTGTCGTAGAGCCGGAACACCGTCTCCCCGGGGATGACCCGCCCGGCGAGGCCGGCCACGTCGTGCTCGAGCACGCGCAGGCCCTGCTCGAGGGTCTCGGCGAAGCGCTCCTCCTCCTGGCGCAGGACCCGCTCCACCACCTCCTGGCGGCGCGGGAGCTCGGGGTAGGCCCCACCCATGACCTCCGAGAGGGGCTGGACCAGGCGGTGGAAGAAGGTGTCGCGCAGCCCCAGCCGGTGCCCGTGGCGGATCGCGCGGCGGATGATCCGGCGCAGCACGTAGCCGCGGCCCTCGTTGGAGGGGACCACGCCGTCCGCGACCAGGAAGGCGGAGGAACGGATGTGGTCGGCGATGACCCGCAGGCTCTTGTCCGCAGGCTCCACGGCCCCCCCTGCCTCGCCGACGAGGCCGGCCGCAGCCGCGATGAGGGGCACGAAGAGGTCGGTGTCGTAGTTGTTGTGCACGCCCTGCATCACGGCGGCAAGGCGCTCGAGGCCCATGCCGGTGTCCACCGAGGGCTTCGGGAGCGGGACGAGCTCCCCGCCGGGCTGGCGGTCGAACTGCATGAAGACGAGGTTCCAGATCTCGATGTAGCGGTCACCGTCGGCCTCGGGGCTCCCGGGAGGGCCACCCGCGATCCCGGGCCCGTGGTCGTAGAAGATCTCCGAGCACGGCCCGCAGGGGCCCGTGTCGCCCATCTGCCAGAAGTTGTCGGCCGGCCCGCAGCGCGAGAAGCGGTCCGGGTCGGCCCCGATCTCCTTCAGCCAGATGTCCGCGGCCTCGTCGTCCTCTTCGAAGACCGTGACCCACAGGCGCCCGGCGGGGATCTCCAGCTCCCGGGTGAGGAACTCCCAGGCGAAGCGGATGGCGTCGCGCTTGAAGTAGTCGCCGAAGCTGAAGTTGCCGAGCATCTCGAAGAAGGTGTGGTGCCGGGCGGTGTAGCCCACGTTCTCGAGGTCGTTGTGCTTGCCGCCCGCGCGCACGCACCGCTGGCTCGAGGTGGCACGCTTGTAGGGCCGCTCCTCCAGGCCGAGGAACACCTCCTTGAACTGGTTCATCCCCGCGTTGGAGAAGAGCAGCGTGGGGTCGTTGCCGGGGATGAGGGAGCTGGAGGGCACCACCTCGTGACCGTGGCGGCGGAAGTACTCCAGGAACGCGGCGCGAAGGGCGGAGCTGCTGTACATCGTCGTAAGAGTCCTCGGGCTTGGCTATTGCACCGCAGAGGCGCGGAGGCGCCGACATTTTCCCGCCTTATCGTCTCCGTGTCTCTGGGTCTCTGGGGTCGTGCGAGGCTCTGCGGTGATGCCCCCCGGCGTCAGGGGCCCCGCAGGGCCGCCCGCACGAGCTCGCTCGGGAAACCGCGGTATTCGAGGAAGCGGGCCTGGCGGGCCCGGTCGCGCAGGTCGGCGGGGAGCGCCCCGAAGCGCTTGGCGCGCACCGCCTCCAGGCGCTCGGGCCACTCCCCGGCGAGGGGCGCGAGCGCCTCCTCGATGACCCCGTCGGCGAGGCCGCGCTGGCGGAGGTCCCGCTCGATGGCGAGAGGGCCCCAACCGCGGTCGACGCGGCTGCGCGCGTAAGACTCGGCGAAGCGCCGGTCGCTCGCAAGCCCGCCCTGCGCAAGGGCACCCACCACCTCCCCCGCGAGCGCGGGGTCGACACCCTTCGCCGCCAGCCGCCGGGCGAGCTCCTCCACGCCGTATTCGCGGCGCGCCAGGAGCGCGAGGGCCTTGCCGCGGGCCCTCGCCGGGTCGGTGAGGTCCTTCGTCCTCACGCCGCCGCCGGGGTCATCGAGCTCCTTCGGCCTCACGCCGCCGGTTCGGGCTCCGGGGCCTCGACGGACTCGGCGGCCGTTGCGGGGATCAGGCGCGCGCGCAGGGCGGTCTCGATCTCCCCGGCGGTCTCGGGATGCCCCCTCAAGTACTCGCGGGCGTTGTCCTTGCCCTGGCCGATGCGGTTGCCCTTGTAGCTGAACCACGCGCCGGACTTGTCCACCAGGTTCTCGCGCACGCCGAGGTCGATGAGCTCCCCGAGGCGCGAGATCCCCTCCCCGTAGAGGATGTCGAACTCGGCCTGCTTGAACGGCGGCGCGACCTTGTTCTTCACCACCTTGACGCGGGTCTCGCTGCCGATGACCTCCTCGCCCTTCTTGATGGAGCCGATGCGGCGGATGTCGAGGCGCACGGAGGCGTAGAACTTCAGCGCGTTGCCGCCGGTGGTGGTCTCGGGGTTGCCGAACATCACGCCGATCTTCATGCGGATCTGGTTGATGAAGATGACGAGCGTGTTCGAGCGCTTGATGTTCGCGGTGAGCTTGCGCAGGGCCTGGGACATCAGCCGCGCCTGGAGCCCCACGTGCGCGTCGCCCATCTCGCCTTCGATCTCGGCCTTCGGCGTGAGGGCGGCGACCGAGTCGACGACGACGACGTCGACCGCGCCCGAGCGCACCAGCATGTCGGCGATCTCGAGCGCCTGCTCGCCGGTGTCGGGCTGCGAGACCAGCATGTTGTCGACGTCCACGCCGAGCTTTTCCGCGTAGACGGGGTCGAGCGCGTGCTCCGCGTCGATGAACGCCGCGGTGCCCCCCTTCTTCTGCGCCTCCGCGATCACCTGCAGGGTGAGCGTGGTCTTGCCCGAGGACTCGGGTCCGAAGATCTCGACGATGCGCCCCCGCGGCAGGCCGCCGATCCCGAGCGCGATGTCCAGACCGAGCGACCCGGTCGACACGACGTCCACGTCGCGCACGGCCTTGGTGTCGCCCATGCGCATGATCGCGCCCTTGCCGAACTGCTTCTCGATCTGGCCGAGAGCCGCGCTCAACGCCCGTTTCTTGTTTTCGTCCATCGGGATTCCCTCTGCTTGCACGTCCCCTGTGACTCGGGCCTCGGGGAACGGTCCCGTCGGCCTCCCTGCCCGCTTCGCCGCCGGAGCGGCACGCTGCGCCGGGGATTATCCCACAGGGGTGGGGAGGGATTCACCGCAGAGGCCACGTGCGCAGCACCCGGTACTCGCTGCCGGCAGGGGTGAGCGCGCTCTCCACCAGCACGAAGCGGTCGATGCGCCAGGGGATGGGCTCCAGGCCGGGCGCAGGGGGCGCGGCGAGGACCTTGCGGGCGAGGGTCGCGTGGACCTCGAAGGGCCGGTTCTCCCGCGGGAAGCCGCAGGCCGCGCAGCCCACCTGGAGCGCGCCCACGAGGTCCAGGAGCGGTTGCGGGGTCACGGAGGAGCCGGCCCAGAAGACCTGGGGGCGCCGCCACCAGCCGGTCCGGTCCAGGGTGACGGTGAAGCCTTCGGCCTGGACCCCGTCGGCGGCGGCCTCCACGCAGGCCCGCCGGGCGGCGTCGGCGGCGCCCAGGAAGACCAGGGTGACGTGGAGGTTCTGGGGTGGGGTCAGGCGCCCGCGGGGCAGCTTCAGGCCTGCGGTGACGCCGGCCAGGGCGGCGCGCACGGCGGGGTCGGGCCAGAGGGCGAAGAACAGGCGCTGGGCGGACTCGCCGGCCTGCACTCAACCCACCGCTTCGAGGATCCCCTGGAGCGCGGCGAGGACGGCCTGCTGGCGCACCATCTCGCGGTCGCCCGCGTAGTGGCTGCAGCGGGCCCGGGTCTCCTGCCCCGCGAGCGCCCAGGCGAGCCAGACGGTGCCGACCGGTTTCGCGGGCGTGCCCCCCCCGGGGCCGGCGATGCCGCTGATGGCGACGCTCACCCGGGCGTCGCTGCGGGCGAGCGCGCCCTCGGCCATCTGCCGGACCACCTCCTCGCTCACCGCGCCGTGGCGGTCGAGGGTGTCGGGGCTGACCCCGAGCAGCTCGCGCTTGGAGGCGTCGGAATAGGTGACGAAGCCCCGGTCGAACCAGGCGGAGCTTCCGGGGACGGAGGTGACGACGTGCGCGACGCCGCCGCCCGTGCAGGATTCCGCCGTGACGAGGCGCAGACCGCGGTCTTCGAGCTGACTGCCCACCCGGGCTGCCAGCCGGCGTGCGACGTCCATAGGCTGCGAGCCTTCCAGAGACCCACCCGCTCGAGGCCCGTG
>ERZ1645192.1095-NODE-1095-length-22713-cov-32.424177_pt1 | contig 22713 bp, 15 predicted proteins | sample MGYA00575354_ERZ1645192 | MGnify/ENA primary metagenome ERZ1645192 (study PRJEB40844, sample SAMN11349763) | freshwater sediment metagenome | isolation source: river sediment | host: Sediment | place: India: Faizupur Khadar , New Delhi | collected 2017-02-21 ... | reverse complement strand
AGAACGTGGGCCGCGCGGCGGACGCGAAGGTCTGGTACAAACGCTTCCTGGACGCCATGAAGGGTCAGGATGACTTCCGGTGTCGGGTGGCGGAGGCGGACCTGAAGGAGCTCGAGGGTGGGGGAGGGGCCGCGGCGCCGGCGGGCGACGCCGCGGTGGCCCCAGCGCCCGCCGCAGCGGCGCCGGCCGCTGCGCCTGCGGCACCGCCGCCTGCCGCCGCCCCGGCCGCGCCCACTCCAGCGGCGGCCGCTCTCCTGGCCGCCCCCGCCGCAGCGGATGGCGCCGATGGGGCGCAGGCCACCCGCCTGCAGCGTGACGGGGAAGGGCTGCAAGGCGCGGGTGACTACCTGGGCGCCCTGCAGGCCTACCGCCAGAGCCAGGCCCTGCGCCCCGACCCCCAGGTCGCCGCCCGCGTGAAGAAGCTCGAGGCCTATCTCAAGACCCGGGGCATCGACGTGCCCCCCGCGCCGTGACCGGTGCCCGCCGTACCATCCCGAGGGGAATTGCCATGCGCCACCTGAATACCGCTCTCGCGCTCACCCTGGCCCTTGCCGGGACCTGCCCCGCCGCCGGGGCCGCCGGCGCCGCCGACGCCCTGGAAGGCAGCGGGGCGCCTGCCGCCGCTGGGGCCCCTCCCGGGGCCGCAGTTCCCGCGGGGGCCGCTGCACTGGCCGGGAAGGCGGCTGCGTCCGGCGCGGACGCGCTGGAGGGCGGGCCGGCGACCGACGAGCCGGCGGTGCGCTGCGAGGGCAAGGGCCCCTGCATCGAGGTGGGGACGCAACTCCCCCTGCGCGTCCTGCCGCGGCCCCTGTCGAACCTCTACAAGGAGCGCGCGGAAAACCCCGCGGGCGTCGCCCAGGCCAACGTGAAGGCCTTCCATCCCCTCTACGTGTACGCCCGCGAGGGGGTGGACGTGAGTGACCCGGCCAACCCGAAGGGCTGGTACCAGGTGGGTGCCTCGAGCGCCGGGCCCCAGGGCTGGATGCGGGCCGCCGACGTGCTCGAGTGGCGCCAGGCGCTGCTCGTTTCCTACACGCACCCGGGAGGGGTGCAGGACGGCCGCAAGCCCGTGCTGATGTTCCGCGACCTGCCGTCCCTGAAACGCGTGGTGGGTGCCGGTGACCGCGCCGGCCAGGCCGAGGCGCTGTACCAGAAGGTGGCGGCGAAGGACGCGCCGGAAGACCTGGTCAGCATGGAGCCGCAGCGCTTCGTCGACATCACGCGGAACTTCTACATCCTGCCGATCGTGCGCTTCGACACCGTGACCCTCGACGGCGACGATGCCCGCTACCTGCAACTGGCGGCGGCGGTGCCCGGCGCGCGGGGCGCCGACACCCTGAAGAACGCGCAGTACGCGGAACAGGCGGCGACGGCCCGAGACGCAGCGCAGGGCGTCGACCTGCAGGACCTGAAGCTCAACGTGGTGTTCGTGATGGACACCACGCGCAGCACGCAGCCCTACATCGACTCCACCCGCTCGGCGGTCTCGGCGATGGTCAAGCGGCTCGACAACCCCGAGATCCAGGGCCGGGTCCGCTTCGGGCTGGTGGGCTACCGGGACGCCCAGGCCAAGGTCCCGAACATCGAGTACACGGCCCGCAACTTCACCCCCTCCCTGGTCGACGCCGCGGCGCTCGCGAAGCTCCTCGACAGCGAGGTGAAGGCGACCACGGTCGGAAGCCTCGACTACGCCGAGGAGATGTTCGCCGGCATCGACCAGGCGCTGCGCTCGGCCTGGGAGCCGGGTGCGCTGCGCTTCGTCGTGCTGGTGGGCGATGCGAGCTCCCACCCGAAGGGGCACCCGCAGAACACCACCTCCAAGGACGAGAAGGACCTGCGCCTGGAGGCCGACGACGCCCAGGTGCACGTGCTCGCCATCCACCTGCGCGACGAGCGCGCGGCAGAGGATCACGGCGTCGCCGAGCAGCAGTTCGCCCACCTGTCGCGGATCCGCGGCGGTACCGAGTCGGCGCTGGTCCCGGTGGACGCATTCCGTCAGGAGGACTTCCAGAAGGCGGTCGAGAGCGTCACGGGGACGCTGCTCGACCGGCTCGCGCGGGCGGTGGCGGCGAAGCCGGGTGAGGAGCTCCTGGCGCAACCCGCCGCGGCGGCTGCGGCTGCCGGGGCCCCGGCAGCTCCCGCGGCCCAGGCCGCCGCAGCGCCCCAGGCCGCCGGAGCCGCCCAGGGAGCGGCCAGCGAGTCGGGCGCGCGGACCGAGCAGCTCTGGGAGGCGGCGCTCGTGGAATACGTGGGCAAGGCCGCCGAGCCGCCGAAGGACGTCATCGCGTGGGCGCTCGACCGTGACCTGGTCAACCCGGCGGACCGCTCGCTCGAGGTGCGCGTCCTGGTCACCCGCCAGCAGTTGAGCAGCCTGGTGCAGGCCCTCGACCACGTGGTCCAGGCCTTCATGCGGGCCGAGGTGACGCAGATGCAGTTCTTCGACGCCCTGCAGGCGGTCTCGGGTCAGACGTTGAAGCGCCCGGAGGACATCGGCCGCTCGGCGAAGCTGATCGAGTCCGGTCTGCTGCCGGCGTTCATCCAGAGCCTGCCCTACAAGAGCGACGTCCTCTCGCTCGACGACGAGCGCTACGCCAGCATGACCGCGGAGCAGCGCTCCGCGCTCGAGTGGAACCTGCTCGGCAAGCTGCAGCAGTACCGCACCATCAACGAGCAGGTGGACGCCTGGGTGCGGCTCGCCGAGGGCGACCCGGACAGCGAGAAGGTCTACCCCCTGCACCTCGACTACATGCCCTGAGACCGCATGCCCCGAGAACGCATGCCCTGAGTCACTCCCGATCGCCGCCCGGGGCGCCCTCGCACAGGGCGCCCCGGGCGGCGGCAGAACCCGCCAGGGGCCCGCGCCATGACCGAATCCATCCGCCGTCCCCGCCGAAGCGCCGTGCGGCGGGCGTTCGCGGCCTTCGCCGTCACCTCCTTCCTGGCCGTCTCCTTCCCGATGGTGCCTGCGGCTGGGGCCGAAGAGGCCCACCGCGTGGAGTCGACCGCAGGAAGGGTCGAGCAGGCCACCGGCCCGCAGGGCCTCGTGGACCTGGCAGCCCGGGGCAAGGTGACGGTGCGGGCCCTGATGGGCTGGGGCCGCCTGCCCCGGGACCTGACGGACGTCCTGGTGGCCCAACGGGCAAAGGGTGTGGACCTGCTCGGGGCTGACGCCGAGACGCTCACCGCCCGGGCGGAGGAGGCCCGCAAGGCCGGGGACGCCACCGCGCCGGCCCTGGCGCGGCTGGCGGAGCTCCTGCGCCACCACGAGTACCTGGACTGGGCACCCCTTGCCAGCGGCGCCAAGGTGGCACCTGGCGCCCTGGTGCGCACCGCCCCCGGGGCCTCGGCGCGCCTGGTGGACGCGGGCGGGCGGTCCCTGGAGATCGACGCAAACGCCACCCTGGTGGTGCCACCGTCGCTCCCGGGTGACGCGGCGTCTGCGCTGGCGACCGCGCCCGCGCCGGCTCCGGTGCCCGCCGCACGGGAGGCGAGCCCGGAGTGCCTCGCCGCACTCGCGGCACTCGACGCCCCGGCCGCGCCCGGGCCCGACGCCCCGCGCACGGGCTACCTGGGGGACCTCCAGATCGACCTTCCGGCGGGCTGGCTGCCGATCCCCGAGTCGGACCGCCAGGTGGTCGCGGGGTACTTCCTCGGGGACATCAAGACGAAGAACGCCGTGACTCTGGGGCTGTCGGTCGCACCGGTCCCGGAGCCAGAGATGGTGAAGCAGGTCAGCAAGGACCTGAAGGCCGAGCTGCGGGGACCGACGGCCGTGACGATCGGCGGCAAGGCGGCGAACCGTTACGAGCTGACCACGAGCCAGGGCGGCGAGCCCTACTGGTTGATGTTCCACATGTTCCAGGAGCCGCGCGCGGACGGCACTCACCTCGTGATCGTCGCCGGCGGCGCCGGGAGCACGGGGCGCGAGGCCCAGCCCGTCGTGCGCAAGGTCCTGGAGGGGGCGCGCGCCGCGGAGCCACCCTATCGCCTGGTGCACCGGGTGGGTGGGCCGGGCGACGGGGACGGGCAGCTCAAGTACGCCGAGGGTATCGGCGTCGACTCTTCGGGAAATCTCTTCGTGCTCGACGCCCACCACCACCGGGTGCAGGTCTTCGACGCCGAGGGGCGGTTCCTGCGCAAGTGGGGTGAGCGTGGCCGCGAGCTGCAGCACCTGTCGATGCCCCAGGACCTCGTGGTGGGGCGGGACGGCAGCGTCTGGGTGTTGGACGACAGGCGGGTGAAGCACTACTCGCCGCAGGGGCAGTTCCTGGGGGTCTGGGGCGATGGCCGGCCCGCCGGGGAGCTGAACGAGCTGTTCGACGCGGAGAAGGCCCATCTCGCCCCCGACGGGTCGCTCTACCTCATCGACGGCAAGGGCCTGAAGCGGGTCTCGCCCGAGGGCGCTCGCCTCGCCGCGTGGCCGGCGATCCCGGGGCGGGTTGCGGTGGACCCCCGCGGTTTCATCACCTGGATCGACCGGGACAAGGGGCGCGTGCACCGGCACGGCCCCGACGGCGGGCCGCTGGGCGACTGGTCCGTCGTGGGTGTGACGGCTGTGGCCCTGTCCGAGAAGACCGTGGACGGCTTCACTCCGGAATCCATCACGGCCGACGGGGACGGCAATCTCTACGTGGGCGACAACGACGGCGTCGTGCGCAAATACGACCCGTCCGGGCGCTTCCTCGTCCAGGTCGGCCCCCTGCTGTTTGGCGGCGAGGGCGGGACGGGCGGTCCGGCGCGTCTTCGGCACGTCACCGACCTGACCGTCGACGCGAGCGGTCAGCTCTACGTCTCCGACCGCTACCAGGACACGGTCTTCGTGCTGGCGCCCTCGGCCGAGCAGCGGCCCCGCTGCGTGACCGGCCCCGGGGCCGGGCAACCCGGCGGGGCTCCGACGGCCCGTACGCCACCCGCGCCCCCCGCCCAGCCGCGCCAACCCGCGCAGCCGGCGGCGCAGGCGCCTCAACCCGTCGCCGTCGGGGCTGCAGTGGTCAACGGCGCCCCGCCGGACGACGGCCCTTCGAAGGCCCGCGTACCCCTTCGCCTGGAGGCCCTCGCGCGCCAGGCCCTCGACACGACGGCAGGGCCGGCCACCGCACGCCACGCAGGCTTCGCGGTCCAGTTTCCCGCAGGCAGCCTGAGCAAGCCTGCGGAGGTCGTGATCTCGCGGGTTGCCGACCCGCCCCCGGCACCCTACGGTGGGCTGAAGCCCATCGCGGCACTCGACGTCTCGGTGACCGGCCAGACCCGATTCCGCCAGCCGGTGACCCTGGAGCTGAGCTACGCGGACCTCGGGATTCCGGCCGAGGCCCCGGGCTCGAGCGCGCTGCAGGTGGCCTGGTGGAACGAGGACTACGCGCAGTGGGTCGTTCTCCCGGCGCACGTCGACGCCGCCCGGCGCGTGGTGACCGTTCAGACCCGGCACCTTACCGCGTTCGGTTGGTTCATGAAGACGCTCGGTTACGGTGTCATCACGCTGGGCGATTTCGAGGTGGCGTACGACCGTGAACTGTTCACTCCGCCGAAGGAGAACACGGCCGAGGCCTGGGCGAGCAAGGTCATCTATTCCGGCGATGGGAACCTCGCCAGGCTCTTCCCTAACGGTCTTCCCGCCTACCTCTCCGACCCCAAACTCCCGGTGTTCCTGAGGGACCTCGGCGCGTACCTGAATCACGCCCACGCGCGTTACCGGGAGGTCGGTTTCAAGCTGCCCGCGGCACCCGTCCAGGTCCTGGTGGAGAACACGCTCGGGGAGCAGGACTTTCGCGACAAGGCCTCGGGGCTCATCCACGTGGGGGCGAGCAGCACCGGGCACAGTCTGCTGCGCCGCGTGGCCGCCCACGAACTCTTTCACGCGGTGCAGAACGAGTACTACTGGGACATCGGCGGCATGACGTTCGCGGACTGGTGGTGCGACGCCACGGCGGACTACGCGAGTGACGTCGTGGTCTGGGGAGAGTCCCGTCCGAGCCGCAGCGTAAAGCCGAAGTTCTTCAGCGCCGACCTCACCGCGACGGCCGACGAACACGCCTACCAGGCCGCACACTTCGTCGACTTCCTCGTGGGCCATTCCGGCGAGCCGGGCAAGCAGCTCAAGGCGATGTGGGAGTCCGTGGCGAATGCCGACTGGTGGAATCTCCACGACGTCCTCTATCCCCTCTCCGAGTACCTGCGGACTGCCCACGGCAAAGGGCTGAACCCGTATTTCCACGAGTTCGTGGCGCACACGCTGTTCCACCCGGACAGCGGCATGCCGGCCAACGACCACGGCTCGGTGCCGGCGGAGGCGATGACGGCGTGGGGGCTCCTGCGCGAGTCCGAGTCCGAGACCGGGAAACTGACGATGAGTCTCAAGGCGGGGCACCGGGCCAAGGCCTGGGGATTGCAGGTCCAGGTCCCCGATGGCAAGACCCGGGTGGTGCCGCTGCGCCTCGAGGGGCCGCTCGACGGATACAAACGCGCCAGCGTGCACGTCCTGCCCGGTGACCGCCGCGCGGAGAGCGCCCTTGCGCCGGTGGCGACGTTCAGCGACCAGAATCGCAACGTGACGGTCACGGTGCGACCGAAGGACGGCATCTACTTGGTGGTCGCCAATGCGGACGACGGCAAGGGCGGCGACTACACGCTCACCATCGGTGCGGCGCCCCTCGCGCTGCGCATGCCCGTGGTGGTATTCACCCTGGCAGGGGACCAGGTTGCCCTTCAGGCCGGCCTCCCGCACCAGAGGATGCCGAAGCGGCCGGTGTTCCTGTGGGAGTTCAGCGACACGGAGCAGGTGCAGCGCACCGAGGTGCCTCGGGTGACGCGCCGCTACGAGGCGCGCGACAGCGGGCTCGCGCGCGTGCTGCTCTACGACGGCGAGACCGGTGAGTTGGTGAGCGTGGGAATGACCACGGTGGTCGTAGCGGTTCCGGGTCCCGAGCCCGGTGCCCGGGACGGTGTCCGCACGCAGATGCAGGAGATGTCCCGCATGCTGGAGTCCCAGATGTCGGCGGCTCTCGCCTCGCTTCCCGGTGCGACCCTCGACGAGAAGTACCAGGCGATGGCGCAGCGCCAGGCGGGTCAGCCGGCGCCGACGGAGGAGGAGCGCCTGCGCGCAATCGAGGTCTTCAGCGCCATGGCGAACACCCCGGCAGACGCGGCGGCCGTCCTCTCCGGGATGCGCCGCCTCCTGCGCGACCCACCCCAGCGACTGCCCGCCGCCCATGCGCCCTGAGCCGCGCGAGACACCCGACGCGGAGGCCGGCTCCGCCCTGGTCGAGATGATCGGGCTCACGCGCGAGCGCGAGCACGGCGGGACCGGTTTCCGGCTGCGCGTCCCGCGGTTCGAGGTGCGCCCGGGGGAGTTCGTCGCCCTGGTCGGGGACAGCGGCTCGGGCAAGAGCACGTTGCTCGACATGCTCGCGCTGGTGCTGCGCCCTACGGCGGCGGAGCGCTTCCGCGTCCGGCTCGGGAACGAGTCGACCGACGTGATGGCGTTGTGGCAGCAGGGGCGCGAGGGCCGCCTCGCCCGGCTGCGCCGGGAGCGGCTCGGCTACGTGCTGCAGACCGGCGGTCTCCTGCCCTTCCTGACGGTCCGGGGCAACCTTGCCCTGCCCCTGAAGATGAACGGGCGGTACGGGGAGGAGCCCGCCATCGCGAGCGCGGCGGAGCGCATGGGGATCGGACGGCTCCTCGACCGGCACCCCCACCGGCTCTCCGGGGGCGAGCGCCAGCGGGTCGCCGTGCTCCGCGCCCTGCTGCACCGGCCCGCCCTGGTGCTGGCGGACGAGCCGACCGCGGCAGTGGACAAGACCCGGGCCCGGGCGGTGGTGGCGGATTTCCGGTCCGTCGCCCAGGTGCTCGGCACCGCCATCGTGATGGTCACCCACGACCTGGACCTGGTCCGGGACGTCGCCGACCGTACCTACCGGTGCACCCTGGGCGCCAGCTCCCCGAGCCTGGTGGAATCGGTGTGCGGGCCCGCATGAGCGCGCGCGTCGTCCGGCTGGTCCCGGGACTCGCGATGGCGGACCTGCGTCACGAGTGGATCCTGACGCTCTGCCTGGTGATCGCGGTGGCGGCGGTGGTGGCCCCGCTGCTCATCCTCCAGGGCCTCAAGCACGGCACGGTGGCCACCCTGCGCGACCGCCTGGTGCAGGACCCGGTGTTCCGGGAGGTTCGCCCGACCCAGACCCGGGAGTACGCACCCGAGTGGCTCGAGCGGCTGGGGGCGGACCGGGGGGTCGGGTTCCTGTTGCCGACCATCCTGCCGGCGTCGTCCATCCTCGGTGTCCTGCACCCCCGCACGGGCAAGCTGCAGACCCTGGACCTGATCCCCTCGGCACCCGGCGACCCGCTCCTGCTGGAGAACGGCGGGGTCGTGCCCGGCGAAGGCGAGGCCGTCCTGACCGCCGCCGCGGCGGCCCAGCTCGAGGCCCGCGTTGGCGACCGGCTCGAGGTCCGGGCGACCCGCACGCGCGGCGGCGTGGCCGAGCACGGAGCGGCGACGCTGCGGGTGGCCGCCGTGCTCGACCCCCGGGCCGGGACGCTCCCGCGCGTCTACGCCCCGCTCGGTTTCGTGCTCGACGTGGAGGCCTACAAGGAGGGGCAGGCGATTGCGGCCCGTGGCTGGGCCGGCGAGGTTCCGCGTCCGGCGCCCACCTACGACGGTGTCCTGGTGCTGCTGGAGGCGGCGCTCGAGCCCGTGGCCCGCTCGGGCCTGGTGGTCAACACCGGCCTCGGAAACGTGGAGGACCTCGACGCCGCGGCCGTGCGCGGGCGCTTTGGCTGGGACCTGCCTGCCGGGTGGCAGGCGTACCGGCTCACGGCCCCCGGGGGCGCGGTCGGCGCGGCCACCCTGGAGGCGCTGCGGCGCAAGCTCCGGGGACAGGGGGCCATCCTGCTCCCCGAGGTCGAGACCCGCGAGCTCGGGCTCCGGGGGCTGCCGGCCCCGGCCGTGGGGCTCTCGCTCACGCCGGAGCAGGCGGGCCGCCTCGGTATCCCCGCCCCGCCCTGGGGAGGGCTGGATGCGACCGGCGACGGGGCCCGTCTGCGCCAGGCCTGGCTGTCCCCGGAGAACGCCGACGGGCAGGGACCGGGACTGGAGCTCGCCGCGCGTGGGGTCGCGGAGGTGCGCTTCCCGGTGCGGGTCACCGGCACCGGGCCGGCTACGGGCCGGGCCTACCTGCCTGCGGAGCTCCTCGGCGTGTTGCGCACCGGCCTGCAGCGGCCGATTGCCTTCGACGGCGAGGGCTTCACGGTGGCCCGCGGGGGCTACCGCGGGTTCCGGCTGTACGCCCGGGCCATCGACGACGTCCCCGAGCTGGTGCAGCGGCTGGCGTCGGAGGGGGTGGAGGTCTCCGCCCGGGTCGACGACATCCGCCGGATCCAGGTCCTGGACCGGGGGCTCGCGCGCCTCTTCTGGCTGGTGGCGAGCCTCGGGGTGGCCGGTGGGGCGGCTGTCCTGGTGGCGAGCCTCTACGCCGCGGTGCAGCGCAAGCGCCGCGACCTGGCGATCCTGCGGCTCGTGGGCCTGACCCGGCCCGACGTCTTCTTCTTCCCCGTCTACCAGGGCAGCGCGCTCGCGGGAATGGGCCTCGTGCTCGCGCTCGCCGCCTATGGGGGGCTCGCGCGCCTCATCAACCACGCCTTCTCCGCGGACCTCGACCTCGGCCAGCGGATCTGCGCGCTGCCCGCCGCGACCCTCTACGGGGCCGCCGCCGCGGTGCTGGCGGTGGCTGCGGCAAGCTCCCTGCTCGCGGCCTGGGAGGCGACCCGGATCGACCCTGCGGAGGCCATTCGTGAAGAATAGAAAGCGGGCCGCCTGGCTGGCCCTGTCCCTTCTCTTTACGCCGGCGCTGGGTGCCCCGGCGGGGGCGCTGGAGGCGACCGCCTGGAACCCGAAGCCGCTCGAGGGCGATCGGGTGCTGCCCATGCCGGGCGGCGCGGAGGTCGTGTTCCGGGCGGTGGTGGTGCCGGGCAAGGGGTTCTGGGCCGACCCGGCCCGCGTGGTGCAGGTGGGAGACGCGGGTGGGGGTCCCTTCGAAGGGCTGCAGCGCACCCAGGTGAGCGGGTCGTTCCCGGCCGAAGAGGGTGACCGCTGGCTCGCGTACCTCGGCAAGTACGAGCTCACCAAGGGGCAGTTCGCGGCGGTGATGGGGCTGGAGCGCCTGGCCGAGCTCTCGGGCGACCCGGCGGATCGCCAGTTGCCGTCGCTCCAGGGCCAGGAGCGCGAGGAGGCCCTGAAGATGCCCCTGGCCTACGTCGGTCACCGGGCCCTGCAGGAGTTCCTGCACCGCTACAACCAGTGGCTCTTCGACCCCGCCCACCCCGAGCGCGTGGCGGGGATGCCGCGGGTGGCAGACGTGCCGGGGTTCGTGCGCCTGCCCACCGAGGCGGAGTGGGAGTACGCGGCAAGGGGCGGACAGCCGGCCCTTGCGGCCGGCACCTTCGACCAGCGCCTGCCGTTCGCGCCGGGCGAGCTGAACGAGCACGCCTGGACCCTCGGCAACGCCAAGCACAAGGTCCGCCCCGTTGGCCTGCGCAAACCGAACGCCCTCGGCCTGCACGACCTGTACGGCAACGTGCAGGAGGTGGTGAGCGGGGTGTTCCTGCCCGAGATCTGGCAGGGCAAGCCGGGGGGCGTGCCGGTGCGCGGGGCGAGCGTGTCGACCCCGGACCGGGACGTGCGCTCCTCCAACCGGGCGGAGCTCGACGCCTGGGCCTGGAACCCGGACCGCAAGGCCATGGAGGAGCGGCGCAGCTTCAACACCGGCACCCGGCTCGCCATCGGGTCCAACGTGGTGGTGAGCTCGGAGGTCCGCCGGTCCCTGGAGCAGGAGTACGCCGACTACAAGAAATCCGTGCGCTCCACCATGCCGGTGGGCCGCACGCTCGACAACGCCGTGGCCCAGGCGGCGACCCAGCTCGGCACCGCCGACCCCATCCTGCAGCGGCTCGCCGCCCAGAACCCGCAGCTGGCCGAGCCGCTGGCCCAGCTCCAGCACTACGTGGACAATGCCCGCCAGCAGCTCGACGTGGCCCAGCGCGAGGGGGCGCGCAGCGTCGCCCAGGACGCGGCCCGCAACGGGGTGAACCTGAGCGCGCACCTGACCCGCCTGGCGAAGATGGGCGAGGGCCTGGAGAGCGCCCGCAAGCTCGCCCAGATGTCGACCCGCTACCAGGAGCAGGTGGACGCGATCCAGAAGACCATGCGCGAACTCAAGGCGTCCGCGGACCAGCAGTTCCAGGCCTACGGGGAGAAGGTCGCGGCGCTCGGTGGCTACGGAGAGGCCTACTACGAGGCGGCCCTCAAGGCGCTGCAGGCCAAACCGCTACTGCCGAGGGAGGCGAAGACGACGGAGCTGCTGGCCGCGCACGTGCGCGATTTCAACGCGCAGCGCCGGGCCGAGCCCGCGCGCTGGCGGACCGACTTCGAGCAGGCCTTCCAGGGCTTTGCCGACTGAGGGTTGCGCCGAGGGCGGGCTTCAGCGATTGAGGGTTGCGCCGACCGGGGGCATCACCGACCGGGCCGGCGGGAACCCCGTTCCGCGCGTTGGTCAAAGGCCGAGAGACGCCGCGGGCCGCCGCGGCGCGGACCGAGCAAGCAACAGGAGCGAATCGATGATCAACCGGAGTGTTTCCGCAATCCTGGTCGCCGCCCTGCTGAGCGGCTGTGTGGCAACGAACGGGACCGAGCGCCCGGATTCGGCGTCCGGTGACGACCAGACGGCGACGCGGGTCCAGGGCTCGCTCCTCGGCGCGCTGGTCGGCGGGCTGATCGGCGCCGCTGCTGGCGACAAGAAGGGCGCGCTCATCGGGGCGGCGGTGGGCGCCGGGGTCGGCTACCTCGCCGGCAACGAGATCGCCAAGCGCAAGGCCAACTACGCCCGGGAGGAGGACTTCCTGGAGGCGGAGATCGCCCAGGCCGAGGCGCTGAACCAGGAGGCGGTTGCCTACAACGAGAAGCTGCGGGGACAGATCAGCAGCCTCGACACCCAGTCCAAGCAGCTCGCGACGCGCTACCGCTCGGGTCAGGCGACCCGCGACCAGCTGCTGGCCCAGCGCAACACCGTGCAGGAGCGGATGAAGAAGAGCCGCGACCTGGAAGAGGGCCTGCGCAAGGAGCACGACATCAAGGCGGCTGTCGCCAAGGAGGAGAGGGGGCAGCGCGGCGGGGACGACCCGTACGTGAAGTCCCTCGAGAAACAGGTGAAGGAGCTGCAGACGAACATCGACAACCTGCACCGCGGCTCCGCCCAGCTCGCGCGCATCGACGAGAGGCTCTCCGTATGAGCCGGCGGCTCCTCCTCGCCGCCGCAGGGGTGCTCGCCCTTGCCCTGGGTGGCGGCTGCGCCACCGACAACCCGCGGGAGGGTGGGTTCCTCGGCGGCCTGGGGGGGCTCGCGAGCGGGAAATACGAGGACCGGGTGCGCACGCGCCAGGAGAGCCTGGAGAGCCTGAAGGCGGCGCGGACCGACATCGAGAGCGAGAAGACGGGACTGGAGACCCGCAAGGGCGAGTCCGAGCGTCGCTTGAAGGCCGAGCAGCAGAAGATCTCCCGCCTCCAGACCGAGACCCGCAAGCTCTCCGACAAGGTCAAATCGCTCAAGGCCGACGACGCCCAGCAGCAGGGGCAGGTCACGGAGCTCCAGCGGCGCACGCGGGAGCTGGAGGGCAAGGTGAAGCAGGCGGGCCAGGCGTCCAGTGCCGACGCGCTCGAGGGCGACGGCAGCGGCCCGCAGGACGCCCGCCGCGCCCAGCTCGAGGCCCAGCGCCGGCAGCTGGAGGAGGAGTACCGGCTGCTCACCGACATGTACCTGAAGCTCGGCAGCTGAGGCTGAGGCCTTGCGCGCCTGGGCCGCGGCATTGTTGCTGGCGCCCGCGGTCGTTCTTGCGGGCGGGGCTCCCCTCGACGAGATCCGTCAGGCCTTCGTGCGCCACGGGCTCCACGCCCCCGATGGGGCGGCCCTCGAGGGCCTCGGGGCCTCCGGCCTCGCCGAGGGGCTGCGGCGCATCGACCCCCACGCGCGCTGGTTCCCTCCGGCGGACTACGCCCGGGAGCAGGCGGACGACGCCGGGGTCGGGGTCGGGGCGGCGCTCTCCCGGTGGGGTGAGCGCCTCGTGCTCGCCCCCTACGGGGAGGGGGCGCTCGCCCGGCAGGGCGTGACTTCCCCTGTCGCGCTCGTGTCCGTCGACGGCAAACCGGTGGCGGCGCTGTCGCTCCGGGAGGCGGCCGGGCGGCTCGCGGGGGCCCCGGGGAGTACCGTGCGCCTCGCCCTCGCGGCGGCGGGTCCGGCCGGGGCGGTGCGCGAGCTGACCGTGCCCCGTGAGCCCTACCGGGCCCTCTCCGTGGAATCGGCGGAGGAGAGTGGCTCCCCCGTGGTCCGCGTGCGCGGGTTCGTCACCCGTGAGACCCGGACCCTGCTCGGCCTGGCGGTGCAAGGCCTGCCCGGGGCCCGGGGTCCGCTGGTCCTGGACCTGCGCGACTGCCCTGGCGGGGACCTCTTCGAGGCGCTCGACAGCGCGGGGCTGTTCCTGCCCGAGGGCACGCCGCTTGGCGAGACCCGGGACCGGGGGGGGCGGCGCCAGGCGTATGCGGCGCCCGGGGGTGCGAAGCTCCGGGGTGGGTCCGTCGTCCTCTGGGTCGGACCCGGTACGGCCAGTGCCGGTGAGGTCTTCGCCGGGGTGCTGCGCCACTACGGGGTCGCCCGCCTCGTGGGCGAGCGCACGTTCGGCAAGTGCAGTTCCCAGACCGATCTGCGGCTCTCGGACGGCTCGGTCCTGCGCCTGACCAATCGCGAGGTGGTCCTGCCCGGGGGCGAGAGCTGCAGCGGCGGCGGTCTCGAGCCTGACTCGCCCGTCGGCCGGGAGGAGCTGCTGGACGGGGCGACCCTCCTGCGCCTGTCCTTTTAATGGGGACATTCTGGTTTTTCCATCACTGCCGTGCCCTTGCCTCGCCCGGGTACCCGGGCATCGGGCGTGCGCTGGAGGTGGCGGAAGAACCAGAATGTCCCCTTGGAAAAAGCAGAATGTCCCCCTTTTCCAGAATGTCCCCGTTTTCGTTCGTTATACTGACGCCTCACGACTCCGACGAGGCTGGAGATGGCCGGGAAGACGCTCTACGACAAGCTGTGGGACGCCCATTTGGTGCGGGTCGACGAGGGTGGGACGGCCCTGCTGTACATCGACCGCCATCTGGTCCACGAGGTGACCTCGCCCCAGGCCTTCGAGGGCCTGCGGCTCGCGGGGCGGCGGCCCTGGCGCGCCGGCGCGAACGTCGCGGTGCCCGACCACAACGTCCCCACGACCGACCGTGCGGCGGGCATCGCTGACCCGGTCTCCCGACTCCAGGTGGAGACCCTGGATCAGAACTGCGTCGAGTTCGGGGTGTACGAGTTCCGGATGGACGACCCTCGCCAGGGGATCGTCCACATCATCGGCCCGGAGCAGGGGCTCACCTATCCGGGGATGACCGTCGTCTGCGGCGACTCCCACACCTCGACCCACGGGGCGCTCGGGGCCCTCGCCTTCGGGATCGGCACCTCCGAGGTGGAGCACGTGCTGGCGACCCAGTGCCTGCTGCAGAAGAAGTCCAGGAACATGCGGGTCCTGGTGGAGGGGCAACTGCCCCCCGGGGTCACGGCGAAGGACGTGGCACTCGCCGTGATCGGCGAGATCGGAACCGCTGGCGGCACCGGCTATGCCGTGGAGTTCGCCGGCGAGGCGGTGCGCTCGCTCTCGGTCGAGGGCCGCATGACGCTCTGCAACATGGCGATCGAGGCGGGTGCTCGGGCGGGCATGGTGGCGGTGGACGAGACCACCATCCGCTACGTGCAGGGCCGCCCCTACGCCCCGGCCGGTGAGCTGTGGGAGCGGGCCGTCGCCGCCTGGCGCGAGCTCCACAGCGACCCGGACGCGATGTTCGACCACGAGGTCCGTCTCGCCGCCGCCGAGATCCGGCCCCAGGTGACCTGGGGCACCTCGCCCGAGATGGTGGTGCCCGTGGACGGCCGCGTGCCCGACCCGGCGCAGGAGCCCGACCCGGTCCGCCGCGCCGGCCTGCAGCAGGCCCTCGATTACATGGGACTCGCGGCCGGTACCCCCATCCGCCAGATCGCCCTCGACAAGGTCTTCATCGGCTCCTGCACCAACGGCCGGATCGAGGACCTGCGGGCCGCCGCGGAGGTCGTGCGGGGCCGCCGGGTCTCCCCGGGCGTCAAGCTGGCCCTGGTCGTGCCCGGTTCGGGGCTGGTGAAGCGTCAGGCCGAGGCCGAGGGCCTCGACCGGGTGTTCACCGAGGCCGGCTTCGAGTGGCGCGAGCCCGGCTGCTCCATGTGCCTGGCCATGAACGCCGACCGGCTCGAGCCAGGGGAGCGCTGCGCCTCCACCTCGAACCGCAATTTCGAGGGCCGGCAGGGCGCGGGCGGGCGCACCCATCTGGTGAGCCCGGCCATGGCCGCCGCGGCCGCGGTCGTGGGGCACTTCGTCGACGTGCGGGACCTCGGCCGGTAGTCACCGCCGCCCGGTAGTACCCACCGGGCGGCGGCACTGTTACCGGACCCGTGCGCGGGTCAGCCGCAATGCAGCCGACGGTGCTCGGTCGCCGGGAACGTCTTGCGGATGCTCGCCACCCGCTCCAGGTCGATGTCCGCGCCGATGACGCCGGGACCCCGCGGGAGCTGGCCGAGGATCGCGCCCCAGGGGTCGACGATCATGCTGTTGCCGAAGGTCTCGCGTCCCCCGACGTGGAAGCCGCCCTGGCCGGCTGCGATGACGTAGGAGAGGTTCTCCACCGCACGGGCCCGCACCAGGACCTCCCAGTGCGCGCGGCCCGTGACCGCGGTGAAGGCGGAGGGCAGGGTGATCACCTCCATGCCCTGGTCCAGCATGCAGCGGAACAACTCCGGGAACCGCAGGTCGTAGCACACCGCCAGCCCGATCCTGCCGAAGGGGCTGTCGATGACGACCGGCTGGCTGCCCGGGTCGATGGTGCTCGATTCGGCGTAGCGCTCTTCCACGGCGGCCTTCACCGTGACGTCGAAGAGGTGCAGCTTGTCGTAGCGCGCGACCCGCTGGCCGGAGTCGTCGTAGACGAGGCAGGCCGCGCGGTACCGGTCCGGCCTCGGGGACTCGAGGGGGATCGTGCCTCCCACGAGCCAGACCCCGTGGCGCTGGGCCTGGGCGGCGAGGAAATCCTGGATGCGGCCACTGCCGTCGGTCTCCCGCACGGCGAGCCAATTCCCCTCGCCCGTGCTCATGTGGGCGAAGTTCTCGGGCAGGACGACGAGCCTTGCCCCCCCGTCCACCGCCTGGGCGATCAACCGTTCGGCTTCACCCAGATTGGCGGAGACGTTGGGGCCCGAGGCCATCTGGACGGCGGCGACCCATGTCATGGCCGCAGAATACCAGCCGTTCGGCCATTTGACACTTCCGACGGGGCTTCGTTATGGTGCCCCGTGAGGGTGCCTGCGGGGGTGCCCATTTTCGTCCAGCATGGGGACGGTTACGTGCGCTTCGCCTTGAACGAGAACGAGCACCGCACGCGCCAGGCGCTGCGTGGGAACGGACGGACGTCGCCTGAGGAGGTCCGCCGGGGGTCACCGGCCGCGGCCACCCGCAGGGCGCCGGGGGTGGCGCCGTGAAGCCCGTGTGCGTGGGGCTGCTCGGCCTCGGCACGGTCGGCGGCGGAACGGTCGTGGTGCTCGGGCGCAACGCCGACGAGATCGCCCGCCGGGCGGGGCGCGGGATCGAGATCGGGCACGCGGCCGCGGCGAACCTGAACCGGGCCCGGGAGCTCGGACTGAGCGATGCCAGGCTGAGCGCCGACCCGGCCGAGGTGGTGAGAGACCCCGACGTCGACATCGTCGTGGAGCTCTTCGGCGGCTACGAGCCGGCCCGCACGCTCATCCTCGACGCCATCGCCCACGGCAAGCACGTGGTGACCGCGAACAAGGCCCTGATTGCCCTTCACGGCAACGAGATCTTCGCCGCGGCGCGGGAGCGCGGGGTGATGGTGGCCTTCGAGGCGGCGGTGGCCGGCGGGATCCCGATCATCAAGGCCATCCGGGAGGGGCTCGCCGCCAACCGGATCGAGTGGGTCGCCGGGATCATCAACGGCACCAGCAACTTCATCCTCACCGAGATGCGCGACCGCGGCCGGGAGTTCGCCGACGTGCTGGCCGAGGCGCAGCGGCTCGGGTACGCCGAGGCCGACCCCACCTTCGACGTGGAAGGGGTGGACGCGGCCCACAAGCTGACCATCCTGGCGGCCATCGCCTTCGGCGTCCCGCTGCAGTTCGACAAGGCGTACGTCGAGGGTATCAGCCGCATCGCCCGCGAGGACGTGGCCTACGCCGAGGAGCTCGGGTATCGCATCAAGCTGCTCGGCATGGCCCGGCGCACCGCGAAGGGCATCGAGCTGCGGGTGCACCCGACGCTCATCCCCGAGCGCCGCCTCATCGCGAACGTCGACGGGGTCATGAACGCGGTCCTCGTGAAGGGCGACGCGGTCGGCGCCACGCTCTACTACGGCGCGGGCGCGGGCGCCGAGCCGACCGCCTCGGCGGTCATCGCCGACCTGGTGGACGTGACCCGGGCGCTCACGACCGACCCCGAGAACCGCGTGCCCCATCTCGCCTTCCAGGCCGACGCCCTCACCGACCTGCCGATCCTGCCCATGGAGGCCGTCGAAACGGCCTATTACCTGCGCATCGCGGCGGCCGATCGGCCCGGGGTGCTGGCCGAGGTGGCGCGCATCCTGGGTGACCGGGGGATCAGCATCGAGGCGCTGATGCAGAAGGAGCCTGTCCCCGGGGTCGAGCACGTGCCCCTCATCATGCTGACCCACCGGGTGAAGGAGGGCCGCATGAACGAGGCCATCACCCGCATCGAGGCGCTCGACGGCGTCGCCGGAAAGGTCGTCCGCATCAGGGTCGAGCGGCTCGACGCGTGAGGTTCGCGAGGCGGATCGCCCGCCGCGTCCTGCCCGACCCCCTGCCGCCGCTCCCCCCGGGCCTCTCGCCGGTTCTCGCCAGGGTCTACGCGGCCCGTCAGGTCTCGGGACCCCTCGAGCTGGATTACAGGCTGGCGTGCCTTTACCCCCTCGCAGGCCTCGGCGGCATCGAGGCGGCGGCACGGCTGCTGGCCGATGCGCTCGGCGCGGGGCAGCGACTGCTGGTGGTGGGCGACTTCGACGCCGACGGGGCGACCGGGGCGGCGCTGATGGTGCGCGGGCTGCGGGCGATGGGGGCGGCCCACGCCGAGTACCTCGTCCCGACCCGGCTCGACTACGGCTACGGGCTGACGCCCGAGGTCGTCGAGATGGCCGCTGCCCGCCGGCCCGACGTGATCGTGACGGTGGACAACGGGATCTCGAGCCTCGAGGGGGTGCGCGCCGCCCGGTCCCTCGGCATCCGGGTCCTGGTCACCGACCACCATCTGCCCGGGCCGGAGCTGCCCGAGGCCGATGCCATCGTCGACCCGAACTGTGCGGGCGACGCCTTCCCGAGCCGGCACCTGGCGGGCGTGGGGGTCGCCTTCTACGTGATGGCGGCGCTGCGTGCCGAGCTGCGGGCGCGGGGCTGGTTCTCGGGCAGGGGAATCGAGGAGCCGAATCTCGCCGTCCTGCTGGACCTCGTGGCGCTCGGCACCGTCGCGGACGTGGTTCCCCTCGATTACAACAACCGGGTGCTGGTGGCCCGGGGGCTCGCGCGGATCCGGGCCGGGCAGGGTTGTCCCGGTATCCGCGCGCTCGCTCGGGTCGCGGGCCGCGACCCCGCCCGGATCGGCGCGACCGACCTGGGATTCTCCCTCGGCCCGCGCCTGAACGCGGCCGGCAGGCTCGCGGACATGTCGCTCGGCGTGGCCTGTCTGTTGGCCGAGGACGACGCCGAGGCCCTGCGCCTCGCCCGTCAGCTGGACGCCCTGAACGGGGAGCGCCGGGCGGTGGAGGCGGAGATGCACGCCCAGGCCCTCGGCGCCTTGCGCCGCCTCGAGATCGAGGAGCAGGGCGCGCTGCCCTCGGGCCTGTGCCTCTTCGACCCGGACTGGCACCCCGGTGTGGTCGGGATCCTGGCCTCGCGCATCAAGGAGCGGTTGCACCGTCCGGTGATCGCCTTCGCGCCGGTCGCCGGGGGAGAGCTGCGGGGGTCGGGCCGGTCGGTGCCCGCGGTACACCTGCGCGACGCCCTGGAGGCCATCGGCACCCGCCAGCCCGGACTCCTCGTGCGCTTCGGCGGACACGCGATGGCCGCGGGACTCACCCTCGGTCCCTCCTCGCTGCCCGCGTTCTCCGAGGCCTTCGACCGGGAGGTCCGGGAGCGCGCCGGCCCCGCGGGCCTCAGCGGCGTGCTGTGGACCGACGGGCCGCTCGCGCCCGAGGAGATGGCGATCGGGGTCGCCGAGTCGCTGCGCGAGGGCGGGCCCTGGGGGCAGGCGTTCCCGGAGCCACTCTTCGACGGCGAGTTCCAGCTCGTCTCCCGCCGGGTGTTCGCCGAGCGGCACCTGCGCCTCGGTCTGCGGGCCGGACCCTCCGGGCGGACCGTGGACGCGGTGGCCTTCAACGCCCTCGAGCAGCCCTGGCCGTCCCCGGGCGGTGCGGTGCAGATCGCCTACCGCCTGGAGGTCGACGAGTGGCAGGGAAAGCGCAACGTGCGCCTCGTCGTGGAGGAGGTCCAGCCGCGCGGCTGAGCGCCGGGCCCCTCTCTGCGTCTTTGCGCCTTTGCGGTAAAGTTTCGACCTTCCCCACGGGATCCGGACCATGCTCGAGCTGAACGCCGTCTTCGCCCGCATTCGCGACCTCCAGGGCCGTGTCCACGCCCTCAGGGGGTATCTTTGACTTCGATGGCAAGCGGGAGCGGCTGGAGGAAGTCCAGCGCGAACTCGAGCAACCCAACGTCTGGGACGACGTGCAGCGGGCCCAGGACCTCGGGCGGGAGCGGGCCCGGCTGGAAGAGGTGACCGGCGGGATCGCGCGTCTCGCGGGTGCCCTCGAGGAGGCCGGTGACCTGCTCTCCCTGGCCGAGGACGACCAGGACGAGGCCGCCGCGCAGGCCGTCGTGGCCGACGTGGACCGCATCGAGCGCGACGTCGCCGGCCTCGAGTTCCGGCGCATGTTCTCCGGCGAGATGGACTCCCACCACGCGTTCCTCGACGTCCAGGCGGGCGCCGGCGGCACCGAGGCCCAGGACTGGGCCGAGATGCTCCTGCGCATGTACCTGCGCTGGGCGGAGCGGCGCGGTTTCCAGGCCGAGATCCTGGAGGCGTCGCCGGGGGAGGTCGCCGGGATCAAGAGCGCCACGGTCCACGTACAGGGCCCCTACGCCTTCGGCTGGCTGCGGAGCGAGACCGGCATCCACCGGCTGGTGCGCAAGAGCCCCTTCGACTCGGGCAACCGGCGGCACACGTCGTTCGCCGCCGTCTTCGTCTCCCCGGAGATCGACGACGACGTCGACATCGAGATCAACCCCGCCGACCTGCGCGTCGACGTCTACCGCGCGAGCGGTGCCGGTGGCCAGCACGTGAACCGCACGGAGTCCGCGGTGCGCATCACCCACAACCCGAGCGGCATCGTGGTGCAGTGCCAGAGCGAGCGGTCCCAGCACCAGAACCGGGACCACGCCATGAAGCAGTTGCGGGCCAAGCTCTACGAGATGGAGATGCAGAAGCGCCAGGCGGCGCAGCAGGCGCTCGAGGACTCGAAGTCCGACATCGGCTGGGGCCATCAGATCCGCTCCTACGTGCTCGACCAGTCCAGGATCAAGGACCTGCGCACCGGCTACGAGACCGGCAACCCCCAGCCCGTCCTGGACGGGGACCTGGACCCGTTCATCGAGGCCAGCCTGAAGGCCGGCCTGTGAGAGAAAGGAAACCCGCATGACGGACACCGTGGACACTCATGACCAGCTGGCCCTGCGGCGGGCCCGGCTCGGCGCCCTGCGCGAGGCCGGCAACGCCTTCCCCAACGACTTCCGCCGCGACACGCTCGCCGCCGACCTGCGCGCCCGGTTCCAGGACGTGGACGCGGAGGCGCTCGAGGGCGACCCGGCGCGCGTGCGCATCGCCGGGCGGATGATGACCCGCCGCGTGATGGGCAAGGCGAGCTTCGCCCACCTGCTGGACGGCTCCGGCGAGCGGGTCCAGATCTACGCCCGGGCGGACGTGCTGCCCGAGGGGGTCTACGAGGACTTCAAGCGCTGGGACGTGGGCGACATCCTCGGCGCGGCCGGCACCGTGTTCCGCACCCGCACCGGGGAGCTCTCGGTGAAGGTCGACGAGCTGCGGCTGCTCACCAAGTCGCTGCGCCCGCTGCCCGAGAAGTGGCACGGCCTCGCCGACACCGAGACGCGCTACCGCCAGCGCTATCTCGACCTGATGATGAACGAGTCGACGCGCAAGACCTTCGAGGCGCGTGCCCGGACGGTGGAGCTCGTGCGCCGCTTCCTGGTGGACCGGGGATTCCTCGAGGTCGAGACGCCGATGATGCAGGCCATCCCCGGCGGGGCGGTCGCGCGGCCGTTCGTCACCCACCACAACGCGCTCGGCATGGATCTCTACCTGCGCATCGCCCCCGAGCTCTACCTGAAGCGCCTGGTGGTCGGGGGGCTGGAGCGGGTGTTCGAGATCAACCGCAACTTCCGCAACGAGGGCGTGTCCACGCAGCACAACCCCGAGTTCACGATGCTCGAGTTCTACCAGGCCTATGCGGACTACCGGGACCTGATGGACCTCACCGAGGAGATGTTCCGGGGCGTCGCCCAGGCGGTGGCGGGCTCGCCTCGGGTCGTCTACCAGGGGGAGACCCTGGATTTCGGGAAGCCCTTCGCGCGCATGACCGTGAAGGAGTCCATCCTCCACTACAACCCCGGGGTGAAGCCGCAGGAGCTGGAGAGCCTGGACCTGGCCAGCGCCGTGGCCGGCCGCCTCGAGATCCCCGTGAAGCCGACCTGGGGGCTCGGAAAGGTCCAGGTGGAGATCTTCGAGAAGACGGTGGAGCACCGCCTGCAGGACCCGACCTTCGTGACGGCGTACCCGACCGAGGTCTCCCCGCTCGCGCGCCGCAACGACGCCGACCCCTTCGTGACGGACCGCTTCGAACTCTTCATCGCGGGGCGAGAGATCGCGAACGGCTTCTCCGAGCTCAACGACGCCGAGGATCAGGCCGAGCGGTTCCGGCGCCAGGTCGCGGAGCGCGACGCGGGCGACCTCGAGGCCATGTACTACGACGAGGACTACGTCACCGCGCTCGAGTACGGCCTGCCGCCGACGGCGGGGGAGGGGGTGGGCATCGACCGCCTGGTGATGCTGCTCACGGACTCTCCTTCCATTCGCGACGTGCTCCTGTTCCCGCACCTGCGCAGCAAGGCCTGACGCCCGTCCCGTGGCGCCCTGCCCCCTCGGACCCGGTCTCCGGCCCCCGGCCGGGTTCCCGGTGGGCTGGACATGGCGAGAATTAGCATATTAGATTATGCTTACATATAGAGTGGACGAGGGCGCCGAAATGGCCGAGAAGCTGATGTGGGGGACCGCCCTGCTGATGTACGGGCTGGCTGCAGTTCTGCTCTGGAACTTCCACTGGTCCTTCTGGGTCGCCGTGGGCCTGGGGACGGTGGCGGCCACGGTCGGCAACTCCCTGCGGGCGCCCCACCTCGGCCCGGGCGACGCAAGACACCCCCGGGGTAACGCCCCCGCCCACTGAATTCCCTCCTCGGTGCGGGGGCGCGCACGACACTC
>ERZ1645192.1094-NODE-1094-length-22718-cov-4.983718_pt1 | contig 22718 bp, 15 predicted proteins | sample MGYA00575354_ERZ1645192 | MGnify/ENA primary metagenome ERZ1645192 (study PRJEB40844, sample SAMN11349763) | freshwater sediment metagenome | isolation source: river sediment | host: Sediment | place: India: Faizupur Khadar , New Delhi | collected 2017-02-21 ... | reverse complement strand
CCTGGTTGGCGGAGACGACGTCCCCCTCGTTCACGGGGAGATCGTCCACGGTGAGGATCCTGTAGGCTTCCTCCGCCTTGAATTTGGGGTCGTAGTGCGTATGGATGCGAACTTCGCTCTCGGAGATGAGGTCGCCCTTCCTCGCAAGATCGGTCCGCCGCCCCTCCATGATAACCTTGTACGCCTGCTCGCGCTGGCGGGTGGGCGCAAAGTAGACGACCTTTTCGAGATCCTTCGTGGTGCAGCCGAGCAGCAGGCTCAGTCTGCTGGGGATGCCGCGGAGGTACCAGATATGGACCACCGGCGCAGCAAGCTCGATGTGCCCCATCCGCTCTCGCCGGACTCTGTTGTCGGTAACCTCGACGCCGCACCTGTCGCAGACGATCCCCTTGAACTTGGGGCCGCTGCGCTTATATTTGCCGCAGGCGCATTCAAAGCTCTTCGTAGGGCCGAAGATACGCTCGCAGAAGAGCCCGTCCTTTTCCGGCCGGAGCGTGCGGTAGTTTATCGTCTCGGGCTTCTTGACCTCTCCGCTGGAGAGTTCGCGAATCCGCTCGGGGCTGGCGAGCTTGATCCGCACGCCCAGTATCTCTCTACGGCTCATCAGTTGTCATCCCCTTCTTCTTCGATGGACATTCCTTCGGGAAGCGCCCCTCCGAACAGCATTTCTTCGGGAACAATCCCCCCGACTTCATCCTCGTCTTCGAAGAATTTCTCCTTCTCCACGACTTCCTTCTCGACCTCGGCCTCCGGCTCCTCCTGGAGGATGCTGCGCTCTCTCGGCGCACGGCGGGATCCGACGACGTCGTCTTCATCCTCATCCATCACAAGCTCTCCGATAACGCCGTCGCTGTACTTCACCTCGACGTCGAGCCCCAGCCCCTGCAGTTCCTTCACAAGCACTCTGAAACTCTCGGGAACTCCCGGTTTTGTCAGGTTCTGTCCCTTGACGATGCGTTCGTAGGTCTTGAGACGCCCCCTGATATCGTCCGACTTGACGGTGAGCATCTCCTGGAGGATATTCGCCGCGCCGTACCCTTCAAGCGCCCAGACTTCCATCTCTCCGAATCTTTGGCCGCCGAACTGCGCCTTGCCCCCGAGAGGCTGCTGGGTGATGAGGCTGTACGGACCGATCGAGCGCGCGTGAATCTTGTCGTCGACAAGGTGTATCAGTTTCAGCATGTACATGCAGCCGACGGTGACCTTCTTTTCCACAGGGTCGCCGGTGCGGCCGTCGTAGAGCGTGATCATGCCGTCGCTCGTGAGCTCGGGATACTTTTCCTTCGCAACGTCGTTCAGCAGGTCGAAAATCTCCTGCTCGTTCGCGCCCTCGAAGACCGGGGTGGCGACATTCCAGCCGTTCTGCATGGCGACGAAGCCCATAATTGTTTCGAGCACCTGACCGAGGTTCATGCGGCTGGGGACGCCCAGCGGATTCAGCACCACGTCCACCGGCGTGCCGTCCGGCAGGTAGGGCATATCCTCCACGGGAAGGATGCGGGAGACGACGCCCTTGTTTCCGTGCCGGCCCGCCATCTTGTCGCCGACGGTGATCTTGCGAAGCTGCGCGACATAGATCTTCACGACCATGTTCACTCCGGGGCTCAGCGCGTCCGGACTGTCCGCGCGTGTCATCTGTTTTACCGCGACCACCTTGCCGCGCGCGCCGTGAGGCACTTTCAGCGATGTGTCGCGCACCTCGCGCGCCTTCTCGCCGAAGATTGCGCGAAGGAGCTTCTCCTCGGGCGTCTGGTCCGACTCCCCCTTGGGGGTGACCTTGCCGACGAGGATGTCTCCGGCGTTCACTTCCGCGCCGACGCGGACGATCCCCTCGTCGTCGAGGTTCTTCAGCACGTCCTCGCCGACGTTCGGGATGTCGCGGGTGATCTCCTCGGGACCGAGTTTCGTGTCCCTGGCCTCTATCTCGTACTCCTCGATGTGAATCGAGGAGTAGAAGTCCTCTTTAACAAGACGCTCGCTCAACAGGATAGCGTCCTCGAAGTTATACCCCTCCCAGGCCATGAAGGCCACCAGAACGTTCCGTCCAAGCGCGAGTTCGCCGCCTTCGACGGCCTGGCCGTCCGCGATGATCTCCCCTGCGGAGACGGAATCTCCCTTCCGGACGAGAGGTTTTTGGTGAATGATCGTTCCCTGGTTTGAACGGCGGAACTTGATCATCGGGTAGACGATTGTTTCCACCCCGCTTCGTATCTCAATGCGGGTGGAATCGACGTACTCGACCTCTCCGTTCTTGCGGGCAACGACGCACGAGCCCGAATCCTTGGCGATGCGGTGCTCCATCCCCGTGCCGACCACAGGCGCCTGCGGCGCGATAAGCGGCACCGCCTGACGCTGCATGTTCGAGCCCATCAGGGCGCGGTTCGCGTCGTCGTGCTCAAGGAAAGGGATGAGCGCCGTAGAGGACGAAACGATCTGCTTCGGCGACACGTCGAGGTAGCTCACCTCTTCGCGAGGAACCGTGACGATGTTTCCCTGGTATCGCGTGAAACACTCGGCGGTCGTGATAACCCCCTCGTCGTCGACGGGAGTGTTCGCCATGCCGACGTAGACGCCGTCCTCTTCATCGGCGGAAAGGAAAACAATCTCCCCCGTGACGCGGCCGTTCAAAACCTTCCGGCGAGGCGTGATGAGAAAGCCGTATTCATTCAGGCGGGCATACGTCGCCAACGAGGTCACAAGACCGATATTCGGGCCTTCGGGCGTTTCTATCGGGCAGACCCTGCCGTAGTGCGTATAGTGCACGTCGCGCGCTTCGAATCCGGCGCGTTCGCGGGAGAGGCCTCCCGGTCCGAGCGCGGAGAGACGGCGGCGGTGCGTCACTTCCGCGAGCGGGTTCGTCTGGTCCATGAACTGCGAAAGCTGCCCCGAACCGAAAAACTCGCGCAGGCTGGCGGCTATGGGGCGCACGTTGATCAGATCGCGCGCCATGGCCGCGCCGAGGTCGGGAATCGTCGTCATGCGCTCCTTGGCGATGCGCTCCATGCGCAGCAGGCCGATGCGTATCTGGTTGGCGAGCAGTTCGCCGACGGAGCGGACGCGCCGGTTGCCGAGATGGTCGATGTCGTCGCCGATCTTCTCCGGTTCCTTCAGGGTCAGGAGACCTGTGACGATCTTCGCCAGGTCTTCGAGCTGGAGCAGGCGGATTTCCTCGGAAATCGCGATGCCGAGGCTCCGGTTCATTTTATAGCGCCCCACGCGGCCCAGGTTATAACGCCTCGGATCGAAGAAGAGCGTATGGACGTACTCCCGTGCGTTCTCTATTCGTGCGGGCTCGTTCGGGCGCAGCTTCCTGAAGAGTTCCACCATCGCGTCGTCGGCGTTGGCAGCGTTGTCCCGCTCCAGCGTGAGCGCGAGGGCGGGGTCGGCGTCCCAGACGCGGACCTTCGTCCTCCCCATGTCCCAGAGCGCTTCGAGATGATCTTTCGTGATCAGGCGGTTCCTCGGGAGGATCACGCCGCCGTCCGGATCGAGCACGGATTCGGCGGAAAGCAGCCCTCTGACGTCGTCTTCCGAGACGTCCTTTTCCACGGTGCGCGCGTTGAAGAGTTCGAGCACGCCCTCGTTCGAGCCGGCGCCGAATATCTTCAACAGCAGCGTCGCCGGAATCTTCTTCCGGTTGTCGATGTTCACGGTGATGGGTTCGCCGTGGGAGAGCGCGAACTCAAGCCAGGCTCCCCGCTCGGGGATGATTTTGGCGGAGTACGCCTCCTGCCCCGGAATCATCTCGTCCTTCGTGAAGTAAATTCCTGCAGAACGCGCAAGCTGGTTCACGACGACACGCTCCGTCCCGTTGATGACGAACGTACCTCTCCCCGTCATGATAGGAAAGTCGCCGAGAAAGATCTCCTCTTCCTTGAGCTCTCTGGTTTTCCGGTTCACAAGCCGGATTGTCGCACGGACGGGACGGGACCACGTCAGATCCCGCTGACGAGCCTCCTCCTCCTCCGTAGAAGGATCGTCGAGTATGTAGCGGACGAACTCGAGGGCAAACGAGCCGTCATAGCTTTCTATTGGAAAAACTTCCTGCAGCAGCTCCTGCAATCCCTGCCGGGTCCGCATGTCCGCTTCCCTGCTCTCCTGATAAAACCAGTTGTAGGAATCACGCTGCACTTCGATCATGTCGGGGATTTCAACTAAATCCCGGGCACGTCCAAAGGTCAACCTCTGGCGCTTGCTGCTGACGGGGACAAATTCGGCCATGAACCTTTTGACCTCCCTGAAATAAAAATGGGGAAAATGGTGCTGACAAAGAGTTAAGATAACAAAAAGGTCGTACTATGTCAACAGACATAGTACGACCTTCGAAAAAAGGTTGCCCTCAAATTTTCGATGGTGCCGAAGCGGGGACTCGAACCCCGACAGGCGTTATGCCTACTAGAACCTGAATCTAGCGCGTCTACCAATTCCGCCACCCCGGCCTTTCAAAACCACGCGGGTAATTGTAGCAAGGGAAGAAGGCTTTTGCAAGAGCGAAAAAAGAATTCCTCGGAAAAAATCACTCTTTCATTGAAGCCCGCATCAATCTGTCCCGCAGCGCGCGTCCTATCCCTTCTTCCGAGGGAGGCCACTGCGCCGCGATAAGACCGGCTCCCCTCTCCTCAAAGACCCTGAGCGCATGGAAAAGGCCGCGCGCGTAGTTCTCCGGGGAGTCGAAGAGGATACGCAGCCCGGGGTGCGCAACACCCTCACCCAGACTGATCTCCGGTGCATGCATGCCGATCCACGCGATGCGCAGCGCTCCGTCCGTTTCCGCCGCGGCGCGAGCGATTCCGTCCGCGTCCGTATCCAGCAGCAGCGGCACGCGGGGGGCGTAGTGACGATACCTCGTTCCCGGCGACCTGTGCGCCGCGCCGCCGGAGAGGAGCACCTTCATGCCGGAGCGGGCTTCTATCTCCTCGACCGCGCACCCTCCGGGACGAAGGAGAACGAGCTGCTCGCCGGTGGCGTCGAGGACGGTGGATTCGACGCCTACCGACGTCTCCCCGCCGTCGAGGATGAGATCGACTCCATCCCCGAGGTCCGACGCCACGGCGGGGGCGTCCGTCGGGCTCGGCCTGCCGCTCGAGTTCGCGCTCGGCGCCGCAACGGGTATTTTCGCCCGCGCAAGGAGCGCAAGGGCCGCCGGGTGCGACGGCATCCGGACGGCGACGCTGTCGAGCCCCGCGGTCACCTCGGGAGGCACAGTACCCTTCGACGGAAGCACAAGCGTCAGCGGCCCGGGCCAGAAGAGCTCCATCAGGCGTCTGGCTTTCGATGGAACCAACGCGACTTCGTCTACCGCATCAGGCGCGGCGAAGTGAAGGATGAGCGGGTTATCCGCAGGTCGTCCCTTCGCGGCAAAAATCTTCGCCGCGGCGCAGGGGTCCAGCCCGTTTGCCCCGAGTCCGTAGACGGTCTCCGTCGGAAAGGCGACAAGCCCCCCTGAGAGGAGTATCTCCGCGGCTTCCGCTATCGGTCCGGGTTCGGGATTCCAGGGGTCGACAGGGAGGATGCGCGGCGGCATCAGGAGCCCTCCGGCGCGCGGAATCGCGCGCGGAACTCCCTGCGGAATTCCGGAAAGGTCCCCTCCAGGATGGCGGCGCGCATCCGCTCTCCGAGCCTGACGAGATACCGGAGGTTGTGCCAGCTGCACAGGCGCATCGCAAGTATCTCCCCTGCCCTGTAGAGGTGACGGAGGTACGCGCGTGTGAAGGTGCGGCAGGCGTAGCAGTCGCACTCCGGGTCGACGGGCGAGAAGTCTCTCTCGTACTGCTTCTTCTTGATGTTCATCGCTCCCTCCGGCGTGAGGAGCGTGCCGTTGCGGCCGTTGCGGGTGGGGAGCACGCAGTCGAACATATCGATGCCGCGGGCGACGCCCTCGACCAGGTTGTCCGGTCTGCCGACGCCCATCAGGTAGCGCGGTTTGGACGCGGGGAGCACTGGATTGAGCACGTCGAGTATCCGGTACATCTCTTCGGCGGGTTCGCCGACCGAAAGCCCCCCCACAGCGTACCCCGGAAAATCGAGGGGGATCAGTTCAGCGGCGGATCGAAGCCGCAGATCCTCGTGGACCGACCCCTGCACGATGCCGAAGAGGGCCTGGTGCGGGGCCTCTCCGATTCCTCGGGAATGAGCTTCAAGAGAGCGGCCTGCCCAGAGGGTCGTCCGCCGCACAGCTTCCTCCGCCTCCTCGCGCGAGCACGGGTACGGGGCGCACTGGTCGAAGCACATGGCGATGTCGCTTCCGAGGTGAAGCTGCGTTTCCATAGACCACTCGGGCGACATGAAGTGCGTCGAACCGTCGAGGTGCGACTTGCACACCACGCCCTCGTCGGAGATCCGGCCGAGCGAGGCGAGGGAAAAGACTTGAAACCCTCCGCTGTCCGTCAGGATGGGATGGTTCCACCGCATGAAATTGTGCAGCCCCCCGGCCGCTCGGACGAGTTCGCCGCCGGGCCGCAGGTGAAGGTGGTAGGTGTTGGAGAGAATGATCTTCGCGCCGATCTCCTCAAGTTCGAAGGGAGCCATCGCCTTGACGGACGCCTGTGTGCCGACCGGCATGAAGACCGGGGTTGGAATCTCGCCGTGCTGCGTGACGACCCGTCCGGCCCGTGCGCCGGTGACCGGACAGACCGCGTCGACGACGAATTCGAGGGGAGCTTTCGCGCTCATGACGTTCTGTCCCCCAATGTCCGCTCCGTACCCCATCCGAAGAGGCGGGCGGCGTTCGACTCCATTGCGGCGGCGAAAGAGGCAAAGGGAACGCCCCTGATCTCCGCAGCCTTCTCATAGACCAGCCTGACGTGCATCGGCTCGTTCCGCTTGCCCCTGAACGGGTGCGGAGTCAGCCAGGGTGAGTCGGTCTCCAGCAGGATACGCTCCTCCGGCAGTTCACGGAAGAGCGCGCGCAGCGCATCGTTTTTCGGAAATGTGAGCGGGCCGCCGAAGGAGAGGAAGTACCCCATCTCCAGAAAATCCCGCGCATCGTCCTCCGTCCCGGAGAAGCAGTGGACGACGGCGCGTATCCGCTCCCCGCGCTCCTCATGGAGAATGCTGCGCAGGTCGTCGTAGGACTCCCGCCCGTGGATGACAAGCGGCTTGCCCGTCTCCGCGGAGAAGCGAATATGCTCGCGGAAGCTGTTCCGCTGCTGGTCGCGCGGCGAATGGTCGTAATGGTAGTCGAGTCCTGTCTCGCCGATCGCCGCAACGCGGGGGTGGGCGGCCAATCCTCGAAGCTCCTCCGGGATCCCCTTTCCCTCCACGGAACAGGAGGGTTCCGTCGCCGCCTCGTGCGGGTGAATCCCCACGGCGGCGAACACCCCGGAGGAAGCGAACTGTTCCGCGGCCTCCACGGCAAGGCGGCTCGTCCGTATGTCGCTTCCGATGACGAGCATGCGCGCCACCCCGGCCTGCGCGGCGCGCTCCACGACCGCGGCGGTTTCTGCTCCGTAGTCGTCCGCGTGCACGTGGCAGTGCGTATCCACGAGCGCCGGAACGGTGGGTACAGTACGCTCTTCGCCCGCGGTACTCTGCGGGAAATCTCTCTCATTTTTCATCTGCTTCATCCTCATTTTCTGTTCGTTATCACGCTGTTCCGCAGTGTTCGGCGGATACAGGAATCAGGGAGCCTCCCCGGATTTCCGGAGAGGCTCCCCGTCACTGATACCTGCCGGGACTCCCCGCTGCGGGAGCGGCGTCCCGGATGCGTTCTCTTAGCTCACGCGGCTGCCGAGAGGGATATCCTTGTCGGGGGTGAGCAGCGCGAGCGTGGTTTTCTTTCCGTCCCCGGCGGCGAGCAGCATGCCGTTGCTCTCCACGCCGCAGAGCTTCGCGGGCTGGAGATTCACCACCACAACGATTTTCTTGTGCAGCAGCTCGTCCGGCGTGAAGAACTCCTTGATGCCGGAGACGATGGTCCGCTTCTCATATCCGAGGTCGACGGTCAGCTTGTAGAGCTTCTTCGACTTCGGTATCTCCTCCACGTTCAGAATCTGCGCCACGCGCAGCTCGACGGCCTTGAAGCTGTCGATCCCAACCAGCTCCTCGTGGACGATCGCGGGCTCCTCCGAAGCAGGCTGCGCGGGGGCCTGCGCTTTCGCCTCCCGCCCCTTCTTCCATTCTTCAAGGTCGATGCGAGGGAAGAGGACCTTTCCCTTCTTCACCGTGTGGCCGGGCGCCCGGTCGCCCCACGAGAATCCGTCGAAGCGCATGTTCACCGGTTCGCCGTCAAGTCCGAGCTGCTCCCAGATCCGCGCCGCAGTTTCCGGAATGAAGGGGGCCACGAGCATGGCGCTCAGACGAAGGATGTCGTAGAGTGTGTTGAGCACGGAGGAGAGCTCTTCGGTCTTCCCCTCCTTGGCGAGCTTCCACGGCATGGTCTCGTCGATATACTTGTTCCCGCGCGAGATGAAGCTCCAGATGCTCTTCAGCGCGTCGTCGAAGGCGAAGTCCTCGATTTTTTCGTCGACCTCGGCGAGGACGGCGGCGGCCCGCTGTACGATCTCCTCCTCGCGCTCCCCCCTCCTGCATGATGCGGGAAGCGATCCCTGGAAGAAGTTGTCGATCATCTGGAGAGTTCTGTTGAGCAGATTCCCCAGGTCGTTCGCAAGATCGGAGTTGATCCGCCCCACTACCGCGCTCTCGGAGAAGTCGCCGTCGAGGCCGAACGGAACCTCGCGGAGCAGGAAGTAGCGGAAGGGATCCGCGCCGTAGCGCTCCACCATCTCGAAGGGATCCACGACGTTCCCCTTCGATTTCGACATCTTCTCCCCCTCGACGGTCCACCAGCCGTGGGCGAACACGGAAACGGGAGGGTTGACGCCGAGCGCGAGGAGCATAATGGGCCAGATCACGCAGTGGAAGCGGATGATGTCCTTGCCGACGAGATGGCGCACTTCCGGCCAGAAGGTGTCGAACTTCTTCCGGTCGTCGAGGTAGCCGCAGGCCGTCACGTAGTTGATCAGCGCGTCGAACCAGACGTACACCACGTGCGCGTCGTCGCCGGGCACCGGGATCCCCCACTTCAGGGTGGTTCTGGAGATGGACTGGTCGCGCACGCCCCCCTTGAGGAAGCTGATGATCTCGTTGTAGCGGCTGCGCGGCATAACGCCCTTCAAATTCTTTTCGTAATAGGCCAGGAGCTGGTCGACGTACTTCGACGCGCGGAAGAAGTAGCTCTCCTCCTCCATCATCTGGAGAGGCCGTTTGCAGTCGGGACAGGTTTTGTCCTCGCCCATGCTGCTCTCGGGAACGTACGTCTCGCAGGGGACGCAGTACCACCCCTCGTACTTCCCTTTATAGATGTCGCCCTGATCGAGGAGCTTCTTGAAGATGGACTGCACCGTCTTGTAGTGACGCTCCTCGGTGGTGCGGATGAAGTCGTCGTTGGAGATGTTGAGCGCCTTCCAGAGATCCTGGAAGTTGCGCACCGTCCTGTCGGCAAGTTCGCGCGGCGTGAGCCCCTTGGCTGCGGCGCTCTGCTGAATCTTCTGTCCGTGCTCGTCGGTCCCGGTGAGGAAGAAAACGTCGAACCCCTTCATCCTTTTGTACCTGCACATCGCGTCGGCGGCGATGGTCGTGTAGGCATGCCCGATGTGCGGGATGTCGTTGACGTAGTAGATCGGGGTGGTGAGGTAGAAGCTCTTCTTTTCGTTCATGTTTGCGATACCTCCTGCAAATTTCTGCTCCTTCACGAGAACGGACTGAGCGCGGAACGGTTCACGCCGTCCGGCTGAATCGCCGCCCGCGATGCGGTACGTTATTGATTTCCGCCGGACTCCTGGAAAAGGAACGATTTGACTTCGTTTTTCGGTACAGAATACTCCTCCGAGACAATTTTGACAACCTCTTTAGAGGAGACTCCCTCCGACGCAAGCGCTGCGGCGCGCTCTCTCCACTCCGGCAGTTCCGCTGAAGGCCCGCGCTCCCCGGACGATCCCTCGACAACGAGGACGAGCTCTCCCTTCACGCCGCCGCGCACCGACTCCGCAAGCGCCGAAAGAACGCCGCGGCGCGCCTCCTCGTAGATCTTGCTGATCTCGCGGACAAGCGCCGCCCTGCGGTCCCCCAGAAGTGCGCAGAGGTGCAGAAGGTGTTTCTCCGCCTTGTGCGGCGAGACGTAAAAAAGGAGCGTCCACGGTACGGAGGCCACGGAGAGGATCGCCCGCTCGCGTTCCCCCTGTTTGTCCGGAAGAAAACCGTAGAAGAGAAAGGGGTACGGCGGAAGCCCCGAGAGGATGAGCGCGGGGACGAAGGCAGTCGGACCGGGGAGCGCCGTCATCTCGACGCCTTCATCGATGCACCTGCGGATGAGTTCGTACCCGGGGTCGGAGATCCCGGGCGTCCCCGCGTCGGAGATAAGAGCCCCCTTCTCTCCGCGGAGGAGGCGTTCGACGAGCGCCTCCGTCTTCCCCTTCTCGTTGAAGGCATGGTACGCGATGAGGGGCTTCGAGATGCCGTAGCGGCGCAGCAGCGGCATCGAGGTTCGCGTATCCTCGCAGGCGATGAAGTCCGCCTCGGCGAGCATACGAACGCCCCTCGGCGTCATGTCCTCAAGGTTTCCCACCGGGGTGGGGACTATACACAGCACGGCAATCCCTCCTTCGTGTAGGCGCTCAGAAACTCCTCCGTATATCCGCCCGTGGCGTCGTGAATAAAGAGCGGCGGCTCGACGATCATGCCCGGACGCCCGCCCCGGAGCGCCTCGACAAGCACCACGGAGGCTTTTCTTCCGGGGAGTGGATGGACCCAGCGCACTCGTTTCGGCTCGATCCCCTGTTCGGAGAGACGGACAAAAAGTTCACAGACACGCTCCGCCTTGAAGACGAGGTAGAGCCTCCCCCGGTTCCTGAGAAGGTAACGGCAGGCCGCGGCGATCTCCTCAAGCGTACACGAGACCTCCTGCCTCGCAAGCCGTTCGGAGTGCGTCGCGGAGAGGCGCCCTCTCCCGGGGCTCTCGTACGGCGGGTTCGCCGCCACGACGTCGAACGACTGCGCGGGGAAGGACGAGCGGGCGGCCCGGACGTCTGCCTCGATGAAGGAAACTCTGTCCGCGAAGCCGTTTCTGACCGCGTTTGCTGCGGCAAGTTGGACGAGTCTCCCCTGGATGTCCACCCCGACGATCCGGGGAATTTCCGGGAAGCGGTACGCAAGAATGAGAGAGACGGCCCCCGTGGCGCAGCCGATTTCAAGGACGTCGCTTCCTCCGCGCGCCCCTGAGAACGTATTGCGCACGTAGGATGCGAGGAGAATGGTGTCTGCATTGACTCTCGGCCCCTTCTCCGGCTGGTCCAGCGAGAGCGAGCCCATCAGGAGCTCATCCCGCGAAACCGGATGGGCTGCGTTTTCAGGAGCGCTCACGGCCGCCCCCGGAGGGAAACAGCCGTAGGCGCGCGGCGTCCGCGAGGATCCGTCCCCGGCTCCACCCAGTCCTCGACGCGTATGCCGACCACTTTCGAGAGTCCCGGCTCCGCGAGCGTCACGCCGTAGAGAATGTCGGCCCGCTCCATGGTCGCCCTCCGGTGCGTCATCACGATGAGCTGAATCGCGGAGGATGAGGCCGCACGGCCGGCGTCCTCCGCGTCGGCGTTCGACGCCTCCTCCGAAGGACAGGCGTACTCCCGGGCCAGCTCGCCGAAGCGCAGCAGGTTGGACTCGTCGAGCGCCGCGTCCACTTCGTCAAGAACGGCAAGAGGAACCCCCGCGACCTCCATGGAGGCGAAGAGGTAGGCGATTGCGGTCAGCGTCTGTTCGCCCCCGGAGAGCTGGGCAAGATTCTGCAGATGCTTTCCGGGAGGGCGTGCGACGATCTCGACGCCTCTGTCCCATGCCGCGGCGCTTTCTCCCTGCTCGGGCTGCGCTTCGTCCTCCCCGTTCGCATCGGGCTGTCCGGGCTGGGGCGGAGAAAGGAGCTGCAAGCGCGCCTCTCCTCCTCCGAAGAGCCTGCGGAAGAGCGCGTCGAAACGAACGTTGATGTTGTCGAGGGCGCCCGTGAACACGACGCCGACATGCCGGTCCGTCTCGGCGATGATGGCGCGCAGTTCGTCCATCGCCGCCCGGACGTCGGCGAGCTGTTCTCCCAGGTACGCGACGCGCGACGCAAGCGACGTGTCTTCCGAGAGCGCTCCCCAGTCGACGGGACCGAGCGCGCGGAGATCGCGTTCGAGCCTGCGGACGGCGGAGGCGATCGCCTCGCCTTCGCCGGGTCCGGGCGCGGAGGCCGCGTCGTACGGATACTCCTCCTCCCACGTCTCGATCAGGCGCTGCCGCTCCTCAGAGACGGTTCCGATCTGCCTGAGGAGCTCGTCGGCTTTCGCACGCAGCGCTCCCGCCCTCTCGACGGCCGCTCTGCTGCGCGAGGAGATCTTCGCGGAGCGGGCGACGAGCGCCCGTTCCTGCCCGTGAAGGTTGTCGAGCTCCCCAAGGATCTCCCGAAGATCGAGGAAGATACGATACTGCTCTTTCCCCCACAACGAGAGACGTTCCCGCTCCTCCTGCTCGCGGCGGGAAGCGCCGCGCTCGTCCTCCAGGAGCGCTCGTCCTCGCTCGGAGGCCCGGGCGAGCTCCTCGTCGGCCCGCTCCCGCAGGGCGCGGACGCTCGACAGTCGTTCTTCGAGGAGCGCGCAAATCCCTTCCACCTCGGAGAGTTTCGCCGGAAGGGCGGAGAGATCGCCGCGATCCATGGAGGGAGCGGCCGAGGCCATGAGCGCTTTCATCTCGGCGTCGATCTCCCCGGCGCGGCGTTCCCAGCCGGACGCTTCCGTCAGCCCCGCCGCATGTTCGCTCGCGAGGCGGTCCCGCCGCGCCCGCTCCAGTTCCAGCTCCCTACGCTTCTCCTCGACCTCTTTCTTCGCCTCCCGCACACCGAGAACCCATTCATCCTTCTCCGCGGCGCGGGTACGTTCGAGCGCCTCCTCTTCGGCAAGCGTCTTCGTCAGGTCGGAAATCCGCCGCTTCAGGCTCTTCAGCTTCTCCTCCGACTCAAGAATACGGCTTCTGCGTTCGATCGCGCCCGCAGATGAACGAGCGCGTCCGCCGCTGACGGTTCCCGACGGGGCGAACACCTCGCCGTCGAGCGAGACTATCGGGAAGGACGCCCCCTTGTTCACGAGAGCGGAGCCGTCCTCGTAGCGCTCGACCACCAGGAGATCGCCGAGAAGGTGCATCACGGCGGACTCCCACTCCCGGTCGACCGTGACAAGATCCATAGCCCAGCCGACAACGCCGCTCTTCGGCAGGGAAAACCTGCTCTGCGGAAAGCGCGGGCGGCTTCGTTCGAGCGGGAGGAACGTCGCTCGTCCGGCGCGCCGCTCCTTGAGCATTTCGATGCACTGACCGGCTTCCGCGAGGGTTTTGACGAGCACCCAGTACTGGCGGCCGCCAAGGTACGCTTCCAGACCGGATGTCACGCGCTGCGGACAGGTGAACGCATCCGCGGCCACCTTCACCGGGACGGAGAGCTTCCCGAGCCTTGAGGCCGCGGTGAGGAAGCGGACGGGCTCCGGGTACATGGAGTCCTCGGCGCTCCGCAGGTCTTCGAGCGCCGCTTCGAGCGCAGAGGCCTCCTTGCGGGCGGACTGAAGCGTTCCTCCGGTCGTCCGGCAGCGGGCAAAAATCTCGCTGTGGGCTTCTACGAGCTCCGGTTCTCTCTCCTCAAGCTGTTCGAGATTCCGGGAGGCTGCGGCATGCGACTCCTCCAGAGTCCGCAAGGCCTCTTCGGAGGCGGCAAGGTCAGCGCCGCACGTCTCCAGGAAGGAACGCCGCGAGCGAAGGCGTGAACGGAGCGTCTCCAGCTCGCCGGAGAGGGAGGCGAGTGTGTTCGTGGTCTCGTCCTTTCGCCTGCGCTCCGCGTCGATCGCTTCGTGCAGCTCGCGCACCTTCTTTCGGAGCAGTTCGCGCTCCGAAGCACGCGATCCGTGCTCGACGTGCAGAGAAGCCTCTTTGCTCTTCAGCTCCTCGCTCTCTTTCGTCAACGATGCAAGGCGCGCCGCAGTCTCTTTCTGTTCCTCGGCGAGGGCGCGCCGCCGCGACAGGATTTCCCGTATGGAGGCCGCCCCTGCAAAGCAGCTCCTCCTGAGTCCTTCGCGTCGCGCAACGAGTTCGTCGCGGTCGCCGAGGAGCCGCTTCACCCGTTCTTCCTGCTCCCCGCACTGTTGGACCGACCGTGTGTACATCGCCTCCCACAGCTCTTTCCAGCGAAGCCGGAGGGCTTCCTCCTCCCTGAGCGTGCGCAGATCTTCTCCCAAGGCCGCAGACTTCTCCTCGAGAAGGCGGCGTCTGAAGAAGTAGTACCCCCGCCTCTTTTCTTCCAGTTCGTCGGTGATCTTCTTCGCGGCTTGCGCGATTTCTACGGCCGGAGCAATCTCCTCCCTGCGGTGCGTCAACTCCGCGGCGAGCGCGCCGAGACGCAGAACCTCCTCGGATGCGGCGACGAGCTTCTGCGACGTTTCGTTTCGCTTTTTCCGGTACTGGTCGATGCCGAAGAGCACCTCAAGGTGCGCGCGGCGCTGCGCGGGGCGTTGATGGATCGCCTCGGCGACCTCTCCCTGCCCGATGAAGGCAAACTGATCTCCTTCGAGATGCCAGAGACGCTTCACCTCGTCGAGATCCGAAAGCCGGACGCGCGTTCCGTCGACGGTGAGCACCGTCCCTGTTTCGGAAGAATAGCTCCGTCGCAGCACGCACTGACCGGCCTCCGGAGAGTGCGCACTCTCCCGGCCCGAGTACGGCGTCGAGCGCAACAGAAGAGAGACCTCGGCGCGGGAAGCCGGAGGCAGCGTCACGCTCCCGGAGAAGAGAAGATCCCCCTGTTTGACGATGCGGAGGCGTTGCGAACCGGCTTCGCCCAGCACCCAGCGGAGCGCGTCGAGCAGGTTGCTCTTGCCGCTTCCGTTGGGACCGACGATTGCCGTGAATCCTGGTGAGAGGAGGAGATCCAGAGAGGCTCCGAAGCTCTTGAAGCCTTTAAGATGAAGACGTTCGATATACAATGATTCGTGCCTCCCGCTTCTCCATCTGTTCTATACGACGCTCCACCTGGTCGACGCCGCCTTGCGCCTCAAGGCGGAACTTGCTCCACGCGAAGTCCGGGGCGGCGGCGATGAAGATCTTCCGTCCGAGTTCCGCCTCCCAGAGCATGAGGTAGGTCTCGAAGATATACTGGGCAACCGCGGCGTTGGCTTCAAGAAGCAGCGCCTCCGCCCTGTTGGCGAAGGAGACCTTCCTGAGGAACCGCTTAATAGCCATCGCGATGGTATCCTCGCGGAAGACCCATCCGCCTCCGCCGCACGCGGGGCAGCTCCGGGTGAGCATCGAGCGGATGTCGGGACGAGCTCGTTTGCGCGTGATCTCTACAAGTCCGAGCTGCGAGACGCCGAAAACGCGCGCGCGGTATCTGTCGGGCTGGAAGACCTCCTCCAGCCTTCTGAGCAGGCGGGAACGGTCCTCTTCAAAGTCCATGTCGATGAAGTCGATGACGACGATGCCGCCGATGGCCCGGAGCCTGAGCTGACGCGCAATTTCCGACGCGGCTTCAAGATTCGTCTCCAGGACGGTATGGCGAAGATCCGTCTTGCCGATATACTTACCGGTGTTGACGTCGATAACGGTCAGCGCCTCTGTGTGGTCGATGATCAGGTAAGCGCCCGATTTGAGCCACACCTTGCGTTCGAGGGCGGCGTCGATCTCCTTCTCCACTCCGTAGTGCTCGAAGAGCGGGATTGTTCCCTTGTACAGCGAAAGCTCCGGGGGTTCGCCCCCGCACAGGCTCGAAAGGTGACTGCCGACGTTCTCGAACTCTTCGGGGCCGTCCACAATGATCTCCGAAACCTGTTCGGTGAGCTCGTCCCGCAGGACTCTCCCCAGCAGGCCGAGATCTCTGTACAGAAGGCAGGGAGCGCTCTGGGTCCGCCCCGTATGCTCTATCTCGCGCCACAGAGCGAGCAGCGTCTCCACATCGTGGGCGAGCGATTCGTCGTCCACCCCTTCCGCAGCTGTCCGGACGATAATACCGTAGTCGCCGCGAAGCTCGCGGGCGATGGCCTTCAGGCGTTTTCGCTCGTTCTCATCGACGATCCGCTTGGAGACTCCGGACTCCTGCCCGCCGGGAACGAGCACGACGTACCGCCCGGGGAGGGAGATTCTGGAGGTCACCCTCGCCCCCTTGTTCTTCCTGGCGGTCTTGGTCACCTGGACGAGAAGTTCCTTGTTCGGTTGGAGATCAAGCCCTCTGGCGTCGTTGAGGTAGAGGAAGGCGTTTCTCCCGTCGCCAAGGTTGACGAAGGAAGCGTGGATGCCGGGGAGCACGCTCTCAACCCTGGCCTTGTAGATCTCTCCCGCCTTCTGACGCTCCCACATGCGCTCGACGAACAGGTCGGCTAAACGGCCGTCCTCGATGATGGCAACCCGCGTTTCTTCGGGGTCGATGCAGTTCGCGATAATCTTCCTGTCGGCGTTGCCGGCGACGGACCCTCCCCGCAAACCGGGCCTTCCCTCCTGCGGATCGACGTCCTCCCTCGCTTCGGTACGGGGTATCACAGCGTCGCGCGATTCCGCGCGTTCGCTTCTGGCCTCCGCATTCTCTGACAAACGCAACTCCCTCCTCTTTTCGGACAAACATGTACAACAGGACGAATCTCCTTCTCTTTTTCATGAGAAGGAGAAAATTCCCGCCGCTTTCTTTATCTATACTCCGGTGAACCTCACTCTGAAAATGCAGATTCCCCGGTTGCAACCTTTTCAAGCGCCTGCTCGAACTCCTCGGAGAGAGGATGCGTCAGCGGAAGCACGTGCGCCGTTCCGCTCTCTTCCGCCATGTCAAGCCGCCCCACCGCTTCCCTCAGGATGAAGATATCGGGCCACCCCTCTATGATACCTCTTTTTTGGAGCGCCTTCACCAGGAAGCCGGGACTCCTTTGCGCGGGGTTCTCCAGAACGCACCTGAAGCCCAAGGGCTCCGCCCGCTCGAAAGCAAGCACGTCCCCCAGGTCCTTCATCTCCTGCAGGAAGGATTCCAGCGGCGATGCGCCGGCAGGCTCCTCCCGGAGAGCGAGGATGCACGAGGAAGCCTCGCACCACTTGTTCAGCGACTTCGCCTCCGCAGACCCGGGTTCTCCGGTCACAACGCACGCCCCTGTGAAGAAAAAACCCGGGGGAAGCGCTCTGTCCCACCTGATAAGTTCGTCCGCCGAAAAGGAGAGCAAACGGACTTCCAGCGGCTCGCTCAGCGCGGGAACACCCACAGGGAGCTCCGGGCCGAGGCTGATGCGCGGCCGCGGGGAAAACCCCTCCGAAAGCTGGAAGGAGATTCCAGCGCGGTATCCGCTTCTGGAGAAGACCGAAGGTATGGCGATATGCGGAATGAAGCACGCTCTTCCCCGCTTCGCGTAGGTCAGGCGAACTCTAAGCACGGGGCGCGCCCCCTTCCTGAGAGGGAGGAAAACATGCCCCGCAAGCGAGGCAGGCGGCGCCGCACGCGGCGCACTTTCCGTCCTCGCGGCAGTCCGGAGAGAGTTTCTCTTCGCGGGAGCGCAGACGCTCCCTCCAGAGGAACTCCTTCGTAACGCCGGCGGAGATGTGATCCCAGGGAAGCCCCTCGTCCGGCGAGCGCTCCCTGGAGACGTACCCGTGCGGATCCACACCGCACTCTTCGAAGGCCTCCATCCACCGGGAAAAAGAAAACGTCTCGGTCCATCCGTCGAAGCGCGCGCCCTTCCTCCATGCGGCAAGGAGCACAGGCGCCAGCCGTCTGTCGCCGCGGGCGAAGACCCCCTCCATGAAGGACTGCTCGGGTTCGTGGTACTTCAGGGAAAGCTTTCCCCGGCCGACTTCGTTGAGCCGGTTCTTGACGTACCGCCCCCTCCGCCGCAGCTCGTCCACGGAAAGCTGCGCCTCCCACTGGAACGGAGTGTGCGGTTTCGGGACGAACCCGGCCACCGAGACGGCGACCTCTACTCTCTTCTTTATTCCCTTACCTATGGAGTACGCGCGTTCGGTCAGGCGTACGATACCGTCGAGATCCTCGTCCGTCTCCGTGGGCAGCCCCATCATGAAGTAGAGCTTCACCCTGTCCCACCCTTTCGTGAACGCGGTACGGAGAGAGTTCTCGAAATCCTCTTCGCTCACTCCCTTGTTGATGACGTCGCGAAGACGCTGCGTACCTGCTTCCGGAGCGAAGGTGATACCTCCGCGCCGCATCGACTCCATCTCCGCGGCAAGATTCACCGAGAATGCGTCCATCCGGAGGCTCGGCAGGCTCAGTTTGACGTTCTTTTCCGCCAGCATCGGCGAGAGCTCCCTGACGAGTTCGCCGATGCCGGAGTAGTCGCAGGATGCGAGGGAAAGGAGACCAACCTCCTCCCACCCCGTCTTCTCGACCAGCGAAACGATTCGCTCCGCGAGGGGACGGACGGAGCGCTCCCTGACGGGACGGGGCACCATGCCCGCCTGGCAGAAACGGCAGCCCCTGGTACAGCCGCGGAAGAGTTCCACGGCAACACGGTCGTGGACAATTCCTCCTGACGGCACGAGGAGCATCTCCGGGAAAAAGGCGTCGTCCAGCGATTCGACGATGCGCCGCCGAACGGGGAGCGCGACGCGCTTCTCCGCCGCAGAACGGAAACTGACGCCTCCCTCGCCGACGTCGCATTCGACAAGAGAGGGAACGTACACCCCTTCTATCCCGGAGAGCAACTCAAGTTTTTCTCTCCGGGAGAGCCCCTTGGCGCCGGAAAGAAGCGTGATCACCTCCGGAAGCAGCTCCTCTCCGTCGCCGACGCAGAAGAAGTCGATAAACGGAGCGAGCGGTTCCGGGGAGAGCGCGCCGACGCCTCCCGCCGCGACGAGGGGGGCATTCTCGCCCCTGTCGGCCGAAAGCAGCGGGATACGCCCAAGGTCGAGCATGGTGAGGATGTTGGTGTAGCTCAGTTCATACGGCAAGGTGAAACCGACCACGTCGAACTCGCGGAGAGGACGGCCGCTTTCAAGGGAGGTCAGCGGCGTCTCCCGCGCCCGCATCTGCTCCTCGAGGTCGGTCCACGGGCAGTAGACCCGGTCCGCGTCGCCGCACGGGAGATTCTTCAGGAGGAAGTAGAGGATCTGGAATCCGAGATAGCTCATTCCTATCTCGTACACATCGGGGAAAGCGAGGCAGAAACGCACAATGGAATTCCCGTCCTTGGGAGGTATGACGCCGTACTCGCACCCCGCGTACCGGGAGGAGCGCTTCACATTGGAGAGGAGCGGCCACATCCCGTCGCCGTACTCGAAGAGAGCCGGCTGAACGGCTTCTTCGCGCGGGACGGCACGCTGCTCCGGCGCCGCGGATTCGTTTCTGCACTTCATAGATTGCAATTCCTCCCTCGATTTCACACCTGCCGACAGCAGGATTCTTCACGGTTCCGCCCCGATTGTTCCCGGCTCGGAATCGATGCTCAGTATCTTTTCAGCGTCGAAACGTACACGCTCTGAGCAAGTCCGAGCGCAACGGAAAACGAGAGCAGCGAACTGCCCCCGTAACTGACGAGCGGAAGGGGCAGCCCCGTTATGGGCAGGAGCCCCATGCTCATGCCGATGCTTTGCAGCATCTGAAACCAGAACCAGGTTGAAATCCCGGCGATAAGGACCTTGGCCCTCCCATCCTTGGTGCGCAATCCGGCGTCCAGGAGCCGCCAGAACAGAAGGCCGAAGAGGGCGAGCATTCCCAGAGCGCCGATAAAGCCGAACTCCTCCGAGAAGACGCCGAAGATGAAGTCGGTGTGCGGCTCGGGCAAAAACTTGAGTTTGCTTTGCAGCCCCTCCATATAGCCGGCGCCGAACAACCCCCCCGAGCCGACGGCTATCCGGGACTGGATGACGTTGTACCCGGCGCCGAGCGGGTCGATCCACGGATCAAGAAAGACGCGTATCCGCATTTTCTGATACTCCCGCAAAAAACGCCATGCGAACGGAAGAAGCGACGTGAAGATGGCCAACAGCCCCGCCGGATACCTCCATGGGGCTCCGGCGACGACAATCGCAACAAAGGAGATCACGCCGTAGACGATCGCGCTTCCGGCATCCGGTTGAATCAGCACCAGGATCCCCGAAAGCGCGGGCACGGCGAGCCCCCCCAGAAAAGAGAGAAAGTTCAACGGGGGGTACCTGCACAGATGTTTGGCAAGCACCAGAACCAGCGTTATCTTGACGAACTCCGTCGGTTGCAACCTGAAGAAACCCAGATCAATCCACCGCTGCGACCCCTTCACGGTGAGCCCCAGCGCCATGACGCTCAACAAGAGCACCAGCGAAAGGCCGTACAGGAGATACGCCTCCCGCAGAAATTTTTCGTACCCTATCTTGAGAGTGAGCAAAAAAGCCGCAATCGACACTGCGCCCCAGAGGAGCTGGCGAGTCGCAAACCCCGCTCCCCGCCCCTCAAAACCGGCGCCGGCGCTGAATATGGAGAGCACCCCGAGCAGAAAGAGCGCGCCTACGGAAAAAAGCTGCGCCTTGTCCAGGCCTGCGACACTCTCGCCAAGAGAAAGTTTTTTTTCTTCCATTACAAGTTCTCCCTCGTACGCGGCGTCTCCGCTTCCGACGGCGTTCTCCTCCGCGGGGACACGCTAGCCCCGTTCTCCCTCTCTCGCCGCCGCAACCCCTCGTTTGATGCGGATCACAGGGATGTTCGCCACGAACGCCACGGATCTGTCCGCACGGTCGAAGTCCATCTCTATCTTCGATGTATCGATGTCCATATACCTCGTGATCACGGCAATCATATCCTGCCGGAGATTATCGAGCATCTCGGGAGAGATATCCGCCCGGTCGTGAATAAGCACGATCTGGAGACGCTCTTTTGCCCTTGATTTCGACCCGGAAGAGCTGAAAAATTTCTTGAGAAAATCCATCGCCACCCCTCCTCTCCTCTCAGTTCTTCATCCCGAAGAGCTTGCGGATACCGGCGAAAAGTCCCCTGCCGTTTTCCTCGTCGAGTTTCGGAAAAGGGACCTCTTTCCCCGTCAGACGCATGGCGATCCTCTGAAATGCGAGGGCGGCCGGAGAGACGTCGGAGAAGGTAAGAGGCTCGCCGCGGTTGGCCGACTTCACGACGCTGTCGTCCTCGGGAACAACACCGATAAGCTCGATCGCGAGTATGTCGAGTACGTCGGAAACGTCGAGCATCTCGCCGTCGCGGACCATCTGCGCGCGGAGGCGGTTGACGATCAGACGGATCGGCGCTTTTCCCATCGATTCAAGAAGGCCGATGATCCTGTCGGCGTCACGCACAGCCGGCACCTCCGGCGTGGCGATAACAAGCGCCTCGTCCGCGCCCACGGCAGCGTTCCGGAAACCGCTCTCGATCCCCGCCGGACTGTCGATCAAGATATACTCGAACTCCTGCCGGAGAAGGTTGCACAGCTCCTCCATCTGTTCGGAGGAGACGGCGTCTTTTGTCCGGGTCTGCGCGGCGGGGAGCAGAAAAAGGTTGTCCACGCGCTTGTCTCTGACGAGCGCCTGGTTCAACCTGCAGTTCCCCTCGAGAACGTCGATGAAGTTGTAGACCACCCTGTTCTCGAGCCCCATCACCACGTCGAGGTTCCTGAGCCCGATATCGGCGTCGACAGCTACGACGCGGTGGCCGCCGCGCGCGAGCGCCACCGAAAGATTCGATGTAGTGGTTGTCTTTCCCACCCCTCCCTTTCCGGAGGTAATCACGATAACACGAGAATCCACAGCAAGATCTCTCCTTCCCTCCCGATCGCCCTTTCAGAGCGATATTCGGGGGCTTATAACTTCAGTTCCCTCACGACGAGAGAATCGTTTTCCAGACTGATCACGACGGCCTTTCCCCACCATTCCATTTCCGTGCCGAGGGAGGAGCAGAGCTTCCCTCCGAGGCGCAGCTGCCTGGCTTCGAACTGGCCCGCCGAAATACTGTACTCGCCGCCGTTCATCCCGGCGTGGACGACGCCCTTGAGCCTGCCCCTGACAAAGACGTTTCCCGAGGCGCATATCTCCGCCCCTTCGTTCATATGTCCGAGGAGCACCACGTCGCCCTCGTGCTCCACTCTCTGTCCGGAACGCAAAGACTGTATGAGGAGAAGCGTGGCGCCTCCGCTCTCCTTTTTTTCACTCCTCGCGGCAGTCGGTTCGCCGGTGGAAAAACCGGATGCGCGAAAGAGTTCAAGCGTATCCGCATTGTAGGACATCCACGAAAGAACGCGGAAAGCCCCCGTCCAGACAAATTCCGAAAGGAAACGGAGCAGGAAAGCCCGGGAGATCGTTCTCCCCTGAAAGTCGAGAACAACGCCGATGCCGCGGGTCAGACGGGCAGCCTCTCCCGAGAAGGCAAGCGCCTCTTGCAGAAGATCTTCGTCCGTCTTCGTCTCCGGGAGTATCATTCGGACTCCGTACCCCGTTCCTTTCAGGAGAATCTCGGACGTCCCGCGGTGTTCGGCAGTATCCTTCGGATTTTCAAGAGATTCCACTGTTCCAGCCACAGTACCCCCTCCTTCGGTAAAAAGCTCGCTTCTCCATTTTCCACCTCTGCGGTATGTTCGGCGGGAAATACCGAACTCCCCGGGCGGCTTCCATCATCTCCTTTACGGAGTTTTCATCCTGGATTCGGGAACGAGGAGATACGAGAGCATCTCCCCCACCATGGGCGAGGCCACGGAACCTCCGTGGAGCCCGGCCTCCAGCATGGCCACAGCGACATATTTCGGGTTATCCATCGGCGCGTA
>ERZ1645192.1093-NODE-1093-length-22720-cov-9.623825_pt1 | contig 22720 bp, 17 predicted proteins | sample MGYA00575354_ERZ1645192 | MGnify/ENA primary metagenome ERZ1645192 (study PRJEB40844, sample SAMN11349763) | freshwater sediment metagenome | isolation source: river sediment | host: Sediment | place: India: Faizupur Khadar , New Delhi | collected 2017-02-21 ... | reverse complement strand
ACGGAGGCGCACGCAATCCGGGGCTAGCCTGATGATCGTCCCGCTCTGAAGGCGAAACAACAGGGACTAAGGGTGCTTTAGGTTGTTCTGCAGCTGAAGTGTCACAAAAATCAAGCAGGACTAAGCATGTAGAAAGCGTATGGTCTCCGTGTTTGGACGCGGGTTCGACTCCCGCCAGCTCCACTTTCGCCCTCCGCAGTTTTAGCGCCGGAGGGCTTTTTCTTTTTGTTACTTCATTTTTATATATTTGATCCTTAACCGGCAATACACTATTGTCAAAAATCAGACCTTAACCATGAGAAAAATTACTATCCTTTCTTTTTTGATTATAACATCAACCCTGGTCCCGGCTCAGAACATAACCAGGTGCACTGACTGGAGAATTTCGGACATAACCCGGCTTCATCTGCCTGTTTTTGCAGGGCAACCATCCGTTGACGGAAAGAAATTCGATCATGCAGCATTGCTCGCAAATGTGAAAGCCAATATTGCTGATGTTTCAACATGGCAGGTGTTCAGTCCTGGTATGGACAGTCTTATCTCCATTGGCAAGGGTAAGGATCAGTTGCTGCAGATGGCTGGTTATGTGAAAAGTGATCGCTGGACAAAAGCAACGATCAGTATTTCGACTGATGCTCTTTTTGAGCTCAGCCTCAACGGGCAGACAATCAAAACGCAGAACAAAGCTTCAGATCAACCCGTAAAAGTTGAAATGACTCTGGGGACCGGTGTTCATGGCATATTAATCAAACTGTTAAGTACAGGAGATTCATTGAGGTTTTCTGCCGGCATCTCCCCTGCAAATGAAGCAGCCAGACTGACCTGGACCAGCAATCCGGAAAGAAATGTGACAATCCATGATGTCCTTGAAGGGGAAAGCGTTTCTGACTCCCGGCTTTCTCCTTCAGGAAGGTATCTTCTGATACAGTCGAACGAGATCCTGGCCGGAAGCGGGAAATCTCAGCGCTCATTCAGCATCCGTGATATGGAACTTAACCGTATACTGTTCTCCCTTCGCAACAATTCTTTCCGCGCCGGCTGGCTTCCGGCAAGCGACAGATTATATTACCAGGTTGAAAAAGAAGGAACCACTGATATCTATCTTTACGATATCAATACCGGGGAAGAAACGCTGGCAGCTTCCGGCCTTAAGTCTCCTGAAAGGATCACATGGTCGCCCCGGGAGGATTACTTCCTGTTTATGCGCAATGAAGAAGCTGAAAAGTCAGGAGATCTGAAGCGTATCTATGGGAACGATGACCGTATTCCCGGTACCCGCGACCGGTCGTATCTTTATTTCTTTGATCTGAAAACAAAAATGGCAAGGCCGCTTACGGCAGGCTCCGAATCAGCTGAGCTTCATGATATAAGGCCTGATGGCTCACTCATCCTGTTTTCAATAACACGTACTGACTATACTGAACCTACATTCTCGAAACAAACGTTATATGAACTCGATCCTGTGACAATGCAGCTGGATACTGTCTGGAAAGACAAAACCTACGGAGGATATTGCCTGTATTCTCCTGACGGGACCAGCCTGCTGGTTTCAGGCGGCCCTGAGACCTTCGGGGATATGGGAGTGAAAGTCAGCCCCGGACGTATCCCGAACAGTTATGACACCCAGCTTTTCCTGTTCAATCTTAAGACAAAAAAAGCTGAACCGCTTACACGCGATTTTGATCCTGCTGTGGAGAATATTTATTGGGCTAAGGATGGCTCCGTCTATCTTACGGCAACTGAGCTGGATTATGTCAATTTATACCGGCTTGACCTCAAAAAAAGGAATTTTACCAGGATCAGAGTTCCCGTTGAAGTCATAACATCAATCGATTATGCGGCTGATAAATCAGTGGCGGTTTTCAGGGGTAGCAGTATAAGCACACCTGAAAAACTTTACTCCCTTGATCTGTCGACAGGAAAGACCGTCCTTATTCTGGATCCCAAATCAGATCAGATGAAAGAAGTCGGGTTTGGGCGATCGGAAGAATGGAATTTTGTAAACTCCAGGGGCAGCACTATTTACGGACGGGTTTATTATCCTTTGGGATATGATCCTTCAAAAAAATATCCTGTTATTGTTAACTTCTATGGAGGCACCACTCCTACCAACAGGGCTTTCGGGGGAAGGTATCCAAAGAATATCTGGGCTGCGGAAGGTTACATGGTCTATGTTCTGCAGCCTGGCGGATCGACAGGTTTCGGACAGGACTTTTCAGCTCTTCATGTAAATGGCTGGGGAAAAGAGGCCATAGACGATATTATTGAAGGAACAAAGAAGTTCCTGGCTGCATTTCCTTCTGCCGATTCTGAAAATACAGGCTGTATAGGAGCTTCGTACGGTGGGTTTACTACCATGATGCTTCAGACGCGGACCGATATTTTCAAAACAGCCATAGCACATGCTGGGATCAGTGATATAACATCATATTGGGGAGAAGGATACTGGGGCTACTCGTACAGTTCAGGAGCCACCAGAAATAGTTATCCATGGAACCGCAAGGATATTTACGTTGAAAACAGTCCCTTGTTTAATGCAGATCATTTTAATAATTCGATCTTACTGCTGCACGGTACGTCCGATACGAATGTACCGGTCGGTGAAAGTCTGCAGTTCTATGCAGCTTTGAAAATTCTCGGCAAGGAGGTGGAGATGGTTCTGGTCGACGGCGAAAATCACCATATACTGGATTACAAAAAGAGGCTTCAGTGGCATGATACCATAATGGCGTGGTTCGACATGAAGCTGAAGAACCAGCCCGGGCACTGGAGTGAGATGTATCCTGACAAGAATCTCTGAGAGAGGAGAACCTCATATTATCCGGAGGGCCACAGATATTATGACAGGATCTCTGTCGGGATCAGCGGATGTGCTGTTATATTCAGAATTCAAGTCCTATTCAGAAATAAGGTCCAGAATTATCAGTCCGCCGTTTTTGGCTTTTACGAGAACCTTTCCGTTGTTGTTGTAAGAGATCAGTCCCCTTCGTCCCAGTTCTGCTGACTCAAAAGTGAACTGAGTAAAGGAATCCTCATAAAGTTTCTTGAAATTATGTCCGTTTCTTGTTGCCACAATACCTCCCCTAGTGGTTGTGTAGTTTATTGATTCATGAGGATTTATCAGACTAAGCATGGTTCCGTCGGGAAGAAAGCAATGTCCGCCGTTAATGGTAACCAGCTCAGTATTGGAACCGGTGAACTGGTAGCACGACTCTATTGTAGAAAGAACACCGTCGCCATCCCTGAAGAGTCTCCAGTACCCGTCTCCAACCCCGTCATTTCCGAAGAGAACACAATCTTCCATGGGTATTACTGTCACAAACTGTGTCCGGGAATCCGCAGAAGGCATATGAACTCCGGTCCTGATAAAGGTCCAGTTATAACCCCAGTCATCAGAGTAAAAAATCCCGACTGCGGGATAACTGTCGCCAGTCACAACCCACAATCTGTCGGAATATTTGTCAATACAGCCTCCATGGCCATGAAGGCTTCCGTTTGGTGTTACACCCCACAGGTCGAAACTCTGGGGATTTGTCAGGGTATTACTCATCGGATGACCTCCGATGGCTCCATACCCGCCGTGCCCGTCGGGTTTGGTATCGACAAATACCATTTCATCGGCAGTAACCTGGCTGTTTATTGAAGTCTCGGCCATGGAAAATACGCATCTGAAAGAATTGCCGTTGTCGGTACTCAGATATCCATACCCCCTTGAATTATAGATAACGGCAAACACCATATTTCCTTTTACACTTAATCCCCAGCTCCTGGTAAGGATTGGATTGTTGTATGGAATATCCATGACCAGGTTCGCCTCGTTCTGGGTATAGGTATGGGAACCAGATCCCTGGGATACAAAGGGCACTTTGTAAAAATTGCTGTGATCACCATTATTGTTAACCTGTATCAATAATCCAAGGTCTGGCATCTCATTTACTCCGATAATTGTTAAGGCAGAAACATCAGAACCGGTACCGCCTTCCCATATTCCTGAAATGGTAAATCTGACCTTGCTTCCGAAAGTATTCTTATCTATACGGTAGAAAGCCCTTGAGTGACCATAATAGATATACCGGTCAGTTATGTCAAAAACGTTGCAATTCTGGCCATCCTCAACAAAGCGCCGCAGCTCAGGATTTGCCAGGCTGTAGTTTATTGAACGGTCGGATCCTGCAATTGAATATGCATCTTCAAGTGTTTTAGCCCTGAACGAACCTGCACTTCCTGTATTAACCGGACCATCAACGATCTTTGTAAAACGAACATTCCCGAGTGTGATATCCCTCACCTCGTCGGGGTATTCATTGTACACAGCTGCTGAAAGAGTTTCATACCCGGAATAATGAGTGGTAAATGACACCTGATTTCCATAGACAGTGCCTGCCGCTGTTACAGCGTATGCCCTCACATAATATGTTGTACCCGCTGAAAGGCCGTATATCCGGCTGGTAAAACTCCCGGTTCCTGAACCATCATTCGTTCTGCTGTTCGAGATTGTCGGGCTTGATGCTGTTGCCCAGCAAACACCTCTTGAGGTGATTTCCCCATCAGAAGAAGATATGTTTCCGCCGGTAACAGCTGAGGTAGTTGAAATTGAAGTTACTCCGGCCGTGGTAACAGTTACAGGCGCAGCCACAATTACCATCCCGTACCGGCTCAGGGCAGGAACTGATACTGTTCTGCCGAATTTATTGACAAAATCAGTTCCTGTTGTGGTATTCCTGCCGCTTCTTGTTACACCCTGCGCCGAAACGGAGCAGGTAAGAATCGCACTTAACAATATTAATAACAGAGATCGCATCTGAACAATACAGGTTAGTAATAATAATCAAACTGGATTCTGTCTCCTGACCTCAGGACATTCGAACCGTTGCCGGCAGGAAGATACGTGACTGAGTTTCCGGAAACTGAATAGGCCGAATTGCTTATCCTGATTCCGTTAATGAACATTTTCAAATTACTGTCGCCCGAAGGCCGGTGGGATAAGGTAAACCTCGACTGCCCGTCAGAAGCACTAAACTCGTCATTTGTTTCCCTTAATGTTGTAATATAATCATTGTCATCCACACTGCCGTCAGCTTTCAGAAACTGAGAGGATGTGCCTCCCCTTCTGACGATTGAGCTTCCGGTGATAGCTCCGCCCGAGGTAACCGTACCGGCATTCCAGACGCCCGATGTTACTGTACCGACCGTATTCAGGTTTGAAGAACCGTTCCATGATGACAAAGATGTATTTTCAACATTCCCGAGACCAATTGCCGATTTGTCGAATGTCTGCCATGTCTTGTCACCTCTCAGGTACTGTGAAACAGTTCCGGGTTCAATCGATGAAGAATTAAGTGCATGAAATGCAAAAGGCACGGCCATCATCTGCTGAACACCCATAACCTTGAAATTTCCCGACCGCTTTATGTCGATCTCTACCTTGAGGAACAACCTGTCAGCTCCCCAGTTAATATCTGTCAGTTTCAAAAATTTCCCGTCGGAAGAGGCGCTGCCGTGGCCGATGACTACCGAGAAGAGACCGTAACGATCGGTGCTGACAGAATGGACTTCCCTGTAAAGTATCTCGCCGTCGGCGGACCCGCTGATAAGTGAGAATCTGACATCAATGGCTTTCCCACTGATTATATTGCCATTAATATCCTGCCCGGCAATTTCCCTGCCGCTCTCATCGAGAGCGACAGCCTGATAGCTGATTCCGTCTGCCGTCTGTCCGAATATTGCAGAATTTGAAAGACCTATAAACAAAAGAAACGGGATCAATAATTTTTTCATGACTAATCCTTATTGATTGTAAAAAACATTCCAAGCTGAATTGAAATAGTCCGGTTAAACATCTTCTGGCCAGAATCTCCCTCTTCGAGCTGTGCCAGCCCGGCAAATTTGTTTATCCTTAAAAGCAATGAACCAAGGTCCGAATATTCATATTCAAGTCCTCCTGAGATCCTGATCCCCAGATCATTTTTTTTAATTCTGTTAAGATCCATCAGGTCATAAAATGATGATCCTATCATCTGATCTGCTTTAAAAAGCCTTCCGCAATATAAACCGGCAGCAATATGGGGTGAAAATTTGCCGTAAGTGATCCTGTATCCAAGCATAAGGTCGGCATTCACATAATGGAAAGACCAGTCAAGTCGTGTCAGATCGAGAGAAGAAGCAGCGCCCTTTTGATTATATGCAAAACCCCCTTCCAGGAACAATGGATTTCCAAAGTCTTTGCGATAGAAAAGGCCGTAGCCCGATTTTACGGTGCAGCTAAGATCCTCCTTCTCTCCTCCTGAATCAATGAACCTGAATGTGGAATAATTCTGAAAAAACGAAAAGCCGATCTTATTCTCCTGTGCTTCGGCAACAAAAGAGAGAAAGGCAGCGGCTACAACAAAAAGTAACTTCTTCATCCGGAACATGTTTTATCTGATAACTATCAATTTCTCGGAGCCTGAGGCATTTCTGCCTTTTATGGTGACGATATAAATTCCTGGCTTAAGTCCATTAATATCCAGTGATATTATCATAACATTTTCGATCCTGAATTCTGATACGACAGTACCATTCAAATCCCTGACAGCAACAACACATTCCACGACCTCTTCCTTAAAACTGATCAGAGTGCTGCTTTTCGCCGGATTGGGAAACATGGAAAATTTTAATCCTCTGGAATCCTCCGATGTAATATTCTGATTAAAAGGTTGTTGAAATCCCTGTCTGAGCATAAGGGCATCATTCTTAAAAGAACCGGTAGCTGATGACTGTCCGGCTGTCTGGCGGAAAATAAAACCGTCTTCCGCATAGGTTGATCCAAAGCAACCCAGTGAAGAACGAACGATCCTCTGTCCAGCCGCCATATGGCTGATGATCAGTAAATTTAAAAATAGTATTATAAAAAACCTTTTCATAATCAGCCATCAGAACATCAGAAACCTAATAACACCTGATTCCGGATCGGAACAAGTATTGACTTCAGGGCATTCAATGCCGGATCAAATATATGAAAAGCGCTCTTGTTAAGCGCATTGGAATGCCCAATCCATCCAGGATTTTGACGAACATATCATCCCGCAGGACGAATGAAACCGGCTTACGGATTACCTGTCTTCACAAGATAAATTTCTTCGGACGAACACATGAGCCAGTTGTCTGGTCTTTCAGGTTTTCGATGAAAATAACTCCGGGACGAGCCCCTGCAAGTTTTATTTTTATATTTACGGACAGGTCAAACCAAATCGGTTTTGGCTGTATATTACACAAAACCAATTGTTATAAATAGAATATCAGACACCGGAGATGTTTGTCACAAAGCTATACAGGGAATTCTTCAACAGTGAAAAAACGGGCGGACTGATCCTTATAATCATGACTGTTCTGTCGCTGACTATTGCCAATACGCGATGGGGCGTTGATTATCCGGAGTTCTGGAATACCATGATAGGCGGCCATACCATAATTCACTGGATTAACGACGGTCTGATGGCCATCTTCTTTCTGCTCATCGGACTAGAATTGGAGAGGGAGATTTACGATGGAGAGCTTTCGAGTCTCAGAAATGCTTCTTTACCGATATTTGCAGCAGTGGGCGGAATGATTGTTCCAGCTCTTGTCTTCCTTATGTTTAACGCCGGAACACCGGCCCAGGCAGGAGCCGGGATACCTATGGCCACGGATATTGCATTTGCAATAGGGATATTATCACTTCTCGGCAAGAGAGTTCCGGCCTCGTTAAAGATTTTTCTCACGGCTCTGGCGGTGATTGATGATCTTGGAGCAATTTTGGTGATTGCGGTGTTCTATTCCGGATCAGTTTCAGCTTTGAACCTGGCTGCAGCGCTTGGAATTTTTCTTTTTCTCATTCTTCTGAACAGGCTGAAAATCAATAGTCTGATTCCATACCTTATCGGAGGTGTCCTGATGTGGCTATTCATGTCGAAATCAGGGGTCCATGCTACAATCACCGGAGTGCTGCTTGCTTTTTCAATACCCTTCGGCAATGGTGCGGATCATTCCCCTTCATACCGCTTGCAGCATTTCCTTCACAAACCGGTAGCACTGGTTATCCTTCCCCTCTTTGCCCTTGCCAATACATGTCTGCCGATAGGCAGCGACATGCTTTCCCATCTTGGAGGTAATCATAGTATCGGGATAATTGCCGGTTTGCTCATTGGTAAACCTCTGGGAATTGTTCTTTTCTCCATGACTGGTGCAAGGCTGGGATTATCATCCCTGCCTGCTGAACTGAAATGGAAGAATATTGCAGGGGCCGGATTTCTTGCCGGAATCGGATTCACGATGTCAATATTCATTTCCCTGCTGGCATTTACCAGTACTGAACTGATAAACATATCAAAGATCTCCGTTTTCATTGGTTCTTTGCTTTCGGGAATCACCGGCCTGATTTTGCTGGGATTCACCCTTAAGGTGCCGACAGTTAAAGATGAAAACAAAGGAGACTGAATTTATCTATTGCTTACTTTTTAAATAAAAGCCATATGAACTTCACTATCAGGACTGCAAGAGAGGATGATTTTCCTGCTGTTCTTGGGTTAATCAGAGAACTGGCAACCTTTGAAAAAGCTCCGGAAAAGGTCACAAACACTGTTGAACAGATGCTCAGTGAGAAGGATCTGTTCAGGTGTTATGTTGCCGAACGGGAATCGGGTGAGATTATCGGAATGGCGTTGTTTTTCACTGCATACTACACCTGGGTGGGAAAATCACTGTACCTTGATGACTTATATGTAAAGGAAGAATACAGGAAGCATAAAGTCGGCACTGCTCTGCTTTCCAAAGTATTTGAAATTGCCAGAGCTGAAAACTGCAAAAGAGTCAGATGGCAGGTTCTGAGGTGGAATCAGCCGGCTATCGGATTTTACGAAAAGAAGGGAGCCGTACTCGACGGGGAATGGCTTAACTGTGATTACGATGAAGATGGAATATGGAATTTCCGCTAAAATGAACAGAAATGGTTTATTTCCTTTAACAACATCATTAAGACTTTTTGTATTGTTCCTTCGTCAAAGGAAACTTGTGTTTGGTCAAAAAACCAACCAGCACCGCTATAAACAAGGAACCGCTCAGCCTTGATCACATCTCATTTATTATATGATTTTTACGGCCACCAGCTGAAAACCGATCACCCTTTTCTGAAAAAATCCCGGTAAAGTTTCGCACGATTTTGACTTATGATGTTTTTTTATTGATGAACATGAAATAAACGTAGATAAACAAACCAATTCTTTAGGATTTACATGAAAAGAATCACAACTAAATTTAAGCAAACACATTTTAAGTTTGTCTGCCTCCTGCATATTTGTTAATTTTGATGCACAGATTCCAAGGATCCGGTTGATGGAAAGGCAAATTATAACATACAAACCCGATTCATTTAATTACCTGCCAGTTAGCACAGCCATGGACGTCAGAAGAATATCGATGGAGGAAGGTAAGAACAATCCCGTTTTTGAGAATCTTCTGGCTGAAGGCGGGGAGAACTTTTACCATTATATTAACTGGCTTGGTCGGGGTAAGGATCCGAATCTCATGATCCTGTCGTCCATACATCATTATTACTATGATTTCAATGATCTGAGGGGTATAAAAACCCTGATCAATATTAAGAAACTTAATGAGATAAACCGACTCGACACTTTTCTTTCCAATGTTTACAGGGTTTTGCCTCCCAAAGCAAGCTTTATCGGCTGTTTTAAAGACAACAAGATCCGTGGCGGAATAGGTGTCCCGTTTTACCAGTCGTCCAGGCTGCTTAACAGCTTGTTCAATTTAATTGATTCAAAGACGGATAAGTTCATGACCAGGAAGAGCGTAATAAAGCTGCTCGACTCACATGAGTTTGACCTGGTCGACATGACTGAAATAAGCAGCGTAACCTTCTTCTGTGCAGAGAGCAGGAAGAGACCTTCCTGAGCTTTCTTATCACACACCGCGGGTTTATTTGTCTAAATAAGTATCTCCTTTGTCAAAATCTGTCTCAGTGTGTGAAACGTAATCATTGATAACTGACTTGCCTGCCAATTTGTTTGTTTATCAATCATTTACAATTACTAAAAACACCCGTTCAATGTTTCCGAGACTAATTCGACCGTAAATTTACCATCTGTTTTGACCTGTGGCAGAATTTTGAAAACCAACTGCCGGTAAGCTTTGATTTTCGTACCGGTTCGCATGACAAACTATATGAAAACCAGTCATATTTGACACATACTCAGAAGTCTGCCCCTTGACGGGAAGAAGCTTTTCAGATACTTTTATAGCCTAATCAAACCACAAAAAATGGCACAATTTTCAGTTTCGGAGAAACCCCTTAGGAATTTCGCTGTTGAAGGCCTGGAATTCGATGAAAGAAAGCTGACCGCCCGGCAGACTGAGATCAGTTTTGTGCTTGAGAATTTGATTTCAGAAGGAGGCAATGACTTCTATAACTATCTTTGCTGGTTAGGGCTTTCAGGGCAGCCCAACATAATGGTTCTGTCGTCGCTGAAACGATATTACTACGACAATAATGACCTGAAAAATATCGGCGTCCTGGTCAGCCTGAAAAAGCTGAATCAGGTTACCCATCTGGAAAGCTTCATACACACACTGTTCAGGTTGCTTCCCTTCAGATCGAGTTTTGTCGGCTGCTTTTACAATGCAGATGATAATACTGACGGATCAGTACGGAAATTACCCGGAAAAGTATTTAAGAGATTGTTCTGCGAAGAAGGGACCAGAACAGGCAGATCCATAACTAGGAGACATGCAGTTAATATAATGGAAAACAATGGATTTACCATGAAAGACATGACCGAGATCAACGGACTGACTTATTTCTGGGCACAAAATAACAGAAGGTTGGGGAACTGATATTATTTTCAAGGCGAGTTTTTTATTAATATATTTGTTCCTGTCCTGAAATTCATTTTATGATTAGATATTTGTAAAACAAACAGTCTGTTCCCAGAATATCAAATATGGATTTTTTCAACTCAGTTATCCGGCTCAAGATCATCCCATTTCTGGAAAGATGGAATCTGATCAAGGTAATACTCGGATTAATTGACATACTGGCGATTGCCATAGCTTATCAGATTGCATTCATGATCAATTATCATGGAGAAGGAGCTTTTTTCTTTTTTGAAAGAAAGGATCTCACCCTTATGTTTCTTGCGATCCTCCCAATATGGCTTATAACCCTTTACATTATAAATGCCACGGAGATCCCGCGTACCAAGAGATACACAACAATTATTTTCGAGTACATACAGTCGGCTGTTGCGATCAGTATCATACTTATGATACTTTATTTCGTCTTCAAGCTTGGCTACCTTTCAAGGATGTTCCTTATACAATTCGCCTTCCTTGGTTTTTTATTCCTCCTGCTTGCCAGGACAATAGAATACAAAGTATTTAAGATTTACAGGGCGAAAGGATTCAATTATGTAAATCTCGTACTGATTGCTGATGAAACAGCCATTCCGTTCATTGAAGAGATACGCCAGAATATTGACTGGGGATACAGGATAGCGTTTATTTTCAACAGTTCCCCTCAGTTGTCAGAAAAATATGGAAGGATATACAAGCTGCTCCCTGAAAAGTCCAAAATGGTGATTCACGATCTGATGGAGGTTGACACTATAGATGAGGTCATATATATAAAAAAGGAAGTCAATCCGTCGGAAGTAAGAAAGACGATAAGGTCGTGTGAAGAACTTGGAGTTGTATTCCGGCTCAGGCACAGGGATATCCATTTTAATCTTTCGAATGCATACAGTTCTGAGATAGGGAACACCAAGTTCATGACCTTCAGCAATATTCCCTACAAGGCTTCGGCGCTTGCAGCCAAAAAGTTCATGGATGTCACCGGTTCAAGCATACTTCTGATATTGCTATCTCCAATTCTTGTTCTTATTGCTCTTATAATAAAGCTTACATCCAGGGGACCTGTGATATATCGTCAGGCCAGGGTCGGATTAAGGGGGAGGCAGTTTGACCTTTACAAGTTCAGGACGATGGTCGTCAACGCCGACCAGATTCGGACGGAACTTGAAGCTAAGAATGAAGCCGACGGACCAGCCTTTAAAATAAAGGATGATCCAAGGGTTACCACTGTAGGGAAGTTTCTTCGAAAGACAGGGCTTGACGAATTACCCCAGCTGGTCAACGTTATAAAGGGGGAGATGTCGCTGATTGGCCCCCGGCCGCCCTTAAAAAGTGAGACTGAGCAATACAAAAGGTGGCAATTGCGACGTTTATCAGTGAAACCGGGCTTATCCTGCTTCTGGCAGATCATTCCTGACAGGAACAATGTCAAGTTTGACAAATGGATGGAAATGGATCTTGCTTACATAGATAATTGGTCCCCTCGGTTGGATTTTATAATTTTGCTTAAAACAATAAAAACAGTATTCCAAAGGACCGGAGTATAAAACCTTAATCAACCACTAATGAAAAAAGTTACCCCCTCTGCCGGCAAGCTAAGCATTGTCATCTTTTTGTTGGTTTTTGCAAGTTCATGCGTGCCCGTCGGGCAGCTGAGTTACTTCAATGACATTGAGGAGCTTGAAAAACCGGTAGCAAATCCCAAGACCCAAAAGACAATCCTGCCGTTTGACAGGTTATACATCAGGATTCTCAGTATAGATCCCCAGACAAGAGAAATATTCAATATCCCTGAAGAAGCAAGGTATTCACCTTCAAGCGATGCGTTGATCGGGTACATGGTTGATGAAGCCGGGAATATAGATTTTCCGTTTGTCGGAAAGGTAAATGTAGGGTCCCTTACTTTGGAGGAAGCCGGAACCAGGATCGAACAGGCATTGGGTGAATATGTAGCCAACACAACTATCCTTGTGAAGTTTATTGACAATCAGGTTTCAGTTCTGGGAGAAGTACAACGTCAGGGGGTTTATGCCTTTACACAGGAAAAACTTAATGTATATGAGGCTCTGGCGCTTGGAGGAGGGCTTACCCGGTATGGAAACAGAAAGAACATTATTCTGATCAGGCAGGAAGGAGACCGGATAATGCATCACAAACTTAATCTTTCGGATTCGAAGATTGCAAGCAAGGATTATTACTATATACTTCCCAACGATGTAATTGTGGTTGAACCCCTGAAATCGATATCATCCAGTTATTCAAATATTACTTTTACAACACTGCTGTCGGCGGTCACTACAATGATTGGTGTGCTGGTATTTGCAGGGATAAGCATTCAATAAAAACCAATTTGAGATGTTAAAAACTATAGAACCTGATTCGTCAATAGCACCGTTAAAGTACTTCATACTGAAAGTAGCTTCATTGAAGTATCTTTACGTGGCACTGATCATTTTAAGCCTTCTGGTAGCTTTCCTGTATAACCATTTTTCAGGAAAGGTGTATGAGGTCTCTGCCTCGTTAAGTCCGATTGAAGATAATACGTCGTCTATCCTAAGCTCAAATGAACTTTTCACGGGATTACGATCACTTGAATCATTGAACAATATTGAGAACGATATAACAAATCTCAGTTCTTTCGAATTGGTTTACAAGACTGTAAACAGCATGAACCTTGAGGTCAGTTACTTCAGCGAGTACAAGAAATTTTTCACTCAGACAAGCGAGCTCTATGGAAATACTCCATTTACGGTGACCATTGCCAAGTCGCACATTCAGCCTATCGATGCTAAGATATATATTTCCATCCTTGATGATGCCTCCTACAGGCTGTCCGTTTCACAGAAGAAAGTTTCATTCTACAATTTTGTCGACAATCTTGTGGTTAGTGAGGATAACACCATTGAATTTGATACAATCTGCAAATTCAACGATCTGGTCAGCAACAAATTCTTCAGATTCTCAATAGCGCTCAATAAGGACTTTCCCAGACAGGATCCTTCAGAACACAGCTATTACTTTAAGCTGAACCATCTGGATCTGCTGTCCAAGGAATATCTCAAGAAGCTCGAAATTGAAAAGGCAACTCCGCTTGCTTCGATTATCAATGTAAGGTTCGCTGAGAATAACCTGGACAAGACAATAACTTTTCTCAATCGTTACCTCAATACTTTTCTGGATGAAAATCTGACCAAGAAGAACAATATGGCTGCAAAGACCGTCAGTTTCATCGACTCACAGATATCCGACATTTCCGACTCCCTGGTCATATCCGAATCCCAGCTCAGGAACTACCGGTCGGCCAACCAGGTTATGGACCTGAGTTTTCAGGGACAAAGGGTATTTGAACAAATGCAGGAAATTGAAAATGAACGTGCTAATCTTCAGGTACAGGAAAGGTATTACAACTATGTAATTAATTACTTAAAGGTGAATGACGACATCTCCGGCCTTGCTCCTCCTTCGGCAATGAACGTAAGCGACCCGATCATAAATCAGCTTATCTCAAGCCTGAATGAATTGACAACCCAGAGGTCATCCCTTCTAGCAGGAAGCAATCCTCAGAAGAACATTTTTATTGGTCAGCTCGATGCAAGGATAAATTTTCAGAGACAGATCATTCTGGAAAACTTTACAAACAACCTTAACACTCTTACTCTTTCACTCAACGAGCTCGATTATCGTCAGAACAAGTTGTCACGGGAAGCCTCAAGCCTCCCCAGAACAGAGATGAATATGGTAAGTATGCAAAGGAAATTTGATCTGAATGACGAGATCTATACTTTCCTTCTTCAGAAGAGATCAGAAGCTCAGATATCTCTGACATCCACCCGTCCCGACTATGAGATAGTTGAACCTGCCAGGACAATTACTTCCAAAATAGTGGCTCCCAAGAAATCCGTCAATTATCTGATCGCATTGTTCCTGGGATTGTTTATTCCTACGCTGTACCTTATGATCCGTGACTTCTTTGATGACAAGATAAGGAGCATCAATGATGCCGAATACATGCTTCACCGTTCGGTTATGAGTGTGATATACAGTAATAACCTGAAAAGCGAGGCTGTTGTTGCCGAGTACCCTAAATCGGCAATTGCCGAGTCGTTCAGAAACCTGAGGAGTACACTTTTCCTGAAATCGGATCATGAAAAGTCGAAAGTAATAATGATAACATCTTCCCAGCCGCAGGACGGTAAGAGTTTTGTATCGTTGAACCTTGCTTCCTCAATTGCTTCCGTGGGCTACAAGACCATACTTATCGACTGCGACCTCAGAAGGCCTACCCTGCACATAAAGCTTAAGGAAGAGAACTCAAAGGGCCTGTCGAACTACATGATAAAGAAAGCTTCGGTTGAAGAAATAATCAGAAATACATCAATTACAAACCTCGACTTCATTTCGGCCGGACCGGTTATTCCCAATCCTTCTGAACTGATGGAGTCGGGAGTACTGGATAATCTTATAAATCAACTTAAGACCCAGTATGATTATATTGTAATCGACACAACACCTGTCGGAATAGTTGCTGACGCGATTCTTATGATGAAATACGCCTCGAAGGTTCTGATGGTAATCAGGAACAACTACACGAGGAAAGATATCTTTGCAAATGTGCTGAGTAATCTGAAATCAAACAAGCTTACCAATTTTGATATCATCTACAATGACCTTAACCTCCATAAAAGTTCATACCGTCATTACAGCAACTATTACATAAGAAATTAACATTTACTGCGTTCTTTATAATAGAAATAATCAATAAAAATTATTACAAGCTGTATATGATCATGGGAACTGATGTCGAATCAATTAAAACGAGGGTAAAGGAATACATACAACAGGCAACTTATGTTGACAGGGATAAGATCAGGGATGATTCCCTTATTTTCAAGGAGGGCTATTTCGACTCTATGGGTTTTGTTGTTCTGATTACTTTTCTGGAAGAGAATTTTGGGATCAGGACAACCGATTCCGATCTGGTGGAAGAGAATTTTGAATCTATTAACGCTATAACTGATTTCATAATACGTAAAAACGGTAATTAGTCATGTGCGGAATCGCAGGAATAATTGATTACAAAGGCAAAGCGAACAAAAAGCCTGTAATCGAAGCGATGCTCTGCGCCATTAATTACCGTGGCCCTGACGAAAGCGGTATCTACGTTTCTCCTCTTGCTGCCCTGGGAAATGTCCGCTTAAGCATCATTGACCTCGCCGGCGGCCAGCAGCCTTTGTCTGACCCGACAGGCCGGTATTGGATAGTTCTTAACGGTGAAATATTCAATTACAGGGAACTTAAAGAATTGCTTTTAAGGAAAGGCTTTACATTCCGGACCAATTCCGACACTGAGGTACTGGTCCAGCTTTATGCTGCTTATGGCAGGGAATGCCTTCAGATGCTTAACGGGCAGTTTGCATTTGCCATCTGGGACACGTTGGAGGAAGAGGTTTTTATGGCACGCGACAGGATAGGTATAAGGCCTTTTTTCTATCATTGTTCCGAAAGGGGTCTGTCGTTTGCCTCCGAGATAAAATCTCTTTTTGCTCAAAAGGATATCTCTCCTGAACTTTCATTCAGGAACCTCTCACAGATATACACATTCTGGACGGCTATAACGCCGGGGACAGCTTTCAAAAATATTCTCGAGCTCTCTCCGGGGCACTACATGGTATATAACCGCAAGGGGATTACCATCAGGCAATTCTGGAAACTGAATTACACCGGTTCAGCGAGCAATCTAAGTTTTACGGATTCTCTTCTCCGTCTGGGTGAACTTTTGCGTGATGCGGTAAGAATAAGGTTAAGGGCTGATGTCGAAGTAGCGGCCTACCTTTCAGGCGGGCTTGACTCAAGCTCCACTGTCGCCCTGATAAAGGAAATCGAGCCAGGGATCCTGAATACTTTCTCAATTGGATTTGAAGACAGGAACTTTGATGAAACCGGTTACCAGGAAGAAGCTGTCAGGTTTCTGGAAACAAGGCACAGATCAATAAAATGTAGTTCTGAGGAGATATCCAACAGCTTCCCCCGTGTAGTATGGCATTCCGAAACCCCTGTAACCAGGACCGCACCGGCACCCATGTATCTTCTTTCGGGGCTTGTAAGGAAGAACAACATAAAGGTTGTAATAACAGGTGAAGGAGCCGACGAAATGCTGGCAGGCTATGATATCTTCAAGGAAGCAAAAATAAGGAGATTCTGGGCCTTGCAGCCTGATTCTGCCTTAAGACCGACTCTCCTGACAAAACTCTATCCCTACCTTCCCCAGATGAAACAGGCCAATCCTGCAATTCTAAAGATGTTCTACGGATACAAACTCGAGGATACAGGTAATCCCTTCTACTCTCATCTTCTCAGGTGGAACAACTCGAACCACATAAAAAAGCACTTCTCCTCCTTTATTAAATCAGAGCTCGACGGATATTCCGTACTTGAAGACCTTGAGCCGGGGCTCCCGGGAGATTTTGAAAGATGGGATTATCTTGAAAAAGCCCAGTGGCTTGAAACATCAATCTTCATGTCGGGCTATCTTCTTTCATCTCAGGGCGACAGAATGGCCATGGCAAATTCGGTAGAGGGACGTTATCCTTTCCTCGACTACAGGGTTATTGAGTTCTGCAACAGTCTGCCGGGAGATTTCAAACTTCATGGCCTTGACGAGAAGTACATTCTAAAGAAGTTAATGAAGAACAAGATTCCGGAGTCGATACTCAAACGCTCAAAACAAGCTTACAGGGCCCCTGTCAAAAGCGCTTTTATTAAGGATAACCCGCCAGAATATGTGCGTGAAATGCTGACTCGTGAAGCATTTGAAAGAGCCGGGGTTTTCGATTTTAATTCCATATCCGGACTGATTCAGAAAATTGAAAAAACCGGAAATTCATCTGAGGTTGACGACATGGTACTGGCTTCGGTGATCTCGACCCACCTGCTTCATAATTTATACGTCGATGGCCGGAACAAGTCGTTCCTTGACGGAAAACTGAATAACCTGAAAATAGTTGATGCAACATAACATATTGACATGGAAAAAAGAAAACCATTCTCCAGGGAGATAATCCTACTTGAAGACCCTGAAAGAGCAAGCGGCGCTATAATTGAAAAACTTCGTCAGGATGTCCTTATTAATTTCAAAAGAAATGGCGCCGTTGTCGGGATAAGCGGGGGGATAGATTCCTCGGTATGTCTGGCACTGGCGGTCAGGGCATTCGGACCCGATAAGGTAACAGGAATAATAATGCCTGAAAAAGATTCAAGTCCCGACAGCGAACAACTGGCTCTCGAACTTGCAGGAAAATTCGGTATCCGTACCATAAAGGAGGTAATCACTGATGCGCTCGACGGATTCGGATGCTACAGAAGAAGGGATGAAGCCGTTAAAAGGGTTTTCCCGGAATATGACCCGGCGACATACAAAATGAAGATAGGGATAAGGCAGAGCGGACTTTACAATAATCTGCCTCCATTGTTTACTCTGAGCGTAATAGACAGGAACGGGGTACAGCAGGACAAGATACTCAATGCAAGGGATTACCTTCAGATTGTTGCAGCATCCAATTTCAAGCAGAGGTCAAGGATGTCGATCCTGTACTATCATGCAGAAGCTCTGCATTGTGCAGTTATAGGAACACCAAACAAGCATGAGCAGGAACAAGGGTTCTTTGTGAAGTTTGGCGATGGCGCCGGTGATGTAATGCCCATCGGCAATCTTTATAAGACTCAGGTCTATCAGCTGGCGGCTCATCTTGGTGTCCCTCAGTCCATAATTGACAGAACACCCACAACTGACACATATTCTGCAACCCAGACCCAGGAAGAATTCTTTTACCAGCTTCCGTTCAGGATGATGGACATTTACTGGTATGGATTCGAGAACGGCTATACGCCGGAAGAGGTTGCCGCGGTGATGGAGGAGACTCCCGGGAGGATTGAAGCGCTCTTCAGAAACTTTGACAGAAAGCGCAAAACAACTGAATATCTCAGGATGCCTCCTTTACGGGATTATTATTCGGAATAATGCAATACTTAGCGCCATGAATGCCTTTGATTATTTCTTTGAAAAGACGTCCGACCTTGAAAAGCCTTTTCTGGTTGGAAAGGAGAATGTAACATACATTGAGTTATACTCCTCCTCTGTTCATCTTGCATCATGGCTGAGGGCGGAATTCGGAACCGGCAGGAACATACTGCTTCTCTCCCCCAATAACAAGTTTTTTCTTATTGCCTATTTCGCGATTATCAAATCGGGCAATGTCTGCATTCCGCTTGATCCCAACATTGAGAAAGAAAACCTTGAATTCATTTCAGACCTTACAAAGCCGGTTATGATATTCATGACCAGGGAGGTGGAAAAAAAGACAACAATCGGGCAAATAAGATCAATATTCCCGGATACTATCGGAAATAATGAATACAATGCCGGATTTACCGGCAAAGATGAGGGCTTCGATGGCAATAAATGCGCTGAGATAATATTCACTTCGGGATCAACGGGGATTCCAAAGGGGGTAATGATATCACACAGGAACCTGATAGCCAACACAGAATCAATAATTACATATCTCAAACTTGGTCAGGATGACAGGATGCTGGTTGTCCTGCCGTTCTACTATTGCTATGGGCTTTCCTTACTTCACACTCACCTCAGGGTGGGAGGTTCCATTGTTTTCAACAACTCCTTTATCTTCATCGGAGGTGTTATCAGGGATTTGAAAGAACACAAATGCACAGGTTTTGCAGGTGTCCCGAGTCATTTTCAGATACTTCTCCGAAAATCGGATAACTTTAAGACTACAAGTTTACCGGATCTGAGATATGTAACCCAGGCAGGCGGAAAACTTGCACCCATCTTTATAGATGAGTTCAGAAACAGTCATCCTGAAATTACTTTCATTGTCATGTACGGACAAACTGAAGCAACAGCAAGACTTTCCTACCTTCCCCCTGAGCTTTACGAAGCAAAGAAAGGATCCATGGGCAAAGGAATTCCCGGGGTTGAACTGAAGGTGGTCGATGAGAAAGGAGAGCTGATAAAACCCGGAGAAACGGGGGAAGTTATAGCCAGGGGAGACAATATCATGCTTGGCTATTTCGGGGATGAAGAGGGCACGAAAAATACGATCAGGAATGGCTGGTTATATACAGGCGATCTGGGGACAGTCGACAATGAAGGGTATATTTTCCTGACAGCCAGAAAGAAGGAGATAATAAAGGTCGGCGGGAAGAGGATCAGTCCGAAGGAGATCGAAGCAGTAATTCTTGAGATCCCGGAGGTTGTAGACTGTACTATTGAAGGAGTTGAAGATGAGATCCAGGGAGAGGCATTAAAAGCCACAATTGTTATCCGGACCGATAACGGCAGGGAGGAAATGATCGAAAGGATCAAGCATCATTGCACAAAGCATCTTGCCCTTTACAAGGTACCTCAGATCTTTGAGCTGAAAGAGCAGCTCGTCATAAGTGCAACCGGAAAAAAAATAAAAGGCAAGCTCTGATATGGTGATAGATCACATATGTTTTGCCGTTAAGGATATTGCGGAAGGTATCAGCTACTGGGAGAAAGTCTTCGGATACCGGCAGATGACGGGTATTGTTGTCAATTCACTCCAGAAAGTCAGGGTCGTATTTCTTGAAAAGGAAGGAAGTCTTGTAATAAAACTGATCGAGCCTCTGGAAGACAACAGGACACTCCTGAACTTTGTAACCCGCGGGGGAGGTTTTCATCATCTGTGTTTCAGATGCGGGGACATGGAAACCAGCTTAAAAGATCTGAAAGACAAAGGATTATTAACACTCGTCCCACCTCAGCCCGGGGAGGCGTTCAACAATCACGACATAGCGTTTCTATGGGCAAAATACGGCATTAACGTTGAACTGATAGATACGGATGAGAAGGCGGAAATAATTAATAAAAAGGATAAGGATTAACCGGATTTTCAGCTTATCGTCTGATCAGTTTTATCGTTGAAATGCTTTTCTTTTCCCTGTAAACTTTGAGAAAATAAATGCCGGGATTGGAATTGAGGTATATTTCTTCCAAAGTACTGCCTGATATCTTGTCATTTCTATAAACAATCTTATTGGTCAGAGTCAGAACATAAATCTCAAATGAGAAATCAGATGGGGATTTAATCATCAGGGTGAAATGATCCCTGAAAGGATTTGGAAAAACAGAAATATCAACCTGGTCGGTAAAGAATGCAGTGATGTTATGATCAGACCTGACATCTGAAAGGGTATATTCATCAATATCCTGAAAAGATTTATTATCCACGCGGACATCAAGGATGCGGTAGCCCCTGCCGGGAATTACCCTCACAGTAAACAAGGAATCCTCCGGTATGATAAAAGTACCTGAAGGCGTCACTGATCCTCCTTCTCCGGCTGAAGCCGTCACGGAATATATTCTCCTGAATGAAACAGAAATGGAGTGGTCACTTGTGACATTTTCAAAAATGTATTCCGGTACCTTCCCTGCCGATTCTCCGTCAACTTCAACATCCTCAATTCTGTAACCCTCATCAGGTTTTATTGTAATTACTTGATCATCACCATGCAACACAGTATTTGAGGGTTGCGACACAGAACCGCCGGCCCCGCAGGCGGCGCTTATCGTGTATGTCCTCAGCTCAAACTCAACCATAATAGAATGATTCGACGTAATGGCACTGAAAACATAAGAATCAACTGCTCCAATGGATTCCCCATCCACTCTGACATCTGCTACCCGGTAGCCTTCGTCGGGATCAATTGAACAGGTCAGATCAGAGCCATGGGTTACGATTGTAAGATCCCGGATCGACAATGTGCCACCCGGAGAAGAGCTGGCTGTGATAGTATAAGTATTGATCCGGAATTCTGCATTAATAGAATGATCTGAGGTAACATTGCTGAACATGTAGGAAGAGATGCTTCCCTGAGATACTCCGTCAATCTCGACATCGGAAATATGATATCCTGTCTCGGGTGTTATAGTAAAAATTATGTCTGACTCGTAGTCGACATCCACAGTTCCTTCAGGGCTTATGTTTCCGCCCTCACCGGCTTCAGAATCAATATAAACCGAGGTCCGTCGGAAAGTTGCCGATATGGTATGGTTGTCGGAGATGTCATTAAAGGTATATGACGAACGGGCGCCAATGGAATTGTCATCCACCCGGACATCAGAAATCGAGTAGCCGGAACCCGGCCTTATTGAAAAAGTGGCATCTGAGCCTGGAATCAGAGCAACCTGTCCGGATGGAGAAATGGTTCCTCCGTTTCCGGCTGTAGCAGTTACCCTGTAGGTAAATCCGCTTAAATTTGCTATTTCTCTTTCAGAAAGTGCACGGGTGTACAATCTCACATCGTTTATCTGGCCGGCAAAGTAATTGTCAGTCACAGTAGCCTGTCCAAGGACAAACTCAGGTGTTGAATAATTTGTGATTGCATGCCCGGTTGCAAGAGTTTTGTCAGGAAGGCCATTTACAAACAGTTTCATAGTGCTTCCGTCCCCTGTCAGCACAATATGACACCATTCTCCTGAAGCAACGCGTGCGGATGATGTTACAGTTCTTGAATTCCCATCGAAGATCCTGGCAACTATATTACCGGCCTCATTTATGTAAAGGTTCCTGTCATTCTTGCCTGAGAAAGGGTGTTCCGACATTGCAGCAATATCCATTTCCCTTATCCGGTCCGGCCTTACTTTCAGGGAAATTGTGAACTGGGGACTTTGATTTCCCTTCAGGGTCATATAATCATCAGACCCATCAAAAATAAAAGAACCGGGCTCGTCCTGATATGAGCCTGGTTTTGTGACTGTTTCACCGGTCAGAATATTGGTTCTGTCAATTCCCCTATC